>Ga0315905_10002518_pt1 | contig 19253 bp, 16 predicted proteins | sample LakEriMetagenome_5_FD_203522 | JGI IMG/M metagenome (GOLD analysis project Ga0315905, IMG submission 203522) | Freshwater fungal communities from buoy surface, Lake Erie, Ohio, United States - Buoy 4 MA121 | ecosystem: Environmental > Aquatic > Freshwater > Lake | place: USA: Lake Erie, Ohio... | reverse complement strand
AGCGTTACTGCTAACAGCTGCTGCCCACCAAGCAAGAGATGCCCAGATGCAGACTCGTTCCCAAGCCGAAAGTGGTTTATCTGGAGCGCTCGGTCTTTTACTAAATGATGGTCATCTCGTAGACGGATCTATAGAAAAGGATTTACTCCGAGAGCTTTCAGAGTTGACGGACAAGATCCGCGTGGCAATTGCGATGCATGTGGATGCGGTAACGCGTACTCAAATGGTACGCAAGAAGCCGGTTTTTAGAATATTCCGACTTGCAGGTAGCGCACCGCTGCCGGTGACGTATGAATTTGAAGCCGATGTCCTTTAAGAAATTATTTGCCGCTTTAGTTGGGCTTCTTTCGATCGCACTTGTGGTCGGATCCATCTTTGAATTCGTCGACATTAAAGATATTGGTCAAGTCATTACAAAAGATGTCGAGGAAAGCCGAAATTCGCTAAGTGGCCGTATAGGTAGCGATGGTCCGATTTTGGTGGTCAAAATAGATGACACTCCTGCTGCGCATCCGCAAGCAGGGTTAGAAGATGCCGATGTGGTCTATATCGAACAAGTTGAAGGTGGATTGACCCGACTTGCTGCAGTATTTTCCTCAAAGATTCCAGATGTAATTGGTCCAGTTCGCAGCGCTCGAATTTCTGATCTCGAACTCCTTGAACAGTATGGACGCGTTGCATTTGCTTACAGTGGCGCGCAGAGCAAGCTCTTGCCTGTAATCGCAGAGGCCAATTTGGAAAATCTCGGAGCTCAAAGACAGGGCCGCGATATCTACGCCAATGATCTGGCCCGCATGGCACCAACTGCGATGATGCTGCAAGCGAAAGTGCTAATGAGCAAGGTTGCCGCGCAGGCAAGTGTCATTGCTGTTTCTAAAAATATCGGTTGGAACTTTGGCGACAGTCCGGAGACTGGGACAGCAATTAGTTCAGTCAAAGTCTCTTGGCCGGCGAGTTCTTATGACGCAACATGGTCGGAAAGTGAAAAACGCTGGTTGTTATCAAACCGTGGATTACCAGATTTGGCTGCCTCGGGAATTCATTTAGGGCCGACGACTTTTGTGATCCAATTGGTTTCAATTACTCCATCAGAATATTTTGACAAAGTTGGGGGAGTCACACCATTTTCTGCCACAGTTGGAAGTGGAAAAGGTTTCATTTTGCGCGACGGGCTAGCAATTGACGCGCTCTGGAATCGGCCAACGCCCGAAGCGGGTACGTCATGGACTTTGCCAACAGGAGAAGAAATTCTCTTCGCTCCAGGTCAAGTTTGGGTGGCACTTACTGACAAGGCGCCTGTATTCACGCCCGTTACTACTGCAAATTCCGCGGATGCGGCATCCAAGAGTTCAAAGTAGTATTGCGTCATCGATAAAGGAGTTCTAAATGTCAGAGGCAGTCGGCACAGCACGCGTTAAGCGCGGTATGGCAGAAATGCTCAAGGGTGGCGTCATCATGGATGTCGTAAACGCCGAGCAAGCCAAGATCGCTCAAGATGCTGGTGCTTGTGCAGTGATGGCGCTAGAACGTGTGCCTGCAGATATCCGCGCACAAGGCGGAGTCGCACGTATGTCTGATCCTGACATGATCGAGAAGATTAAAGCTGCCGTAACAATTCCAGTGATGGCAAAGGCGCGTATTGGCCACTTTGTGGAAGCCCGCATCTTGGAAGCGCTCGGCGTCGACTACATTGATGAGTCAGAAGTCTTAACTCCTGCAGATTTTGAAAACCATATCGATAAGTGGGATTACAAGGTTCCCTTTGTTTGTGGTGCTACAAATCTTGGTGAAGCACTTCGCCGAATTAACGAAGGGGCGGCAATGATCCGTTCCAAGGGCGAAGCGGGCACGGGTGATGTTTCAAATGCGATGATGCATATGCGCAAAATTGGTGGAGAAATTCGCCGCCTTTCATCCATGCGCGAAGATGAACTCTATGTTGCAGCTAAGGAACTTCAGGCTCCTTATGCGCTAGTTAAGGAAGTTGCTGAAACCGGGAAACTTCCAGTTGTTCTATTTACTGCTGGCGGAATTGCAACTCCTGCAGATGCTGCGCTGATGATGCAGATGGGCGCTGACGGCGTCTTTATCGGATCAGGTATTTTCAAATCTGGCGATCCAGCAGCGCGCGCATCTGCTTGCGTTAAGGCGACCACTTTCTTCGATGATGCCAAAGTTGTGGCTGATGCCTCTAGCGGTTTAGGTGAAGCAATGGTTGGTATAAACGTTGCTGACTTGCCAGCACCGCACCGTTTAGCCGAACGCGGCTGGTAGTTCGCCAACTGCAATGAAGATAGGTGTTCTGGCGCTGCAAGGCGATTTCCGTGAGCATTTATCGGCTGCAAAACAAGCAGGGCATGCGGGGCTAACCGTTAGGCGAAGTGAAGAACTTGCCGAAGTCGATGCGCTAATTCTTCCTGGCGGTGAATCAACCACAATCGCACAACTTGCGCGAACTTTTGATCTATTTACAGAGATACAAAGACGCATCAAAGAAGGCATGCCGATTTACGGTTCATGTGCCGGAATGATTCTCTTAGCCGATCGAATTGTGGACGGTGCGGTTGGCCAGGAAACCTTCGGTGGCATTGATATGACTGTGCGCCGTAACGCCTTTGGGCGACAGGTTGATTCATTTGAAAGTGATTTGAACTTTGATGGCAATGCCATGCACGCGGTTTTCATCCGCGCTCCATGGGTAGAAGAGCTATCGAATTCAGTTCAAATCCTCTCTGAAGTAGTTGCCGCTGATGGCAAGTCCCACCCAGTAGCCGTTCGTCAAGGCTCACTTTTTGCGACCTCTTTCCATCCAGAATTAACCACAGATTTACGCGTACATCGTTACTTCTTTGATCAAGTGTGTGCCGGCGCGATAAAGTAGCGACACTAAATTCAGGGCTTTAAAAATGATTGAGGTGTTCTAAATGTCAGGCCATTCCAAATGGGCAACGACAAAGCATAAGAAGGCTGTCATCGATGGTCGTCGCGCGAAGAATTTCGCAAAGCTTATTAAGGCTATCGAAGTTGCGGCGCGAAATGGTGGAGCCGATGTTGATGGCAACCCAACTCTCTTTGATGCAATCGCTAAGGCGAAGAAGAATTCAATGCCGGCGGATAATATCGATCGCGCTGTAAAGCGTGGCGCTGGCCTGGAATCTGGCGGAGCTGATTGGCAAACAATTATGTATGAAGGCTACGGACCAAACGGTGTGGCAATCATGATCGAATGTCTATCTGATAATCGCAATCGCGCAGCCTCTGAAGTTCGTGTTGCGGTAACTCGCAATGGTGGTTCGATGGCAGATCCAGGATCAGTTTCCTATCTCTTTAATCGCAAAGGTGTAATCATCGTAAGTAAAGATGGTGGAGTAACCGAGGAGAAAGTGCTTGAAGCAGTCTTAGAAGCTGGCGCTGAAGAAGTTAACGATTTGGGCGAATCCTTTGAAGTAGTTTGCGAAGCCAGCGATTTGGTCGCAGCCCGCACCGCCTTGCAATCAGCTGGCGTTGATTATGAATCTGCAGATTCTTCATTCCTGCCGTCAATGAGCATTCCGCTAGATGCCGAGGGCGCCACAAAGGTCTTTGAATTAATTGATGCAATCGAGGAGTTAGACGATGTTCAAAATGTCTACAGCAACTTCGATGTATCTGATGAAGTTATGGCGAGCCTTTCCTAGGCGTAAGTACTCCACGTCATAGGCTGTGAAGTTATGAGCCAACAACTTATTCGCGTTCTGGGAGTAGACCCAGGTTTGACGCGTTGTGGTGTCGGCGTAATTAGCGGAGCACCGGGCACACCGCTTCAGTTAATAAGTGTCGGTGTGATTTTGACGCCCAGCACGACGGCCCTAGAACTTAGACTTTTACAATTAGAGCGCGAACTTACGCAGTGGGTGGAACTTCATAAACCTGATGTCATCGCTGTGGAACGCGTTTTCGCGCAACACAATGTGCGCACCGTGATGGGAACGGGTCAGGCCGCAGGTATTGCTTTACTAGTTGCTGCCCGAGCCGGAATTCCTGTCGTGATGCACACGCCAAGTGAAGTTAAGGCTGCAGTCACTGGATCAGGGCGTGCGAATAAAGTGCAGGTTGCAGAAATGGTTAAGCGTTTACTTTCTTTGAAAGAGATTCCGAAGCCAGTGGACAGCACAGATGCTCTCGCTCTTGCGATCTGTCACATCTGGCGCGGATCAGGGAATGCGAAATTGGAAACGGCTCTTGCCGCAGAAAAATCACGTTTAGCTAAGTTGGTCGGCAAATGATCTCTTTAATCAATGGCGTCGTTAGATCACTTGGCGTTGATCGCGCTGTTGTTGAAGTCGGGGGAGTCGGCCTGGCTATGTCGATAACTCCGGCAACAAGTGCCTCGCTCAATATTGGAGCGCCAGCACAATTTTTCACATCTCTGGTCGTGCGTGAGGATTCGCTCACGCTCTACGGCTTCTTAGATGATGATGTGAAAGCGCTATTTGAGTTAGTTCAAACGGTCAGCGGGATTGGTCCAAAGGTTGCGCTATCACTTGTGGCAGCCCTATCTCCGAGCCAATTAGGTATTGCCATTGCGCAAGAAGATATCGGAGCAATTGAAAAGGTGCCTGGCATTGGACGCAAAGGTGCGCAGCGTTTGATTTTAGAACTAAAAGGCAAGCTTTCAGATTTTGGGACATCACATAAAATTTCACACCATCAACCAGCTTGGCGTGAACAATTGGCAAGTGCGCTAATTTCTTTAGGTTTTAGCGCTAAAGAATCTGATAACGCTATTACTACCGTGGTTAGCCAGATCGCTGAAGAAGGTGGCGATGCCAATGCCACCGATCTATCTGATTTGTTAAAGCGTGCCTTGCAGAAAGGTGGGCGCTAGAGATGAGCGATGATCGTTTAGTCACTCCAGAATTTATGAGCGATGATTCGGCCGCCGAACACGCCCTTCGTCCTAAGACGCTCTCTGAATTTATTGGGCAAAAAAGAGTTTGCGATCAAATTGATGTTCTATTAACTGCGGCCAGACAGCGCAATTCAGCCGCGGATCACATTCTTCTTTCTGGCCCGCCGGGATTGGGAAAGACAACTTTGGCGCTGATTTTGGCAAGTGAAATGCAGACTCCCATTCGCATCACAAGTGGACCAGCCATTACTCATGCGGGGGACCTTGCGGCAATTCTTTCATCCCTTGTTGAAGGGGAGATTTTATTTCTTGATGAAATACATCGCCTGCCAAGACCTGCTGAAGAACTTTTATATTTGGCGATGGAGGATTTTCGAGTAGATGTTGTAGTTGGAAAAGGCCCAGGAGCAACGGCTATTCCACTTCAGTTGCCGCGATTTACTTTAGTAGGTGCAACTACACGTGCTGGCTTATTACCTAGTCCGCTACGCGATCGCTTCGGTTTTACTGCGCATTTAGATTTCTATGAAGAAAATGAATTACAAGAAGTTATTCGTCGCAGCGCCGCTCTTCTACAGTTGAAAATTGATGCAAAGGCGGTTGAAGAGGTATCCGGTCGCTCGCGTGGAACTCCACGTATTGCCAATCGTTTGCTGCGTCGAGTGCGTGATTATGCGCAAGTGCGATCAGGTGCCAAAGGTGCTAACCATTTGACACATGAAGATGCGATGGCAGCCCTTGAGATGTATGAAGTTGATGAGAAGGGTCTTGATCGTCTGGATCGCTCAGTACTAGTGGCGCTAATCGAGCGATTTAACGGTGGACCAGTTGGTCTATCAACGCTGGCGATTGCAGTTGGCGAAGAGACTGAAACTGTGGAATCTGTTGCCGAACCCTTCTTGGTTCGCAATGGATTTATGGCCAGAACTCCGCGCGGGCGCATCGCAACGGCGCAAGGTTGGGCCCATGTGGGACGAACACCACCTGCTGGGGCTGCGACGCTTTTCGACACGCCCGCTCTTGACGCCTAGACTCTGCTCCTATGTCCACACCAAATAAAACCGTGAAGAGCCCTGCCCGCTCTGGCCGTTCCCTCGTGATCTTGGCCGTGATCCTGCTCGGATTAATCGTTACCTCATTTGTTCAAGGCGCTTCATCTGTTCGCCTTGGTCTCGATCTGCGCGGAGGCACCAGCGTGACGCTGCAACCTCGCGCATCAAATGATGCTAACAAGATTACATCTGAGGCTGTTGATCAGGCTGTAACAATTATTCGCCAACGCGTTAACTCACTTGGTGTGGCTGAAAGTGAAGTTACCGCTCAAGGCAGCGGAACAAATCGTCAGATCGTAATATCAGTTCCTGGAGACAGCGGACGTCGTGTTGTTGACCTAGTAGGACAGACCGCCGAGCTTCGCTTCCGCCAGGTTCTTGCCGAAAGCGCTGGAATTCCAACAACTGCAGATACTTCAACTGCTGCAACTCCGGCTGATGGAGTGGCTGCCGATATTAATGCTCGTTTCGCGGCACTTGATTGCACAAACCCAGCAAACCGCGAAGGAACTGGCGCTGACAGTCCAGCGGACACAATCGTTTCTTGCTCACGCGAAGGTGGGGCTAAATACATTCTTGGACCTGCCGAAGTTCTTGGTCAGCAAGTATCTGAAGCATCCGCTGGTCTTGATCCTTCTCAGGGCGTGGCCTGGTTTGTTTCATTGACCTTTAATGGCGAAGGAACTAAAGCATTTGGCGCACTCACCAATCGCGTAACAACTTTGGCATCACCACTGAATCAGGTAGCTATTGTTCTAGATGGACTAGTTGTTTCTGCCCCTCGCATTAACGAAGCGATTCCATCTGGTAACGCTCAAATCACCGGTTCGTTCTCGCAACTCGAAGCGCAAGATCTTGCCAACGTACTTAAATACGGTGCTTTGCCACTCGCCTTTGATCGTGGTGAAGTTCAACAGGTGTCACCTACGTTGGGCGCTGATCAATTAAACGCGGGACTTCTGGCTGGTTTCCTTGGTCTTGGTCTAGTAGTTATTTATTCACTTCTTTACTACCGCGGACTTGGTCTCGTAACCGTTGGCTCACTAGCAATAGCTGGTGGATTGGTTTACCTGCTCTTCCTGGTACTTGGAGCGACAATCGGATTCACTCTTACTCTGGCTGGAATTGCGGGAGCGATTGTGGCGATCGGTGTAACTGCTGACTCATTTATCGTCTTCTTCGAACGTATTCGCGATGAAGCGCGTGAAGGACGCTCACTTCGCTCAGCGGTTGAATCAGGTTGGCTCAAAGCGCGTCACACGATTTTGGTCGCCGACGCTGTATCGCTGATCGCGGCTGTTCTGCTCTACTTCTTCGCTGTTGGCGGCGTGCGAGGTTTTGCATTCACGCTCGGACTCACAACTCTTGTGGATCTAATCGTTGTCTTCTTATTTACGAAGCCAATCGTCACAATTTTGGCCGGAGTCAATTTCTTCTCATCCGGTCATCGCCTCTCTGGTTTATCTCCTAAGAGCATCGGTATGAAACAAACACAATCTGTAGCAACATTGGAGGCGTAAGCGATGTCAAAACTTTCAGGTCTTGGTGGTCGTCTCTACTCTGGTGAAACCTCATTTGATTTCATTGGTCAGCGTCGTCGTTGGTACTCGATTTCTGCTGTTTTTATCCTTGCCTCGATTGCAGCACTTGCAATTCAAGGATTGCACCTTGGTATTGAGTTCAAGGGTGGCTCGTCTTACACCGTAAACAAATCAGGAATAAGCGTCGAGCAAGCCCGCGCATCGGTGGAATCAGTTGATATTCCGGGTGAAATTATTGTTCAAAAAATTGGCGATTCCAAGATCCGCATCCAAACTGGAGCGCTAACTTCTGCACAATCAAAGGGTGTTGAGGCCGCACTTACTCAAACTTTCGATGTTGCAATTGAATCAATTGATACCCAAATAATTGGACCATCATGGGGTAAAGAGATCACCAAGAAGGCGCTTTATGGTCTGATCGCTTTCTTGTTAGTGATTATGCTCTTTTTGGCGATGGCATTTGAACCCAAAATGGCGATCGCTGCGATCGTTGCCGTAGTCCATGACGTATTTATTACAGTTGGAATTTATGCACTAGTTGGTTTCGACGTCACCCCAGCCACGGTTATTGGTTTCCTAACAATTCTTGGTTATTCACTCTATGACACAGTCGTTGTATTCGATAAGGTTCGGGAAAATACCAAATCGGTGGCTGCCGTCGGCAAGATTACCTACTCACAGGCCACTAACTTGGCCGTTAACCAGACAATTGTTCGCTCTGCAAACACATCTTTAATTGCGCTGCTACCGGTTGGTTCAATTCTTTTCGTGGGCGCTGGATTACTTGGAGCCGGAACTCTTAAGGATCTTTCGCTAGCGCTATTTATCGGCCTTGCAGTCGGTACCTATTCATCTATCTTTATTGCGCCACCATTCTTAGCCTCACTTCGCGAAAAGGAACCTGCGATGCAGGCACTTGCAAAGCGCGTGGCATCTCGCGGAGGAGTAAGCGTTGAAGCAGTTTCATCAGCAACTCCAGGTCGTCCATCGATAAGCCCAAGTGCTAATCGCGGACCTCGCAATCAACCAAAACGTAAGGGTCGCAAGTAAGGCAAATTAATTTGCCACTAGCGCCCTCAATATTCGATTAGCTATGGATATTCTGGTTGCGCCGTTAATTAAGACCCTGAAAGAGAATGATCCGGCGAATAATTTAATCGATGTCGAGCGTGCCTACGATGTTGCAAAGCTGGCTCATGTAGGTCAAATGCGTAAATCTGGTGAAGAGTACATAACTCATCCAGTCGCCGTCTCTCAGATCTTGGCCGAACTTGGCCTCAATGACGTGACGATAATTGCCTCGTTATTGCATGACACTATTGAAGATACGCCATATTCATTGGCTCAATTACGTCTTGATTTTGGCGATGAGATAGCAAACTTAGTTGATGGAGTTACCAAGTTAGATAAATTAACTTATGGACCAACTGCTGAGGCCGAGACTGTGCGCAAGATGGTTGTTGCCATGTCGCGTGATATTCGCGTACTGGTCATTAAATTAGCTGACCGACTTCACAACGCTCGTACCTGGAAATATGTCTCCACCGAAAGTGCCGAAAGAAAAGCGCGTGAGACCTTAGATATTTACGCGCCGCTTGCCCATCGCCTGGGCATGAATGCGATCAAGTGGGAGCTAGAAGATCTTTCATTTGAAGTTCTTGAACCAAAGAAGTTTGAAGAAATTTCGCGATTGGTGGCTGAAAGGTCCCCTTCTAGAGATGCTCTAACGCAAGAAGTTATCGCTGCAGTGCAAGGTGATTTACTAAAGGATGCTGTTTCAGCAACGGTATCTGGCCGCAAGAAGCATTTCTATAGCGTTTACCAAAAGATGGTGGTTAGAGGCAGAGAGTTCAACGACATCTACGACTTGGTCGGAATCCGAGTGTTAGTAAATGATGTTCGCGATTGCTACGCCGTCCTTGGTTCAATTCACGCAAGATGGTCACCTGTTCCGGGGCGATTTAAAGATTACATTGCTATGCCGAAATTTAATCTCTATCAATCCCTGCACACCACAGTTATAGGACCAAGTGGCAAGGCGATTGAAATTCAAATCAGAACATACGATATGCATTCTCGTGCTGAATTCGGTATCGCAGCGCATTGGAAATATAAGCAGGGAAGTGAATCAAACGCTTCTTCACCTGAAATGCTCTGGCTTCGCCAACTTCACGAATGGCAGAAAGAGACTGAAGATCCTTCAGAGTTCCTTGAGGCGTTGCGTTTTGATCTGGGAAGTCCTGAAGTATTCGTCTTTACGCCCAAGGGAAGTGTGATCGCACTTCCGGGTGGATCAACTCCTGTTGATTTCGCATACTCAGTTCATACCGATGTGGGTAGCCGCTGCGCGGGAGCTAAGGTAAATAATCGATTGGTGCCACTAGATACTCGCTTGGTAAACGGTGATGTCGTTGAGATCGTTACAAATAAGAGTGAACATTCCGGACCATCGCGAGATTGGCTTAATTTTGTTAAGTCGCCAAGGGCTCGATCCAAGATCAAGGCACATTTCAGTAAAGAGCGCCGCGAAGAAGCAATTGATGCTGGGCGTGAATCCATTGCTCGTCAGATGCGTAAAGCTGGCTTGCCGCTACAGAAAATATTTGCAGGTCATTCACTTCTTGAGTTAGCTCACGATCTACGTTATCCAGATATTTCAGCGCTCTATAGCGCTGTTGGAGACGGTCATGTTTCTGCAGCGTCCATCATTGAGAAGTTAGTTGTTTCTTTGCGCGTTGAAGATTCGCATCCGGAACCAACAATGGAACAAGTTCCAACCGGATCACATTCGGTGCGACGCTCCAGCAGCGCAATCGAGGTTGAAGGTGTGGGTGATGTATTAGTTAAGTTGGCCCGCTGCTGCACGCCGGTGCCAGGAGATTCAATAGTTGGATTTATTACTAAGGGCAGCGGGATCTCTGTGCATCGTGAAGATTGCATCAATGCCGCTGACTTGCAGCTAAATCAAGGCGAACGTATCGCTAAAGTTAAATGGTTGGCGGGTGCGGGCAGCGTCTTCTTGGTAAATATCCAAGTCGAAGCACTTGATCGAGCAAGGTTGCTCGCTGATGTAACACGAGCACTTTCTGAGCAACATGTAAATATTTTAAGCGCGGCGGTAAACACCTCAAAGGATAGAACGGCAATTTCGAAGTTCACCTTTGAAATGGCCGATGCCACTCATTTAGATTCTGTCTTAGCGGCGGTTAGGGCAGTCGAAGGCGTCTATGACGTCTATCGCAATTAATTAAATTCGGCGAGAGATTTTTCTGCTTCGGCTAGCCAAACTTTACGTGCCTCAGCTGAGTCGAGCGCCTCTTTTGCTTTCTTATCGTTGCCGACAGATTGAGATTTAGCAGCGATCTTCTCGTAATTTGCAATCGAATCAGATAATTGCTTAACAACATCAGCCGCGCGTGCTTTCGCCGCCGGATCAGTTTTACGCCAGATCTCAGCTTCCGCGGTCTTAATTGCCTCTTCAACTTTGGCAACTCGGGCATCAAAGGCTGCTCGCTTATCGCGATGAGTTATCCCAATCTTTTCCCACGAACGTGAGAGTTCACGGAAGGCGTTCTTTGCAGCCTTGGCATCAGTAAATGGAACTAGAGCCTCAATTTGAATGATTAGTTCCTCGCGCTTTGCCAGGTTTGCGGTCATAGAAACTTCGCGCTTTTCTAGGTCAGCGTTTTTCGATGTAAAGAATTGATCCTGGGCTGCTTTGAATTTGGCCCAGAGTTTTGCATCATCACTTGGCTTGCCACGACCGGCGGCCTTCCATTGATCCATCAAAGTTTTAAACTTGCGAGCCGTTGCAACCCAATCAGTTGATGTTGCTAGCGCAGATGCTTCTTCGACGAGAGCCTTCTTGGCAGCCGATACCTTGGAGGTGATCTCTTCTAGGCTGGCAAAGTGGGTGCGACGGCGCTTATCAAACTTGTTTCGTGATGCTGAAAAACGTTTCCATAGGTCAGCATCTGATTTTTTATCTAAGCGGGGAGCAGATTTCCACTCCTCGAGAAGGGTCTTAAGGCGATCTCCGGTAACTTTCCAATTTTCTGAAAGCGCTAGTGATTCTGCTTCGGCGACAATCTTTTCTTTCTCAACCAGAACTTGTTCACGGTGAGCAGCCTTCGCGGCTATTTCGAGGGCTTTCTTTGCCTCGTATGCTTCGCGGTGGCCTTCAATTAAGGGCTCTATTTGTTCAACAGATAGTGAAAGAGCTTGCAAATCGCCAACGCCATTTAGCTCGCGAACTTGTTGACGCAGTTTCTTCACTGCTTCATATGCATCATCCGGAACGACAGCGCCACTTGTAATGCGCGCAGCAGTTAAGGCAACTTCAGATGCCAACGCTTCAAATTTGCGAACGAAATATTGCAGCGCTTCTTCTGCTGTTTTGCCGGGGTATGAGCCAACAGGCTTTTCACCTTCAGCTGTAATAACAAAAACTGTTCCGTCATCGTCCACTCGACCGAATTTAGATGGATCGCCTATCAAGGCACTTGCCGCACTTGGTGTAGCTGGTGCGATCTTTACTGATCCTGGATTAATATTTTCGGTCATGGTTTTTCCCTTTCAGCGCGTCGGCTTTTCAGCCTTCGTTGTTTGAGTGTGCAGACGAGGTCTTGCGGATATAAAAGGTACCCTGTCTTACTTATCGGGGAAAGTTAGCGCTCAAAAATGCGCTGGAAATAGGGGTGATCTTATGTTGGTGACCTCATTCATCGCCCCGATGTTTGCCACTAACTGCTGGGTTATCGCACCTGGCCCTGGTCAAGAGTGCATCATTGTCGATCCCGGTATGCCAGATATTTCGCACGAGATAACCGCCCTGGTTGCAGAACACGGCCTAAAGCCAGTTGCAACACTTATTACTCATGGCCATCTAGATCATACTTTTTCAGTCAAACCTTTAGCCGATGGTTATGGAATCTCGGCATACATACATACTGAAGATCGTGACCTATTGCTTCGCCCGCAAGCAGCACATGGCGCTGAATTTATAGAAACTCTAAATGCAATGGATTTCTCTGAACCTAATGAAGTGAAAAATTTGCGTCATGGTGATGAGATTGCAGTTTTAGATATGAAGATCACGGCAATCCATGCTCCAGGACACACCCGGGGGAGCACGATGTTTTCGATTGATAATGAGATTCTAATTAGCGGTGATGTTCTATTCGCGGGCTCGATTGGACGAACAGATCTGCCATCGGGTTCGCATGAAGCGATGGTTAAGACCCTAAAGACTCGGGTTCTGCCATTAAGTGATGACTTACGCGTACTTCCCGGCCACGGGCCAGAGACCACAATTAAATTCGAGCGAAAAAATAACCCTTATCTGAAAGAATTGCGAGTATGAAGTACGAAAAGATTCAAGCGCCTAAAGGGGTCAGTGAATACGGACCTCCGATGTCGGCTGCCTTTGAATGGGTACGCGAATCTTTAATTGCTCCGGCAAAGCTTGCTGGCTATCAACTAATGGAATTGCCAGTCTTTGAAGACACTGCACTTTTCTCACGTGGGGTTGGGGAATCAACAGATGTAGTAAGTAAAGAGATGTACACATTTGAAGATAGAGGTGGGCGCTCACTTACTCTGCGCCCTGAAGGCACCGCCGGAGTTATGCGTGCAGTAATTGAAAGTGGACTTGACCGCGGTCAACTTCCAGTAAAAGTTTGGTATTCAGGAGCATTCTTTCGCGCCGAGCGTCCGCAAGCTGGTCGCTATCGTCAGTTCTACCAAGTGGGCATTGAAGCTATCGGGCTAGATGATCCAGCAATTGATGCAGAAGTAATCGCGATTGCAGATCAAGGATTTAAATCTTTAGGTCTGCGCAACTACCGACTTGAAATTACCTCACTGGGCGATAACGAATCCCGGTCGGCTCATCGCGTAGATCTCCTTAAGTTCATTGCAACGTTAGATCTTGATGAGGCGACAAAAGAACGTGCTGCGATAAATCCGCTTCGCTTATTCGATGACAAGCGTCCAGAGATGCAGGAAGCGATGGCAGGGGCGCCTTTACTCCTTGATTATCTTTCGCAAAGCTCGGCTGAGAATTTCAAGGAAGTTAAGAGCTACCTTGATCAACTTGGTATCACTTACCAAGTAAATCCAAGGATGGTTCGCGGCTTGGATTATTACACCGGAACTACATTTGAATTTATTCATGAAGGATTGGGTGCCCAGTCTGGAATTGGGGGCGGAGGACGTTATGACGGACTCATGGAGATTCTCGGTGGTCAAGCGCTCTCCGGAATTGGATTTGGTTTAGGTGTTGATCGAGCACTTCTTGCTGCGCAAGCCGAGGGTGTCCTAGTTGAAAACCAGTTCTCTTCAGATCTATTTATTATTCCGCTAGGTGATAACCAAAAATCTGTCGCACTTTCATTGGCAGCCCAATTACGTGTTGCTGGAATTCGCACGGAAGTCGCATTTGGTGATCGTGCGCTAAAAGGTGCGATGAAGGCTGCCGATAAGAGTGGATCTCGTTATGTAATTGTTCTCGGTGATTCCGAGGTCGCATCAGGGACGGTCGAACTCAAGCGCATGAGCGATGGCTTCACTTCATCGGTTAAGATTGAGGAATTGCAGAAGGCTCTAACCGGAGCGCTCTGAGCTATTTAACTTTCTAAGGTGGATGTTCTCCGATGTTAAGAACACATGATGCTGGATCACTTCGAGCAACTCATGCTGGTCAGACTGTCTCATTGGCAGGTTGGGTTGCTCGTCGCCGCGATCATGGCGGTGTGGCATTTATTGACCTACGTGATTCAACCGGTTCTGTTCAAGTTGTTATTCGCGATGAAGTTTTAGCAGGTTCTTTGCGTGCCGAATGGTGTTTGCAAATTACAGGTGAGGTTGTACTTCGACCTGAAGGCAACGCTAATTCCACTTTGCCAACTGGTGCCATCGAAGTGATGGGCGATGATATTAAAGTTCTGAGCGAATCTGCTGCCCTGCCATTTCCCGTAGACAGTGGAAATGATTCTGAAATATCAGAGGAAGTTCGTTTGAAGTATCGCTATCTAGATCTGCGTCGCGAGAAGCCAGCGGCTAATTTGCGACTTCGTTCAAAAGTTACCTCAACCATTCGACGCGTTATGGAAGATCTAGATTTTCTTGAAATTGAAACTCCGTATCTAACTCGCAGCACACCAGAAGGTGCGCGCGATTTCCTGGTTCCGGTTCGCCTGCAACCCGGTAGTTGGTATGCCTTGCCGCAATCACCGCAATTATTCAAGCAACTTTTAATGGTCGCGGGTATGGAACGTTATTACCAGATTGCTCGTTGCTTCCGCGACGAGGATTTCCGAGCGGATCGTCAGCCAGAATTTACCCAATTAGATATTGAAATGTCATTTATTGATCAAGCCGATATTTTGGCTGTCGCCGAAAAACTCTTGGTTAAGATTTGGAAAGAGGCAGTTGGCTTTGATATCCCAACACCAATTCGTCATATGACATATGCCGATGCGATGCAGAACTACGGATCTGATAAACCAGATTTGCGATTTGATCTGCAACTCATCGAACAGACAGCGTTCTTTGCAAAGACAGAGTTCCGAGTCTTTCAGGCGCCATATGTCGGCAGCGTAGTAATGCCAGGTGGTGCAACCTCTCCACGTCGTGAGTTAGATGCTTGGCAAGATTGGGCAAAGGCACGCGGGGCAAAAGGCTTGGCATATATTCTGGTAAATGAAGATGGAACTCTTGGTGGGCCAGTATCGAAGAATATTTCCGAGGCAGAACAAAGTGGAATAGTTGCAGCAGCTGGTGCAAAAGCCGGGGATGCGATCTTCTTCGCGGCTGGCGAGCGAAGCGCATCGCTTGCTCTTCTCGGTGCGGTTCGTCTTGAAATAGGAAAGCGTTGTAATTTAATTAGTGAGGGAGCTTGGGAATTTCTCTGGGTTGTAGATGCCCCAATGTTTGAACCAACTGATAACGGCGGCTGGACTGCGGTGCACCATCCCTTTACTGGACCTAAACCAGAGTTTGCAAAGAGCTTTGCTAGCGATCCAGCAAGCGCCCTTGCTTATGCCTACGACATAGTTCTAAACGGTACCGAGCTTGGCGGAGGATCAATTCGTATTCATGACCGAGAGGTTCAGAAAGATGTCTTTACAGTTATTGGTTTAAGTGATGAGGAAGCAGCAAGTAAATTCGGCTTCTTGCTCGAAGCATTTAATTACGGCCCACCGCCTCATGGTGGAATCGCACTCGGTCTTGATCGCGTCTGTGCGCTACTTACAGGCAGTGACTCAATTCGCGAAGTAATCGCTTTTCCAAAGACTGCCAGTGGGGGAGATCCACTTACTGGCGCTCCTACTCCGATTACACCGGCACAGCGTAAAGAAAGTGGCGTTGACGGAGCCACAAAGGTAGAAGCCCAGAAGTAAAGGCCTTCTCAGGTAGGCTAGAGATAGATTTAAAACAAAGTGAGGATATAAATGGTTACCGGTCCAGGGGGAGTTGCAACGATTATTGCTGCCTGCTCACTTCTCGTAATTGCCATTGCAGTTTCATACGCCGTGATCCGCATCGGGCGCCTAATTGATGAAGCCAAAATCTCGCTTAAGGTTTTAACTGATGAGGCTGCCCCTTTAATTCACGAGTCAACTCGCACAGTAGAGCTTGTTAACAGCCCACTGGAGAGTTTCGCGCGGATCACTAAAAATGTTGAGGATGTAACAACGAAAGTAGCGGATGCGACAACTGGATTTATGGATAAGAGTGGGCCTGCAGTTAAGGTCGCTGGCGCGCTTATTAGCGCAGCGGGCATGAAAAAATCGCGCTCAAAAAAGAAGAAGAAGGCGGAGTGATCCCCAACAGTGGAATCCGCCGAGATCCGTTCGCGCTGGCTGCGCTTTTTCGAAAGTGATAACCGGGAAGGTTTAACTCACACAGTCGTTCCTTCCGCTTCGCTAATTGCCGATGATCCCAACCTATTGCTGGTCAATGCTGGCATGGTTCCGTTCAAACCTTATTTTTTGGGTGAAGTAACACCGCCCTATAAGCGTGCGACATCTGTGCAAAAATGTGTGCGCACTCTTGATATTGATGAAGTGGGAAAGACGACTCGTCATGCATCTTTCTTTCAGATGTGTGGAAATTTTTCATTCGGTGATTACTTTAAAGAGGGTGCGATTGCACTGGCGTGGGATTTATTAACTAGACCTATTGCCGATGGCGGATACGGGTTTGCCGAAGATAAATTGTGGGTCACTGTCTATTTAACTGATGATGAAGCTGCTGATATCTGGCACAAGAAAATTGGTATTCCGAAAGAGCGAATTCAACGTCGTGATATGGCAGATAACTTCTGGTCGATGGGTGTTCCTGGTCCATGCGGCCCATGTTCTGAAATTTATTTTGATCGCGGTCCTGCCTACGGTAGCGATGGTGGACCAATTGCAGATGAGAACAGATACCTAGAAATTTGGAACCTAGTCTTCATGCAAAATGAACGCGGAGCTGGCGGCGGCAAAGATGATTTCCCGATCCTCGGAGAACTTCCCGCAAAAAGTATTGATACTGGCTTAGGACTAGAGCGAACCGCTGCACTTTTGCAGGGTGTGGAAAACATTTACGAAATCGATACGACTATGCAGATTTTATCTAAAGCGATGGCTCTCTCAGGAGTTAAGTACGGTAAAGATGAGAAGACCGACGTCTCCTTACGCGTTATCGCAGATCACGCACGAACTTCTGCGATGTTAATTGGTGATGGCGTGACTCCAGGAAATGAAGGTCGGGGGTATGTTCTTCGTCGAATGATGCGCAGAACTATCCGAAATATGCGTCTGCTCGGCACAAATGATGCTGTGATGTCTGAACTTACATCAGCGGCAATTGGCGCGATGGGCTCTCAATACCCAGAACTGCTATCAGATAAGAAGCGAATTTTAGAAGTCTCGATTTCAGAAGAAGAATCTTTTCTGCAGACACTTAAGAGTGGAACTCAGATCTTTGACATTGCATCCTCTGAACTTAAAAGCAAAAAAGTAAATGTTTTGCCGGGCGAAGAAGTTTTTAAATTACACGATACCTACGGTTTTCCATTTGATCTAACACTTGAAATGGCGCGCGAACAAGGTTTGGAAGTTGATGAAGCTGGTTTCACAAGACTGATGAAGGAGCAACGCGATCGAGCTAAGGCTGATGCTAAGGCGAAGAAGAGCGGCCATACCGACTTAAGTGAATATAAGAAAATTGTTGATTCCCATGGCGTAACTGAATTTGTGGGTTATGCCCAACTATCAGCAGAATCAAAGATCAACGGAATCCTTCTCGATGGAATCAGCGTTAAGAGCGCGCAGACTGGCGATGACGTAGAGATCGTTCTAGAGCGCACTCCTTTCTATGCAGAAGGTGGCGGTCAATTAGCCGATGGTGGGCGAATTACTTTAGGAAATGGCGCAGTTATTGAAATTGATGATGTGCAAAGTCCTGTCAATGGATTGTCAGTGCACCGCGGTCGAGTTCTCTCCGGCGCGTTAACAATAGGTGATGCAGCTCTGGCAGAGATTGATCAAGAGCGTCGCAACGCAATCTCGCGCGCTCACACTGCAACGCATATGGTTCATAAAGCTTTCCGCGAAATCCTTGGTGAGACTGCAACACAGGCCGGCTCTGAAAATTCACCTGGACGTTTCCGTTTCGATTTCCCGGCAACTGGAGCGCTCTCAGATGGTGTTCTTGATGAGGTTGAATCACGCGTGAATACCCTGCTCCTAGATAACCTTGAAGTAAGCGCTGAAGTAATGTCTCAAGATGAGGCTAAGAAACGTGGGGCGATGGCGTTATTTGGTGAAAAATACGGCGATCGCGTACGTGTCGTAAGCGTTGGAGAATGGGCCCGCGAACTTTGCGGTGGAACACACGTTGCTCGTTCTGGTCAGTTAGGTGTAATTAAATTATTAAGTGAATCATCTATCGGAGCTGGTGTTCGTCGCGTTGAAGCGGTGGTCGGCGTTGATGCTTACCGATTCCTAGCGCGTGAGCATATGTTGCTCAATTCCTTAACAGGGCTGATCAAAGGCTCGCGAACTGAAGAATTGCCGGAAAGAATTTCTGATCTCTTAACGAAAATGAAAGATATCGAGAAAGAGTTGGCAGCGTTGCGATCAGCCTCGGCGATGTCTGATCTTTCATCCGTTGCTGCGCAGGCCAAGAATTTAGGTGGGACCAGCGTAATTCTTACCAAGGTCGCGGAAGGAATCGTCGTGGACGATCTTCGTAAAATCGCACTCGATTTGCGCAATCGAAATACAGATTCGGTCGTTGGTCTAATAAGTGTTTGTGATGGTAAACCAGTTCTTGTTATTGCTGTCAGTGATGCGGCGCGCGCTAAGGGTCACAAAGCTGGGGCCCTGGTAAAGATTGGATCGACAGTGCTTGGCGGTGGCGGTGGCGGTAAAGATGATTTTGCGCAAGGTGGCGGCACTGCAGTCTCTGAAATAGATGCGGCGCTTATTGCGATAGAACGCTCACTCGCAGGCAAGTAATGTCACGCATCGGCCGACGAATCGCTTTCGACTATGGCGATGTTCGAATCGGTGTAGCGGTCTGTGATCCGGATGGGATTCTGGCTACTCCGCTAACCACTTTACAGAGCAAAGATCCTTCTCTAAAAAAGCAAATTGCAGAGTTAATTGAGGAATACGAACCAGTAAAGATTTACGTTGGTCAGCCTAAATTGCTGAGCGGTGAAGATGGGTCTGCAGTGGCAAAAGTTCAGGTTTTTACTGAGCTGTTGACTTCAAA
>Ga0315905_10002517_pt1 | contig 19255 bp, 6 predicted proteins | sample LakEriMetagenome_5_FD_203522 | JGI IMG/M metagenome (GOLD analysis project Ga0315905, IMG submission 203522) | Freshwater fungal communities from buoy surface, Lake Erie, Ohio, United States - Buoy 4 MA121 | ecosystem: Environmental > Aquatic > Freshwater > Lake | place: USA: Lake Erie, Ohio... | reverse complement strand
CATCCGGTGGCGCTGTCACAGTAACAGCCTCGGCTGGCGCCACTGCTCCTCAAAGTTCATCCATAACCGTTGTTGACCCTGCAAAATTGCAGACTCAAATTGATCAGGACAAACAGCCGAATTTTTTCAGACAGCTCAAGAAAGTGACCTCCATTTTTGACCTCGCTTCAACCGATGTGACGGTTTCTTATCAATCTGGCAACCAGAAGGTTTCTGGAACCTTAAAAAGTCCTCTCAAGGACCCCTCGGTTGCAAGCCAATATTTGCCCTTGCTGTTCAGCGCAACAAGCACAGCTTCGGCTCCCGATTCCGCCGACAAGGTGGAGTTGCCTGCAAAACTGAATGTCATGGCTGCCCCCTATGAGGTTTTATCCCTTTTGCCCGGATTGGAAGATCAGGACATTCAGAATATCCTGACCAACCGCCCTCAACCCGGAGACTCAACCGGGGATACCCTCGCTTGGCTACTGACAAAGGCCCAGATTTCTGCCTCCAAGCTATCGCGTGTGGAAAAGTATCTTACGACCCGCCCCAAGATGGTTCGGGTGGTTTCTGTGGGCAAGCTGGATGGATTTGGCGTGACCACAGTGCTGGAAGGAATGATTGATCTGAGTGGACCTAGGCCCCGTTTGGCGGGGATTCGGGATCTTTCAGATGTGTACCGTTCTGATGATTCCGGCCAAAGCCCCTGAATTTCGGTTTGATCCAGGCGTAAGGAACTAAAAGCGGGGAAAGGATTCCCATGGAAAGGCATGTGGACCTATGGCCCGGCTATGTTTCATCGATTGGGATCATCAACGGCTAACCGCATTGGTTGCCGAATGTTCACGCAATCGTGCCAAAATCATCGATTCTTGGTCTGAAGAAACAGATTTGTCCCCAAATCCCGTCATGGCCGAGGAACTTGGCCAGCATTTGAAAAACCGTTTGAAGGAAAGAAAGCAAACTGTCACAGGGTTGGTGGCATTGGTCGGTCGCGACCGACTGGTGGTGCGAGACCAAAAATATCCAACAGTTACTCAGAACGAAGAGCCGGGCTTGGTGCGTCTTTTGACCACCAGGGAAATTCTCGACGATCCAAACGATGTTGTAATCGATTACCAGCCATGGCCCTCTCAAACCACTAAGTCCGAGCAGCGAGCATTGGTTTATGTTCTCCGCCGGGAAATGCTCGCCACCTATGAAAGCATTGCCAAGGCTGCGGGTGCCAAGTTGGTTGGCCTGTGCCCCCGGGCAATGGGATTAGCTGCTTCCATGCCCCCAGGTACCGGGTCTCGGGGGTTGATAGCGATAGGTCTTGGATGGCGTGAACTTCTCGTTGTTCGCGATGGTGCGGTAGAACTGGACCGCGGATTGGCGCAGGCCGAAACCATGCCCCAAGAGGCTCGCCGCGGTTTTGCTGTTTTTGGAACAACGGGCGGCACCCCTCCCGGGCGCATATTTACCGCAGGGGCAAGTTTGCAGGAATTGGATCGTTTAGGTGAGGCTTTGGAACTGGCTGTTGAGGAGCTGGAAGGAATTGAGGGAGCAGGTGCTCCAGTTCCCGGCGGGGCTTCCTTGATAGCGGTTGCGGGAATGGCCAAGGCTTGGAGTCGCGAACAACCGGGAGTGGATTTTGTTCACCCCAGAATGCCCAGAAACGAGGTCAGTGATTCTAGAAAACGACTCTATTTGTATGGAGGAGCAGCTGCGGCCTTGTTGGCAATGATCGGAGCTGCGTTTTGGTGGCATACAGGCAACAAAGAAAACCAGATTGTTCGCATGCAGGGCGATCTTGACAAATTGAAGCAGGAAAACCTCCGCTTTGTTGAAGACGAAAAGCGCATGAAGGAATTGGCCAATTGGGATACCGCCAATTGGTTGGAAGAACTGGTTGATCTGGCCAGTAGGGTGACTGACACCAAAAAAATGCTGGTGACTGAAATTGTCGCCACACCCACCCAGGCTGTTGCGGGCCAAACTAGTCCCTACACCGGGCGACTAGAGGTTAAGGGAATTCTTCCAGATGGTACTGGTGATGAAAACGAGTTGGAAAAGCTCGACAAACAACTTCGCAGCGCTGGACCCGAGGGTTATTACCTGACCAAGCTAAGGCGCACAGGGAAGATTTTTAATTTTGAAGTGCTGGTCAAGCCACGCTCGCCGGCAGATTATGATTTGGTGCCCCCAGCCAAAAAAGTGGATCCAAAAACCACTAAAGACGCAGTAGGCAAAAGCGACAAGAATGATGAAAAAGAAAAGTTGGGCGGCCCACAAGATGATAAAGATGCCCCCGCCAAGACAAATTTGAAGACAGAGTCCAAGCCATCTGCCAAAGAAGTCAAGAAATAATTCAGTTGGCTTTGGCATCCGTAAAATGGTTAGGCATTCAAACGGGACCTTCGGAAGCGAAACATGAACTCCATGCGATTGCCCGTGCTGATGGCCGTGGTTGCGGCCGGTTTAGGTATTCCCATCATGGGCTACTACATGCTGTGGAGCCCCCTTTCAGATCTCCAGCAGCGTGAGGAGGCCATTGCAATCTCCTTGCAAAAGGAGTTGAAGGAAAATTCTGATCATCTAAAAATTCGCAAACAAATCCTGAATTCCCATCCAAGGCTCGAGGACTGGAAAGTCTTGAGTTGGCCTGAGCCAAAATCTAAACCCGCTGACCGACATGGAAATGATCTGCAAGCTGAATTTCGCAATACCCTTGAAGATATTGCCGAAGACGCTGGGCTTGAAAATTGGACCGTAGACCTGTCGAAAATCTCGTCAGGCCAAACTGCCACCGGTGGACGTGTGGGCGGCAAAAAAGCACTTTGGCAGTCATCTACCTACAGGGTGGCTGGAAAGGGAAGCTTGGCCGAGATTTCCAAGGCACTGGAGGGTGTCTACAAAATCCCCACCCTCCATCGGGTCGCCTCCCTCACTGTCAAGCGGGATGATAACGATAAGAAAAACCTAACCAAAGATAGCCTTGACCTGAGCTTAAGTGTTGAGGCCCTCTCTGTTGTGGGTGCTGAAAAAAGGGATGCACTACTTCCAGTTCTCAAAGCCCCCAAGTACCCATTGCTCAATCCCAAGCGTGATCATGATAAGATGCTTGCTGGCGCAAACCCTTTTGTACTTCCAGCACCTCCTACTCCTGTTAAGCCTCCAACAACCACAACTCCTCAGGTGGCTCGGGAAGAAAAACCAGTGGAGGACAAGGAGGAATATCTAACCGGCGTCAGGTTCACCTCGCTGTCCAGCTACGAGCGAGGTTCGAAGACCGGGTGGCTGGCGCAATTCTATGACCAGAATAATAATGGAGATAAAAAGATATATAGCCTAGGCCTGCGTCGCGGCATCGAAATCACCGACATGTATGGCAACCCGGTTTTAAATGGGGAAATGGCCTGGATTAATGAAAGGCTGTTGGTGCTGCTGATAGATGGTGCCTACTACCGGTTCAAAGTAGGTGATGATCTTTATCCAGATGAAAGCCGGGCTCTCTCTCCGGAGGAATATAAAGGCTATGGCCTAAAGCCCCCACCTAAGCCAGAACCCAAGAAAACTGTCGATGAAGACGCAGGAATGTAAATACATGAGTCGTTATTTATTAAAAAACGCTTAGGAGTTGTTAAAAAGGGCAAACTGTTCCAATTCTTCTGATTCATCGGCCTGTAACGATCCGATGATAAGATGGCAGAGTGGGATTTGCATTTCCACTTTGGTTTGCGGTAAACGGGCCCGACAGGGGTCCACCGATAGGAGCAGGCCATGTCCATAAGCGCGCAAAACAGAAACAAACTGGTCAATTTGGCATCCATCCCATGGTGGAAAGTTGCTGTTGCTGGCGCTTTGGTTTCCGGTTTGCCAGGGTGGGCTAGCCAAGCTCATGCTCAAATAACATTAGTCCAAAACTCACCATCAATCGTTGACGAATCACCGTCTGGATTGGTCGCCCAACCAGTTGCTGCGGTTGAACCCGGACAAGTCCCACCTGCAATTCCTGCGGCCGCTTCAGCCAAGCCTGAAGAGAAGCGCGTTTCTTTCAATATGGAATCGCAGCGTTGGTCCCAAGTGTTTCAATGGTTGGTCGACCAGACAGGCTTGAAATATGCCTCCAGCTACATCCCGCAGGGGTCTTTCACCTTCAAAAGTCCCGAAGGCCGCAAATACACCTTGGGCGAAATCATCGACATCATCAATGAGGGGTTGAACTCCAATCCTGACCAACAGCGCTACTTGCTCATTCGTAGGGAAACAAGTTTTGTTCTGGTTCCCGCTGATGAGAGAATCGACCCCACTCTAATCCCCCGCATTACTCTGGATGAGCTTCCAACCCGCGGCAAGACCGAAGTGGTCACTCTTGTCTATAGTCTGAACTCTGCCGTCGCAGAGGAAATTGCCCCCGAGGTGAAGCGCCTCATGGGTAAATATGGCGAAGTCGTTCCTCTCAGCCGAGCCAACCAACTGGTCATGCAGGACAGTGCCGGTACCCTGCGCCAAGTGGTTCAAATTCTCAAGGACAACGAAGAAAAAGAGTCCAAAGGCCAAGGGGAAAGTCTGAATCACGAATGCAAATACATCAAGGCTCGTGAAGCAGAGCGTATCCTGAATTCTTTGTTGGGTTCAGCGCCTCAGGCCCAGCCCCAGCAGCAAAACCGCGATCCCCGCTTTCCCCAACCCGTTGTGACAGGGCGTGTTCGTGCTACCTCGGTTATTGCTGATGAGCGCACCAACTCCGTGTTGGTGACGGGCATGCCCGATAAGATTTCCCAAGCCAAAGAAATTCTTAAACGAATTGATATTGCTCAGCCAGGTCAGCAACCGGTTTTGGTGGGTCCGGCTTTGCTCAAACAATACGATGTGAACCCCGGCTCGGCCGAGACAGTCGCCAAGACGCTCCAAGATGTTTACAAAAACTCCACCACAGTCCGTATTTCTGCTGTCGGTACCGGCGCCGTGATGGTTTATGCTGGCCCAGATGACCAAATCGAAATCAGCCGTCAACTCACGGGCGCTTCAGCCGTTGAAAAAACTAGCAAGACCGAGCTGGTCCCCTTGGGATCTCTCGACGCCACCAAAATCGCCGACACCCTGAAGGCCATGTATGGCGATGTAAAATCCGGTGCGCCTTATGTCGAGGCTGATACCGAGCGCAACGCCTTGATGATTCGCGGCAGTGCGAGTCAAATTCTCGATATTCAGGCCACAGTGCGTTCGTTGGGTGCTTCTGGGACAGGATTGGGTGGGAATGTTCGTGTGATCAATCTGGAAAAGGGTTCTGCCTCCACCTTGGCTGAAGCCCTCGAGCGAATGATTCCGCAAATGCGCGCCAACCCGGTTCAGATGATCAACCCCTTGGGTGGTGATGCGAAGCCCAAGGCCCCAGCTTCTGCTCCTGCTACAAAACCGCCTGTTCCCCCTGTTGAGGCACCAACAAAGCCAAGCCAGCCTGCTGCCCCCCAAGGGCAACCCAACCTTCAGCAGATTTCATTCCAGCAAATTGGTGAGGCGCAGCCTCCTTTGGCTCCTGCTGCTAAACCTGCCGAATCCCAAAAGGTTGTTCCTGCAAGGCAACTGCCAGGAAGCGCCCAGATCCCATTGAAAATTTCGGTTTTTGGCAACCGTCTGATGCTTTCTTGTGATGACCCAGAAACACTCGCCCTGGCACAGGAATTAGTCAAGGTGATGACGCAGGCTCCTTCAGGGGAAGGGGACTATGAAATCATTCGCCTGCAAAATGCAAGCGCTGCCCAAGTGGCTGAAATCTTGGAAAAAGCTTACAACGGCACCGGCCAACAACCTGCCCAAGGTGGCGGTGGCGGTGGTGGTGGTGGGTTAGGTGCCTTGTTTGGTGGCTTTCGTGGTATTGCCAACCTTGCAGGGGTTTCTCCCTCCAACCCTTCAGCCAACCGCATTCGGGTGGTAGCAGATCCTGCAAGCAATACCTTGCTGCTTCGCGCCAGTCCGCTCGACATGTTGAGCATCAAGAAATTGCTTGAAAAAGCTTTGGACCTGAGTGAGAGCGAGAGCAACGCTGTTCCCCAGACTTGGGTTGTTGGTCCTTTGGTTAACACCAAGGCCCTTGAGGTTTCTACCACCCTGAAAGATGTTTACAGCAGCCTGATCAATTCCCGTGGGGCTGCCAATCGTGGTGGCGGTGGTGGCGGTTTCCCAGGTGCTTTTCCGTTTGGTGGTGGCGGCGGCGGTGGCGGCGGAGCTCAAAATTCCACGCCTGTTGCGTTTTCCATTGGGGTCGATGATCGCAGCAATAGCTTGCTGATTTATTGCTCAAAAGCTCTTTATGAAGACATTTCAAAGCTGGTCGAGTACATGGAGGAGCAAGCCGTTCCTTCTCCAAACAAGACCGTTCAAATTGTGAATGTTCAAGGAATCGATCCCGCCTTGGTTCAACAAGCCATTGACGCTATCCAAGGCCGTTCAAGTGGTGCAGCGAGGACTGGCACAACAGGTGGCGCAGGCCGATTTGGTGGTGTGGGTGGTGGCAGTCCATTCGGTGGTGCTGGCGGTGGCAATCCATTCGGTGGCGCCGGAGGTGGCTTCCCTGGAATGGGCGGTGGCCGTGGTGGCTTTGGCGGCGGTATGGGTGGTGGCATGCCCGGTATGGGTGGCGGCGGCCGAGGTGGTATGGGTGGCGGAGGAGGCGGCGGTGGAGGTGGCCGCAGAGGCGGCGGCGGAGCCCCGGCTCCATCTGCCGAACCAAGCGGAGAAAACGCTTTTTTCGGCTCCCAGGTCAAGGATGACCGCAAGGGCTCAAAACTTTACGATCCTCAGGCCGAGCTGGCTCTGGATATTCAGCAGGTTGCTTTTCAAAATAGTCAGGCCCAAGTTCAGCCTGGTCAGCCAGCCCCAGTTATCAAGCCTGGCCAAGCAATTCCAGTTCTCCCAGAGGGTATCGCCCCGGCTGGTGCCAGCTCCGGGATAGTTGGTCCCAAAGAGACCGTCACAGTTGAATCACTTCCACAATTGGGCGTGTTGGTGCTAAGCGCCAACAACAAGGCCGACGCCGACGCAGTTGTCAAAATCATCGAATACATCCAGAAGGTGGGTGTGGCCGGTGACCTCCAAATTCAAGTTCTGCCTTTGGATCAGGGTGATGCTACCAGTGTGGCCGCAACTTTGACCGACCTTTACCGAGCAGTGAACATCACTCCAACGGGTAATACCCGCAATCTGCAAGCAAACCAGCAGCAAGGCCAGCCCGGCCAGCAACCCCAGCAGGGTGGTGGAGTGGGTGGCCCCTTTGGTGGATTATTTGCCGGTTTTGGTGGCCAACAGCAGCAACAGCAACAACAAGGAAATCGCGGTGCGGCACAAGGCTTGCAAAACGCCAGCGTTATCATGATCCCGGTTCCAAGGCTCAATGCCATCATCCTGGCAGCTCCTCGCGCTCGCATGGAAGAGGTTATTAAGGATGTTAAAAAGCTGGATGTTCCTGTTAGTGCCAAGGTAGGCGCCAAGCCTTTCAAACTGAAAAAAGCATCCGCTACCAAGGTGGCTAATCTGATCAACAATTTCTGGTCGCAACGCTATCCCGGCGAGCAGAATGTTGAAAATCAGATCAGGGTTACCCAGGATGACAGCAGCAACACGGTTTTCGTTCAGGCCGCTCCTGCTGACATGGCTGAAATTTCTGATTTGATCGCCACACTCGACACATCGGTATCCAGTGCCGTAAACGAGTTGCGAATTGTTCCTCTCAAATATGCGATCTCAGAAGAATTGGGCCAATTGATTCAAAGGTCTATTTCGCAAGGGGTTTTGTCAACAAGTTCCACAGGGGCGGTTCCCTCCGCTCCCCAAGGTGGTTTTGGCGGTTTTGGCGGTTTTGGCGGTTTTGGCGGTGGAGCCGGTAACCAGCAAAGGCAAACCGGCCAAACCGGTGCCACCCAAGCCACCAAAACTACCTCACTAAGGTTCATGGTTCCCAACCGGGATGGCCGCCCCATCGAGTCCGGTTTACTGGAAGACATTTATATCACCGCTGATCCGCGCATCAATGCGCTCATTGTCAGCGCCCCTGAGCGGTCTCTGGACCTAATCCTTTCGCTGATTCGTGAACTGGATCTGCCCCCAGTGGCCCGTTCCGAAATCAACATCTTCAGTTTGAAGAAAGCAGACGCGGTGAACACCGCAACCATCATCCAGCAGCTTTTTATGGGTGGTGCAACAGGCAACGCCGGCCGCACAACTGGAGGAGCTGGAGGGTTGGGTGGGGCTCAAGGTGGCTTTGGTGGCTTTGGTGGTTTTGGCGGCCAAAACACAGGTGGAGCCACTAGCACCCAAACCCGTCCACTGCAGTTCAACACCGGCACCCCCACCGAAGGGCAGGCCTTGGTCGATCTTCGCATGACAGTCGATGAGCGCAGCAATAGTATCGTTGTGGGTGGTTCGCGCAGTGATCTCGATGTGATCGAGGCCATTATTACCCGCCTGGAAGATTCCGATGTCCAGCAGCGTATGAGTGAGGTCTATGTCCTTCGCAACTCGCTGGCTGCTGATGTGGCGGATGCCCTTAACAATTTCCTAACCACCACGCTGCAGGTTTACCAAACCAGCCAACAGCTTTCTGGTTTCCAAAACCTCACCCGCCAAGTGGTGGTGGTGGCCGAACCTATCAGTAACAAGCTGCTCATCTCCGCAACCCCCCAGTGGTACAACGAGATCATGAAGCTGATTATGGAGATGGATGCCGAGCAGCCTCAAGTTGCCATCCAGTGCCTCATCGCCGAGGTCGCCCTACAAGGCACTGAAGAGTTCGGTATGGAAATCGGTCTCCAAAGCCCAGTCCTTTTTAAGCGAAGTGTTTACCCAGCACCTGGTTACTCAGGCACACCAACGGTTAACCTGATCAACACTACCACGGGATCCAGCTCAAGCGGACTGGCTGCGGCTAGTTTCACTTCAAATAACCCGGTGGGTTATCCAGGTTATAACTTCAATGGATTAAACGCCATGGGCCAAAATGTGGCAGTCCAACCTGGAGTAGTTGGATGGCAAGGGCTCAATAGCTTGGGAACCGCTCGGGCCAACTCCCAAGGAATTGGCGGCTTTGTCTTCTCCGGGGCCTCCGACAGTATCAATGTCCTGATCCGTGCCCTAAAGACCCAACAGAGAGTGGACATTCTCAGCCGTCCCCAAGTCACCACCTTGGATAACCAGCAGGCCCGTGTATTTGTCGGGCAGGATTATCCCTTGGTTCTTGGTAGCAATGTCACCGGTACCGGTATCGTTAGTAGCAATGTGAGTTACCGCTCAGTTGGCATCGAAATGATTGTCACCCCCAAGATTACTCCAGATAACCGCGTGATCATGCGGGTGAATCCATCCATCTCTAAGGCGAATCCGCTCAGCGGTGTTAACTTGGGCGTTTCCGGCGGTGGTGGAACCGCCAGCACACCTACCACAGCGGTTGCTATTGATCAGCAATCCGTGGAAACAACCGTGGTGGCAATGGATGGTGAAACAGTTGTCTTAGGCGGTTTAATTTCCCGAAAGGATCAGAAGACTGAAAACAAGATTCCTTGGTTCGGCGATCTGCCAGTGGTTGGCTCCGCTTTCCGGTTTCGTTCCCAACTCAAAGAGAAGCAGGAGTTGATGGTTGTGATGACACCCCATATTGTTCGCAACAAGTGGGACGCCGCCCGGGTTCTGGTTGAAGAATCCAAGCGCATGGATTGGGTTTTGGGTGAAGTTGCCAAGATCCATGGCAGCCAAGGACCAAACCCCCTGTTCCCAAATCCTTTGGATGCCACAAACCCCGATGGCAACTTCCCAATTAGCCCCTTGCCTCCGGCTGGAGGTGAGATGCCCGCACTTCCTACTCCCAAGTCTCTAACCCCAGCACTTCCGGGGGCCGGGCTTCCTGATGTGCGACAACCTTCAGGAACCGGGATTCCGGCACTGCCAAGTCAACCTTCGGCACCTGCTAAGCCTAAGGCCGATGGCATCCCCGAAATTCCTCCAGCGGGCCAAGATGAGCAACAGGCAAGGAGAACGATTCCTACTGCTCCCATGGTGGCAACTAACGGACCTAAAACTATCGTTCTGCCAAGTATCGCCAGGGATGGCGTCAGCCCGATTGCCGCAGTCGCCGCTCAATCCCGACCAATCCAGCCGGTTGCGGCTCAGCAAGGCAATAAGCCAGCCATCGTGTTGCCTGCCAATTATCAAAATCAGCCGCAAATGGGACGCTGATTTATCTAAGTCAGGATGCTTTTTAAGCTAAATTCGAAGCCCAAGGAGGGGCGGACAATGACAAGCTCAAGTAGGATTCTTCACACGGCCAATCATTTGCTGGCAAGTTGGGGTAAAGGTGTCAGCCTTGCCCTAGCGGGACTGGCTTTGGCAACAGGGTGTGAAAGCCTTGAAAAATACAGTGCCAAGGAAGGATTCAACATGGGATTCCTGAAGAAAAAGGAACCCCCCGTTCAAATTGTTAGTACCTGGAAACCAGAGGTTATTTTCGTTCCAGATCCCGCCAATCAGGGTAACCCAAACCCTGGTTTGGCTGGCAGAATTTACCTGTTCCAGTCTGATTTGGGTAAATCCACTACCTGTGAGGGTAAATTGGATATCGATTTGTACGACCTCGGAGTTGTGAACGGCGGGGCACCTGTGCATTTGGAGCGTTGGGAATATGATTCTGCATCACTTGCCAAATTAATTCGCAAGGACCCAATTGGCGACGGTTATACAGTTTTTCTGCCATGGGGGTCTTACCGAAGTGATATCCAAAAAATTCAGTTAAAGCTGAGGTTTGACCATGGCGGTTCTTTCCCTATCTATGCTGATACGGGCCCGATAACTCTAAATGGGCCCTTGAAAGTCGTTCGCCACGACTCAAGCACTTTTCCAGAGCAATTTGGCAGCCAGCCTTCCGCTCCTCCCCCACAACCCATGCAGCCCCGCATGATGATTGATCCCAATGCGGGCCGCCCAGAAACTCCCCTTCGCCAAATAATTCCCCGCCCGGAACATCCTTTGATGAACAACCAGGGCAAGGATCAGCAATTGCCACCCCCGCGGCTGGTTCCCGGGCAAAACCAACCTATGAACCTTCCAAGTCCTGGCGCAAATCCAGGCCGGATGGAGCTGCCTGCACCAAGAAACGACGGAAATACGCCGTTCTTACAGCCTAATTCGGTTCCCTCAAACAGTGGTGGCTTGAATACGCCAGGGGCTGCTGCTCCTTCGGGGCAACCCGTTCCTCAGCAGTTACCGGACGATCCTTCGCAATCCAAGGCCGGTCCGGGAGCCCTCAAGCCTGCGGCTCCAAGGCTGGATTTGCTCGAGCCCAATGATCCCTCTTTGGTTCGCCGGTCAGGCTCCTCCAAGCCGGAAACGCCCCAAAAGGTTTGGACACTGCGCTAATTGAAAATAGTTTAAAGCCTAATTTTGCAGCAGGGCCGCCGAAGGGCGGCCCTGCTGCATTTTGTTTTCTTTGACATAATCTTGCAATGCAGGGCTCGCTAGGTGAAAATTTGAAAAGGAAATATTAAAACTGATTACAAGCGAGCTACCTATGACATGGGACAGAAAAAAGTATTTGCTGGGCTATGCCATTGCGATGATCGGACTGTGTGATTCAGGTACACAGGTGATTGCGCAACAGACAGATGCCTCCATTGAGGCGATACGCGCGGTCGGGCCCAAGGGTAAGGGGAACCCCTCTGCATCAAGTGCATGGAAAGATTTAGTGTCTAAAGGGGCCGAGGGACTGATCCCCGCGTTGGAGGCGATGGACGACGATAGCGCTCTTTCCAGCAACTGGTTGCGTCCAGCACTCGATGCCATGGCAGAGAAGGCGCGTCAGCAATCTCAACCTTTACCGCTCGCAAGGTTCGAAGCTTTTGTCTTGGACCGTAAAAAAGGTCGTGCCGCTCGTGCCTGCGCCTTCGATTTGATTCAGTCAAACGATCAGGCTTTGGCCGATAAAATTCTCGATTCAAGCTTGGATGATCCCTCAGGTGAAATTCGCCGTATGGCCATTGCTAGGGCCTTGGGCAAAATGCCTACTTTTTCGGTTGAAAGGCAAATGAAGGAGATGGAACTGCTTTTCGGAAAGGCTGCCGATATCGATCAGGTGGAGAAGATTGCCAAGGAGTTAAAGGCCCTTGGTAAAGAGGTAAATGTCAGGTCAAAGGTGGGCTATATCACCAATTGGTCTTTGGTCGGCCCGTTTGACAATGGAGGAAATAAGGGTTTTCTGTCACAATTGCCTATCGAAAAACAACCTATTGATCTGGCCAAGCCAGTCGCCGGACCCAAAGGGGAATTGGCATGGAAGAATTGTGAGACAAGCGATAAGGCCGGTGTCGTTGACTTGAATAAAGAAGTTGGTAGCGAGAAATCAGTAGTGGCATATGCTTTCACTCGGGTAAATTCTCCCGTTGAACAGCGTGTGCAATTGCGGATTGGTTCGATCACCTCAGTCCGTGTCTTGCTAAATGGATCCCAGGTTTACGAGCACGATGAGTACCACCATGGTATGAGCCCTGACCAGTACATTGCAGAAATGAATCTGAAGCCGGGAGTTAATTCGATCCTCATCAAAATCGGGCAAAACGAGAAGGCTCAATCGTGGGAGAAAAATTGGCAATTTCAAGCCCGATTGACTGACTTTGCCGGCGCTCGCGCCAATGTCGAACCAATGGGGCCTCGTTGATTTTTATAATTCAATCCGAAACAAATCTTGGAGTGGCAGACTGTGAAATGTTTATTAACGATTCTGGCGTTATTTCTGGCTATTTCAGCGAATGTGCTAGCTGAGGAGTGGAACTGTTTTCGTGGCTCGGAGTGCGGTGTTTCCAAGGCTACTGGATTGCCGGTTAATTGGGATGCCCAAGCGGGGAAGGGGGTTGCTTGGAAATTGGAGTTGCCGGGTAAGGGTATCTCCTCGCCTGTTATCGTGGGTGACCGTGTTTTTCTCACTGCGGCGGTAGGTTATCTCGAAAAGCGCCTGATTGTTTTGGCGGTAGATGTGAAAACTGGCAAGACGCTTTGGAAGCGACAGTTCGCCGCCACAGGTTCAACATCTTGCCATCCTACAACAAGTATGGCAGGACCAACCCCGGTAGCTGACGCCCAAGGGATTTACGCTCTTTTTGCCACGGGAGACATGGCAGCTTTTACGCTGGATGGTGATTTGAAGTGGTATAGGTCTTTGGTTACGGATCACCCAACAGTGGGTAACCAGGTGGGGATGGCATCCTCGCTGGCTATGGGGGGTGGCCATGTGGTTGTACAAATGGAAAATGTAGGTGAGTCTTTTATTGCAGGCATTGATCCCGGTACCGGCGCCGAAAAATGGCGCATCAAGCGGGAAAGTTCCAGTACATGGAACAGTCCCTTGAATGTGAAGGTGAATGGTAAAGATCGCATTGTGGTGCAAAATGGCAAGGGCTTGAGTTTGATTGATCCTGCCAATGGCAAAGAGATTTGGAACCATAAAGCAAGCTTGGTACCAATCGCTTCACCGGCGCTGTTGGATGGCACTTTGTTTGCTTGTGGTTCTCCTTTTGTGGCCATGCCACTGGATGACAAACCCGGAAAAATACTTTGGGAAAGTCCCCGTATGGGATCCCGCCATGCCAGCCCTTTGGCCATGGATGGCAGAGTTTACGGGGTGGTCCAAATCGGCCTGAATTGTCTTGATGCCAAAACCGGCAAAGAAATTTGGCAGCAGCGCCTGAAGGGCCCCATTTCCGCTTGCCCAGTGGCGGCCGATGGCAAAATCTATCTTTTTGCGGAGGACGGTTCTGGCTTTGTGGTGAAGCAAGGCGGCGAAAAACCTGAACTCCTCGCAACCAATCCCTTGGGCGAATCCATCTCAGCCACCCCAGCCCTTTTGCCCGGCAAACTACTTGTCAGGGGAGACAAGCATCTATGGTGCCTGACCCAACCGTGATTTTATTACCGAAGGCTTTTATCCAATAGCCACGCCGCCTTCAAGCGCTCCATTGAAGGCGAAAATTTCATCAATCAGGCCCCAAGTCACGCCGTTGTAAACCTGCACTGTAGGCATTGGGCCTGATTGAGCGCCTGCTAGCACATCTGTTCGTCCGGTGTTTTCCCAGTCGCCGCTGCCTACGGAAACTCCGCCCAAATAGGTGCCGCCAAACGGGAAAAAGCTACGCAACACATCGGCCCTACCATCTGGTTTGATCTTGAAAACAACAATAGTGCTCGCAGCTCCAGGGCCCGAACCGGTGATGATTTCCGCCTTAGAATCACCGTCCAAATCCGCTGCGGCAACATTGACTGCGCCAGCGTAAAGTGGGTCGAAGGCGTAAAAACTGTAAAGGGAATTCGCAATTCCCGAGGTCACTTCAAATACAATCACGTGGGGCGTGGTCCCACCCATGGTGCCGGTAATAATCTCCGCTTTGCCGTCTCCAGTCACATCCCCTGCGGCAACTGTGACACCACCAAAATATCCTGGGTACGCAATGAAACTGACATTGGGTTTGTATACATCGGTTCCAAATGCCTTCACATGGCTTGGCCCTTGGCTTGCAACGGCAACCACAACTTCTGCTCTCCCATCCCCTTCAATATCACCCGCTGAAATATTGACAGAACCTTCGTATCCAGGGAAGGAGTAGAAGCTGGCTAAAACATTGAAAGTGACGCCATCATAAACCACCACATGCCCACTTCCACCTTGGGCCGCGGTTACAATAATATCCTCCACCCCGTCGCCGTTGTAATCACCTGTGGCGCTTCGTATACCTCCCTGGAATGCAGAATCAAAGGGTTGGAGATTGCGAGTGTTGCCACCCGGTTCTCGGATTTCGACTATCGGGGTTGAACCGATGGTACTAAGGCTAAAAGTTACGGGCACAAGGGACTGCCTAGTTAGAGAGGTGGTAAAGCTTCCAACAAGGGTGCCAGGTACCCCAGCTAGGGGATTGCCGGCCGAATCCTGAATATTTGAGCTGTTAATGAGGCCAATTGTTAATGCACCACTACCCGTGATTTCAAGGTAGGTCACATCCCACTCGCTTCCGTTCGCATTGGCGGGTGCGATCGACATGGATGAGTAGGCCAAGGTTCCGGTGGTGGTTGTGGGCAGCAAATCATTAGTTAAACCCACCACACCTTCTGAAAACATCAGCCTGATAACGGCAACACCATCGGTCGCCACAGATCCCAATGGTTTCACCTTCTCAAAACCCGGGGTTAAAAGATAGGGTCTGACATTGTCGGTGATTTCGTATGTGACCGAGCTGAAATAAGGTGTCGATAGGGGGTTGCCGTTTAAGTCTAAAATGGAAGCGTTTGTAGGTATTGCTAAAGAAAATTCGCCATTTCCACCCAATTGATTGTAGGTCACCAATACATAACTGTAAGGTGTGGCTGGATCAGTATTGTCCTCGAAAACCTCGACTTTCGATACAACACCAGTGACATTTCCTGGAGCGATGGAGTTCAACGAGAAGTCAGCCACGGTGATTGAGGCGTCATCAAGTTGTTTGTTGAAATTGACGCGATAAGTGACCGTGGTTGTCGTGGGATCAGTTGGATCAGGATCTGTGATTTCCACTGAAGTGACTGATGGGCCTTGGCGAGAAAGGCTATATTTTTCATTTGGATTTGGCGGTGATTGGACCGGATTGGGGATCGCATAGTTGCCGGCAAGATCCAAGGCTGTATTATTCGGATTCACAACCAAGGCCAAAGTTCCAGACAAAGGCAAGCCCGCCACCCGGACAGCGTAGGTGCTGGCGTTCACAACAGTCACAGATTGTATGGATGCATACGACTGGGTTGGTAAGCCTTGGTCTGCCACTGCCAAAAAAGTGTTTGCAGAACTAATGGAGCTTTGAACCATCGGTTCAGTGAAGGTGACTTCAAAAGTAACTTGGGTGGCGTTTGTATCTTGATCAGTTGGTGAAAGTCTTAATACTTTGGCCAAATATGGATTTTGCAGATCAACGGTATAAACCTGCCCTTGGAACCCGGCCTGCCTGTAGGGTTGGTTTTCAAGCGAAATAATCGTTGCTCCATCTTTTACATTTGCCTGCAGGGTTCCTTGGCCTCCATCCACAGTCACTTGCACATAAAATTGAGAAAAACTTCCCATGGCTTGGCTTATGGAAGAAACGCGTGGGTTGACAAAATTGCTTCCAAATCCGCTTGTAATAGTAAAATCATCTGAATTTAGTGATTGCGGATCAATGCCAGTTGAAAAATTAATAAGATAAGTTAAAACACTTGAATTAACAGGAGCGGCAGTCAATGGGTCGAATCGGTTTAGTGAAGTCACAGTTGGGCTTTGTGGATTGACGCTGTAAAACTCGCCAGCCGTGAATCCTCCGAACCGGTCAACAGGCAGGCCGGCATTAAGGAATTCAGCATTGGAGGATTCATCGACACGGATTTCACCAAAACCTGGCGCTGTTCCAGTAAGGCTAACAATCACATTGTATTGGTTGGTTCCTGCCACCTGCACAACCGTATCTATGGTTCCTGTTTTTAATGTGGATGATTTCGAAAGAACAAAATCTTCCTTGGTGACAGAAGTTGGGTCTACAGAATAATTAAACAAAACTTGGAAGGTCACCTGAGTGGTACCTGCAATCGTTGATACGGATTCGGTTGTCGGTTGCAGGCGTATGATGGAACGAATTGGAGGAGTTAGGGGTGCGGCTAATTCGGCATAAAGCATCGAATTGCCAACGGTAGGTTGGGCCCGCCAAAAGAGGGAATTTCCGCTAGGTGTCAGTGAATCTGGATTCGAGTCTCCGGTGGGATTGACATCCGTGGTCATGATCGGTGGTAATGGCAACTTTGTTTTTGAATCTTTTTGATTTGGGTCGTAACGATAAACTTCCGTCCCATTAATCCCGTCGGTTGCCGAAAAATAAACAACAGAACCCGCCCCTGCCTTAAATTGGTTGGGGTTAGAATCTCCCAAAGGGTTCAAATTACTGACAAGGCTAGCCTGCCCTGCCGGGTTGATTAGCCAAGGTTCAGAACCGGCATTGGCGTTGGTGAGAGAAAGATACACCCCGTCTTTAGTGCTTCCATAGCCTGTGGATGATTGAAGGCCCACATCCGATTGATTGGCGGTAAATCCTGTTATGGATGTGGGTTGCGAATTGGATAGCCCATTTGTCAACTTGATTTGATTAATTTGTGAGGCATTTTGTTCAGTGAAAAGAAGGTTAGTTCCACCCAATGGGGTAGGCGTGGTTACTCCAACCAAGCTGGAACCTGCACTGGGCGTATAGTCGTTGCTTGTGGTTCCATTGGTTAGCCCCAAAGTCGAGGTGCCATCAAGATACAAAATGCCATTGGCAGTGGCTTGTAAACTGTGGGCTGCACTTGCGGTTACCACTTGCCTTGGGGTGGACGACTGGGGATCTAAAGACCAAATACCATCATTACCCGCATAAAAAACAGTTCCGTTTAATTCGCCAATAGGGGCCCCAGCATTGGTTATCCCAAGTGGCGAGTTAAGAAAATTGTTTGCCACTTTTTGAAATGCCGGTGGGCCGGTAATGGCTTCATTATAGCTATAAAGATCCCCGTTGTTGCTGAACCAAAGTTTATTAGCGAACATTCCTTGAAATAATCCGCTGCCAAGGCCAGTGGGTGAACCTGACACTTGTCCTGCTGTACCATTAGTCCGCCAAAGAGACCCTGATCTGAAGAAGTAAAGGTACCCCTCATAGGCAATTAACTGACTACCTGAGGCCCCGGCTGAAACTAGTGTTGTCCCTGATGTTGTCCCATTGGATTGATAAATGTTAGTTCCTGAAATGAAATAGGTTTTGTTGTTCATGGCGACCAGGCTGCCTGCAGTTGGGACAACTGTGGCAGTTACCAGTCCAGCGGAATAGGTGTTGACCATATTCAGATTAAAAGGCTGCTGACCTTTGCCATTGTTTGCGCCGTAATAAACGGCATTGCCAATTCCAGTAACATTGGTTGGGCTGCCAGTGTTCGTAACTCCAGTTGGCGGATTAACTAGAAAAGTTCCAGCATCAGTACCGTCAGTGGTCCATAGGTCGTTTCGAGTGGTGGTCACGCTAGTTGGAATCGAGGCAGTGAAAAATACTCGCTGATTTGCTACGGTGAAATTTGCAGGATTTGAATCTCTCTCCACCTGAGATGCAGGACTTGTGCCAACGCTTCCGGTTGCAAGGTTGAAATAACCTTGCTTTGCAATTGTTCCAGAAAGATTGAATGTTGCGTATGCCGGCTCCACCCCCTTTTCGGTCTTAGCTGAATAATAGAGCGTATCTCCAACAACTGCCGAGTTTTGTAGTCCAAATGTAGGATTAACCTCTACCCACCTAGGGTCCACCGCAGATGCAGTAGTGCTTAATGTTGTGCCGTTGCTTTTCCATAGCTTGGTAATGTTGTTTTGTGTCGCCGCAAAATAAACTGTGCTGTTAATCAGACGAGCTGGACCAACCGAGACAACATTGGCCGGCAGTAGGGAAGTTGTTGTTACCCCATCATAAACTTGAAGTTTCTTTTGGCCCGAAACGGTTGCGTTGAAATAAATTTTTGGTCCGGCTAATGAAATATCACTTACCGCAGATGCTCCCGCTAACCCGGTATCCTTCACATAAAACTGGGCAGTGGATTGGTCATCCGGACCCATGGCAAAATTATAAAGTTTTGCAGTTCCTCCTGCGGTTCTTGTAATCCAAAGGGATGAACTGCCGGATGATAAACCGGTTAAGTTGTCAAAACTGATTAGATTGCTTGGGGTTACTGTTGTCTCATCAACAGGAACAACTGAAATGGTTTTGTCTGTTGTGTTTATGAGGGTGCGATAAAGTCCGTTTCCATCGCTAGTTATTAAAAAAACATCTCTCCCCAGCCCAACAATTGTGGAGACATTGGTGGGAGAACCTGGCACTACCATTGGAGCGTTGTTAACAAATGTGAACAACTGCTTTCCTGTGCCCTGATCTGCCACAAAATATAAATTATTTCCTGCATTGAGTAATTGGCTTGGGGATGATCCGGCATTTCCTGGAGCGATGTCGTAAACAGATATGGCTGAACCCGTTTGTTTCACCAACTCAGCACCACGAGATGCATCTGTGGCACTGTAAAAAACCGATCCAAGTACTTCCGTAAACCCAGATGGAGCAGATAAAAGTGTCCCGGTATTAGTGAACGGCCCGTAAGAGACGAGGGTACTAGGCGTATCTCTCGACTCCAATCGCTCTATTGAGGGTAAAAATCGGTTTTTCGATTGGTTTATTTTCTTGTCACCAAGTGTGCGGCGCTGGAA
>Ga0315905_10002516_pt1 | contig 19257 bp, 17 predicted proteins | sample LakEriMetagenome_5_FD_203522 | JGI IMG/M metagenome (GOLD analysis project Ga0315905, IMG submission 203522) | Freshwater fungal communities from buoy surface, Lake Erie, Ohio, United States - Buoy 4 MA121 | ecosystem: Environmental > Aquatic > Freshwater > Lake | place: USA: Lake Erie, Ohio... | reverse complement strand
CGCATAATAGCCCTCCCGCAAATAACCACGCTCACGAATGCGGAAACAATCGGCAACGGCATGACTCATTTTTTTGGCAATCATCTCCGGACTGATTTTACCTGCATCTGCATAATCCAACATCAACAACAAAGGATGCTGAACCAATGGAAGTCCTGCATGTGCATGTTCATAATCGCCCTGTTTCTCTGAAAGTAAATGCGGCGCATGATCGGTCGCAATCACGTCCAAACGGTCATCCAATAATGCTTTCCAAAGCGCCTCCTTATGATGTGGTGCTTTGATTGCTGGATTGCATTTAATTTGATAACCCAGTCTCTCGTAATCATCCGCCGTGAAATGTAAATGATGCACACATACTTCAGACGTGATCCGCTTTTCATGTAAGGGTGCAAGATTTCCAAACAACATCAACTCTTTTTCAGTAGTAATGTGTAATATGTGTAAACGCGTATTGTATTTCTGAGCCATCTTCACCGCTCGAAGCGATGATGCATAACAGGCCTCCTCATCGCGTATCAAGGGATGATCTTCCGGACCCAACACTGATTTTGATTGTTTGATCTTTTCAAGATTGTTCCGAATGATGGTTTCATCTTCACAATGTGTGGCAATTAGCATTTCCGTTTCACTGAAAATTTTCTCCAGGGTATTGAAGTTGTCTACCAGCATATTACCTGTACTGCTGCCCATGAAAATTTTGATACCGCAGATTTTTTCTTTCATTGAATTGACACGTAATACTTCTTCCGCATTTTGATTACTCACTCCCATGAAGAAAGAATAGTTTGCAGCCGCAGAAGATGAAGCGATGCGGTATTTATCTTCCAGCAAATCAATGGTCAATGCATTGGGAATGGTGTTCGGCATTTCCATGAAACTGGTAACTCCACCGGCAACCGCAGCACGACTTTCGCTTGCGATGTTGGCTTTATGTGTAAGTCCGGGTTCCCTAAAATGCACCTGATCATCAATCACCCCCGGAAAAATCCATTTGCCTGCACAGGGAATCTCCTTCACATTTCCGGTTGACTGTATATGCGCATCAATTCTTTCAATTCGATCGCCAGAAACCAACAAATCCGCTTCAATTATTTTTCCCTCGTTGACAATTTGAGCTTCTTTAAACAGGTATTTTTGCATAACTACATTTTAATCAATTCGCATGCAAATTATCAAATGGTTCTTCATTTTGACGTTATTTTTTTTGAGTGAGCATGTTGTCTCCCAATCTACCAATCTTTACCTCGATGCCAAAGATTATCATGTGTTGGATCGTATGGAAATATTAAGTCAGGGTTTTAATGGACAATTATTTTCATCTCTTAAACCTTATTCACGTTCAAATGCAGCTCATTTGGCAGTTTGGTCAGATACCAGTTCCGGAAATCGGTTGCGTTCGAAGGTTGATCAATACAACAGATCCAGTTTATTAATGAATATGCGTGAAGGATCACCGGCTACTGATCGTTTTGAATTTGCACATAAGCCGATGCTGAAACATTTTTATCAAACCAAAGCAAATTTTTATGAAGTCAATCAGCCTGATTTTTTTCTGGTAATCAATCCGGTTTTACAGGTTAGGATGGGCAAACAAACAGACTATGATAAAAATCTATTTTTGAATGCTCGCGGTGTAACTGTACGCGGACGAATTGCGAAAAAGCTGGGGTTCTCATCAACCATCATTGAAAATCAGGAACGCACTCCACAGTTTGTACAAAAACAGATCCACGGAATGCGGGCAGTTCCAGGTGTTGGATTTTATAAATTTTATAAAAGAGATTCTTCCGCCGTCGATTATTTTGACGGAAGAGGCTACTTGGTTTATAATGCCAATAAATACATCGATTTGCAATTTGGATTCGACAAACATTTTATTGGAAACGGATTTCGCAGTCTGTTGTTAAGCGATTGGGGAAACAGTTACCTGTTTGCGAAAATCAATACCAGAATCTGGAAATTTCATTACCAGAATTTATTCATGGAACTAAATTCTCCGTTTGTAAAACGCGGCGACTCTTTATTGAAGCGTAAATATGCTGCCATGCATTTTCTTTCTTATCAAGCAAATCGCTGGTTGAATATTGGCTTGTTTGAAGGCGTTATTTTCGGCAGACCGGATCGCTTCGATTTTCAATACCTAAATCCGGTGATATTTTATCGACATATAGAAGGCACCATTGGAAGTCCGGACAATGCCCTTGCCGGATTGGATGTGAAAGCTAATGTAGCCAAACGTTTTCAGCTTTATGGACAATTGATGCTGGATGAATTCATCATCAGTAAGATCAGAAAAAATCCGGGGTATTGGGCGAATAAATATGGAATACAACTTGGCGCGAAATACATCAATGCGTTTGGCGTTAAAAATTTGGATTTGCAAGCAGAGGTTAATCGGGTGCGACCATTCACTTACTCACACAATGACACCATCAACAACTACACCCATTACAATCAACCTTTGGCGCATCCATTGGGTGCGAATCTCGAAGAATGGTTAGGCATGGTTCGTTACCAGCCTCATCCACAATGGCGTGTATACGGCAGGATGCAAGTTTATCGAAAAGGGTTGGATTCATTGGGCGTAAACACTGGAGGCGATATTTTTAAATCTTATCTCACACGCAATCGCGAAGATGGTTTTACGTTGGCAGGCGGAAATCGCTTAACTGTAGCACATGCGACGCTGCAGGTATCTTATGAATGGAAACAGAATCTATTCCTGGAAGCGATGATTCAACATCGAACATACAAAGAACAGTTGGGTAAATCCGGAGAAAACACTTGGTTCAGTGCAGGACTCCGATGGAATTCTGCCCAACGCATTTTTGATTTTTAGGAAACTATTCGATGATCAATGAGAACGTTAAGGTTCTTGAATTAATTCTGTCTATGACGTTCGAGAACTTCAGATCCGGGTCCCGACTGTGTACATTCTTCAGTCCCCAACCAAGTTTTAACTCAGGAGATAATACAAAAACGGGAAAATAAAAATGGAATCCAATGCCGGCTTCCATTCCGTAATCGATTTTATTGAGTTTAATCAGTTTCTCTGCGTTTCTTTCACCGGCCGTTGCTGCAAAATCGTATTCAATTTTTCCGCCGCCTATTATATATACTTTAAAATTGTTGATCCGATCACTGCTAAATTTTAACTGAAGTGGGAATTGCAAGGTAATGCCTTGTACTTTTCTTACCGTTATACTGTCTTCACCCAAAACACGATCAGGGTATTTGAGCCGGTACTCAAACGCTTTTTCTGTAAATACCAGATTCAAAGGATAAGTGCGCAGATCAAAATGATCTCCTAATCGTTTGTTGACTAACCATGCCAAATTAATACCCGTGCTCTGTAAGCTTTCGATGCCCATGACAGAATCTCTCTCCATGAACAATGGATGGTGCGTAAAATGATAGAAAGAACGATTGGTGCCCAAACTAATTCCAAAATGAAAAGAATGGTCGTCGTGCTCGGGTAAATTTTGCATGATATCCACGCCCTGTGCATTGACATGGGTTGACATCATCCAACTAAACACCAATGATGTAATTATTTTGTGCCGCAGTAAATGGTACATATTCCGAAACTCAGGGTTTTATAATAAGGTTTCTGATATCCTATTTGTTGCATAATATCTACAAATCGTTTTCCTTCCGGGAATTTTCTGATGGATTCGTCCAAGTAAGCGTAAGCATCTCTGTTCTTTGAAAACCAATTACCCACGGATGGTGTCACAAATCGCATGTATACTTTGTAAAAAGCGCGTATTAGCGGATTTTGCGGTTTACTGAATTCCAGTACCACCAGTTTTCCTCCCGGTTTCAGTACTCGATGAATTTCCCGTAAGCCATCTTCCAAATGCTGAAAATTTCTTACTCCAAATGCCACGGTGGCAGCATCAAAACTGGCTGTATCAAATGGAATGAGTGCGCTGTCCGCCTGTTTTAATACTATTTTTTCTGATAAATTTAATTGCTTGATTTTTTTTCTTCCAACTTCCAACATGCCATTACTGATGTCAATGCCGGTGATGTGCTGAATAGAAGGGAGCTGTTTACAAGCCATGATGGCCACATCAGCTGTACCGGTTGCAATGTCAAGTACTAGTTGAGGCTGAATTGAACTTAATTCACGAAGGGCTTTTTTTCTCCACCGAATATCAATGCCTCCACTCAGAATACGATTGAGCAGATCATATCTCACAGCAATATCATCGAACATTTCTGCAACCTGCTCTTTTTTGGAACGGGTTGATCCCGTGTAAGGAACTACCTCATCGTGTTCATAATTTGACATAATTGTGCAAATATACATTGGATTAAGTGTAGGTCAGAATCTAGACTCACTATGATTTGATTACTTTTGTTAATCTTATGATGCAAATCAAAAAAGCCGTATACCTGATCAGCAGTCCCGATGTTGAAAAATGTCCAACACCCGACAAGCCCGAATACGCATTTATCGGTCGAAGCAATGTGGGAAAATCATCCCTGATTAACATGATTTGTCTGCATGATAAACTGGCAAAAACTTCCGCCTCTCCCGGAAAAACTCAATTAATCAATCATTTCGAGATCACCTCTGCAGATGAACACAAAACGGATAAATGGTACTTGGTGGATTTACCCGGGTATGGTTTTGCGAAAGTAAGTATCAGCAGCAGAAGAAGATGGGAGCAAATGATAGAACATTACCTGAAAAAAAGAGAAAATCTGGTTCAGGTGTATGTGTTGATTGACGCCAGACATACTCCACAAAAAATCGACTTGGAATTTCTGGATAAACTACGAAAATGGACGGTTCCTTTTCAACTCGTTTTTACCAAAAGTGATAAAGAAACGCAACGTACCGTCAGTAAAAACGTAAAAGATTTTTTAGAAGCCATGCGCAAAACCTGGCAGTTTCTTCCCAAGCATCATGTAACCAGCTCGATCAAAAAAACAGGTAGAGATAAGTTGGTAGAAAGTATACATGAGATGAATCAAGAACTTGAGGCATCTTAAACAATCATTACTTTTTAAAGAAAAGCAAGTAGATACATACCAGCATAGAAATAATCACCAGCATGATTCCCATCGTATCTAAGATGGAGAAACCTCCTTTATTTTTTTTCTTCTTTTTAAATAAATTAAACATTAGACTACAATATACCTTTGGAACGAAGCTCCTGTATGATCTGAAACAGATCTTTATCGGTTCGGGTTTTTATGTTTTTTCTGTGCGTATAAACGGTTGAAATACTGATGTTGAGTTGCAATGCAATCTCCTTGATAGAATGACCTTGGGAAGTCAGTTTCAACACATCAATTTCTTTGGTTGTAAATGGCAATGATTTATTCTTGATTAAATAATCTGCATTAGCATATTCACATTCGACCAATTTATTATTAGCGATTACATAAAGAAAAGGCAGCCCTTCTTTGCGTAGATGTGTGATGTCTATATAACTCCCTTTATTGAGTACCGGATATCCGGCAGCATTAAACTTGATAGGTCTGTACTGACAGAGCAATCTTTTGGATGCTTGATTTCTGGTATGAATACTGTACTCTAAATTGATAGTAAGATCTTCCGCATCTCTATACTTTTTACTTAAAAGAGAAGATTGCTGAGCCAACTTATTGAGTGGTTCTAAATATTCATCTAAAAGGGTTTCACACAGAAAAAACACAGCATCTTTTTCAATGATTTCATTTGCAGAAATACCGGTAATATCAGCAATTGAATTTTCCATCTCCAAATATTTTCCACTGGTTGCATCATAAACAAAAGAAGCTTGAATGCCAAACGCTAAAGGTTTATGATCACGATCAAATTGAAAATCCGACGAGTCTCCTGTTTCTCTTTTTAAATCTGATGAGTTTGAAGCATAGCTTGCCACCGAATCACGAATAAAACTTGTTTTGACTATCTTGTTTTTCATAGTGTTTTTCATATGGCTAAAAGTGCGAAACATGAACTTTTAAGCACTTTCAATTGTGCGAAAATACTTATTAAAATTAAAACACATCTACCTAAAATATCCTTTTTAAGATAATTTTAATACGTGTTTTTACTTAGTGATTCGTAAGTATTATGGGTATAAAAAAAGCCGCATATCGAATGCGGCTTGTCTGATTTGTAATGAATTTATTGTTTTACAATTCGAATAGATTGTTGCTGATTTTTCCCTGATAACTTCAATACATAAACGCCATTATGTTGATTCGCTAAATCAATCTGATGAAAACCCGATGCTCCGATTCCACGCTTGATCAATCTGCCATTGATATCATATACTTGGTACTGGAATGATTCTGCAGACTGTACATTAAAGATTCCGGTGGAAAATGTATTTACTTTAAATGATTGAATATCGTTTTTTGAAGATGATAATGAAACGATATTTGAATAGAACACCGAACCATATTCATTGGTTAATTTGATTCGATAGTTACGATCATTGTTGTCGTTTAACTGGAGTTTATAAATTTTGTTGGTGTAAGTAATGTTGCCTAAATAATGATATTCAATCCCTCCATCTTCCGATACTTCTAATTCTACCGTTCGAATTGGATCATCGCTTTCTACAGAAGTTTGAAGCTCGTGCATTTGATTTTTTACAGATCCTTCCAACGTCAGTTTTTTGATTGGTACAATTTTGCTGGATCCATTGATTGTATATGATCCCACACTACTCAGATTCCCCAGATTCAACGCTTGTGCACCCGATAATACGAGGTAGTAATTTCCACCATTCAACATCGTATCCAATACAGCACCCAAATTGGCTTGGAGATTGCAAGTTTTCAACAGCTCATTTTTTTCATTGAACAACATGAGCATGATATCCAGGTTAGCCCCATTATGTTCATTTGAAACACTGAAAGGATGAGCCTCGATATGTACCGTTGATTTTGCATTTAGTTTAAATCGAAACACATCCTGATCTTCATCCGTGGTAATAATCCCTTCCTGATTAAACATTTTTCCATCCAACTCAGTCGCGTTTTGATCGATATTGTCATTGAAATCATCTGCACGGAATCCAAAACCATTTTCGTTGGTAATGACAAGCATATTGTTTTGAAAATCTGAACAATCATATTGTGTGGATCCGTTGTTCCAGCCTGTCAAATTTTTTCCATAACTGTTTCCCATGATGGGAGCCCATCCTGTTTCACCTGTACCCTCTCCGGTGTGATATGCTTCTGTCAATTCACATTGATTATTATACCTGGATTGATGATATAATCCGATGGTGTGTCCAATCTCATGACTTGTACACTCGGCAATATATTTAGGATTGTTTTCCAGACGATCAGTAAACACAAATGCAGGTGTATCATCTCCCCATGTAAATGATGTGATGAATGATATGCCTCCAACATTGGGTTTCCATTGACTGGTAGGCGTAATGATGATACGGATGCGTTTTTCTATTGGAGCATTTAAAAAACGAACAGAGTCTGTTGTAACATTTAAATCAAACGGACGAAAATCTTCTGCTACCCGATTGAATATTTCGCGAACCTGTGTTTCATTCAATGGTGATGGTGAGCAGTTCAATGCATTGCCCCCATTCCAATAGGCAGATTGTACGCGGTGCCCATCAAAATCCAAAAATATAGTTGCCGATGCAGTTGGTAAACTATTGTAAACCGGAACAGCAATCACTGGTGAATTTACCAGAAGCGCGCTTGTAAGGGTCAGGTAGGCAATCAAGGTTTTCATAGTGTAGGTTTTGGATTGGATCTTTATTAACTTATCCGCGCGGATAACAAACTGGTTTTGTTTTTTCCAGGTCGCTGGATTCAAAATGATATTGATCTCCTTGTTTTTTCAGGCGAACTAATACACCATTTTTTTCGCGAATAATGCTGCCTGTAAATCGAAAATTCTTATCGTTGGTGATTTGTTGACAAAGTTGAAAACGAGAACCCTCATCTTCTGTGTTTTGGATAACCATCGTCATCAGATTCTGATAAGTTTGAACTTTGCTCACAACAATACCTTTAAAAACCGTGGTTGGATCAACTTGAATTTGAACCAGATCACCCGGATTTAATTGAATCGTTTTTTCTAACTGATCAGATGAAACTTGAAAAAAAACAGACGCTTGATTTTTCTCAGGCAATTGGGCATACGCAACGCTTCCTGAAAAAATGATCAGCATGCATAAAACTGATATTATTTTGGTTTTCATAAGCCGTCGTTTATTGGATAGATAAATGGCAAAATTTGAATGTGCCCGGTTATCACAAATAAAGAACGACTGATTATTCTCAATTAGTGCATGAAATGCCCTGTTTCTCTACAATTACGTAGATTTCCCTATGGATCAATGAAAATTTCACGTGGATTTACGATGAAATTTGAATAAAACGGTCTGAAAATCGACCTTCCATCAGATAACAATGATCCACGCTTCCAAACCAGCGTTTTCGATTTTTTGAGATGATTCGATAAAAAAAGTCACGAATCGGGCGTGGTATAAGCACAAGAAAATACAAATATTTTACAGGCCCTTCAAGCTTGCGGATGATTCTTAAAACGGCTGTGGATCTATTGTAAAAAATCTCCCCTTCCTGAAGTAAAATACTCTCTGAATTCTGTTGATTAGAAAAAGGAAGTTGACGTAAACAACCAAACATAAAAAAACCATTGGAGTCGCGCTGCAGAATAAACTGCACACTACGATTACACAACAGACATTGGTCATCGAACCAGATGATTGATTTTTCTTTCATACATAAAAAAAGGCGGATTGACCGCCTTTTAAAATTAAACCAGCATGGTAACCGGTTGTTCTATGAATTTCTTGAGTGTTTGCAGGAAAGCCGCACCCACAGCGCCATCCACACTTCGATGATCACAACTCAGCGTAACCTTCATCAACTGAGTGACACCAAAACCGTCTCCTTTTCTCACAACCGTTTCTTTGATTCTGCCTACCGCAAGAATACAACTGTCGGGCGGATTGATAATGGCTGTGAACGTTTCTATATCCATCATACCCAAATTTGAAATGGTAAAGGTATTACCACTGAATTCGTTGGGTTGTAACTTTTTATCTTTTGCTTTGCCGTAGAGCATTTTTGTTTCCGCAGCGATATCAGACAAGGATTTTTGATCAGCGAAACGAATGACAGGTACGATGAGTCCATCAGGCATGGCAACCGCAGAGCCAATATGAATATGGTGATGCTGGCGGATATAATCGCCCATCCAGCTGCTGTTAACATCAGGATGCTTGCGTAAAGCTGCTGCACAAGCCTTGATGATCATGTCATTGAAAGAGACTTTTACCGGACTCACCTGATTGATGGCTTCGCGCGCAACGATGGCCTGATCCATATTGATTTCCATCGTCAGATAAAAATGCGGTGCCTGGAACATACTCTCGCTGAGTCTGCGTGCGATGGTCTTGCGCATCTGCGTCAGTTGAATGTCCGTATGCCCTTCTTGTCCGGAAACGGTCGGTATTGTAACAGCCGGTTTTGCTGTTCCCGGCTGGAAACTATCCACATCTTTCTTGATGACTCTGCCTCCATCACCACTACCGGCTAATTGACTCAAATCAATGCCTTTATCTGCCGCAATTTTTTTAGCTAAGGGAGACGCTTTGACACGCTCATCAGAAGTAGTTTGAACTGGCGCAACAACTGGTTCAACTTGCGCAGCTGGGGCTACTGTTGCCGGTTCAGGAGCTGCTGTTGTTGTTTGTGCAGGAGCATCTTGAAGCAAATTTTCAAATGATTCACCTTCTTTTCCAATAACAGCTAAAACACCTTCCACCATTACAGATTGTCCGGCTGCTACTCCAATATGCAACAAAGTGCCCTCATTGTAGCTCTCCAATTCCATGGTTGCCTTATCGGTTTCAACCTCGGCAAGCACGTCACCCGGTTTTACTTTATCACCTACTTTTTTACTCCAGGAGATGATTTTCCCTTCTACCATCGTATCACTTAGCCTGGGCATTCTGATTACCTCTGCCATAATCGGTTTGTTTTTTTTCGAGGCTCGAAATTAATGCAAATGAGGGAAAAACACTGAACTTGTTGAAACGATTCAATAATTGAAGCCAATAACTCAAGGTTCTCTAAAAATCCAGGTTCATTTGAAGCCGTTCTTTCAATTCCTTTAACAAAGGATAACGTGCTGTCAATTGAAGAAAATGCTCTTTGTGATTTATTTGAGGCAGGTTAACCTGATCTTCCAACGCTTGTTCTTCTAAAATCAAATGGTATTTCAGTTTTTTATTCAAGAAATACCGTTGCAGATGTTCAATCAAATCTGCACGCTCATTTTCTATAAATTTCTGTTGGATTTTACTTTCAGATTTTATAGAAAACTGATGCTCATCCATGATCTCTATAACTGCATTGCGAAAATGACTCGCAGAAGAATGATGTCCATTTTTTTTAAGGATTTCAATAAACTCATGCATGGCAGTTTGTAAATCAGCATCGTTGAGGGGTCGATGCTGTTGCCCTTTCATCGTATTTTCCAATACCTGATTCCGGATACTGTTCAACGACCCTAAATGCGGTCTATTGACCGTTTGTTTATTTGAGTTTTGAACATTCGAAGTCGTGGGTAATTGATTGGGTTCTTTCGCAGTTTTTTGAGGTGCTGCTACAGCCGGCATCTCTACCAAAAGCGAAGCCTGTGGCTTTTCTTGCAGTTGCTTTTCTTGTGGCTTTTTAGAGGCAGGTGCTATCCGAAAATCGATTCCTCGAAATGAAACGGACTTAGTTAGCTCAGTGGTCTTTTTTTTTTCAAGTGAGCCGGGCTGTGCTGACAACTCAATCGCCTGACTCAAATAACTTAATTTGATTAGCAATAATTCGATGTGCAATTTTTTGTTTCGAACCTGTTTTAATTGAATCGCAGATTCATTCAAAATATTGAGCGCGGCAATCAACCAGCCTGTATTTACCTGCTCAGCAAATTTTTTGTAATTGGGTTTAAAATCTTCTGCAACTTCCAGCAATGAAATGGTCTTATCGTCTTTACAAACCAATACATTCCTGATAAATTCTGAAAATCCCTCCAAGATCGTATCTCCTTCGAAACCCTTTTGATGAATCTCATCAAACAAAACCAAGGCGTCTGCCAGTTTTTGTTGTTGCATTTGATCGATCCAGCGGAAATAGTAATCTTCATCCAGAATATTCAAATGTTCCAGCGTATTGGAGTATGTGAGATGCCCACCGGTAAAACTCACAATCTTATCCATGATACTCAATGCATCACGCATACAACCCTCACTCTTTTGAGCAATTAGATGCAATGCGGTTCTTTCTGCTTGAATCCCTTCTTTACCGATAATTTCCTCTAGATGTTCAACGGTATCATTCGGGGTAATCCGTTTGAAATCAAAAATTTGACATCTGCTTAAAATAGTGGGAAGAATTTTATGCTTTTCCGTTGTAGCCAGAATAAATATTGCATGAGGTGGCGGCTCTTCCAATGTTTTCAAAAATGCATTAAATGCACTGGTTGATAACATATGAACCTCATCTACAATATACACTTTGTATTTGCCACTTTGAGGTGCGAAACGAACTTGCTCCGTTAAATCGCGCATATCATCTACCCCATTATTACTGGCAGCATCCAGTTCATTCAAATTGAAAGAAGTTCCCTGGTCAAAACTTTTACAACTGTTGCATTGATTACAAGCTTCCCCTTCCTGATCACGGCTTTCGCAGTTGATTGTTTTTGCCAGAATTCGAGCACAAGTAGTTTTACCAACACCCCTCGGACCACAAAATAAAAATGCATGCGCCAACTGATTGTTTAGTATAGCATTTTTCAATGTGGTGGTTATGTGCGATTGACCAACAACTGTATTGAATTGTTGTGGTCTGTATTTTCTGGCGGAAACAACGAAATTATCCATGATATTGAGCTCAAATGCGAAAAACAAATGTAGCTCATTTGAGGGACTCTAGACTAGAGTATTGGATGTCTTTTGAATGGTTTTGCACGATCGAATACATATCGATAGGTGGCAAGCTCCCTGCTGACACTCACATCACCCAGGTTTCTTGCGATATTCAACATTTTAGGATTAAAATCACCGATCCATTGCAGTTCGTATTCCCGATAAGATAGTTTCGGACTTTGTAATAATTTAGCCGCCTCTCCAATCATAAATGAATCAATGCCTTGCCCCTGAAATTCGGGAATGATGCCAAATGCCAATCCGTTGAACTTTGTATTGGGCTTAAAGCGTTTCATCCATAAAAAACGTAATTTTTGCCAAAGACCGAATTTTCCATTTAAATGACGAAACCATTGATTCAGATCCGGAATATTTGTAAAGATTGCTATGGGTTCGTCTTTGTAATAAGTATACCAAAGCAATTTTTCATCCATCACAGGTTTCATGGTTTGAAAAATCAGTCTGGCTTGTTCATTGGATAATTGCTTCATCCCTCCGTGCCCGGCCCAGGCTTTGTTATAAACGTAGGCAAAATCGTCTGCGAAGCGATTGATGTCTTTTTTAGAAGCATGTATTGCCTTAAAATCAGGGTTTTGGGCAATGATGGCGTGACGATCCCAAATGCGCGCACTCAAAGGTTCATTCAGATTTAAGCCAAAACAATATTGATGGAAGAAAATTTCGAATCCATATGACTCGAACAGCTCAACGTAGTAAGGAGGATTGTAGTTCATGCAATAAAGTGGTTCATAAAATCCTTTACGCAATAAACCCCACCAGCGATCCCGTTCACCAAAATTAATGGGACCATCCATGGCCTCCATTCCTTGTTCATATAACCAGCTTTTGGCCTGATCAAAAAGGATATTGGCAGCATCCTGATTGTTGATACATTCGAAAAAACCGATTCCCCCCACGGGAAACTCATCACCCTTCGACTTATAACGTTTATTGACAAACGCAGCAATCCGACCAATGGTATTTTTATGATCGTCCAATAAAATCCAACGCATCAATTGCCCATGCTTGAACGCTTTATTCTTATTAGGATTAAAAACTGCGTTCATGTCTTTTTCCAATGGCTTTACCCATGAAGCATCGCCCTTGTAAATAATGTCTGGCAGATCCAGGAAAAGTCGTTCGGTTGTTGTATCCCGAACAGGTTGTACGATCATCGGATAAAGTTAAGTCATCAGGACGCTGATTGCTCTTTTTTCCAATCTGCGCGAAGTTCTTCACTAGTTTTTGAACTTCCATCATGACTCCATCCGGGAGGCATGATCAGATATTTTAATTTGGTTCTCCAAGAAACATTTTTACGTAGATCTTTGGAGATGGCATACCATTCGTGCAAAATCCAATCCAATGGATTGTTTGAAGGCGGAAGCGGTTTGGTAAGTCCGTAACGCACTGGTTCTTCAGGAAGCTCTTCCTGGAAGGTGCCAAACATCTTATCCCAGATGATCAGGCACATACCCATGTTTTTATCCAGGTATATTACATTACTGGCATGATGGACACGGTGATGCGATGGACTTACAAAAATGGCTTCAAACCACCGAGGCATGCGGTTGATATATTGTGTGTGCACCAGTATGCCATAGGTTTGCGTGAGCGAATACATGAAAAGGATATCGAGCGGTTCGAATCCGAGTAATGCAATGGGTATGAAATAAATGAACCGGTATACAGGCTGAAACACAGAAGATCGAAAACCCGTCGTTAAATTAAACTCCTCGGAGGAATGATGGGTGGCGTGAACCGCCCAGAAAATGCGACAATAATGATCAACGCGATGTTCAATGTAGAAGGCAAGGTCTTCCAATAAAAATAACATCAACCAATAAATCCAAGCAGTCTCTATCTGAATGAACCGATGTTCATAACAAAACATGAGCACAGCAACATAAAAAAGCGATCGAAGTAAAAGATCTATACCGGCATTTGACAAGGTAAACAAGACATTTTCCAAGGTACTTCGAATAGAATAAAAATGTCGGTGCTGCCAATTGCTCAGCAGTATTTCAGTCCCAATCAAAATGGAATAGAAAGGAATGGAAAATAATAGGAAAATGGCTTCTCGAGCAGAATGCATAAATGAAACAGCGTTGAAAAATCAGACAGACATGATTTCTTTTTCCTTAGCAGATAAAAGTTTATCTACCAATGCCGTATGCTGATCAGTGGTATTTTGTATGGAAGCTTCCGCATCTTTACATTCATCTTCACTTGTTCCATCTTTTTGCAATTTCTTTATTTGCTCGATGGCATCGCGGCGAATATTGCGTATGGAAACTTTGGCGTGCTCCCCTTCTCCGTTACATTTTTTCACCAACTCTTTGCGGCGTTCTTCGGTCATGGGTGGAAGGAAAAGTCGAATGTTTGTGCCGTCATTCTGTGGGGTGATCCCAATATTTGCAGCCATGATACTACGTTCTATCGGCTGAAGCATCGTTTTTTCCCAAGGTTGAATAGAAATAGTTCTGGCATCCATTACTACGATGTTGGCCACCTGACTCAAAGGAGTAGGATTGCCATAATACTCAACCATGATGCCATCAATCATAGATGGACTTGCCTTACCAGCACGGATTTTAGAGAGTTCTGATTCCAGGTGCTGTATAGCCTTTTGCATCAAGCCTGTAGTATCATTCAAAATTGTAGCAATGTCTGACATGATTTATTTTTTTGCAAAATTACCAAAAAAGAGAATCTGCTTTTTATTTTATACAAACGAAGTGCTCTACAAATCAAATTTATATACTTTCAGATATTGATTTTGAATGCTTAGATTTCAGATAATAAGCGAATCCTGTCACCAACGCACCCGTTAAAAACAATAATATAAAACTCAATGTATTGTCTTGATCTTTGAGCGTATATGCAAATCCGATGTAGAATACATTGATGGCGATACATATTAACATGGTCTTTGCTTGACTAAAACCTGCATCCATGATCAGGTGGTGAATATGGTTCCTATCGGCTTGAAAAGGCGACACCCCCTTGAATATGCGTAGCGTAAAAACACGGATTGTATCAAAAAGTGGAACCATCAATATTGAAAAGCCCAGTGCGGGAGCTGCAGGCAATGGATAGACGGCATTGGGCGCCGTTCCGAGTTTAATAAACTTGATAACGATAAACGACAGCAATAAACCGAGTATGAGTGAACCCGTATCTCCCATAAAAATTCTGGCTGGTGTAACATTGAACCATAGGAAAGCAAGTAAACTACCTGTCAAAGAAAAAGCGAGCAATGCATATTGCCATTCCTGACAAATAAAAAAATAATACCCGAAAGAAATACTGGAAAGTACACCTAAACCACCTGCCAAGCCATCAATGCCGTCAATCAAATTAAATGAGTTAATAATCATGACCATGGTCACCAAACTAAACAAAATGGAAAACCAATCAGGGAGCGAATGGATTCCGAACATGCCATGAAAATCATTGATTCTGACATTAGCGAACACAATTAATAAGAAGGCGGCAAAGAGTTGACCAATAAATTTTTTAGTAGCAGATATAATGAGAATATCATCTTTCATTCCTAAAAAAAATATGATCAGCATCGAAGCCAAAAGAAATTGTAATTCCGGAAACTGGCTCGGATTAACCAAAATAAGCAGGGCAAGCATAATTCCCGCATAAATTCCGAGTCCGCCTAAAGTTGGAATCACGCTATGATGCAGCTTTCGATCACCGGGCTCATCAAATAAATGCTTTTCACGAGCAACCCGAATAATAACTGGGATTGAAATAATCGTAGTGAAAAATGAAACGAGTAATCCGATAATGGCTTTTTCCATAATATGAAATTGATCGGAGTACGCGGCGGTTAAGGGTCAATTAAAAATTCTAGAAACTTATTCAAAGATAAGAAATTACGTGTTTTGATTTATTCATGTAAAAAACATAACAACAAAATTTTTGTATGCACATGCGTTTCATTTAGGTTTGCAGTCAAAATTACAAAGCATGGATGTTGTTCAATTGGAAGCCACAGCTTCTCAGGTAAGAAGAGATATTGTCAGGATGGTACATGCCGTTCAAAGCGGTCATCCGGGCGGCTCTCTGGGCTGCGCTGATTTTTTAACCGCACTCTATTTTTCTGTCATGAAACATGACCCAACATTCAAAATGGATGGTAAGGATGAGGATATTTTTTTTCTGAGCAACGGGCATATTTCCCCTGTATTTTACAGCTGTTTGGCCAGAAGCGGGTATTTCCCTGTTGAGGAGCTTTCCAGTTTCAGAAAGTTAAACACCCGCTTGCAAGGCCATCCAACCACACACGAACATTTGCCCGGCGTAAGAATGTCAAGTGGTTCACTTGGACAAGGATTAAGTGTAGCAGCGGGAGCGGCCTTGTCTAAGAAAATGAATAAAGATGAACACTTCGTTTATGCATTACTGGGAGACGGGGAGCTGGATGAAGGTCAAAATTGGGAAGCTGCTTTATTTGCCGCACACCATAAATTAGATAACCTCATCGCAACCGTTGATTGTAATGGTCAGCAAATTGATGGACCTACCGATGCTGTCATGAATTTAGGAAACTTACGTGCGAAATTTGAATCGTTTGATTGGACGGTTTTGGAAATGAACGGAAATGACATGACTTCAGTACTGGAAGGGTTAAAAAATGCAAAAGCTGCATCCGGCAAACAAAAGCCGGTCGTAATTCTAATGCGAACCGTCATGGGAAAAGGGATTGATTTTATGGAAGGAACGCATGAATGGCATGGCATTGCACCGAATGATGCACAGCTTAAAGCAGCATTGGATCAACTCTCGGAAACTTTAGGGGACTATTGATTTTTATAATCCAATAAATTTTTACTGCGCGATGAAGCACGCGCGGGTATCCAGGCGGATAATCCGATAATTGCCGTTGATGAAATCGCTATCAATAGCATATCTGTCCATATAAACCTGATTGGAAAATAATCGATTAAAAAACTATTACCGGAAATAGGTATCCAATGAAACATCATTTGTCCTGTTCCTATCAATAGTGCGATGAGCATGCCGCTCAAAGTTCCAATACCACCCAATAACATTCCTTCCGTTAAAAAAATTCGCTTCACCTGCCACGATGTAGCTCCCATACTCATGAGTATCTTGATATCTGGATCTTTTTCCATTACCAACATGGTCAAAGCACTAATCATATTGAATGCAGCCACAATCAAAATCATCGTTAACACCGCATAAATGACCCATTTTTCTGTGCGCAGTGTTTTATATAAACTCACATTCTGTTGAAAACGATTTTGTATGTTGTATTTTCCTTGTGTACACTGCTCAAGCGACTGAAATGCTTTTTTTTCATCTGCATGCTTCTTTAATTTGATTTCTATTGCGGTGTATTTTCCTTTTTCTATTCCGGTTTGTGCTTGAACGTAATTCAAATGGGTGATGGCATAGCTATTGTCGAACTCTTGCTGAATTGAAAAACTCCCACTCACATTCGCTGTACCCTGGCTGAGTGAAGAGAGCGGCTGGTTACTTTGGATCCCGGGTTTCGAAAGATATACGGTCAATATATCCGGACCGAATGCAGAATCAAGTAGTATTCCGGCGGCCTGTTTAACGCCATAACCAACGATCATATTTGGATTTTCCGCATCGCCTAAATCATAGTTTCCTTCCCGAATTTTTGATGCTACCCCTGTGACCTTAGCATTATTCTCATCTACCCCTTTGAGCTGAATCACTGTTTGCTGTTCCCCATGCTGAATAAGCGCCTTTTCTTCCAGTACTTTACTTACCGCTTCAACATACTCATTTTTAGAAAGGCATTGAAACATTGCGTCATCCATAAGCAAATACTTTCCGGTCTTTGGAACGAGTTTAACCTCCGCATAAAATGAGGAATACATGGATGTAACCAAATCTTCAAAACCATTATAAACACTCAATACCAAAAACTGACAACATGTGGCAAACGCAATAACCAACGTGGTTATCCATGCAATGATTTGAATGGCATGGGTAGATTTTTTCGAACGAAAATAACGCCATGCAAAACGCAAGTACATGTAACAGTTTGTTTGATTAATTGGATGAACCTGACTCCTTTTCCTTAATTTCTTTGAATAGTTTCTCCATCTTATCTACATAATCAAGCGTATCGTCGATGTAGAATGTGAGCTGAGGCATGCTTCTGAATTGATGCCGCACTCTTGTGGTCAGCTCTCGTTTGATTTCCCAGCTTTTATCCTGGATGGTTTTGAGGGCTTGTTGGCTGTCAGGCACCTGAAAGAAACTCAGATAGATACGGGCATCAAATAAATCGGGCGTGATTTTTACACCTGAAATAGAGACCATTCCTCCTTGAATCATATTCAATCCCAAGCGTTGGAAAATATCATTCAATTCTTTTTCCAAAACGGCTGCAACTTGTTTCTGTCTTTTTCCTTCAATCATGTTCTATGATTTATCGCTGTAAATGTAGTTACTTTGCCCAACATCCCACACCTTTCTGAATATGAACCGATATCAAAGGATCTTTTCGTACCTGAAAAAATATCAAAATCCCATTTATCGCTATTTGGTTTTTATTTTATTCTCCATTGTTTTCTCAGTGCTTTCACTGGCCATGTTGTTTCCATTCCTTCAACTGCTTTTTGGAGTGAACGAAGCCACCATGATCAAATCCAACTCCAATTGGGTACTAAAAACCGTCAACGATGAATTGGGCGCATTGATAAAATCTGGTAACGGACAGGAAGCGCTTGCCTGGGTTTGTATATTGATCATCGTTTCTGTTGTACTGAAAAATTTATTTATTTATTTGTCTGCCAGAACCATTGGTCCGGTAAGAAACGCAATATCCAATGAGCTCCGAATTGATATGCATGAAAAATTATTAAGACTCCCCATTGGATATTTTTCAGAAAAACGCAAAGGTGATATCATGAGCAGAATCACCAATGATGTGGGAGAAGTGGAGGGTTCAATCATTGGAACATTGGAAGGTTGGTTCAAAGACCCTATTTCCATCATCATTAACCTTTCGATCCTTTTTTACATTAGTCCAAAGTTGACCATCTTCATCTTGATCTGCATTCCTATCATGGGATTGGTGATCGGAAGAATCAGTCGATCATTGAAAAGTCAATCCCTTTTGGTATCTCAAAAAAGTGGAGAAACTTTTTCGATCATCGATGAAACCATATCAGGTTTGCGCGTTATCAAAGCATTTAATATTGAAGGATTGATACGCGGAAAATTTCAGAAGATCAGCGATGATTTTTTGAAAGCCAGAAATGAAGTAGGCTTTCGACGCGACCTTGCTTCACCCATG
>Ga0315905_10002515_pt1 | contig 19259 bp, 13 predicted proteins | sample LakEriMetagenome_5_FD_203522 | JGI IMG/M metagenome (GOLD analysis project Ga0315905, IMG submission 203522) | Freshwater fungal communities from buoy surface, Lake Erie, Ohio, United States - Buoy 4 MA121 | ecosystem: Environmental > Aquatic > Freshwater > Lake | place: USA: Lake Erie, Ohio... | reverse complement strand
GTGACGTCAAAGTGACGCTCGCGCCGAATCCGAGCCACCTCGAAGCGGTCAATGCCGTGGTCGAAGGGATGGCCCGTGCCAAGCAGCGCCAGCACAAAGACACGGAGAACCGCCGTGTGGTCCTCCCGTTGCTTATTCACGGCGACGCGGCCTTTGCCGGTCAGGGGACAGTAGCGGAAGTGCTGAATCTTTCTCAGCTCCAGGGCTACAAGACCGGAGGCACCATCCACCTCGTCATCAACAACCAGATCGGGTTCACCACCTCGCCGGCCGATGCCCGCAGTTCCGCCTACGCGACGGACGTGGCGAAGATGATCGAGGCGCCCGTCTTCCACGTGAACGGCGAGCACCCGCTGGAGGTTTACTTCGTGGCCAAACTCGCTCTGGAGTTCCGGCAGCGGTTCGGACGCGACGTGGTCATCGACATGTATTGCTACCGCCGTCACGGCCACAACGAGACGGATGAGCCCAGTTTCACCCAGCCGAAGGTTAGCAAGCTGATCGCCGCCAAGCCCACTGTCGCCACCCTTTTCCGCGAACGCCTCACAACCAGCGGCGAAGTGCCCGTGCAGCGTGCCGATACGATTCATTCCGAAATCAAAGACCGGCTGGAGCGTGAACTCAGTGAGCTTATCGAAATGGAGAAGCGGCACAAAGGCAGCGAACTCAAGAAGGCGGTCTTCGCCGGCTCCACCGCGGTATTCCAGCCGGACTATTCTCACGCGCCGGTCCCGACCGGTCTTCCGGTGGATACTTTCCGCGCACTGGGTCAGAAAATCACGGAAGTCCCGGCTGGATTCCGGCTCCACCCCACGGTAAAGCGCACGGTGGTGGACAAGCGCCGTCAGGCCAGCGAAGCCGGCGGCCCGTTCGACTGGGCGCACGCAGAACACATGGCCTTCGCGTCGCTCCTCACCGAAGGCAATGCGGTGCGCCTGAGCGGCCAGGACGTCCGCCGCGGCACCTTTAGTCAGCGGCACGCGTGTCTCTACGACACCGAGAACCGCGACCGCTGGATGCCGCTGCAGAATTTGTCCGCCAACCAGGCAACCTTCCGCGCCTACAATTCCCTGCTGAGTGAAGCTGCCGTTCTTGGATTCGACTATGGCTACAGCCTCGCGGCTCCCGACATGCTCGTCCTCTGGGAAGCGCAGTTCGGCGACTTCGGCAACGGAGCCCAGGTGATCATCGACCAGTTCATTGCCAGCGCCGAGTCGAAATGGCAAAAGCCCTGCTCGCTGACCATGCTCCTGCCTCACGGCTACGAAGGCCAGGGACCGGAGCACTCCAGCGCCCGCCTTGAGCGCTACCTCCAGCTTTGCGCCGAGTGCAACATTCAAGTCTGCCACCTCACTACGCCGGCTCAGTATTTCCATCTCCTGCGGCGGCAAATGCGGCGGCCCTTCCGCAAGCCGCTCATCCTCATGACGCCCAAGTCCATGCTCCGCAATCCCCAGGCGGTCAGCATGGAGGCAGATTTCACCGGAGACACCTGCTTCCGTGAAATACTGGATGACGATGCCCTGCTCGCGCCGCCCAGCCGCATTACACGTCTCGTGTTCTGCTCCGGCAAGGTCTATTACGACCTCCTGAACTACCGCAACGCGCAGAAGATCAAAAACACTGCCATCATTCGCATTGAGCAGCTTTATCCGTTCAATGAGGAAATGCTGCAGCAGATCGCGGCCCGCTACCCCAAGGCGAACAAGAAGTGGGTCTGGTGCCAGGAGGAACCGCTCAACATGGGCGCGTGGTCTTATATCGTGCACCGCCTTGAAAAGTTCACCGACATGCGGGTGCGCTACGCGGGACGGGACCGGGCCGCATCTCCGGCTGTAGGCAGCAGCACTCTGCACAAAGCCGAACAGCAGCAGGTGGTGGAACGGGCATTCGAGGTCTGACCCTCCTGCACGCTCCAGATTCACCGGCTGACCCAGGCCCGCCTCACCACGGGAGGCTCCTGACTTTGTGTGGCTTCATCAGTGCACAGGGGCAATCATTGAGCGCGGCGGCAGATCGCCGCCGCCCCCCTACCCGCAGTTTTACCCGTCCAGAGTTCAGCGGCTGCGCAGTCTGGTGCCCGGATTTACTCCGCAGCTTCCTGGGCAAGGCGCTCGCAGCCTTTGATGTCGAGCTTCCCGCTCGCAAGAACGGGGATACCTTCCACCCGGACAAGTCGCTTGGGAATCCACAGAGCCGGGATGCCGAATTCAAGAAGTGTGTAGCGCAGCTGGATCAGCTCCTGCTTTACCGCTTCGCTGGCTACAGTGGACAACAGAACCAGGGCCTCACCTTTGTCCGGATCCGGCACACCGACGACGGCAATGCGGCGTTCGGCCTCTCCGTCGAGGCCCAGGGCGCGGTTGATATTCTCCTCCACAGTCTCGTGCGGCACCATTTCTCCGGCGATTTTGGAGAAACGGCTCAAGCGGCCTTCGATGTAGAGAAAACCGCTGGTATCGAGGCGTCCGATATCGCCGGTCCGGAACCAGCCGTCCACGATGACCTCAGCGGTTTTCTTCGGCGCATTCAGATAGCCCGGAAAGATATTGGGGCCCCGGAGCCAAATCATCCCGCTCTGATCTGCCGGGAGTGGGTCACCCGTGATGGGGTCCGTTATCTTTAAGGCGATGCCGGGAAGAAGCTGCCCGACTGAGCCGAGCTTCCGCGCCGGGATGACCGGCTGCGCGCCGGAGACCGGATCCGGCAGGTTGACGCTGGCCACCGGGCTGGTCTCGGTAAGTCCATACCCCTCCATGACCGGCTTGCCGAAGCGGTTGCGGAACTCCTCTTCGAAATTGAGCGGCAGCTTCTCGGCACCGGTCACGATAAGCTTAAGGCTGGCCAGTTGTTCCACCTTTACCCGGCGCATGTAGCCGCGGAGAAAAGTGGGGGTCGCGAGCAGCACATCCACACTGTGCTTTTCAATGAGTTCAGCCAGTTTGGGCGGCTCCAGCGGCGTGGGATAGGTGACAAGACCGGCACCGGACAGGACCGGGAACCACAGCGTAACCGTGCAGCCAAAGGAGTGGAAGAGCGGCAGGCTGCCCAGCAGTTTTGTCTCGGGCGAGAGCCCCAGCCGCATGCCGAACTGAACAAGGTTGGACACGATATTGCGGTGGGTCAGCACGACGCCTTTGGGTTCGCCGGAGCTGCCGCTGGTGAAGAGCAGCGCCGCCTCACGGTCCCCCCCGGAGCCGGGGAGCCCGAGCAGCGTGCTCAGCACGCCGGCGGGAAGAATCTTTTGCAGCACCAGCCAGCGGGCGCAGGCTCCTTTCATTTGCGGCAGGACGCGCTCGATAAAAATCGTGTCCTTTTGCGCCGGCCACGGAAACGTCTGCATTTTTCTGACCACCACGTCCGCGGTAATAAACCGGTCAATCCCCGCCTGTTTGATGGCACTTTGGATCGCCTCCTTGCCGGCGGTGTAGTTGAGGTTCACGGGCACTTTGCCCGCCAGCACCACTGCGATGTTCGCGACGAGACCCGCCCGCCCCGGCGGAAGCACCACTCCCACGCGATCCTGACTGGTTTGCTTTTTGATATGCCCGGCCAGCGCCGCCGCAGCAGCAAAGACGTGCCCATAGCCCGTTTCGCTGCCGTCGAGGCCATCCAGGATTTTGCCGCGGGAGGCGTGCTTTTTGAGTCCGGCTACCAGCAGCCGGCCAAGGTTCGCCTGGAGAATGGGACGGGCGTTGAAGGCGTCTGCAGCCGCAGCGAGGAGCCCCTCCAGCACTGAAGCATGCCCGGCAGCCGTGGCCGGAATCACATTACCAAAAGCAAGCACCGCCTCTCCGCCGCCCGGCCCGCTCTCCACAGACAGCAGGCCTTCCCCGGGATTATCCACACCAACCGGCTGCACCGGCAAACACCAGGCAGAGAGATCCGCCAGAACTTCCGCAGGAATGCGCACCGTGGAGCCAGGGAGTGATGCCACTGCCGGAGGCACATAAACAACGACCACGCCATTCTGCACAGCGGCAGCAGCCTCCGCACAGTCTTCATCAAGGCCCCGATCCCAGCACTTGAGCCCGGAAGCCACCAGCGCCTGCCGGACCTCGGGAGCACAGGCGGCATTTCCTTCCGACAGGAGTGCCCCCCTGCGGCCCTGAATGACTCTGAGCAGTTTGGACAGCGCCCCGCCCTCCAGAGAGGAAGGAATAAGCAGGGCTCCGGATGCGGCGAGGCGCTCCGGAAAGAGAACTGAGGCAGAATGTGCAGGCATGAATTGAGGGGAAACTCCAGAAATATCCCGCAGGCTGGCAGAACGCCAGCGCGGAGGGGAGCCGATTATTCGCTTCACTCCTGATTTCTCAACGGAATAAAGCCACTGGCATTCCGGCTGCATTGCTGCTTAGCATTCCGCCATGCTCCCCGAAGCCCCAGCAGCAGACGAAGATTCCGGCACCCGCAGCGGGGCCGGTGCCTACGGCGACTACCTTGCCGAACGAGAGGAAATCCAGCGCTACAAATGGATCCTCAGCGAGCGGGCCGGGCAGGATGTCGGCTTCGAGGCCGCCCTGATGGACTGGGCCCAGCACCACAGGTCTGCCTGGCGGAAACAGCGGGCGCGGAAGTCCGGCGAGGACAAATAAAGGCCCCTGCACCTGTCCGTCATCCAAAATTAAGCCTGGCCAAATGTGACATTTCCGCCATCTTCCGCGCCCCGTTCCTCAAGCTTTAATACTTATCCACGTACGTTCTGTCTCAGTTAGTTAACACCTTCCTCCTCCCGAACATTATGAAGAAGCGAATCCTCCCACTGCCTGCCCTGCTTGCGGCACTCGCAACCACCCCGCTTCAGGGCGGGATTCTTCTGAACGAAGTCCATCTCAACCCGCCCAACGGCTCGGGGCTTGGCGACCGGAACTTTGAGTATATTGAACTGCGCAGTACGCTGACCACGGCGAACAAGACCGAGTCCACCAGCGGCCTGACCATCCTGATCATCAATAACGACCGCTGGGACTACAAAACCAATGATCAGGGAGTGGAAGTGGCCACGGTTTTGAATCTGGGTGAAGTCAGTGAAGCGTGGAGCCTCGATGACATGCAGACAGGCAGCAACGGGCTGCTCCTGCTGGGGGACAAATACACAGAGCAGCCCAAAGGCGGGCCATGGGCGGGCTTTATCGACCCAGCCACCGAAGTAGGAGATCCCCCTGGGGTGGGCGAAGGCAACATCGGCTCCAATGATGGTCTCACCGTATATCTTGTCTCCGGCTACACGAACCCCACGCCCAATTCCGGGCCTGTGGAAGACCGCGAAGTGGACTTTGATGTCGATAACAACGGTATTTTCGACTGGCTGCAGACGCCAGTGCCATCCGGCGGCTACGCGACCCAGCCATGGACGACAACTGTGGACCGCATCGGCATTCGTGACCGCAACAACGACCCGTGGCCGACAGCTCCCATTCCATCGGGAGTCACCGGCATCATGGAGCCCTACGTGCCCTCGACCGCCAATATCAATGTGTACGCCCTCACCACGCCGCCGACGTGGTCCATCGGTGACCGCGATCCCGAGTCCATTTCCCGCAACGCCAGCCTGACATCCTCCGGGACGGCCAACAGCTGGTATGGCGGAAAGTTCGTCGATCCACCTGCCGGCACGGACCCCGCCAACAGCATCGCCTTCCGCCCGGACCGCGTGTTTGGCCTCGCCAATGGGATTGCCACCCCCGGACGCGTGAATCTCTCGGTCGCACCGCCCACAGCCGATTTTCGCATTAACGAAGTCAATCTGGATCCCAGTTCGGACCGGTTTCAGTATGTCGAGATCGTCAATACGAATGCTCCGTCCGGCAGCCGCAGCCTTTCCGGTTACTGGCTCGTCATGGTGGACAGCAACGTATCCACCGCGGATCTCCCTTTGGTTAACAAGGTGGGCACCGTGCTGGATGAATGGGACCTGTCAGCGATGGCAACAGGCACCAACGGCCTGCTGCTCATTGCCGATGAGATTTCCGCCGCCTTCAATTCCTACGAAGATTATATTCCTGCCGAGAGCGGCAAAGGCGATCCCATCGCCAGCAATACCAATCCCCGGTCCACGGGATTTGGAGCCGGCGATATTGGCTCCAAGAGTGGCTTCTCGCTGTTTCTGATCCGGAACTATAAGGCATCCACCGTTGACTCGACCCTCGCGCCTGGCCGTGACATCGACATCAACGAGGACGGTATCGCTGATGCCGGAGCATTTGGAACCGGCGCAACCATCATTGACAGCATTGGGTTCGACATGGCCACACCCCTTGCCGGCGGTGCGGGCAAGACCTACGCTACCGTAAATCTGCGCACGGTGTTCCCCGAATTCACACCGACTGATGGAAACAAGGCCTGCGATAATTTCAGCCGCAAGACAACCGCCAGCGTTCCGGTCAGTACGAATTCAGTAAACTCATGGTACGGCGGCGAGTATGCCTCAAGCGCAGGGTTCAATCTCGGCTACCAGCCGCCGCTGAGCGATCAAATCACGGTCAACAATCCCACCGGGACCACGCATTTTGGCGGTTTCCGCGGTGCCGCGACCCCCGGCAGAGCAAACCTGGGAGCAGCGCTCAATTCGACAGCACCACCGGTACCGGCGGAGATTCGCATCAATGAAGTGATGTTTGATGCCACCAATACTCAAGTGGACAGCGATCCGAACAATACGGACCTCGACGGCAACCGCGATTACATTGAACTGGTATCCACCAACCGGGCTCTGGCCTATCTGGAAGGCTACTGGATTCTGGTGATCGACAATGCCGGCTCCAACAAGGGTGTGGTGTTCAAGGGCGCGCCGCTCGACGGCCAAACCACCGGCCTGAATGGCGTGCTGCTCCTTGGTGACAACTACGACAACCCCTCCAGCATCCCCTACACCTTTACCGAGGGGCTCATCCCTCCCTCTACAGCCACACTCGACCCGGTCGTCGCATTTGGTGGTGATGACATTCCAGGAAAAGGAGCCACTATCATTCTCGTCCGCGGCAATGCCTTTGATCTGGCCACCGCGCCCAACGGTCCGTTCAAAACCGGCGGCCCCATCACACTCGGCCCGAATCTCAAGCCCTCCGGTGACATCGACCCGGACAACGACGGCGTATTGATGGCCTCCTCCGAGTGGCTCGTTCCCGGTGCTGTCATCGTGGACGCAATTTCCATTGGCACCGTCAACCCCGGCACGGAATATGGCTGGATCTCCAGTTCCTGGCTGCCGGACTGCACGGCGCGCTATCCTGGCGACTACCGCGCCAATACGACCGCCGCCTGGTATTTTGGTCAAATCGATCAGACCGCGAATCCAATCTTCCCCTCGACGGCCTTCGTCACTAACTGGACGGGTTCGTTCCGCGGCAACGCCTCACCAGGCCGCTGGAATCACGCCGCTGCCGTCGGGCCGGTAACCGCCGGCTCGGTCCTGCTCAACGAAGTGCATTTTAACCCTGCCGGGGCCGACAACAACTTTGAGTTCATCGAACTCATCGACCGCGCCCTCGGCAGCCGAAGCCTCAACGGCTACAGTCTCGTCATGATTGACAATGTGCGGAACAATACCGGCACGGTGCAGCGGGCCTGGTCGCTGGACGGCTTTGCCACAGGCAGCAATGGTCTCTACGTCGCCACCAACAGCACCAAGGCCACCTCTCCGTTTGCTCCGGTGTTCCGAGCCCAGTCAGAAGTCGGTGATCCCCCCGGACGGGATGATCTGATCACCGGCTTTGGGGACTCCACCATCGCCACCGAGTCTGACAACCAATCTGTCATGCTGCTACTGGTCCGTAATTTCAATTCCTACATCGGCGCCGACCTTGATGCGCTCGCTGCGGGCGTGGACAATCCCGGTGACGGCATTTTCGACAATCCGGCCGCCGCGTGGGAAAACGGTATCGTGCATGACAGCGTCGTGCTGCGCAGCTGGCTGCCAGCCTCTATCGGCCCTCCGGCCACTCCGGCCCAGTGGAATGGCTACACTTATAGCCTTGCCGATCTCAGCGGCACCTTCTTCCCCACTCCGGCCACCACATTCTACCATCCGGAAACAGTCTCCAGGTTCCGCGAAAGCTGGGACATCAACAACGGGGCGGCCTGGTATGCCGGAGACCTTCTTGGCGGCGTGACCGGCAAGCAGGGATCCGATACAACTTACGCCACCAATGTCCCGACCAACCTGCCAGTCCCCACCGGATTCCTCGGACGCGGCACCCCAGGCCAGCCCAACCTGACGCGGGAGGATGGAGCCGATCCGGATGGTGACGGCATCAAGACACTGCTGGAGGAGGCTTTCGGCTCCGATCCATTTGCGCGCGTCGCCAGCAGCCCGCTGCCGGCAGTGAGCCAGACCGATGTAAGCGGCACCGCCTACGGTTCAATTAGTTATCGCCGCATCAAGGGTGGCGTCTCCGCTTCGAACAAGAGTTACGCAGCCGAAGCATTCACTTACACGGTGGAAACTTCGACGGATCTCCAGACATGGTTTGCGGACGGCAGCACGATCGAACAGGTGGGCTCTCCTTCTACGAATGCCGATGACATTACGGAAACGGTCACGTTCCGCCTGTCCAACCCGGTCACCACACCTGCCGGCCGCGCTTATATGCGCGTGCGCATTGGCCGTCAGTAAGGCGGCCCGCATCACTCTACGAGGAGACTCCGCCCGCAGTTTACCACTGCGCGCGGAGTTTTCCTTTGCTGCGGCGCACCAGTCGTCCGCCGACAAGCGTGACCCCGGAGGGACCGCGGGCTGTTTCCAGCATCGCGCGCACCCGTTCCACCGCATCGAAGGACACACCGGCTGCCCCCCGGTTTCGCAGCCAGACATGAATGACCCGCCGCTGCGCCCCGAGGGGCAGGTCCCGCAACTGCACCACATCCAGTTCCCCGTCGAGGGTCATGGGCCCGGTGAGCTGTTCCAGCCAGTCTTCATCGGCGGCCGTAATCTCCCACGCCCGGCAAAGCTGAGGGCCCACGTCGCGCTGCATCACCGCATTCAGCAGTGGGATGACCTGGTGCCGCAGACGGTTGCGCACCGGTTGCAGTTCTGAGTTCGTCGCATCCTCGCGGTAGGCAATGCCCCTCGCAGTCAGCCAGGCATCAATTTCCTGGCGGCTGACGTCCAGCAGAGGCCGCACGAGCCTCAAGGGCCTTCCGGGTAGGCCAGTGAGGATCGACACCTGCCTGATGCCCCGCAATCCGCCGGCTCCACGCAATAAGTTAAACAACAGCGTCTCCGCCTGATCTCCGGCATGATGCGCGAGCACCACAGTCCGGCAACGGTACTTGCGGGCGCATTCCAGGAAAAATGCTCTCCGGGCTTTGCGCCCCGCCAGTTCCAGGGATTCCCCATCCCTCCCGGCGGCCAGCTTTACGTCGCAGGACTCCACCTCCACGGGCAATGACAGCTTTTCCCCCAGCCGCCGTACGAAGCGCGCATCTCCAGCGGCCTGGCGTCCCCGCAGCCGGTGATTCAGGTGACACACAACGAGATTCCGGTGCCCCGCCCCATGCAGTGCGCACAGCAGTGCCACGGAATCCCTCCCGCCGGAAACGGCCACCAGCTTACGGCGGCCCCGGGGCTCCGCCTGGGTAAAGTGATGAACGGCCTCTTCCAGCGTCATACCGGCATCTAGAGCGACTAGTCCAAATTGCCAGGCCAGTCTTTTTTCGCAGTTTCACTACAAAAATCCCGGATTTCACACTATTTTCACCCCCTTCCGGACAATTCTCGCCTTCCCTCCTGATAAATTGTTCGATAAAGAAAATATTTCGTCACATTTTCCCGACCACCGGCAGGTAACTGCGCACGAATACTGAATGACTGCTCCGATCGAAACTCTTCCACCTCCTGTCAGCTCCGATGGCCAAACACCGCCTGCAAATGCGGATTCTGTCGCGCCGCTCAAACGCCAGGTAGGTCCCAGCCGCAAAGGAGCCAAGGACGTCGTCATCGAGCGGTTCGAGCAGAAATTCATCATCCACCCCCGTCTGGTGCCCCAGATCCGGAAATACCTGGAGTCGTTCACCGTTGCCGACCCGAACGGCAAAGGCGACATCCCGGAATATATTACGACGACACTCCAGCTGGATACCCCCACCATGGACCTGGCACTGGCCAAAGAGCGTAAATGCTTTGCCCGCTTCAAACTGCGCATTCGCACCTACGGCACCGACAGCAATCCCGGCAATCCGGTTTTCTTCGAGCTAAAACGCAAGGTGGGCATCGTAATCATCAAGAGCCGCGCCAGGATGAAGCGCGGCCAGTTTGCCCCGCGGATTGTGCAGCATCCTGAAGAGGCACCGATGCTCAAGTCGCCCAAAGAGAACAACAATTTCATCGAGTTCTGCCGGATTACCAACCGCATCGGCGCTACTCCGAAGATGCTGATTCGCTACATCCGGGAGAGTTATTTTGGCGCCAACGATGACTATGCGCGCATCACTTTCGACCGCCGCGTCTCCTACCGGCCGACGCGCGAGTGGCGCCTGCCCGGGGAAGAAGTGGCCGACTTTAAATACTGGCGCCCCATGGACACCCAGACCGGACTGCGCCGCCCCTACGCCGGCTACATTTTTGAACTGAAAGCCATGCGGGACACCCCCACTTGGATGATCGAACTCGTTCGCCGTTTCAACCTCAGCAATACCGGCTTCTGCAAGTATGCGACCGCCTGGCGTCTGGAGACGCTCTTCCGCGGCTTTATGTATGCCGATGGCAGTGAGCCTGTTACTAATACCCCCAACTGGATTTGAACCCGACTGCGGATTTATTTCCGTTGCACTGATCATCCAGTCCGCCAGTATGGCGCGCCCTTTTCGCCGCCCCGGCACCCTTTTCTATCCCACAGCACCTATAAACTTACTCCCTAATGGAACCCGCACCGCTTTTTGATGCCCTCGGCGCCATGCGCTCACTGGTGGCCACAGAGATTTTTTACTCTCTCTGTATCGCCTTCGTTCTCGCCATGGTTCTGGCCAATATCTACCGCTGGACGCACCAGGGCTTCAGCTACCAGCGCAGTTTCATTCAGACCATCGTTCTCGCCTGTGTCGTCATTTGTGTCATGATCATGGCGATCGGAAACAACATGGCGCGCGGCCTCGGCATTCTCGGTGCTATGGCCTTCGTCCGGTTCCGGACACCCATTCGCGACCCGCGGGACGTTATCTTCATCTTCGCCGCCCTCGCCATCGGTATCTCCTGCGGCGCGCAGGTCTTCATGGTCGCCATTCTGGGCACCCTTTTCTTCGGCTTTACCGCATTCTTCCTCTCGTGGTCTCCCTGGGCCAGCCGCCGCGAATTCGAAGGCCTCCTGCGTTTCCTCCTCCCGAACAACAGCAAGGCGGTGGGATCGCTCCCCGAGATTTTCGGCCAGTTCTGCACAGGCTCTGAACTCATTGCCACCCGTGAAGCCATTCAGGGTGAAGTGCTCGAATACGCTTACCAGGTTCGCCTGATCGACCCCTCCTACAAGGTGGACCTCGTGGATGCCATCGCCAAACTGCCGGAGGCCAGCGAAGTGAGCCTCGTGATGCAGCGCACCACCGTCGAAATCTAAACTCCTCCCCACCCCTTTCCGACATGAGCGAGTTTCATCCCAACCGCACCAAGCAAATCCGCACCCGGCCGAAGCTGACCGCACGCCGCATCCTCGAATGCTGGCCCCTGCTCGTCTGGGCCGCTGTCCTCTTTGCCGCCTACAAGACCTACAACAGCGGTGTCGTCTTCGTCCGCATGAATGGTGCCGTGGACGTCTATCAGGAAAACATCACACCGGTCAACGAAGGCCGGCTCCTCGAAATCAAAGTCAAGCGCGGTGAGCGTGTCGCTCCGGGAACCGTTGTCGCCACGATGGACTCCAGCCTCTTCAAACAGGAGATGGAGTCCCTGCGGCGCGAAATTGTCGCCAACCGCACCGAAGACGTGCGCGACTTTGACTTCGAGCTGATCAAGCTCGAAAGCGAACTGCGCGAAACAGAAACCGCCGAAGCTGAAGACGCCGCCACCATCAAGGAGCTGGAAACAGTCCTGGAGGAATTCCGCAAGCCACGCCCGGGAGAAGATCCACGCATTGCGGCGCTTCGTGCCAATGATGTGGATACGCAGCGCAGCCGCGTAGAACTCGCCAAAGCCAAGGGACGCAACGCCCTGAACGCCCAGCACCTCAGTAAGATCCGCGAGGACATCGCCCGGACCAAAGGCATTCGCGACACGCTGGCCAAGGAAGCCGAAATCATTTCGAAGAGCGAACTTGGCAGTGAGGAAGTCACGAAAATTGGGGCTCTGCGCGAAGACGAATTCCAGCAATACATTGGAATCAAAACCAAAATCGACCTGTGCGAACTCAAGACTCCCCACGGCGGAACCGTGGACCGCGTCGAGAAGGAAATCGGTGAATTTGTTCAGGTTGGAGAAAGCGTCCTGCGCATCGTGGGAGATCCTGAACAGGTGATCTGCTTCCTTCCCCAGGACCAGGCGAATCAGTTGACCCTCGGCCAGAAGGTCTGGGTGGCCTCCACGTCCAACAAAGCAGATATTTTTGAGAGCACTGTCACAGGCATTAGCCCCCGGATCAATAATCTCCCTGACACCAGCAGCCCGCTACCGAACCGCCGCGTGCATGGCCGTGATGTCGTCATTGCCTATCCTCAGACCGCCATGGCAAAAGCACCGGGCGAACCATGGAAGCTCGTTCCTGGCCAGACAGTGATCATTCACACCGAAAAGCCGGGCGAAATACCGCTCCTTGATAAGATCTTCCACAACGACGACAAAGACAAGGTGCGCTAAGCATTTTTAGACCACCGACCATGATCATGATTACGACCATCACTCCTCTGCTGGCCCGCATTCTGACTGGCGGTGCCGCCATTCTGCAACTAGCATGCTCTTCGCCGGATGCATCCCTGGCACTGACCGGAGCGAAAGTCGAACCGGCTCCTGTCCGGAAGGCCCACTCCCAGCACGGCATCGCATCGATCTACACAGACCACCGCACTGCCAACGGCGAAAGGTTCAGCAAGCACGCCCTGACAGCAGCACACAAATCGCTCCCGCTGGGCTCCAAGGTCAAGGTAACCAACCTCAAGAACGACAGGACCGTCATCGTGCGCATCAATGATCGCGGTCCCTACATCAAAGGACGGATCATTGACCTGACGCCTGCCGCCGCTGCACAGATCGGCCTCTGCTACAAGCAGGGGCTTACCCGGGTAAAAGTCGAGAAGCTCTAGGGCGGCCTCTCTCAATAAAGCCGCCAGCCCGCATGACGGTAAACGGCTACTTCGATGCCAACGCGACCACCGCGCTGGATCCTCCTGCCCGTGAGGCTTGGCTGTCTGCCTCGTGGTACAATCCGTCCAGCCTGTATGCCAATGCCGCGAAAGCCCGTCTAGAACTGGAGCAGTGCCGCGAGCGACTTGGTGACCTGCTGCAATGCGAACCAGAAGACTTGATCTTCCTCTCCGGAGCCACCGAGGCCAACAATGCGGTCGCGGCCTGGTTTCAAAGCCGGGGCCAGCGCATGGCCATTAGCGCCATCGAACACCCCAGTTTGAGCGAGCCTGCGGCAGCCGCGGAGCACATCCCGGTAGAGCCCGATGGCCGTGTTTCCCCCGCCTCTATCGAGCAAATGCTCCAACAACCTTCGCGGCCCGGACTGGTGTCCCTGATGGCCGCCAACAACGAAACCGGCGTTCTTCAGCCATGGCAGGAAGCGCTGGCACTCTGCCGTTCCGCAGGAGTCCTCTTTCACTGCGATGCGGCCCAGTGGCTGGGCAAGCACCCCGCAGCCGGCCTGGGAGACTGCGATTTCGTAACAGGCTCAGCGCATAAATTCGGCGGTCCCAAAGGAACCGGATTTCTCAAAGTAAGCGGAGGCTTCCGCTGGCTGCGTGGAGGCCCGCAGGAAGGCCGGCGCCGGGCCGGAACGGAAAACCTTCCAGGCATTGCCGCCATGCTGGCCGCTCTGGAGGCTGCCGGGGAGCGCCTATCGAGCCAGCAACACCTTCATGAAGCCCGTGATGCATTCGAATCCGCGATCCTCGCACGCATTCCGGGAACTATGATAGTGGGAGCCACTGCCGCGCGGTTGTGGAATACTTCCCTGCTCATCCTGCCCGCCCATCCGAACGTCAAATGGGTCGCGAGGCTCAGTTGTCTGGGATTTGCAGTATCCACCGGATCCGCCTGCAGCAGTGGTGGTGGTGCCTCGGAGGTGCTGCGCGCCATGGCACTGCCGGAGGATTCACTGCGGCACGTCATTCGTGTCAGCAGCACATGGGAACACACGCGCACCGACTGGCTGGCGCTCGCCGACGCGATGGTCCGTGTCTTCGCCGACCTGGAAACCGGCACCGCCTAACACTACAGCCGCGGGATCAGCCCAGCAGCCCGCGACCGATGGCCAGTGCACCGAGAATCCCGGCCCGGTTCCCCAGGGCAGGAGCCACTATGCATTCGCTGATCCTGCCCGTCATTAGCGGGTGCTGCAAATACCCGCCCAGCAACGCCACAGTGCACGCCTGCACTTTCTCCAGCAACCCCGGCACCTCCATGACACCGCCCCCGAGGATAATGCGCTCCGGACTCAGTGTGCAGGCGAATCCGGCACAGGCTGCGGCGAGGCATTCCGCCTCCGCATTCCACGCTTCGTGATCCGGCGGCAGTTCCGTCGCAGGAATACCCCACCGTGCGGCGATGGCCGGCCCACTGGCCAAGCCTTCCAGACAGTCGCCATGCCACGGACAATGCCCGGCAAAATCGCGCAGCGCCGGTGGCTTGGGAATGCGCACATGCCCCATCTCCGGATGCAGCAATCCATGCAGCGGACTTCCATTGATGATCACTCCGCCGCCGATACCTGTTCCAATCGTGAGATACAGCACGACGTCACACCCCTGCCCTGCGCCCCAGAGCCATTCACCAAATCCGGCCGTGTTAACATCGGTATCAAAGGCCACAGGCACCTCCATCGCCCGGCCCAGCCGACCAGCCATGTCCGAATCCCGCCAGCCCGGCTTGGGAGTCGTCGTGATGAATCCCCAGTCAGGCCTTGCCTTGTTCACCCCGGCAGGACCGAACGTCCCGATGCCCAACGCAGCCAGCTTGCCGTGGCGCTGCTGCGCGGCATGGAAATAAGCCTCGCAGCGCCCCAGAGTTTCCTCCGGACTCGTTGTCGGAATGCGTTCCAAGTCCCGCAAATCATCAGGACCGGTCCCCGTAGCGAGGACGAACTTCGTGCCACCGGCTTCGATGGCACCAATCAGCGGATGGGATGCTTCTGACATATCCGCATTCAAGACCGCCGCCGCCGGAGCGCAAGTGCCAGGCACCATCCGGAATACTATGCCGCCGTCAGCGGAGTGCCGGTTTTCAATCCCAGGTTGGCATAGATGTCCCGTGTCGCACTGGATTGATTCAGTGTGTAGAAGTGAATGCCGCGCACGCCATTATCCAGCAGGTCAGCACACTGCGCTGTGGCATAGCTGATCCCGGCGCGCCGCACGGCGGCCGGATCATCGCCGGCACGCTGCAGCGCCTTGAGCAGCTTGGCGGGAAACACAGAACCACCGGAGAGTTCCGCCATACGGTGCATCCCCTGAGTCGTGGTGATGGGCATGATCCCCGCAATCACCGGCACGCGGATGCCGGCCAGTTCGCAGCGTTCACAGAAGTCGTAGAAATGGTGATTGTCGAAGAACAGCTGCGTGCAAATGTAGTCCGCGCCCGCATCCACTTTGGCTTTGAGATAGTCCATCTCCGTTAGCCGGTTCGGAGTCGCCGGATGCCCCTCCGGAAATCCCGCCACCCCAATACCGAACCCGCGGCGGTCCGGATGCGCACCGCGGTCATTGAACCTGCGAATGTAAGCCACAAGGTCCGCCGCATGCTGGAAGGCATCGCTGCTCCAGTCGTAATCCAGACGGTCGCGTGGCGGATCACCGCGCAGCGCCAGAATATTACTCACCCCGGCGGCGGCATAGCGCACAAGGATTTCCTGGATTTCGTCCTCGCTGTGGCACACACAGGTTAGATGCGGCACCGGATCCAGTGTCGTCTCCTGTTTGATGCGCACCACGAGATCATGAGTCACCCCGCGGGTGGTCCCTCCGGCACCGTAAGTGACACTGACAAAAGCGGGCGCGCAGGGTTCCAGCTGGGCGATGGTTTCAAGCAGCTTCCCGGCGCCGTCTGTCGTCTTCGGCGGAAAAAACTCGAAGGAGAACGTGGTCGGGTTCCGGTCGAAGATGTCGAGGATATGCATCGGGCAGAGGGATGAATGGCCGGGAAGTCTAATCCTGCTTTTCCCGCGTTCACAAGGCATGATTCCATTTTCCATTTCCCCCGGGGGCCGGCGTGGAGTAAGACGCCGCCATGAACCGCCGCCATCTACTTGCTTCATCACTTGGACTCGCCGCCGCCTCCCGGCTTTCCGCCGCTGAACCCGCCCCGGCTCCCGCCAAGGACCACCGCTACCGCATCGGTGTCAGCACCTACTCTTTTTGGCACTTCGATGAAAACACGAGCCAGTGGCGCGACATTGAAAAATGCATCGTGGCCGCCGCCGACATGGGCTTCGACGGCTTGGAAATCCTCCAGGTACAAATGCCCGAGACCAGCCCCGCGGCACTGCGCAGGATCAAGAGCCGCGCCTTCACCCTCGGGCTCGACCTGATGGGCTTCTCCACGCACCAGACATTCGTGTCGCCTGAGGAACAGAAGCGCACGGACAACATCCTCAAAACCACCCAGTTCCTGGAACAGGCCTACGAACTCGGCATCCCCACCATCCGCGTGAACACCGGCCGCTGGGGCACGAGCAAGAACTTCGATGAACTCATGAAGAACCGGGGCATCGAACCGCGGCTGGAGGGCTACACCGACGACGACGGCTTCAAATGGGTCATCGACAGCTTCGAGAAACTGGTACCAGAGGCCGAAAAGCGCGGGGTGATCATGGGACTCGAAAACCACTGGGGCCTCGGCATTGATGTTGCCGGGGTGAAGCGCGTGGTGGATGCCATCAAGAGCCCGTGGCTGCAGGTCACCCTCGATACCGGCAACTTCCTTGAGGATCCCTACGACCACCTCAAGCAACTCGCACCGCAAACCGTGCTCATGCAGGCCAAGACCTATCACGGAGGCGGCCTCTGGTATTCGCTGGACCTCGACTACGCCCGTATCGCCGGCATCATGCGCGAGGCCGGCTACCGCGGCTACATTTCCCTCGAAATGGAGGGCAAAGAGGACCCGCTGACCGCCGTACCGAAGAGCCTCGCCATGCTCCGCAGCCATTTCTCCTGATTCCACATCACCTGTTTTGCGCCCTTCACCCCAGGGAAACCGCTTTTCATCTCAACCAGAACGACCCGCAGCCCAATGCGGGTATAGAGTGAGCCCATCGCAGTGAGGCACGACGCCACACCGCGGTGCTCTCCCTAAAACCAAACCACTAAGAGAACCCAACTCATGAAAACGAACCACATCCTCACCGCCGCACTGCTCGGCCTCACACTCAGTCTCGCCAATGCCCAGGGTCCTGGTCGCGGCGGCCGCGGTCCAGGTGGACCTGGCGGCGAAGGCGGCAAGCGTCCTGATCCGGCGCAAATGATCACCCACCTCAGCGAGCGCTACGCCGCGCTGGCTGGCTACGATGCCGACAAGAACGGCAAACTGGACGCCACGGAGCAGGCCGCGGTCGCCAAGGCTATCGAAGACGGCACCCTGAAGTTCGGCCCTCCCGGCGGCCGCGGCGGTGAAGGCCCTGGCGGCGAAAAGCCCCCAGTGGACAAGGTCGCGGAAGGTGCCGCCAAAATGTATGAGCCCATCGCCGCCTACGATGCCGACAAGAGCGGCAGCCTCGACGAAACCGAACAGGCCGCAGTGAAGAAGGCCATTGAAGACGGTTCGCTCAAGCTCCCGCGTCCGGGCGGCCGTGGCCCCGGCGGACGCGGTCCAGGAGGTCCCGGCGGCCGTCCGGAAGGCGGCGCTCCCCCGCCTCCTCCTGGTGAATAATCACGGCGCTGCGCCCCATTCCTGACTACGGCCCGCCGGGCGTTCATTGCCCGGCGGGCTTTTTTGTGCCAACGCTGTTCGTCGTGTTCCGTTCCGATCTCTGGAAAAACTGGCTGGCTCCGGCCCTGCTGCTGGCAGGCATCTGGTGCCTGCTCGCCGGCCTGTTTGCCGGACAGTTTGTCGTGACCGGCAATATGGAATGGGACGAAGCCCTCTCGCGCTCCACTAGTTTCTGGCTGCCGTGGCTGCCGCTGCTGCCCCTCACGTGGCTGCTCACCCGGGCACTGCTGCATCATGGTGCGCGGCTTCCTGCGAGCATCGCCGCGCACACCGCCGCCTGTGCTGCGGCCATTGTCCTCTGCCACATTCTCACGCCCGACCGCCCCGGGAATGCACGGCCGGAAAACATGCTGCCCCAGCCCGAGGGGCGTCCCCTGCCGCTCCCACAGGCAGAGCCGCAGCCCCGGGACAATCCACCTCCCCGCAGCGAAGGCCCCGGCCCGCGGGGCGAAAATCCTGGCCCGCGTGGTGAAGGCCCCGGTCCGCCGTGGATGCGCGGCAACAACCGCCGCGGCCCGCCGCCTGGCGTCACTCCCTACCGCCCGCGTCCCTGGTTCGGTCCCTTCGGCTTCCGCAGCATCATCGATGCCGTGGTCTATGGCGGCGTGGTCAGCCTCACCTATGCCCTGGGCTTCCTGCGCCGCTCCCAGCAGCGTGAGCGCCGCGCACTGGAACTGGAAGCCAGCCTGTCACGGGCGCGGCTGGATGCACTGCGGCTGCAGATCAATCCCCACTTTCTCTTCAATACGCTCAACGCTGTCACTTCCCTCATCCACACACGGCCGGAAGCAGCCGATGAAATGATCGGCAGCCTCAGCGAACTGCTACGCGCATCCCTTCAGGGCAGCGGCCATCACGAGATCCCCCTCTCCCGCGAACTCGAACTCCTCCGCCTCTTCACCGGCATCGAGCAGACGCGCTTTGGCGATCGCATTCGCTTTGTGGAATCCATCGCACCGGAAACCGCCACGGCACTGGTGCCCTCGCTTGTGCTTCAGCCCATTGTCGAGAATGCCGTGCGTCACGGCACCGAGCCGCTCACCGGTGCCGGGACCGTGACCATCGCCACCCGGCGCGAAGACGACCGCCTCATCCTCACGGTGCAGGACGACGGTGCCGGTTACGATCCCCTCGCTGAGCCCAAAGGCACCGGCATCGGCCTTTCCAATACCCGAGCCCGCCTCCAGGCCCTTTA
>Ga0315905_10002514_pt1 | contig 19267 bp, 16 predicted proteins | sample LakEriMetagenome_5_FD_203522 | JGI IMG/M metagenome (GOLD analysis project Ga0315905, IMG submission 203522) | Freshwater fungal communities from buoy surface, Lake Erie, Ohio, United States - Buoy 4 MA121 | ecosystem: Environmental > Aquatic > Freshwater > Lake | place: USA: Lake Erie, Ohio... | reverse complement strand
GTTCCCTGTTCCCTGTTCCCTGTTCCCTGTTCCCTGTTCCCTGTTCCCTGTTCCCTGTTCCCTGTTCCCTGTTCCCTGTTCCCTGTTCCCTGTTCCCTGTTCCCTGTTCCCTGTTCCCTGTTCCCTATTCCCTGTTCCCTGTTCCCTGTTCCCTTGTCATAACGACAATTTTTAACGCCAACCTACTTAATTAAATATCTTTGTGGGTTGGGGGTTGCCCACCCCACTAACTGTGAAGATGCTGCTGGTGATTTTAGAGTTCACCAGCGTCGCCATTTCTAGATTTAGATTTAGCTTTGTTAGCACTGCGTTTAAGAGCAGAAAGTCTAGCTTCGTATCGAGAACGCTGACGTTTGCTAGGAGTGTTTTCAACTAAGGTTTTTAAGGCACTACCAAGACTTTTATAAGCGTTAGGTAAACTATAACCAAAGCGGGTGGCTAGAGCGATCGCTTTTTCGTCAGCATCTAGCAATTCTTTAATTTGTTTGTCCCCATTATTTTTTTGGTATAGTCGCCAACCGGAAACGCCACATAGAGCTAAAGCTAATACTAGTAATAATCCATCTTGTACCCACAATTCACCCACCGCACCACCTAAACCAATGGCCAGGGCAGCCATTTCCCAGCCATCTTTAGGAATGGTGTCATTTTGAACACGAGCCACTTCGTGCCAAAACAGCAAATTACGCTGATCCATTGCCAGAGCATCCCATTTTACCAAGTCAATTTGGATTTCTACTTGGTCTTTACCGATTTCTTCGCAACGAATCAGAGGTGGATTAACCTCAGTTGTGCCTTCAACCGTTACCCAACTTTGTAATTCTGGCGGTAGTAAACTTTTTAACCGCCGAAGTTCACTCATTTCCGCTTTAGCAGAGGAAGTTGCATAGGATGTCATAAAAATCCAGCCCTACAAAATTTCTTTTTTGTATATGATTAGGTTATCACTTTCCAGTTTAGCGATTTCAGTAGTTATCCTCTGATTCATCGGCAAAACTACCTCGCTTTTTCCGCGCTTCCATGGCTTTTTCTAGGAGTTCTAATAATCCAGGAGCTTGTTCTTGAATACTCAACAATAATCTTTCTCCCAAGTCTATATTTCCCGGATCTTCTCCTGTTTCCATTACTTCCTGCAAACGCGGCACAGCAATGCTATCCACAATTTGGATCAATCCGCTCAGACAACGGTTAAATTGTTTTTCGGTGAGCATGGAGTCCTCCAGGGGAAATTCAATGATAGCCCGGATTTCCCCATCGGAGGGATCGTATTCCCATTGCAGCATTTTGGTTTCCCAAGAAATAGCCAGCATGGTTTGCAGGATGGCGTTTTTGTGGGGATGGTCTTTCACTTCCGCTAAAACTTGAGGCGCAAATAACCGGAAAAATCTCCCTTCTTCGTCCAGTTGGACAACTATCAGGAAATCTTCTAGGTTTTGAGCTTCAACACCTGTAATAATCCGGTCTTCTTCTTCATCAAAACGGTATTGCCAACCAAGATTATCTAGATACTTGGCTATCTGTGTGAGATTTGCTGCCATAAAAGCCTCGTAAGGAACAGTAGGGAGGCTGTCACCAAAATTATTGTAACCTGGTGGAGGCATTTACTCAATTGGTACAGTCAGTCCGTTGGTGTGAAAAATTGTGGTGATGACAAGGGAACAGGGAACAGGGAACAGGGAACAGGGAACAGGTAACAGGGAACAGGGAACAGGTAACAGGGAACAGGGAACAGGGAACAGGGAACAGGGAACAGGGAACAGGGAACAGGGAACAGGGAACACTTCGACAAGTGTTACAGTGAGCTTGTCGAACTGCTCAGTGCATCGCAGGGAAGAGGGAACAGGCTTCGCAGTGAGCTTCAGCCGAACGGTTTTCGGCAACTTTACTTTTCGTTACTTATGTCGGTTTTTTTCCGTTTACCTACTTACTTGGGTTTTTTCGGCCTTTCTACTTGATTTTTGCCCAACTCGGTCAATATAACTGGATGAAAAAATCTTCTGTTGAGTTTTAGTTGCAAAACTTAACACAGTTATCAGTCAAGTCTTTTTTCCATCTGTATCCGCACTTTGGTAGACTTAAAAACTGAAATAGCTAAAAAAAACGTACTTGACAAGTAATTTAGAGGGCAGACTCCGTGGAAAATACAATTGGTTTAGAGATTATTGAAGTAGTTGAGCAAGCGGCGATCGCCTCTGCAAAGTGGATGGGTAAAGGCGAAAAGAACATTGCTGACCAAGTAGCTGTGGAAGCTATGCGCGAACGGATGAACAAAATCCAGATGCGCGGCCGCATTGTCATCGGTGAAGGTGAACGGGATGATGCTCCCATGCTCTACATCGGTGAAGAAGTTGGCATCTGTACTCGTGAAGATGCTAAAAACTTCTGTAACCCTGATGAATTAATGGAAATTGATATCGCTGTTGACCCCTGCGAAGGTACAAACCTCGTAGCCTATGGACAACCCGGTTCAATGGCTGTTTTAGCAATTTCTGAAAAAGGTGGTTTATTTGCGGCTCCCGACTTCTATATGAAGAAGTTAGCAGCACCACCAGCAGCTAAAGGTAAAGTTGATATCAACAAATCAGCAACAGAAAACCTCAAGATTATTTCTGAGTGTCTAGGTCGCTCCATTGAAGAACTTGTAGTCATTGTCATGAAGCGCGAACGTCACAACGATTTAATTAAGGAAATTCGTGAAGCTGGGGCAAGAGTACAATTAATTTCTGATGGTGACGTAGGTGCAGCTTTATCTTGCGGTTTTTCTGGTACTAATGTTCATGCACTCATGGGTATTGGTGCTGCTCCTGAAGGTGTAATTTCTGCCGCAGCTATGCGGGCTTTAGGTGGACACTTCCAAGGTCAATTGATCTACGATCCAGCAATAGTGAAAACAGGTTTGATCGGCGAAAGCAAAGAAGCAAACTTAGATCGTCTCACATCAATGGGTATCACTGACCCTGATAAGGTTTATGATGCTCATGAACTCGCATCTGGCGAAACGGTTCTTTTTGCTGCTTGCGGTATCACCAGTGGTAACTTGATGCAAGGTGTACGCTTCTTCCACGGTGGCGCTAGAACTCAAAGCTTGGTTATTTCTACCCAGTCTAAAACTGCTCGCTTTGTAGATACCATTCACATGGCCGAGCAACCTAAGGTTATTCAATTGCACTAAGAATTGGTGATTGGTGATTGGTAATTGGCGATTGGGTATAGAGTGCAGAGTGAACAAACCCATTAGCGATTACCGATTACCTATTACCATTACCCATTACCCATTAACAATTACCCATTTAAGAAATGAATATTGCAGTGGTGGGGTTAAGCCATAAAACAGCCCCAATAGAAGTTAGAGAAAAATTAAGTATTCCCGAAGCTCAAATCGAAGGAGCGATCGCTCATCTTCTCAGTTATCCTCATATTGATGAGGTTGCTATTCTCAGCACTTGTAACCGCCTAGAAATTTATATTGTCAGTAACGAAACTACTCAAGGGATTCACGAGGTTACTCAGTTCCTTTCTGAACATAGTAAACTACCTATAGTCTCTTTGCGCCATCATCTGTTTATATTAATCCACGGTGATGCTGTAACACATATTTTACGGGTTGCGGCTGGTTTGGATAGTCTCGTATTAGGTGAAGGTCAGATATTAGCTCAAGTTAAACATACTCATAAACTCGGACAGCAATTTAATGGCATCAAAACCATTTTAAATCGGTTATTTAAACAAGCTCTCACCGCTGGTAAACGAGTTCGCACGGAAACCAGTATTGGTACTGGTGCAGTTTCCATCAGTTCGGCAGCAGTAGAATTAGCACAGATGAAGGTAGAAAATTTGTCTATTTATCGCGTGTCTATTCTTGGTGCTGGGAAAATGTCCAGGTTACTTGTACAACACCTGATTTCTAAAGGTGCAACTCAAATTAGTATTGTTAATCGTTCCCGTGGTAGGGCTGAAGAACTAGCAAATTTGTTCCCAGACCAACCTATACAAGTCCATTTGCTGCCAGAGATGATGTCAGTTATTGCCGAAAGTAATATAGTATTTACTAGCACTTCATCAACAGAACCCATTCTTAATCGGGCTAAGTTAGAAATGGTACTAGAACCAAATCAACAATTAATGTTATTTGATATTTCCGTACCTAGAAACGTAGATGCAGATGTTAATGGTTTAGCCAATGTTAAAGCCTTTAATGTTGATGACTTGAAAGCAGTTGTCGCGCAAAATTATGAAAGTCGCCGCCAAATGGCGCAAGAAGCTGAGAAGATATTAGACGAGGAAGTAGGAGCTTTTGAAGTATGGTGGCGCAGTTTAGAAACTGTTTCTACAATAAGTTCTTTACGCAATAAAGTAGAGACTATCCGCGAACAAGAATTAGAAAAAGCTTTATCGCGCTTGGGTTCAGAATTTAGCGAAAAACATCAAGAAATCATTGAAGCTTTAACACGGGGAATAGTTAATAAAATTTTGCATGACCCCATGGTGCAATTACGCGCCCAGGAAGATGTAGAAGCGAGAAGACGATGTATGCAAACTCTACAAATGTTGTTTAATTTGGATGCAGAGGAGCAATTTAGCTGAAATTGGCAAAAAATAGGGAGAAATGATGCCATGGCGGCTAAAACTCCCTGTTTTGCTTTGGCCTTGGCTTTGATACTTTTGGTTATCCTAGAAACAGAATCCAAAATTTATGACTCTTTTTATTACTCTTTCAGGTTTAAATTATTATGTCTAGTATAAATACGGGTATTGAGTGGACAGATAAAACTTGGAATCCTACAACTGGTTGTCACAAAGTTAGTCCGGGTTGCTTACATTGTTATGCAGAAGCTATTACTAAACGCTTTCCTAATAACTTTAAAAACGGATTTGATTTAACTCTACACCCAGAAAGATTGACAGAACCTTTAAAATGGCGTACTCCCAGTAGAATCTTTGTTAATTCCATGAGTGATCTTTTTCATGAAGAAGTACCTTTAGATTTTATTCAACAGGTATTTAAAGTGATTCAGGCTACACCTCATCATATATATCAAATATTAACAAAAAGACCTGAAAGATTAGTTGAATTAGCGCCACATCTAGAGTTTCATAAAAATATCTGGTTAGGTGTATCAGTGGAAAATCAAAGTTATGTTTCTCGTATTGATTTACTGCGTCAAGTGCCGGCAAATGTGCGTTTTCTGTCCTGTGAACCATTGTTAGGTTCATTAAACCTTGACCTGACAAATATTGATTGGGTGATTGTTGGTGGCGAATCTGGTCAAAAACATCGTCCGATGAAAATTGAATGGGCTGAAGAAATTCGTGATCAATGTCAAAAAGCAGAAGTAGCATTTTTCTTTAAGCAAATTGGTGGTAGAAATTCTAAAGCTGGGGGTAAGTTATTAGATGGTAAAATATGGGATGAAATGCCAGAAGCGTGGAAAGAGCATCAAAATACCTGGGGTAAATCTCCAAGGAAATTATTAGTGAAAACGGAAAGCTTAGGACTTACTGCTTAAAGGGAAATGTAACTTTAACAGAATCTCCAAAAGTATTTTTTATTGGTTCGTTACTCTTATTATAATAGTGTCTAAATTACTGAATTTCTATAAATGATGAAACTCTTGTAGTGCGGGCATCTTGCCCGCTAAATATGTACCTCATAACACCGGGAGTGCTGTATATTCGCTGATAGCGTAGTGTGGTTGATGTTGGGTTTCGTTCCTCAACCCAACCTACAAATTACTACAAATTACAATGGTGAATAGACAGCCAAGAAATTTCTCTTACCGTTTACAGCGGTTTCCGATCTGATGAAGTACAAAGTTGAATCATGAAACTCTTGTGGTGCGGGCATCTTGCCCGCTAAATATGTACCTCATAACACCAGTAAGTGCTGTATATTCGCTGATAGCGTAGTGTGGTTGATGTTGGGTTTCGTTCCTCAACCCAACCTACAAATTACTACAAATTACTGATGTTGGGTTTCGTTCCTCAACCCAACCTACAAATTACAATGGTGAATAGACAGCCAAGGTAGTATTTTTTGTGAAAGTTGTGTAAGTCCTATTAAAATCTGTTACCGATAAAATACAAAAGTGCCATTCGTACTGCTACACCGCTAGTTACCTGAGATTGAATTAAACTAAATTCAGGATCATCCATTAAATCAGAACTAATTTCTACACCACGATTAACTGGTCCTGGATGTAAAACTTTAACGTCAGGTTGACAAAGTTTTAATTTAGGGCGAGTAATACCAAATAATTGATGATATTCTCTTAAACTAGGTAATAAATTGGCTGTCATGCGTTCTTTTTGTAAACGTAAAGTCATGACAAAATCAGCATTTTCTAAAGCTGGTTCTAGTTGCCAATGGGTAAATAAATTATGGGAATTTTCATGAACACCCAAATATTCAGCAAAGAATTTAGGTAATAATGTAGGGGGTGCTGCTAAATGCACTTCTGCCCCACTAGCAATTAAACTCCAAATATTAGAACGGGCGACACGGGAATGTAAAATATCTCCAACAATAGCAATTTTCTTACCTTTTAATAATTCAATTCTTGGTTGTGCAGGATCAATTAAATTACAAATAGTAAATAAATCAAGTAATCCCTGAGATGGATGTTCGTGTTGTCCATCACCAGCATTAAGAACGCTAACTTTTACACCTAAACGATCCATTTCTTGGGCTATACTCAAGGGTACTCCGGCATCTTTATGGCGGATTACCATGATATCAGTTCCCATTGCTAAATAGGTTTTTGCTGTATCTAAAATAGTTTCTCCCTTAGTCATGGAAGATGTGGAAGCAGCAAAATTGAGAGTATCTGCACTTAACCGTTTAGCTGCTATTTCAAAACTACTGCGGGTGCGGGTAGAGGGTTCAAAAAATAAATTTGCTACCACCTGTCCCTGTAATGTGGGGACTTTCTTTGTCCGTCGTGATAGTACCTCTTGAAATGAGGCCGCAGTTTGCAAAACGGCGTTATATTCGGCCGTTGTAAAGTCCGCAAGTGTGAGAATATGATGACGATTCCAGGTAGTTGTAGGCATTTGGATTTTGGATTTTGGATTTTAGATTTTGGATTTTGGATTTTGGATTTTGGATTTTGGATTTGAGATTTGAGATTTGAGATTTGAGATTTTGGATTTTGGATTTTAGATTTTGGATTTTGGGTTATCAGATAATTAGTAATAATGAAAATAATATATACAGGACTTACGCAAAATATCTCTCAAATCCTCATTTCTCCGTGACCTCTGTGGCTCTGTGGTTCGTTATTCCATGAATCTTGCGTAAGTCCTAATATATAATTACCCATTACCCATTACCCATTACCAATTACCCATTACCAATTACCCATTACCCATTACCAATCTTTTAAGATTGTAAATGAAATATATTTAAAGCCATAGAAACCATACTGAGAAAGGTTAAAAAACCGATGGTATCTAACATGGTTGTGACTAACGGACCACTCATTAAAGCCGGATCTAATTTGCACCGCTTTAAGGCCATGGGTAACAAAGTTCCCAAAGTCACAGCCACCATTGTATTAGTGGCCATGACTGCCCCTGCAATTAAAGCTACCCATTTTTCTTGAGGTTTAGCCCAAATCAGCGAAAGGGCAATCATTGTCATTCCTAGTGCTAGGGCTGTTCCTAAACCAGCTAAGAGTTCTTTACGGAGGATTTTCCAGGTATCTTCAGGTGTAACGTCTCCTACGCCTAAACTACGAATAGTTACGGTAAGTGCTTGTATACCGACAGTGCCGCCAGTATTAGAAAATATGGGCATAATCACCGCCAGGACTGGTACAGCAGCAATCACAGATTGAAAAGGAGCGATCGCACTGGCAGCGCCAATGTATAATCCCATAATCCCCAATAACCAAGGCAACCGTTTCCGAATGGTAATGTGTGGGGCAGATAAAGCTTCTTCGTCACCACTGACCCCGGCCAATTTTTGGATATCTTCTGTAGCTTCTTCTTCTAAAATATCTACTACATCATCAATCGTAATAATACCGACTAATCTATCTTCCCTATCAACCACAGGCATGGCGATTAAGTCGTAACGCTGCATAATCCGGGCGACTTCTTCCTGGGCTGTTTCTGTTCTCACTTTGACAACGTGAGGGCTGGCAATATCTTTAATTAAAACATCGGGAAAGGTAAATAATAGCTGACGCAAAGAAACTACACTCACTAATTTGCGGTTATCATCAGTTACATAGGCGTAGTAAATTGTTTCCTTGTCTTCGTCTTGCAAGCGGATTTTACTGAGGGCTTCACCCACCGTTAAGCCTCGCCGCAAGCGGACATATTCCGTAGTCATTACCCGCCCTGCTGTCCCCTCTGGATAGCCGAGAATCGTTGACGTGGCTTGTCTTTGTTCTGGGCTGAGTTGTTGTAATAGTCGTTTAACTACTCCCGCTGGTAGTTCATCAAATAATTCCGCCCGTTCGTCGGGACTCATTTCTTCCACCAGGTGGACTACCTGGGCATCGTGAAGAGAGTTGATTAGTTCTTCCTGTACTTCTGTGGGTAAATATTCAAAGACATCTATGGCTTGGTCTTTGTTGAGTAGCCGAAAAGCGATCGCCCTTTGTTTTTCCGGCAATTGGCTGATATAATCTCCCACATCTACAGGTTGTAGACAATTCAAATCAAATTTAAGCTGATTTAAGTCAGCAAGATCTAAGGAACTACGAATTTCCTGGGTCAGCATAATAGACATCTCCTAAAGTCTCCCCCGCGCTGGGAGACTGCCTCGCCAGCTTAGAGGAGGGTACTACTGCCATCTGTTGGACTTTTGTCCATAACCTCTCGTGAAATTTAATATAAACACTGAAATCAAATAGCACTGCTAATTGATGGGTTTAGCCTGGAATTTGATTTCCCGATAGACGCTGTTTAACATTTTAAGGGTAAGTTGTCACTTGTACAAGTGGTGACAGCAAATTATGGGTAAAGACTGGGAAGAAATCAAAATTATCCAATCTTTGCCCCCAGATGTCTATTAGACATCTGGTGAAAATGAATGTAGAGACGTTCTATAGAACGTCTCTACAAGGGTTTCAAACCACGCACATTTAATTACCCCAGATGTCTATTGTGTACATAATCAAAAAAAGCGATGTCAGCTTTCCCAACTCCATGTCCCGTGGCGATATTTCACTCGCCCCATAAAGACACCACGTTCGTCATAGCATTTGTATCGTTGTCCAAATTTACTGCTTTCTTTATAGTCTACCCGGTGGACAGGTTTAGGAGCGCAACGTTCAATAACTTGCTTAACTTCTTCTGGTAAATGATCTTGCACACCATAAGATATTTCAGCATCAGAAGCCAAGAAGTTTCCAATGCTCACAGCTTTACCTAACAAGGACAATGGATTCATAACGCCAGTTCCTAATTTCCTGATTCATTCTATTGAATTAAATTTTACAGTAATTTTAATTTATTTCTTTAAAAACTTTTGTCGCATCTTAATTACAAAAGTATTCACCTCTGGAATATTCATTCTCGAAGCAATGAGAGAAAATACACCAATTCCCACCAAAGCAGATATAGATAATTCTATTAATAAAGTAATCAAATTTGGTTTACCCAAAACTTGACGAGAAACCATTAAAGCTCCAAAACTAGCTAGACCCGATATAATACTACCACCAGTTAAACCCAAAATAGGGATACACCATTCCCGCCAAGGTAAACCATTAAGTTTGCGGTTTAGCAAAAATAACAACATCAACATGGAACTACAATTAACGCCAACTGTAGCCAAAACTAAACCCGGTGCGCCAAAAGGTTCAACTAATAAGAAATCCAATATAGCATTGAGAAAAATATTAAATGTACTAATTTTAAAGGGTGTTTGTCCATCACCCAAAGCATAAAATACCCTGACTAAAACATCACGCCCTAAATAGACAAACATCCCAATTCCATAGGCAATTAATAGAGAAGATACTAACTGAGTTGCTTCCTGTTTAAATGCTCCCCGTTGATAAACTATCTGGACAATTGGTTCAGATAAAGATATCATTAAAGCCCCTAAAGGTAACATTGTCACAGCAGTTAGTAAAAGTCCTTGCCGAATGCGTAATTTTAGTTCTGGCCAATTGTCTGGGTGAGAAAGTTTAGCAAATGTTGGTAATAAAGGCAGTAAAATAATATTAGAAATAATCCCCAAAGGAGTTTGCACTAAAAGATTAGCATAGGTAAAACCTGCTGCTGCACCGGCAATAGGACTGGCAAAATAAAGGTCAGTGGCGACATTTATGGGCATCATTCCTGATGATATGGTGGCTGGAGTCATGATTTTAATTACTTCTTGAACACCAGGAGATTTAAAATCAAATCTTAGCCTTAATGTCCCTAATCCTAACCGCCATTGGACAATTAATTGCACTAACCACTGAATAATTCCTCCTGCTAAAGTCCCCCAGGCTAATACCATGCCACCGATTAAAGCATATTCGGGATTAATAATTTGTTTACCATATTCCAGAACTAAAATACCGATACCGATAATAACGGCTAGACTGGATAATAAAGGACTAATTGATAATAACCAATATTGATTAGCTGCATTTAAAGTCCCAAAACCAATCCCAATTAAGCCCGCGAATAAGGACAATGGGGACATAATTTGGATTTGACGAATTGCGATCGCTCTTGTAGTCGCTTCTAAGCCATGACCAACTAAATCAATAATTAACTCAGCGCAGAAGATTTGGGCAATTGTCACTACTAGCAACAACCCACCCACAAGAGTTGTTACTGTTTCTACTATAGGTGCTGCTTCTTCTTCTTTATGTTTAGATAAAACACTGACAATGGCACTATGTAAAGGTCCGTTTACACCACCAAGTAAGATTAAAAGAAAACCGGGGATAATATAGGCATAACTATAAGCCGTAGCTGCTGCACCTACACCAAAAGCCGCAGCGATTATTTGTTGTCTAATTAAACCAAATACTTTACTAATTAATGTTGCTGCGGCAACAATACCAGCAATTCCAGCGAAAGAACGGGCAGTTTTTTTTTCTTGTTTTGTCACAAAATATTAGTTGTCAGTGGTCAGTTGTCAGTGGTCAGTTGTCAGTTGTCAGTTGTTAAGCTGTTACGCAGCTAAATTTGATAATCACAATTTACTTGAACTTTGTGGTGCGGGCATCTTGCCCGCTATAATTATACAAACTAAATGCAGTACAGCTTAGTGGTCAGTTGTCAGTTGTCAATTGTTCAACGACAACCTAAACTGTCGCGGGTAGAAATACCAGTTACAGAATTAACACCATTTGCTCTTTTACACAGCAGCGATACTTGATAACGGTCAATGATTGCATTTGTAAAATCAGCGCCAGTGATATCAGCATCATAAAAGCGGGTACGGGTCAAAGTTGCTTCCGTAAAAATGGCATTTCTTAGATTAGCACCATCTAAGGTAACACGATCAACTAAAGCGCCAGTTAAATTTGCATCTTCTAAATTAGCCTTTAATAAAACGCCTTTGGTAAAAATGGCGTTAGTTAAATTTGCACCTTGGAAATTTGTTCCCCGCATTTCGGCTGCGACAAAAGTTCCACCGACAAAATCAGTATAGGAAAAGTCACGATTATTTAAGTTAGCATTACTGTAGTTAATGGTATTAACTTGAGCCAATGTTACTTGCGGAATCATAATACACAATCCCGCCAAAATAGAAATTAAAGTTAAATATCTTAACAAAATTTTGCTCATAAACTTGCTAAGTAGGTTGGCGTTAAAAATTGTCGTTATAGTAAGGGAAAGTTCCCCCTTTCCCCTTACCAGTTCCCTGTCCCCTGTTCCCTGTTCCCTGTAACAAAGTTCCTTATTTCCAATCTTTACCAATGCGAATTGTCAGGTCAGATTCTAGATCACCGTTGCCTGAAACTTCAACTTGTCCTAAACCTAAAACCTGTTGCAAATCAACTCCTGGTTGTCGGTTGCCTTTTTGAACAATAATCTGAGTTTGATTCTGGGTATCTGGCCAGTCTGGAACTGGGTAAACATTAGTAAAACCTTTCTGTTTAAGATAGGTAATTACCCTTTCGGTTAGCTGAGGTTGATTAGTAGTATTTTGAACAGCAACTCTCCGAGCAGAAATAGGTCTGGTATCCGACGTAATACCAGCGACATTTACACCAGTAAAATCATTTAACAAGCTTTGTTGACCAGTCATATTTAACCAATAGCTATTAGCATCTTGACTGAACTTACTAAAAGTACCGGGTAACATTGCCATTTGGAAACTATCCCGTTCTACATTCACGGAAAAATTGGCCAATGCCATCATTTCCTCCGTTTTCAGGTTGGTATCAAAATACTTTCGCATAATGCGAGTTAATTGGGGCAACCTGGGTAAAACAGTGGGACTGTTGAGCTTTTGCATTAAAGCAGTGATTAGTGCTTGTTGTCGCTGAATTCTAGGTAAATCTCCCATACCTAATTCACGAAAGCGGGCAAACTGTTCTGCTTGTTCACCATTAAGATTTTGCCAACCGCTGACTAAATTTATTGACAAGTCACCTGAGTGATCTTGATAATTCATAGTTTGGGGGACAAATACATCTACTCCACCCAACTGGTCAACTAATTGGCGGAAACCACTAGTAGAAATGCGGATATATCTATCTATGGGAGCATTGTTTAAACTGCGACTAACTACCCTTGCGGCTAAAACTGGACCACCTTTGGCATTAGCTTCAGATACTTGAGTTAAGCCCTGTTCCGGGATGGCTATCATTGTCCCTCTGGGAATTGACAGAACGCGAATAGATTTATCACTGGGATTTAGTCGCACCAACATCATGGTATCGCTTTTACCAGCAAAATTTTCCGGTGAACCGTCTATAGTTCCGGCCACTGGTTCAATGCCCATAATTAAAATATTCATGGGTCTTGATAGTTTATACTGAGAAAGCTGAGTCCATAAACCTCCGGGTATTTTGACTTGATCTTGTTTGTAAGAACCAAATTCATCATCTTTCGTTTGGTCTAGATTACTCCATAGAGGAGTCCATAGTGCCAAACTGGATGCTAATAAACCAGATACAGTTATGCCTAGAACAAAAGTTAGTACCCACAATAACCAGCGGGGAACTGATAAACCTAATCGCTCATAGAGTTCGTTAGGAAAAGCACCCACTGATTCCACGACGTTACGAGAATCGTAAACTGATTCTGGTGGTTTTACCAGGGGGGTTGACACTGGTATTTGTTGAATGATTGTCTGACTTTCTGACTTTTGAACTGGTGGCTGTTTTACCTCCTGTTCTGGTGCTGTTACCTGTTGAGGTATGACCTGATTTTCTAACCATTGAATTTGTTTAATCACAATTTTCTCCCCACTCAACCACTCCTTAAAGGTATGTTAATACAAGCTACAAATATTGCGACTGCAAAAGTTGACAGTGCAAATTTTGGATTTTAGAAAAGCATCAGCTAGATTTTGTTGGGTTTTGCTGTCCTCACATTTTTAATTTGTGATAATTACAACATACTTAACTAACCGAAATTATCAGTCAAGATCATCCAAAATTCAAAATTAAATGGATGTAAACTTGTATTGTTCTGCATTGGTTATGCTTTCCACTATGAATAATTTATTTTTTCCTGTGATTTTAGCAGGTGGTAAAGGTGAACGTTTTTGGCCTCTGAGCCGACTGGACAGACCTAAACAATTTTTAAGTCTCGATGGTAGCTCTAAGAGCTTACTACAAGCAACCGCTGATCGACTGTTACCATTGGCTAACGGTTGGCAAAACTTGTGGGTAATTACCTCCAGCGCCATTGCCCAAGGAGTCAGAGAACAACTTCCTGATTTACCAGAATCAAATTTACTCATTGAATCCGTAGGACGAGACACTGCCGCTGCCGTTGCTTGGGCTAGTTTAGAAATTAACAAGCGTTACGGAGAAAACGCGATGATTGGTTTTTTCCCGGCTGACCACTGGATTGCTGACCCAGAGGTATTTTTAGCTACTATATCCGCTGCTACCGAGTTAGCAAGAAGTACCCCGGCAATAGTGACTTTGGGGATCAAACCTAATTTTCCATCAACTGGCTATGGTTATATTGAGCAGGGTGAAAACTTTTGTAGCTTTAATAACTTGCCAGCTTATCATGTTCGCCGTTTTACTGAAAAGCCCGACCGGGAAACGGCTGCAACTTTTTTATCTACGGGACGGTTTAGCTGGAATAGTGGTATGTTCGTTTTTCAGACCGGTGTTGTTTTAGCAGAATTACGCACCCATGCACCAGAAATTATCCAACCTTTAGAACAATATGGCCCTGATATTTATCCCCAGTTACCTAAAAAAAGTATAGATTACGCGCTGATGGAAAAAACTAGTTTAGCTTATGTTTTACCGGCAGCATTTGGTTGGGATGATTTAGGTGATTGGAATGCTATTGAACGTTTACTCAAACAAGAGGATAATCCTAATGTAGAACTTGCTACCCATGTTGGCTTAGATACTCAAGGAGCAATTATTTATGCCTCCAATCCTGATGATGTAATTGTTACTATCGGTTTAGAAGATGTTGTCATTGTCCGCGATCGCAATGTTACCCTAGTAGTGAAAAAGGATCGTACCCAGGAAATTAAGCAGATCCTGAAAACTCTGCAAAACGATGGCCGATTTACGGACTTATTATAGGATTTAAAATCTTGGTAGATAGCTCAAACTGTTATTACTCATTATAACTTATAGATTGTATTCTGTGAAATAACAGATTTGAGTTGATTTTTTGGTATTGCATAATGGCAGTATCAATTAAAATCATATTTAAGTAAAAAAATCAGCTACTCAAGGGATTAAATAGGAAAATTTAACAAGAATCGGCTAAAAACTAGGACAAAATACCAGAAAATGATGAATAGAGACTAAAGTCATTCAGGCATAAAGTATTAACTGTAGAATATGTTACTATTCAGAAAAAACCCATTCACACAATTCTAGTTCAGTTATTTGTTAGTTACAGGATGACTCATTGACAGTAGCGATGAAGAGTCCCAGTATTTAAAAGCTCTGAGAGTGTCAATTGTCAGTAAGTTACATAATTAGACCAAGTAGCTGCAAAAGGAAAAAGCATAAGAGGTTGAATGACTGAATCTTTAAGAGGAAATTTTCCATTGACAAAGAAAGCTGTGATCGAACCTAAAACTGACACAGAAACTACAAGTAAAAATTTAGCTCTAACTATTGCTGAAGCTGGTTATGAGCGCAAGGCAGGAGAAATTATATTGCTAAACCTGGCAAATATTTCCTACCTGTCTGATTATTTTGTGATCATGACAGGTTATTCTAAGGTACAGGTGAGAGCGATCGCTGACGCAGTAGAAGGACAAGTGGAAATTGAGTGGCAACGACGACCCCGCACCACAGAAGGAAAAGCGGAAGGAACATGGATACTACAAGATTATGGTGATGTCATCGTCCATATCATGATGCCAAGGGAACGGGAGTTTTATAATTTAGAAGCGTTCTGGGGACACGCGGAACGTATTTTCATGCCAAACTCCGATGATGTTGGGGGTTAACCTATATGATGCGCTCCTCCCTGGAGAATTGTCCAGTACCTACAGAACAACAACCACTCAATGAGTATGAGGAATTAAAGAACGCCTGGCTATTTCGAGATAGTACCTTAAGCTGGAGCAACTACACCAAAAAAATCTTTTGGATTTGGGCTTGGTCTTGGTTGATAGCAGGACCTGTGGCAGCGGCCAGCTTTCCTCCCCAAAAGCAGATTTTTAATTTTCTGCTTTGTGGATCTGGCGCTGCTAGTGTCACTGTAGTGCTAGTCTTGATCAGGTTGTATTTAGGTTGGTTCTATGTACGCGATCGCCTTCACAGTCCTACGGTATTCTATGAAGAATCTGGTTGGTACGACGGACAAACTTGGACAAAACCCCAAGCAGTCATTACCCGCGATCGCTTAATTGTTACCTACGAAATTAAACCCATTTTCCAACGCTTGCAAATTACCTTTGCCGCATTGGCTCTCATGTATCTTGTAGGTACTATAGTTTGGCATTTCCTGTAAATAGTTATTGGTCGTTAGTTATTATTTATTAGTTATTAGTAAAACAACTGACCACCGACAACTGACAACCGACCACTGACCACTGACAATTCACAAAGTAGATATAAACCCGTCAACCACCCCTCACTTCCCTTCGGGTAAGTGAGGGCTTGTAAAAGCCTAGTTGACCAGACTCAGTTCTTAACCGAACTACGTTAGAGGTAAGAGTTAAAGACCTACCAGAGGATGCGTAGCTAGTTCCCTGCTCTAGAACTTAAAAGTTAAACAGGACTAAGGGTTAAACCAGTGCTTTTAAGATAGTTACCGACCTCTAACATTGTCAAAGCTAACATTACCCGCAAGGCTTGCCTTGAGCGCAGTCGAAAGGAGGGACTTCATGTCCAAAGTATTTGTTTTAGATACCAACTTCACGCCATTAAACCCAATTCATTCAGCACAAGCTAGACAACTACTAAGAACCAAAAAAGCAGCAATATTTAGACAGTTTCCGTTCACAATTATTCTCAAAAAATCCCGTCCTGACTCCCCAGTATCGTCGCTAAGGCTAAAGATTGATCCTGGTGCAAAATTCACGGGAATGGTATTAGTTAACGATTCAACTGGCGAGGTTGTATTTGCTGCTGAATTAAAACATAGAGGCTTTGCAATTAGAGATGCTTTAACTTCTAGAAGGCAATTAAGACGTTCTAGACGTGCCAGAAAAACTCGTTACAGACAACCAAGGTTTTTGAATAGAACCCGTCCAGAAGGATGGTTAGCACCGAGCCTACAAAGTCGAATCGAGAATATCAAAACTTGGGTTGAAAGATTGCGTAAACTCGCACCAATTGAGGCTATTAGCCAAGAATTAGTCAGGTTTGATATGCAGTTAATAGCTAATCCTGATATTCAAGGACAGGAATATCAACAGGGAACTTTAGCTGGTTACGAAACCAGAGAATACTTGCTAGAAAAGTGGGGTAGACAATGTGCTTACTGTGGAGTAAAAGACGTTCCTTTTCAAATAGAACATATTCATCCACGAGCCAAAGGTGGTAGTAATTCAATTACAAATCTCACTTTAAGTTGTGAAAAGTGTAACACCAAAAAGGGAACGAAAGACATTAAAGATTTTCTCAAAAAAGACCTTTCAAAGTTAGAAAAAATCTTGAAGCAAGCTAAAAGACCACTGGCTGATGCAGCCGCAGTAAACACAACTCGTACTGCATTACTAGAAGTTCTAAAAGCAACCGGATTACCTGTAGAAACAGGTTCAGGAGGGTTAACTAAATTTAATCGTAGCCAACAACAATTAGAAAAAAACCACTGGATTGACGCGGCTTGTGTTGGTAAATCAACGCCAATTCTCAACATCAAAGGCGTTAAGCCATTGCTAATTACAGCTAATGGTCACGGTTCTAGACAATCTTGCCGAACTGACAAATACGGTTTTCCGAGTAGGCACGTACCGAGAGAAAAAATACATTTTGGTTTTCAAACTGGCGATATCGCTAAAGCAGTTGTCACCGCTGGTAAAAAGATTGGTACTTATGTAGGAAAAGTGGCTATTCGTTCAACTGGTAGTTTCAATATTTCTACTAAAAATGGATTGATTCAAGGAATATCACATAAGTTTTGTAAACGCATTCACGCAAAGGATGGTTATTCGTATGCAGTATAAAAGATTTGTTAATTGCTCAACTGTCCCTCTCATTGTTTGTGCTGACGCACAAAATTACTCAAGGGACGTTTCACAATTAACCCTCCATTCCTCCCATCACCAAACTGAGTACAGTTTTGGTGGGGGTCTCCTGGAGGAGGTTTAGATGAATACTATTACATTAACTTGGATTGCTACCCCATTTTTTCTAGGGTTCATCATTTTTATCGTTCCCAAACTCAACCGACATTTAACTCTGTGGGGAACTATTGCTTCTGCTGCTTATGGGTTGCAGTTATTTCTCAATCCATCACCTGTGACACTGAATTTACTAGACAGTTTTGGTATTAAATTAATAGCAGACGAGTTAAGCGCTTACTTTATCCTCACAAATGCTATAGTCACGGCTGCTGTTGCTCTCTACTGCTGGCGCAGTGATAAAACGGCTTTTTTCTATGCTCAGATGATTATTGTCCATGGTAGCCTCAATGCTGCCTTTGTCTGTGCAGATTTCATTAGTTTATATGTGGCTTTAGAGGTAAGTGGTATTGCGGCCTTTTTATTGATTGCTTATCCCCGTAGCGATCGCTCAATTTGGGTAGGTTTACGGTATCTGTTTGTAAGTAATACTTCCATGTTGTTTTATCTGGTTGGTGCGGCGCTGGTTTATCAGACACATCATTCCTTTAGTTTTACAGGTTTAAAGGGATCACCACCGGAAGCACTAGCATTAATTTTTCTGGGATTATTAATCAAAGCGGGGATTTTTGTATCCGGTTTATGGCTACCTTTAACTCATTCTGAATCAGAAACACCAGTTTCTGCATTGATGTCGGGAATTGTCGTTAAAGCCAGTGTTTTACCTTTATTACGTACTGCATTCGTTTCCGAAGAAATTGATATTATAGTCAGAATTTTTGGGGTGGGAACAGCTTTAATGGGTGTATCCTATACTGTTTTGGAAAAAGATACCAAGCGCCTGTTAGCATTTAGCACTATTTCTCAGTTAGGCTGGATTCTCGCTGCACCGGCTGTAGGTGGATTTTATGCCCTCACCCATGGATTAGTCAAATCATCTTTATTTTTGATTGCGGGTTCTTTACCCAGTCGCAATTTTAAAGAATTGCAATATAAACCTATTAATACAACAATTTGGATAGCCTTAGTGATCGCTAGTTTATCAATTTCTGGTTTTCCTTTATTATCAGGTTTTGCCGCCAAAAGTTTAAGCATGAAAAATTTAGCATCTTGGCAATTTATACTGATGAATATTGCCGCAGTCGGTACAGCAATATCCTTTGCTAAATTTATTTTTTTACCCCACAGTCGAGAAGGAGAACAGGAAATCAAATCAGGTTTTTGGATATCAATAATATTTTTGATCACTGGTTTAATTGTTGCCAATATTGTATATCCTCAAGCTTATAATATTGCTGATATTACAAAAGCACTTATAACCATTGCTGTGGGCTGGTTAGCCTATCATCTTATTTTCAAAAAGTTATCAATATCTTTACCTCGTGTATTTGAAGAATTTGAGCATTTGGT
>Ga0315905_10002512_pt1 | contig 19273 bp, 15 predicted proteins | sample LakEriMetagenome_5_FD_203522 | JGI IMG/M metagenome (GOLD analysis project Ga0315905, IMG submission 203522) | Freshwater fungal communities from buoy surface, Lake Erie, Ohio, United States - Buoy 4 MA121 | ecosystem: Environmental > Aquatic > Freshwater > Lake | place: USA: Lake Erie, Ohio... | reverse complement strand
GGTACTGGATTGATGTCCAGATTTGATTGGTTTTGTAGTAATAAATCTAATAAACCCATATTATTTTATTATAAATATTAAGAAAAGAAAAGCCCACATTACTGTGGGCCTTTTTATGTTTAATAGTGAATATTAGAAGTTTAACACGCAGTAATCCATTCCAACAGTCATTGTGATATTTACAGCTTGGTTTTCAGTATCCCAGTTATAATCACCAAAGTTGGCTTCTTTAATAAATGCACCTTTAATAATCCATTCACTAACAACGTCACCTACAGGTCCTAAAACATCTAATACTAAGTCCTTTTTATAAAAGTCTGAGTAACCATCTCTACCTGTTACTGATTCGTGGTGTAAACGTACCCATTCCATTACTGATTGAGCTCCAGAAGGTGTTACTGGATCAAATAGGGTCATTTGAATATCACCCCATGTTGTTTTTCCTTTAACCTTTCTGTATACATTAATATGGTTTAGTACTACTTCACCTTGTGTTACAGTTACAGCGTTTACTCCTTTTACTAAATAGCTAGGAACACCATCCATATAAAGGATGAATCTGTTTGCCTGCTTTGGTTCAAAAGCTGTGAAAAATATTTCGTTTGCGTTTAATATTGCCATTGTCTTTTATTTATTATAAATATTCAATCTTTAAATTTTATGCTGGGAAACTTGCTCCAGTTGGTGTGATAATGAAATCTAAGTAAATAAATTCAGCAGTTTTAGTTGGTTGAACATAAATCTGTCCTACTAATTGATTTCTATCGATTACATCAGCTGTGTTGTTACTACCATCCATTACTACTTTAAACGCATACAATCCTTGTCTTTGTTGAACATTCTCTAAGTATGGATTTACTTGTGCTAAGAAGTTATTTCTTGTAGCTGCTGTATTTTGTTCAAATACTAATGTATTAGCTACTTGAGAAATATAACTCTTAAGAGAAATTAACAAGCGACGAACATTAACACGATCAAGAGCAGAAGCTTTAGTTTGTAATGTTTTCTGACCATATACTACAACACCTTGTCCTGGGAATGTAGCGATTGGATTTACTTTACCTTGATATAAAGTATCACGATATGATTGAGGTAATTTTTGTTCAGCACGAACAACATTTCCTAAACCACCTCTGTTTATACCTGCTGGTGCAAACCATGGCTCAGCTACACTATCATTATAAGCATATACACCTGCGATTACAGTTGAAGATGGAACCCAAACTAAATCTCCAGTTGCTGGATCACTTACTTGACACCATGGCCAGTAAGTAGTAGCATATGATGAATTAATAGCAGCGGCTTGTCCTGTCACATCTGTAACACTTGAACCCCATGGAACTAAATCAGCTACATATATATTGTCTCCTCTATCTTGAGTGTTAGTGACAATAGTTGAAGTTAAGATAGCATAGTCTTGACGATATACACCAGGTGTAAATAATATGTTAAATTGATAATCATCTTTATTATTCAATAAGTTAATCATATTAACATAATCAGACCAAAATAATCCTTGAGTATTATTACCATCAATGTTTTCATAAAAATTAGCCGCTATTCCAGTGAATGGATCGCCACCAGCTCCATTAAATCCTCCGTTTGTTACTGAAGGTAAAGAAGCTGTGTATTGAGATTTAGCTGTACCATTGTTATCAAAATAATCTGGGGTTAATCGGCCAACACTTTTAACTCTAACATATCTAGAAGCATTAACATAATTTCCAGTATATTCCATTTGGTTAGTTGATGGGTTATATACTTGGACTGAATCTCCTAAACGTTTAGATATAAAGTTACTTGATTTAGGATCTAATGATAAATTAGTCCATGTTTCTAAAACAATTGGACTTAAAGTATTATCATTGCCTTGTCTAATAACCATATCAAATGTACCATTATCAGTGTCTACATTTGTGATCTGCCATCTAACATTATCTGAAGAACCACTAGTTAATGCTCCTTTTGAGTCTTGAACATCAGTAGTATTCATTATAATACCTTCAGAAATAGTTTCTAAAGTAAATGAAGATGTAAGATTAACAGCTGAACCGCCTCCAAATAATTGTCCTTTCCAGCTACCAGGCTTTGTAGCGTTCCAGTTTGAAGCAGTGCCAAAGAAATAAGTATTGTTAAATAAAGCACCATTAGCTACTGAGGATGAAATAATAATAGTAGCTGTAGAATTACTAGCTGATAGTCCATGATAAGTTACTGTATTATTTACTTTTGATGTAAGAGAAGCAGCAGTTGTAGCATAATCTGATCCTGTAGCAAAATAAAAATAATATGAATATGGAGCTATAATTTTATCAGTAAATGTTCCTGATCCTGTACCTATAAAATAATATTGATAGTTAGGAGAAGAAGTATTATCTGAAAATACCCCAAATGCTGTTTGGTTACTTGTAGAAGAAGTATATGTAATAGCTATAGAAGCTGTAGCTACTGATCCTCCATTAGTTAATTGGCTTGGAACAGAAGCTGTAGCTGGGCTCCAGTTAGTAGCATCTTTTACTACTCTTGATACTAATAATGATTGACCACCATTTTGAAAATAATTATAAGCTGCTATTGAAGTAAAATAAGTATAAGTATTACTAGCACTTAGAATTGTAGTTCCAAATTTATTAACGAAATCACTATATGAAGTAACTACGGTAGGAATTTCTACAGGTCCTTTAACTGTTGGACCAATTATAGCGGCTCCTACAGACACTGGTCCTGCAGTGATAAATGATTTATCATTTTCTGTTGCTAAGACACCTGGGGATATTAAAGTTTCTACTGCCATGTTTTTAGATGTGTTTTATTTTAGTTATAAATATCTTGAGGGGTGTCGAAATCACGAAACAGGAATAAATTCTCCATTTTCAAGATCTATACTTCCATCTCCATATTTTTGTTGGAGTTGTTTACCTATTTGCTCTTCTTCTTCAAGTTGTTTTTGAAGAGTTTGTTTTAATTTTTGTTTTTCTAATTCTAAAATTTGAATTTTATATTCTAAATTTCCAAATGTGTCTAATAAAGCTTGTTGGTGTAATTGAATATTTTTTAAAGATTGAATTTCTTCTTGAGTTAAAACTTGTTTTTCCATAATTTATTTTATTATAAATATCATTATAAATGATTATAATAAAAATTAAATAGAGAACTAGTTATAGAAGCTATAGGATTTGGTGTTAAATAAGAATAATCAGGAATTGAAAAATCTGTAACTCCATTATAATATCCTTTAACACTTATCATTGATATTAAACTTGAAGTATATCTAGATGCCACGGTGTCACCAATTTGATAAACATATAGTGATTTATATTTTTCTGATGGGGAAAGGGCAAATGGGGTAAATGAATTTCCAGCCACAGCGGGAGGAATTAAATTATATCTATTAGGGAAAGCTACATTTGTAAGAACACTACTTGTTGTTGAATGTTTAACAGTTATATTAAATTGGGGATCTGTGGAAAATGAAAATAAATTTATATTACCATTAATAGATCCATTTCCACCGACAAATCTATTATTTGGAACAATTATACCAGATGTAGATGATCCAGATTGATTTTTTACTATAGTGAAAGTATCATCTGCTGGGTTAAAAAATAATGAGCTAGTTAAAGGAGTAATAGCACCTCCAAGAAGTCTAGGGGTTAACATTACTCTATAACCTTGTGAACTAGATATAACTGAGGAACCTTGAAAACTAATATTATTTCCCCAGTTTGCTAATTGGAATACAGCTGGGAAGTTAATTAAAGACATTCCATTTGTAGTGCCTTCTAAAAATTGATTAGTGTCTAGTTTTAACATTTTTCCTAAATTTCCAGTGCCTTGTCTTCTAGGTATAAAATACACATAACTACCTGTAGCAATTAATGATTGAGCAGATACAGCCCATCCAATTCCAGATAAGAGTGAGGAACTTTGTAGTATTTTAGTTTCGGGATGGAATCTAAATACACGATGAGCGTTAGCACTACCGACATTATTAGGAGATCCGTATATCCATCCATCTCCGCCTAGTACACAATTTAAAAACATTTGTATATCTAAACCAGTCCAAGTATAATTGTACATCTTATAAGCATCTATAGTTGGATCTATCTCTAATATACTAGATGAAAATGCAGTAGTAGATCTATATGGAAAGGCATATATTTTTCCATTCTGTGCTAGTACACCATGTCCGTATTTTTCACCTCCACTTTGTAAATAAAGTGTCCCTCCATCTATACTAGCTGATAATATAGTAAAAGATCCTGTTTCATAGTTAGTGTTAGACCCAGATATAGAAAAATTAGGAGTATATTTTAAAACTGTTCTTTGAGTACCAGGCACAGAATAGTAATTTCCGTTTGGGGCTTTAATAAAATTAGTTATTGGGAGCCAATTAGCTGAACCAGCAAATGCTAAATTAGGATTAGCAGTTATAGGAAGATTAAAAGTATCATTTTTTAGAGTATACCCCCAAGTTGAATTCATTATGGTTCCTGTTGAAACTATCATGGTGCAATATCTCCAAATAAATAACAAGTATTACCAGTGAATGCCAAAGTAGCAGCGCTATATTGAGTACGAAGTTTTCTCATATTATTAGCACTCAACATTTCTGTTGTAGCATCAGGTATAAAAGTAACTTGGCCTGAACCTGATTGGAAAACAATCACTTGGTCTCCTGATGAGAAATTAGAAGCAGTAACGTATACTTCTAAGTTAGTAGAAGCTAACATTCTTACCACTGTGTTATTGTCACCTGCTAATAAAGAATAATTAGCGGTTTGTGTTCCAAATGTTAAAGCTGAAGGTGTTGATCCTCCTCCTGCTCCATATGCTCCTGTAACATATAATTCACCACTACTACTTAAAACTACTACATGATTTGTTCCACCTGTAGCATATTTAGCTCCACTATTACTTCCACTTTTCCAATATAATGAACCAGTAAAGGTTATACTACTACCTGAGATGTTTAATGATGATGTTATTGATTGTATTATTGTTGGATTACCTGGTTTTAATCTGACGTATCTTAAATCAGCGGTGTCTTGGTTGATATAAGATAATGGAAGCCATTCTCCAGCTCCTCCAGCTGTAGAACTTTGACTAATAAAAATATAAGCTAAACCATCTGGGTCAGGAGTAGAAGTGTCTCCTGATACTACCCAGACAGTAGCATTAGTTATAGAACCTGTAACATCACCTGATGATGATTCAATTAGGTTATTAGGGGCACCAGATGCAGATGGACCTGTTAATACAGCTGTTAGGCTAACTGGAATGTTACCATTAGTGGGTTTAGTTCCATTTACTGTTCTAACTAAAGCTTGAATTTGATTAAGGTTATCAAAATCTAAACCTTCTCCTAAATTAGCTTGAATAAATGAACTACTAAATTCTAAACCATAACCTAAACTAGCACTAAGTACATTGTTATCATCTATTATAATACCAGGTCCTTCAGTATAGGTAGTACCTCCTCCAAACATACTCCAACTAAGAGGAGATCCCCAATGAGCACTAGCTGTGCTGTTTCCTTTATAATATTTAAAATCTTGAGATGATGAAAAATAAACAATCATCCCTAATTGTCTTTTGTCTTCTGGGATACCGTATTGATTTCCATTTGATCCTGTAAAATAAGCGTTACCTCTTAATTCAGTAGCATCTACTAAGGCATAAGATGGGTTTGAGTTTTTTAATATACTTGGATAATATAAAGGCATAATTTTATGTTATTTGAAACGTATCTGTAGCTTCGTAGGCTCCGGGTTGGTCAGATTTATATATTTTGACACTAAATGAAAATCCATTTACATTATCTATAGTAAAATTTCCTAAATTAATCCAAGCATCAATAGTAGGAAGAGAACCATTCTTTGTAATTTGAGTTAAGTTTCCATAACTACTTGGATATATAATATATGTTCTATTAGCTGGATTCTTAGTATAAGTTGAACCAACTGGGTTAAACGCTTTACTATTTGTTAAGACATTATTAGAAGCTACTTCATTAGCTCTTATAATATCAGATATAAGTTGAGCGGTAGCGTTATCTCCTGCTGTTAAGTTATATGATGATCCTCCAAATTGATTTCTAAAATAAAAGTTTATTGTTCTATTTCCAGATACAGAACCACCATTTTTATCTTCTCCAGATACATTTATCACCGCAGATGTAACTGAGGTTTCGTTTATTGTTTGAGGTGATGGTAAAGAAAATGGTGATGGATTTTGACCAGCATTATATGATGTTCCATCTACTGTAATGGTTATATCCCCATAATATTGTGGAGGCTTACCATCTGGATTATCATTAGTTGTGCTCCATTTTACTTCATCTATATCAAATGTATCTCCTACATCATAAGAAGATGAAGTAATTTGAGAATTATTATTCCAAATTTGAACTCCAGTTATAGTAGGTTCTATATAAGTAATTAATAATGTTTCAACAAATTGTTGAAAAGTAGTACCTGTAGCTAAAGTAGTACCTGAGGTAATATTCCCAGCTGTGACATTAGAAGTAACATTAGAGGTTAAAACGGCATCCCCACCACCTGAGGCAGCTGAAGCTGATAAAAATAGTAATGTTTTATCTAATTCTGCAAAAGTTAAGGTTGAACCTTTAGCAGCATTAGTATCCCCAGCATTATCAAAATACTCACGTGTTTGAAAAGGAAATGGTCCATTAATACCTTGTGTTGGCATGATCTTTTATTATAAATATTATATATTTGGATTATTTTTCAAATCTTCTATATTTGTCACTACTTCAGTAGTAACAATTAACTTATTTCTATTTGAAAATTTACCTACAAATGTAGCTGCTTTTTGAGTAACATCAGGTATAATATAACCAAATAATTTAATTGTAAAAGCACTTCTTACAGATCTTTCACTATTATCTGATAATTCTGTTGTTACAGGGAATGAATCAATATGTGCTCTAAATTTAAAACGTTCAGGGTCACCCCAGTAAGCATCTGATGCATATTGTACTGCTTCAATTATTTTATTTAATTGGTCAACATAGTAAGTAAATATAACGCAATCGTATGTTACTGTTAAGTAATCAGGTACAACTGAAGCGTAGTATGTTTGTTCTGGTTTAATTCCGTTTAGTAAATCAAATTTACTGTAAGCGTTTTGTTTACTATATCTTTGACCTGTAATTGCTATATTATGAGGGTTATTAGCATCTAATTTGTTTGTAAGATTTCTATTTTTTTCAATATTATTCTTTTTAAACATAATAAGAGGTGCCATAATCTTATTATTTAAATCTCTATAAAAACCATCCTTTTGATATGATTTCCATTTCTCAGGTGAACCATATATCACAGGAACATTTATGTTTTCTCCATTTTGAAAAACAGATGGTTTAATAACATTTTGAAAGTAATACATTATTGCCCAGTCTAGATCTTCTAAACTGATTGATAATGGTTTTACAGTGTCGCCCTTAAATGAAAATTGTTCACCCCTATTAGGTTGATTAGCATCATTAGGGTTACCTGTAGAAGAAAATCCAGGTGAACCAGCGGGTGGTTCATAAGGTGTCTGTAAAGACTCGCTTATTTCTTTTTGTGTTTTTGGTATTGGTTTTCTTCCTTTAGCCATTATAATCTTTGTTTTATTATATTTACTCTATCTGCTGGTATAACATGAGTATCTGCTATTACACTAACATTATAACCAAAGTTTCCTAAACCTGGGTTTAAAGGATTTTGTTCATATGGGTATGACGGATCTTTACCTGCGAAATATTGAGTGTCAAATGATACATCTACTTCAAAATATGATTCTTGATATAATATTACATCTCCAATTTCTATTACTAAATTTGCGTCTACAAGATCATCTCTTAAAAATGCAAACTTCATATCCCAATTAAAGTCAACTCCTAAATCACTTGTACCATCTGTTTTATCACCTACAGTAATCAACGCATTTAATAATACAGGACCATTAAACCATCTACCTTCAGATGCTTCTCCATACATATTTACTTTAGTTTTTTCTAAAGCATATTTGTAAACAGCACATTGTTGAGTGATAACATTATGTAACAGTTCCCTGTTAACTTTACGAATCATTGATATATCTCTTGCAGAGCCAAATATAGCCATTACCCTATATAGATTGTCATTGGTACATTACTAATTTCTTGTTTTCTAAAATCACTTTCTTGAGAACGTCTTTCAAGTAAAGATTTTCTAGAAGTTTCATCAAAGTATCCTCTTATTCTTTCAATTAAAGCTTGTTTTTCAGCTGTTGCAGCTGATAGTAAGTCTGATTGATTTAATGACATATTTTGGTCAGGGATAGGGACTGTTGAGTATTTTCCTCTAACATACCCTAACATTTCTTTACATAATGCTAAAGTATATTCAAATATCCATTGTCTACCAATAGAATTTATTTGATTATAAGTTGGGTTACCATATGGAACATTTGATGGATTTGAAACAGTTCCTCTTTGAGTTAACCCATTAGTTAAACGTTCTTCATTTTTAATATATTCAAACCAAAGAAATCCTCCTCTAGTATCTTGATCATTAGGTATAGGAAATATTGTAATTTTATTATTAATTATATTAAAGGTAAATGCTGATAAGCGAATAGTATTACTTAATTCTATACCTTGAACTACAGCAGCGTCAAACGCTGCAGGCATCATTAAATATCCACCACCATATCCACCACCATATATTCCTCCATAGATACCAGCAGCTGGTACTCCACCTAATCCACCAAATGCTCCTAAACCATATGGAGCATACATTTGATTCACAGCTGGTATTGATTGATAAAATACACTTTTAATTTCAATACTACCTGATATACTTTGACTCACAGCCCATTCTGTTAAATCATATTCTTGTACTCCAGGAGTCAAAGCTAAAGCTCCACTATAGTATGTAATATTACCTCCTGCACCTGCTTCTGAAGCATATTGTTGTGAGAGGCGTATTATAGGTGCCATATTAGGTGTTATAAGCGTGTTATTTAAATTTGAGCTTGTAGGTGCACCCTCTAGTGATAACATATTATCTCTCACTTGATACGCATAGAGTTCATTACCATATGTAGTAATTGCTTCTTCAAACGCAGCGTAAAAGTTTAAATCCTGTAATTCAACTTCCATAATAGGGTAACCTAATCGGCGAGCACAAAATGTAGCTACCTTATCAGCGTCTACTTGAAATTGAAAATCATAGTCATAAAAGCCAAATGGTGTGCTGCCAGGCATAAATGAACTAGAACCAGGATATATAGGAATATTCATGTATTAGGTTTTGTTATAAATATTAAAGGAAATAAAAAGACCCCTAAGTGGGGTCTATTTAAAGATATTTTAATTTAATATTATGATGTTAAAATTGTTCTCCAAGCATTACCATTGAATATTTTTAATTGGTTTGAAGATGGAATAAAATACATACTTCCAGTAGTAAAGTATGTAGATGCTGGGTTACCAACATTGGTAGGTACCATTATAGAAGCGCTTAAAGTTGTATCTACATCTACTCTAAAACCATCTTTTTTACCACGAGAATCACTACCAACACCTACTGTAAATCGAGGTCTATTACTAGGAACATTATGATATCCTAAAACTGTTTGATAATCTCCACTAGCTGATAAATTATATCCTAGAGCATTAGCATATATTCCAGTGATTGTGTTGGTACCATTACCTTGGTTTATTGATGCTCTATAAAATTCAGTGTCTTTATATATTTTTCCACCACCTATAACTTGAGTTCTCTGACCTGTATCGAGAATAACTGTGTCATTGGATCCAGGAGAGTTAGTTTCAGTTATATATACACCTGCAACTGTTGGTGTTACTGTTCCTCCTGTAGATGGATCAAAAAATAACATAGTGTTTTTAACAGTAGAAGAAAATATAGCTATATCATAATTTAATAGATCTGGGAAACCAGTAGTATTACTACATTTAGGATTAATTAATGTGACATTTTCACTTCCTAAAGCTATATAATAATGGAATACATTTGTTCCTCCATTATCTCCATTTGGATTTCTAGAGTAAGGAGCATTTAAAACAATATTCTCACCTCCAGTTATAACATAACTAGTTCCTTTTAAATAATTATCTAAATCTGAGGACCAATCATCAACTGTGTAAGTACCAGATGAATTAGGGAAAGTAATACCTAAATCACTTAATGGAGCTCCTTCAGCTGGGGTGTTATTTTCTTCAGCACCACAACTTATAAGAGATACATTATTAGAACTTCTAATCCAATAGCCCATTCCAAATCCTTCAGCAGCACAATTTTCTAATGTTGAATATGATGTACTATGAATACAAAAACCAGCTAAGTTACCTGAACTAGCATAACAGTTATAAAAGTATGTTGAAGTTGAACCTGCGGTAGTAAAGAATCCATGACCTCCAGCTGATGATATTCTACAATCTTTAACTGTACTCATGATACTTCCTACAAAGTAAATACCATGATCACGTGTACCACTAACAAATAAATTAGATAAAGTGATACCATTAGTTGTGTTTCCTGCTCCACTAACTCCAGGGTTAGGTTCGATAAAACAAACTCCTCCAACACCTGTTGTTAAATCATAACTGCAACATGATTGAACTCCTAATAAATCTAAATTTTGGACTGTTATATTATTAGATCCAGTACCAAATATATGATAACCGTCTCCAGTCTCAGTCATTATAATACGAGTTTCACCTACAGGAGAAGCATTTGATTTTGGTGATCTACTAAATCCTTCAATTGTTACACCATTAGAGGCTATATTAAAAGCATGGTTTGTTAATGAAGCAGGACCAGTAAATGATACATTTATATCATATGGTCCTAAAATAATTTTAACAGGTTTATTAATAATAATTGGAGAGGCTATTGTAGCTGCTCCAAGAGTCCACAATGAGCAATCTATTATAGATCCACTTGGTACTGAATTAATAGCGGATTGTAGTGTTGATCCAAAGTTACCTCCAGCATAATACGCCATTATATAATAAGTGTTATTAAGAGAGTTTCCAGTATCTGTAGATGACACTAAATTATTTCCAGCTTGGTAAAGCCCACTATAATCTGAGATATTAGGTGAGGTGATTCCTATATTTGATCCAGCATTAAGAATTATACTTTGTTGTTGGAAAATAGAATTTCCTCCACTTATAGATAAACTACCTATAAATTGATGAGTATTATTTGAAGATGAACCAAATATAGTTGAGCCAGTTATTGTAGTATAACTAGCTGTTGTATAAGTAGCTGCTAAATAAGCTATAGAAGCTGTATTTAGTACTGTTAGGTTTCCTGATACTATAAGTGATCCGGATATAGAAAGGTTGCAAGACATATTTTTATGTTATTTTTTATTATGTTACTATTAATAAGAAGTTATTATTTCTAAATAATGTTCCAGGTGTTAATCCAGCTGCTACAGCAGTATTTTGACAAGCATATTGAGGAACACTATTTATATCTAATATAATTCTATCTGTTTTAGCTTCTATGATATTATTTCTAGATCCAGCACTAGCACCATTACCTACAATGAATACTGAGTTTTGATCTCTCTCTATATTATATCTACCTACTACTGTTTGGTAAGATCCACTAGCTATAGTTCCGATACCACCAGCATGGGAACCTTCAGTGTTAGGTAATGTTGTTGTTTGGTATCCTTCAGCATGTGAGTAAACTCCACCTGCTATAGTACTAAATCCTTCAGCATGTGCTGATCGAGCGGCAGCTGTTGTTAGATAACCTTCAGCATGTGAATAATCAGATATACCACTAGTTACTGTACAGTATCCTTCAGTGTGTGAAGCAGAACCAATAGATGTTGTTTTTTCTCCCTCAGCATGTGAATGTTGACCAGTAGAAGTATTTTGAAGACCTTCAGCATGTGAATATGGGCCAGCAGAAATAGTTTCTTGTCCTTCAGCGTGTGAATAAGAACCATTTGATACTGTTGATTGACCTTCAGCATGTGAATATAAACCAGTAGATACACTTTGATGTCCTTCAGCATGAGACCAAGATCCTGAAGCTATAGTTTGATAACCTTCAGCATGTGAGTATGAAGCTACAGTAGCTGTGGTAGTAAAGAATCCTTCAGCATGTGAAGATGCTCCTAAAGCTTTTGAACCAGATCCTTCAGCATGTGAGAAAATTCCATTAGCTGTTGTAAGTCTACCTTCAGCATGTGAGCCTGAAACCGCTGCTGTTGTTAATTGACCTTCAGCATGTGAATATATTCCTGAGGTTGTTGTTTGGTTACCTTCAGCATGTGAATAAAAGGCATTAGCTACTGTTGACCAACCTTCAGCGTGTGAATAAGTACTATTAGCTGTAGTACTAGATCCTTCAGCATGCGAATAAGAACCAACTGCTGTTGTTAATTGACCTTCAGCATGTGAAAAAGTACCATTAGCAAATGAACTTGATCCTAATTGGAATGATCCTGATAATCTTAATAAATTAGTAGCAGCATTATAATTAAATGTATTGGCTGTATCTGCAGCGAATAAACCATTACCACCATTAAATTGAATATCTCCTGAACTACTAGCTGCTACTAAAGTTAATGTTACTGTTGGGCCGTTAGGATCAGTTATAGCTATATTAGTGTTAGTGCTAGCTATAGTATCAATTGTACCTGTTCCGCTTCCTCCTCCACTACCACCATATGATCCAGTTAATTTAATTTGACCAGTTGATGAATCTAATACTAATACTCCAGCGGATGCACCATTAGCATTTGGGGCTGTGTATAAGTAAGTACTTCCACTTAATAAAATTTTCTCAGGTTCAACTGTAAATATATTTCTACGATCTTCGAAATCTGTTCCATTACCTACAGTAAATAAATAAGGGTTAACATCTGGTTTATTAAATTTACCTATAGAAGAGGCAGAATTATGTGTTGTTATGGTTCTAAATCCTCCAGCATGCGATCCGATACCTGTAGCTGTAGTATACATACCTTTAGCATGTGAATAATCACCTTCTGCAAATCCACCAATACCCTCAGCGTGTGAGGCTGATCCTAAAGCTCTAGTGCCATTTCCTTCAGCGTGGCTACTTATACCATAAGTAAAAGCAAGATATCCTTCAGCGTGTGAGTAAAGTCCATTTGTTACTGATTGGTAACCTTCAGCATGGCTATAATCACTATTAGCTATAGTTTCATATCCTTCAGTATGTGTGTATGGTCTTATCGATGTTGTGTTGTATCCCTCAGCATGTGAATAATCACCATCAGAAGTTGAAAAACCTCCTTCAACATGGCTGTAATTACCATTAGCATATGTTTTATATCCTTGGCTATGAGCTTGATAACCTACAACTAATGTACTTTGACCAGACTGGAATCCAGCTTCAGCTCTAAATAAACTATTAGCTATACTAAAATTAAATATACTTTGGTTTGGGGTTGTGAATCCATCAGAACCATTATTAATTTGAACATCTCCTAAGTCACCTGCTGCTGCTGCTCCACCTCCACCTCCTCCACCATATGATCCAGTTAGTTTAACTTGACCTGTAGTAGTATCTAATACCATAACACGAGAAACAGCTCCATTAGCTAATGGTGCTCCATTTATAAATGTTGCTCCACTAATAAATAAACCAGAAGTACCAGCTACTATTAAATTATTTCTGCTATTATCTGCGGTACCATTACCTACTATAAATGAACTAGTTGGAGATGATATAGGTCTGTTATATTGACCTACTACAGTTTGATGTGATCCTGAAGCTATAGTAAATTTACCTTCTGTATGAGCATATTCTGCCAATATAGTTGTTCTAAAACCTTCAGCATGGCTATTGACTGAGCCAGATAGTATTCTGTTATCAAATCCTTCCGCGTGAGCTCCTTTAGATCCATTTATTGTATTATATGATCCTTCAGCGTGAGCATTTTCTGATGCAATTGTTATTAAGTTATTGTTACCTTCAATATGCGCTCCATTTGAATTAAGTATAGTATTATTACTTCCTTCAGCATGTGAATAAGCACCATAGCTAATTAAGTTATCAAGTCCTTCAGCATGTGATGCAAAAGAATCATCTACTGTTGTTTTAAATCCTTCAGCGTGTGAAGCTATTCCTTTAGCAAATGAAGCACTACCTTCAGCATGAGCTCCTATATTATCAGCTGTTGTGTTATATCCTTCAGCGTGACCATATATCCCTGTTGCTTTTGTATTATATCCTTCAGCATGAGAAAAATTACCAACTGATGTTGTTAATTGGCCTTCAGCATGTGAGTGATTTCCTTTAGCTATAGTGCCATTTCCTTCAGCATGTGAATATGATCCTGAAGCAGTTGTTGCTTGACCTTCAGCATGACTATATGTAGCTGATGTAGGTGTTAATGTTTGGAAACCTTCAGTGTGAGAATAATTACCGTAAGCGTTAGTTATTGCTCCTTGAGCTAATGATCCAGTGCCGTATGCTTTTGAAGGTCCAACAGCGAATGATCCTCTTAAGGATTGAATCCCATTAGTAGGAGCTATATATACCATTCCTCTTGGGTTAGGATCAAGACCTGGGTCTGATTCTCCACCTGCTTTAATTTTAGCTACAGCTCCAGTTGGGCCAGTAAAAGTTAAGGATCCAGTTCCAACAAAAAGTTCTTTCCAGAATTGTTTTTCTGAGCCTAAAGATAAATTATAATTATTTATAGGAGGTAAAAAATCTGAAGATACTTGTAATCCACCACTTGGATCTAAACCTATACTAGAAGTAATTTTAGATCCAGATGTACCACCTACAAATTTAATTGTGCCTGGTCCTACCCAAATATCACCCCAAGCGTGGTCTTCATCTCCTAATGAGAAACTAGATGTTAAAGATCCATTTATTGGATCAATATCATAAGATGTAGCTGGAATTATACTCCCAGATATTTTAACAGCTCCAATTAATGATAGAGCTAAATCAGATCCTTTAGATGCTGATATTATTAATGATCCTGTGATGGCATGAGAGCCGGTAAAGTATCTAAAATTATTGTCTATTTCATCCGTATTTAACGGGCGATTTAAGTCACTTCTGTATGTTAATCCCATTGTGTTTTATTTGTTTATAAATATGTTATTTATTATGAAGATGCTACAAAATATTCCATTTGAATGCTAGCACTTACTGCTTTTGCTTTCACAGTATCAAAATAAACAAAACTTGAATAGTATGCAGGATCCCATATTCCGTCTAAAACATAGTTGGCATTGTCTGGGGCATTAAATTCAGCATCTCCAAACATTAAAGATTTACCTGCTTCTAATTTGAATATAACACTTTCATTACTTGTGTTAACAAGATATATTAAACTATAGTTAGTCTGGTCTAAATTAGTTATCCTTATATATTTTACATCTGATTTTACAAATGAGCCAGCTACTTGTTGTTCTTCTGAGTCAACAAATTTTAAAATTTCAATACCTGATCCGCTAAAATTAGTTGATATAGTATCTGTTCTTCTTAAAATTTGATTAACACCAGATATAATTTTAGTATTTGATAGTTGTTCTCTATTACCATTAGGTAATACAATGCTTTCTTGTATTGTTACTTGTAAATCAGCCATGTATAAGGTTTTATTATAAATATTTAGTCTCTATACTCTGAATAAAGTTTAAGTATAGGTTCTACAATATCGTGTCTATGGTTAGTTTTAAGAGTAATTACTTTAACTCCCTTAATTTCCGTCTCTAATCGAGTGAAAAATCCAATTCCAGAATCTTTCTTTTGTTTTAAGTCAGTTTGGGTAATATCTCCACAGAATATCATTTTACCACCTTTACCTAAACGACCTAAAATCATTTCAGTTTGACCATGAGTAATATTTTGACATTCATCTACAATTACTACTGCGTCTGGAAATGTTCTACCTCTCATAAATGCAAACGGTACAATTTCAATTTGCCCATCAGATACCATTTTTTCTATTTTAGTCTTATCATATAACATATGTAAGTTAGCATAAATGGGAGCTAACCATGGATCCATTTTTTCTTTAAGATCACCTGGTAGAAAACCTATTTCTTCTTTTGCTACTGTAGGTCTTGTTATAATGATTCGTTCAATGTCTTTTCTAAACATTAAATCTAAAGCAACTTGACAAGCAACTAATGTTTTACCTGATCCAGCCATACCTTTTAATAGTGTGACAGGATTATCTAAGATTACTTGCTTTGCTTCTTTTTGTTCTTCATTTAAAGTTATTTTAAATGAAATTGGATTTTTAGGCTTCCTCTTTTCTTTGAAGATATTTTGCGCCTCTTCACTTCTGTTGAAATCTGTCATGACTTATTATTTGTATATAAATATAACAAAAAAGCCCAGAATAATCTGGGCTTAATTGTTAGATATTAAGATAATCTATTAGAGAGTGTTCAAACCACTTACTAATACTTTACCATAGAATTCAGGACGTAACATCTTCTTAGCAAAACGAGTCAACAATCCTTTACGTGGAGTGAAGGTAGTTGGATCGTAGATAAGAGGAGTCATAATCAATGGAATGTATGGAGCAAATACAGCACCTGCCTCTAAGAATTGCTTACCACGGAAACCTACTAAAATAGTGTTTTCAGTCATGTAAGGGTTCTTATAAACAGTGTAACGGCTGTTAAATTGACCAGCTTTTTGTACACCAAAAGCATATTCCATATCCTCAGCACCGTTAGCATTAGCTGCGAATCCTGGGATTGACTCTAAAATAGTTGAAATGGTTGGAGATACTACCATGAAGTTAGCACCACCACGTAAAGTCAACTGATGAATACGGTTACTAACTTTATTAATTTTAGTACCTAAAGTTTGGAACCAACCACCTTGGGTGTTATAGAAACCTGGGCTTTGTACATCAAAAGCAGTTTTACCATTGTTAATAAAGTTGTTATTAACAGCTGACCAATACTCAGTATTAGCTGATGGTACATTTTCAATTAACATATCTAAAATTTCTAAGTCAATCTCTAAAGAGATGTACTCACTCATAATGTTAGTTAATTCTGCTTCAGCATCTAAGTTTTGATAAGCGTTCAAATCTTGTGCGAATTCAGGTGTCCAAGCTGCTTTTAACTTTTTAGTTTTAGCAGTGATTGCTTGAGATTGCATTGAGATATTGATCTCTGGAATGCTGATGTCAGTAGAACTTAAAGAGTTTGGATATGCGTATGTGTTACCTGCCTCAAAATCACCACGGAAACGATCGGTTGTAGTTTTATTATAGTAAACCATTACTGCAGTACCTTGACCTGGAGCAACTGAACCAGTAACAACAAATGTAATATTAGTACCATCAAATGAAGTAAATGCTGGTAAGTTATTGCCTGCATTTAAAAGAGAACCTGAGATTACAATAAATCCACGTACCGCGTCTGGATCATATCCTGAAAGAGAAGATACAGGTACAGTGAATTTTTTAAACTCACCAGCAGCAGCTGAAGCAGAAAAAGTTGAATCGAAATTCAAATTCGCCCAAGTAGCTGATGATGTAGTAGCAGTAGCTGAAGCTGAAAACTGGTTAGTAGAGAAAGTATAACGACCTGCACCGTACAAACCACCAGAAGCTTCTGTAGTAGCGAATGGAGTAGTAACACTTGCTCCATCACGTTGACCATATAAAGATCCACCATTTACAAATGGATTCTTAGTGTTACCATATTGAAAATCTAGGAAGAATACAAGACCAGAAGGTAAGTTCATTGGTTGAACGCTAACGAATTCTTTCGCCGCGATTTGGCCAAATACCTTACGTACTAATGGTAATGCGATTCCAGCCCAGTTCTCACCAGTACCCACTGAAAAGTTAGCTGTTCCACCTGTAGTGTTAGCTTCAATTACTAATTGCTTTGCTTGATTTTCCAACATCAAAGCCATGTTGTTTTTGTTTACGTCTTCGCCTAAACCTTCTAAAAGACCGGTTTTAACCCATTTGTTAGCTAATTTAGCAGCGTCACCTTGAAGTGACTTCCATGGGTTTGCAGACTCGACTAATGATTGAATTGTGTTCATTTTTTGAGTTTTTTGTTTTTAGTTAATTTTTAATTTTTTATTAACGTAAACCTGCTAATCTTTGCATACGAGCAAAAGCATCATTTACTTCAATAATTTGTTCTTGTTTTGGGGCAGCTACAACAGTTCTAGAAGCTGATCCTAATGATTCTTTAATTGGATTCTTTTTAGCTGTTGCTTTAAAAGATTCAGTCAATGTTTCGAATACTAATTTCACTTCTTTAACAGTTTCTGCTTTGTCAAATGTGTTTAAAACCTTTACTTTTTCTGATTCAGTAAGATTTTTAGATTTGAAGATTTTATTAGTGTAAAGAAGTTTAGCATTCAAAAGATTTACTTCGTTAAGTTCAGCTCTTAATTCTTCAATAGCGTTATAAGCTTCTTTTAACTCTTCTTCTTTTTCATCTTTTTCTTCTTTCTTTTCTTTTTTCTTTTCGTCTTCTTTTTTAACTTTCTTTTTACCTTCTTCAATGTTTGTTAAAGAATCGATTTCAGCTAAAAGTTCTTCTAAAGAAATTTCTTCATCATCTTTCATTTCCATTTCGTCACCATCAGGCATATCCATGTCTATTTCAGCATCCACGTCTACATCATCGGCATCTACTTCATCATCATCTTTTTCAAAATTTTCACCAGCTTCGATTTCACCAGCATCAATTTTATCAGTTAACACTTGGCTAAGGATATCTTTAATCATAGCTTCAAGTTTATCATCAGTGATGTCTCCCATGTCTTCCATGTCGTCTTCATCAGCTTCGAAAATACCTTCTTCCATGTTTTCTTCATCTCCTTCACCTAATTCAGCAAGAATTTCTTCAAGATTAAAATCTTCTTCTAATTCATTACTGTAGTTTTCATCTTGCATCTCTTTAGTTACTTCTTCTTCTATCTCATCCATTTCGTTCAACCTTTCAGCGAACATAGCGGTAAGTTGTGGAGTAAAAGCTTCTTCAAGAGCGGCTTTAGCACTTGCGATAGCAGTTTCCTTAATGGTCTTAGCCTCAGCAATTGCTTCTTTGAGCATTTCTCTGTTCATTTTGTCCTCAATTAAAATTTGTTTTGGAAATACGTTTATTAGAAACGTAATAGATTTTTTATTTGTAAATACTGCATAAGAATCAGGGGCAGCATATTTGAACATACATATATATGGAGATATGTAAAGTCAAAAAGAAATGCCTTTCTTTCGAAAGGCATCAGTCCTAGAATACTATTTTAGG
>Ga0315905_10002509_pt1 | contig 19290 bp, 11 predicted proteins | sample LakEriMetagenome_5_FD_203522 | JGI IMG/M metagenome (GOLD analysis project Ga0315905, IMG submission 203522) | Freshwater fungal communities from buoy surface, Lake Erie, Ohio, United States - Buoy 4 MA121 | ecosystem: Environmental > Aquatic > Freshwater > Lake | place: USA: Lake Erie, Ohio... | reverse complement strand
TCACCTACATCACTCGGGCCGCCCAGGGTGATCTGGGTCAGTCCTACCTCTACAACCAGCCGGTCACTGATCTCATCCTGCAGCGGCTGCCCGCCACGGTGCTGCTGGTCCTGAGCGCGCTGCTTACCGCCATTGCGGTGGGTACCCTCGTGGGTGTGTGGGCCTCACGCAAGCCCCACAGTGTGGGCAGTGGAGCCGTCACCGTGCTTTCGCTGGTGGGCTATTCCATGCCCACCTTCTGGACCGGCATTCTGCTGGTCATCCTGTTTGGCAAGATCATTCCCATCATGCCGATCGCCGGCATGCGTGATGTGCGCATCTACGGGGGCTGGTGGGTCACCAGCCTCGATGTACTGCACCATCTGATCTTGCCGGCCTTCACCCTGGCCATCGTGTACATGGCCCAGTACAGCAGGCTCTCCAGAGCCAGCATGCTGGAGGTGCTCAGTTCAGACTACATTCGCACCGCGCGCGCCAAAGGCCTGGCCGAGCGACTGGTGATCTGGAAGCACGCCCTGCGCAATGCCCTGATGCCAGTGGTCACCATCGCCGGTCTGCAGTTTGGCAATCTGGTCTCGGGTGCGGTGCTGGTCGAGACGGTCTTTTCATGGCCAGGGCTGGGAACACTGGCCTTTGATTCCATCCTGGGTCGCGACTATCCCACCCTGCTGGGGGTGCTCTTCTTTTCCTCGGTGCTGGTGATAGCGGCCAATCAACTCACTGATCTCACCTACCGCTGGATCGATCCGCGACTGCGCAGCCGATGAGCCCTTCTCCAGTCACGTCCAACACGGCCGCCAGTCCAGCAGCACCCGCGGAATCATCGCCGGGTCAGACCCCGGCTGATGCCGGCACTAAGGCTCCGCTGGTCATCGAGGTGCTGTCGCCCTCGCGCGAGGCCTGGAGCGTGTTTCGCAAGAACAAAGCCGCCATGCTCGGGCTCATCATGCTGAGCTGCGTGATTCTGGTCATGCTGCTGGGCCCGAGTATCTATCCGGTGGCGCCCTTCGATATTTCAGGAGCGCCCTTTACCGAGCCTTTCGTGAACCCGGCGCTGCCGCTGGGGTCGGATTATCTGGGTCGCGACATCCTCGCCGGCATGGCGGTTGGAGGCCGCGCCACGCTGCTGGTCGGCCTTACCGCAGCGGCGATCACGGTATCGATCGGCCTCACCGTGGGTGCGCTGGCGGGCTTTTTCGGCGGATGGGTCGATGAGGCGCTTTCTCGACTGACTGAAGTCTTTCAGGTGATGCCCTCATTGCTGTTTGCAATGGTGCTGATGACGCTCTTCGACCCCTCGCTCACGACCGCGATCATCGCCATTGGCATGGTCACCTGGACGGGCACCGCACGACTTGCACGCGCTGAATTCATGCGGCTTCGCAAGCTGGAATATGTCAATGCCGCGCGCGCACTGGGTGCGGGCCCCATACGACTCATGCTGCGCGAGATCCTCCCCAATGCCGCCCCGCCCCTGATCGTGTCGGCCACGCTCATCATTGGCGTGGCCATCCTGTTCGAGGCCGGCCTGAGCTTTCTCGGGCTGTCCGATCCCAACGTGATGAGCTGGGGTCTCATGATCGGCGCCAATCGCAAGTACGTGCTCGATGCCTGGTGGGCCGTGACCTTTCCGGGCCTTGCCATCTTCGCCACCGTGCTGGCCGTGAGCCTGGTGGGTGACGGGCTGAACGACGCGCTCAACCCCAAGATGCATCAGCGATGAACGCGTCCACCTCTTCCCTACGCCCTGGCCAGGCAGGCGACTCCTCAGCGCGCCAGCCAGCGGATGATGCAGGGCCGCTGCTCGAGGTCGAGAACCTGTCGGTCGAGTTCGATACGCGCAAGGGCGTGGCCCGCGTGCTTGAATCCGTCTCCTTTGCACTGCATCGCGGTCAGACCCTGGGGCTGGTGGGCGAGTCGGGCTGCGGCAAGAGCATGACCGCCCTGGCCATCATGCGGCTGATCCCGAATCCACCCGGGCGCATTACGGCCGGCCAGGTGCGATTCAATGGAACCGACCTGCTCGGGCTGTCCGATCCGGCCATGCGCGAGATTCGGGGCAATCGGGTCTCGATGATCTTCCAGGAGCCCATGACCTCGCTCAATCCGGTGTACACCGTGGGCGAGCAGATCGCCGAAGCTGTGCGTCTGCATCAGCGCCTCGATCGACGTGCAGCCCATGCCCGGGCCATCGAAATGCTCGAGCAGGTGGGCATTCCGGCCGCACGCACGCGGGTTGACGAGTATCCGCACCAGTTCTCGGGCGGCATGCGCCAGCGGGTGATGATTGCCATGGCGGTGGCCTGCAATCCCGGTGTGCTGATTGCCGACGAACCCACCACCGCGCTGGATGTGACGGTGCAAGCCCAGATCTTCGACCTGATCTCCGATCTGCGCAGTCGCACCGGCACCGCGGTGGTGCTGATCACCCATGACATGGGCGCAATCGCCGAGATGACCGACCGCGTGGCGGTCATGTACGCAGGTCGCATCGTCGAAGAGGGGACGGTGGCCGAGGTGCTCGAGCATCCCCTGCATCCCTACACCCAGGGCCTGATTGCCTGTGCGCCGGGGCGTCGCACGGCGGCGCATGGCGAGCCCCTCGAAGAGATTCCGGGCACCGTACCCTCACTGCTCGAGCGGCGCGGTGGATGCGCGTTTGCAGATCGCTGCAGCCATGTCATGCCGCGCTGCCGGATTGAGTTGCCCGCCGAAACCCGGCTCGATGGCGGCCAGCGACGGGTGCTGTGCTGGCTGCATGCGGAGCACCGGCCATGAGCGCCCTCTCGCGCACGACGACTGATGAACCCTTGGGCGCCCCACAAAGGCCTTCCGCAGCCACTGCCCTCGCAGCCAGCCCACTGCTCGAGGTGCGTGACCTGAAAGTGCACTTTCCGATCGGTGCAGGCCTGATCGGAAAGCCCAAGGCCTGGGTCAAGGCTGTGGATGGGGTGAGCTTTTCGATTGCCCGGGGCCGCACCTTCGGCATCGTGGGCGAAAGCGGCTCGGGCAAGAGCACCACGGCGCTCGCCGTGATGCGGCTGGTCAGGCACACCGCAGGGCAGATCCTGCTCGGCGACCAGGACATCGGTAACGCCCAAGGCGAAGCGCTGAGACAGGCTCGTCGGCAGTTTCAGATGGTCTTTCAGGACCCGTATGCATCGCTCAATCCGCGCAAGCGCGCGGGCGATGCGGTGCGTGAAGCCCTGATGCTGATGAAGGCAGGCGATCCTGCCGGATTCGACGCCCGAGTGGCCGAGCTCTTTGCCCAGACCGGACTGCGCCCCGAGCAGCAGATGCTGTTTCCGCATCAATTCTCGGGAGGCCAGCGCCAGCGCATCGTGTTGGCGCGTGCCCTGGCGGCCAACCCGGATCTTGTGGTGTGTGACGAGCCGGTCTCGGCGCTGGATGTGGCCATCCAGGCCCAGATCCTGAACCTGATGCAGCGGCTGCAAAAGGACCTGGGCCTCACCTACCTCTTCATCTCCCATGATCTCGGCGTCATCCAGCACATGTGTGATGACGTGGCGGTCATGTACCTGGGCCTGATCGTTGAGCAGGCGCCGCGTGAAGCCCTCTTTGCGCGCCCCCTGCATCCGTACACGCTGGCCCTGTGGTCAGCTGCTCCATCGTTTGACCCCAAGGCACGCGCCCGCGGCCAGCGCATTCGCCTGCAGGGCGATCCGCCCAGCCCGATCAATGTGCCCCAGGGATGCAGGTTTGCCGGGCGTTGTCCTTTTGCGGAACCGCGCTGCCACGCCGAGGCACCCCCGCTGCGCGAAGTACGCACGGGGCATCAGATTGCCTGCCACCGGGTTTCCGATTCGGGAGAACCGCTGTATCCGGCGCCTTCGCTCTAGGCCGCCTGCCCCGCTGCTGCCCCTGATCGTCTGACTGCCTTCAAATCAACATCCTGCGGGCGACGGCTCCATCGGCTTCAGAACGATCAGGACTTGATGCGCTCATTGCGTGGGTCGTACCAGGCCTCAAGCTGTACAAGGGCTGGGATGCGCTCACTGGCCACCTCCACTTCGAACCCCCCCTGGGCCAGCCACTCCCGGCTCACGCCCTGCTGGCAACTCACCCAACCCATGCCGAGCGAGGCATTGAGCCGGTGGCCGAACATGCCGCTGCTCACCAGACCGACAGGCTCACCATTGAGCAGGATGGGTTCGTCATGAATCAGCAGCGCTGAGGGATCCTGCAGCTGGATCTGCACCAGTCGGCGCTCGGGCAGCCCACGCTCACGCGCCCTGAGGAGCGCCTCTCGGCCCCGAAAGCCACCGGGCTTGTCCCAGGCACAGGTAAAGGCCAGGCCTGCCTGAAGAGGGTTGTCTTCGACGCCAATGTCATGACCCCAGTGGCGGTAGCCTTTCTCGGTACGACAGGCATTCATGGCACGCAGACCCGCATGGGCCAATCCAAAATCCAAACCGGTCTGCAAAACACGCTCGTGCACATGCAAAGCAGATTCGGCCGGGATGTAAAGCTCCCATCCGAGCTCACCCACATAGGTGATCCGGCTGGCTCGCACAATCGCGTAGCCAATCTCGATCTCACGCGAGGTGCCGAACGGAAAGGCGGCGTTCGAAAAATCCTCGCCGCTCAGACGGGTGAGCAGTGCCCTCGAGGCCGGCCCCATCAGCCCGAGCATGGGCAGGCCTGATGTGACATCGATCACCGAGCAATGCTCTTGCGGCAAGATCGATTCCTGCAGCCAGGCCTTGTCGCGCACCTGTGAACCCGCCGAGGTGACCACCAGAAAATCATCCTCGGCCAGTCGAGTGATGGTGAGATCGGCTTCGATTCCGCCCCGCGGGTTCAACCACTGGGTGTAGATCACGCTGCCAGACGGTCGATCGATCCGCGCGGTGCTGAGTCGCTCCAGCACCGCGCAAGCATCTCGCCCGAGCACCCGCAACTTCGCCATTGAGGATTGATCAAATAGGGCCACACGTTCCCTCACCGCGTCGCACTCCCGTGCGGTGTGGACGAACCAATGCGGGTTACGGTAGGTGTGAGTCTCTACCGGCGAGGGGCTTCCAAACCAGCTCGGGCGCTCCCATCCAGCCAGCTCACCCATGCAGGCCCCTGCAGCCAGCAATCGGTCATGAAAGGGCGAGCGCCGTGCACCACGCGCCGTACGGGGTTGGCGAAACGGCCAGTGCAGCGCATAGAGCAAGCCCAGGCTCTCGGTGGTGCGGTCGCTCAGATACGCACGTGTGCCCTGCACCGGATGCATGCGGCGCACCTCGATGCCCGGCATATCGGCCGGCACCTGACGGTCGCGGATCCACTGGGCCAGCAGTCGCCCTGCACCGCCCGAAGACTGGATGCCGATGGAGTTGAACCCACACGCCACAAACAGATCACGCACCTCAGCCGTCTCGCCCAGCAGGTAACGATCGTCGGGCGTAAAGCTCTCCGGTCCGTTAAACCAGGTGGCAATCCCTGTGGTCTGCAACGCCGGAACCCGAGCCATTGCCTTTTCAAGGACTGGCTCAAAATGCTCCAGATCATCGGGCAGGGCATCAAAGCAGAAATCCTTCGGGATGCCCTTCAGGGCCCAGGGCTTGGCCACTGGCTCGAAGGCGCCCAGCAGCAGCTTGCCTGCGTCTTCCTTGTAGTAGGCCCATTCATCGGGCACCCGCAGCACCGGCAGATTGCGCGGCACGCCGGACATCACTTCGGTGACCACATAGAAATGCTCGGCGGCCTGCAAAGGCAATCGCACCCCGAGGGGTCGGGCCAACTCAGCTGACCACATGCCTCCGGCCAGCACCACTGTATCCGCCTGCAGCTCACCCTCGCGGCCGTCGTGAATCCAGCGAACCCCGGTCGCACGCCCGTTGTGCTGCAGAATGCGCAGCACCTCAAAACCTTCCAGAATGCTCGCACCACCCGCCCGTGCCCCTTTGGCCAGGGCCATGGTGGTGTCGACCGGATTGGTCTGGCCATCGTGGGGTGTCCAGAGCCCTCCTTGCACGGAATTGAGGTCAACCAGCGGATAGCGCTCGTACACCTCGGATGGCGACAGCAGATGGGCCTCGATGCCGAATGAACGCGCCACGGATGCACTGCGGCGCAACTCCTCCCATCGCTCACCGTTCAGGGCCAGAGCCACCGAGCCATTGCGACGAAACCCCGTGGCCTGCCCGGTGCGCTGCTCGAGCGATTCGAACAGACCCGAGGTGTAGACCGCCAACTCGGTGAGCGTGCGCGTGGCCCGCAACTGTGGCACCAGACCCGCGGCATGCCAGGTAGTGCCGCAGGTGAGCTGGCGCCGCTCGAGCAGCACGACATCACGGATGCCCAGTTCGGTCAGATGAAAGGCAATCGAGCAGCCCACGATTCCGCCACCGATGATGACCACCTGCGCCCGTGCAGGGGGTTCAGTGAGGGCGAGGGGCTTGGGGTCCATCAGTGGCAACAAGGCAGTGGGTTGAGGGCATGAAGGGGTGTTGATGCCGCGGGAGCGCGGCGGCGCGGTAGGGTCGAGGGCTTGGGGGGTTGCACGATCAGCGGGAAGATTAATGGCCGATTGTGCTTCAGCCCAGTGTGCGCTCCTATCTGTTTCAGGCCGCTCGTTTGACAGAAAGCGCCATCGTGCCATGCTGGAGTCATGGCCACCTTGCTGCGCAATCCGATTGGCTTTCTGCTGCTGCCGCAGTTTGCAGTCATTGGCCTGGCCTCGGCTATTGAGCCCTTGCGCATCGCCAACCGATACCTCAAGCAGCCTTACCAGTGGCAGTTGCTGTCGCTGAGCGACGGGGCCGTCATCGATGACAATGGCATTCCGATCGCCGTGCACAACACGCTGGCCCGCGCGGGTGATCTGGGCACTCTCATCGTCTGCGCGGATGTCCGGCCCGAACGGTTCTACTCGCGCGAGTTGCGCCACCGCCTGCATAGCCTCAATCGAGCGGGGGCCACGCTCGGCGCACTGGATACCGGAGCCTTTTTACTCGCCCGGGCCGGTCTGCTCGATGGTTGTCGGGTCACGGCGCACTGGGAAGTGATCGAAGCCTTTCGGGAGCGGTTTCCGCGCATCGCGGTGGCCCAGACGCTCTTCGAATTCGGACCCGCCCGCATGACCTGCGCGGGCGGCACGGCCGCGCTCGACATGATGTTGAGCGCGATCGCCGATGACCACGGCATCACACTGGCCCAGCGCGTGGCTGAACACTGCCTGCATGAGCGCATCCGCAGTGGCGACGCCGATCAGCGCATGGCGCTGCCAATCCGGGTGCGCATTCATCATCCGCGCCTGGCGCAGGCAGTACGACACCTGGAGTCCATCCACGACCGGCTGGTGCCCAATGAGGAGTTGGCCACCATGGCGGGGCTGTCGGTGCGTCAGTTGCTGCGTCTTTTCAGCCAGCATCTGGGCGAAGGTCCCGCCCAGTTTCATCGCCGACAGCGACTCGACCATGCCCGCAACCTGTTGCGCCACGCGCCCCTGTCGGTCACGGAAGTGGCAATCGCCAGTGGCTTTGAATCGGTGGCGCACTTCTGCCGGGCATTCAGACAGGCCTTTGGTCGCAGCCCGGGAGATGACCGGCGCGGCGAAGGGCCGGCTCGACCCGCACTGTCACTTTTGGACAATCAGCAGTCCTGATCGATCAATTGATCACAGCGCTCAGACTGCACAGTGCGCAGATCGCCCAGACTGCACAGTGAGTGAGTGAATCCGTCGCGAGATCGCAGCTTCGTGACTCAGGAATCCATCCGCGTGATGCAGACCACAGGCCCGTGATGCGAAACAGCATCCGCGAGATGGAAAAAACATGCGCATGACGCAGGAGACCTCGGTATGACGCAGGCCCGACATTCCCCCGACAGCGGACCGGATAGTCATGCAGGCTCGCTACAAGCCCCGGCAGCGAGTCCTCCCCTGACGCTTTATGTGGCGCGACGCATCATCACCATGGACGACTCGCTGCCCGAAGCCACCGTGGTGGGCGTCATCGAGGGTCGCATTGTTGCCGTGGGCGACATGTCGAGCATGCAGCCCTGGCGCGAGGGGCGAGAGGTCCGTGTCGATGAGCAGTTCCAGAACAAGGTCCTGATGCCGGGCCTGATCGACAACCACATCCATCCGTTTCTGGGCGCCATCCTGATGCCGATGGAGATCATCGCACCCGAGGCCTGGCGACAGCCCGATGGCAGCATCCTGCCGGGGGCGACCACTCCCACCGAATACCGTTCATTGCTCGAGACACGGCTCGCCGCCCGGCCCGATACAGAGGATCTGTTCATCAGCTTTGGTTATCAGCCCGCGCTCCATGGCCGATGGTTCCGCGAAGAGCTCGATACCCTTTGCCCCGATCGTCCGGTGATTCTCTGGCAGCGATCCTTTCATGAGACCTATCTCAACAGCTGCGCCATCGAGCGGCTAGGCCTCGATCGCGAAGAGGTTCGCAACCATCCGCAGGTTCGGCTCAACGAGGGTCATTTCTTCGAGACCGGCAACAAGCTGGTGATGGCCTCGGTTCGCAAGACGCTGATGGCGCCGCAGTGGTATCGCAAGGGTCTGGCCATGACTGCCGACCTCATGCATCAGGGCGGTATCACCACGGCCGGTGACATGTTGTTCGGCTCACTCGGCAGCGACTTCGAACGCGCCTCGCTGCAGGCCGTGATCGAGGAGCCGGCTCGCCCGATCCGGATTGTGAATGTCTTTGACATCCGGGGCTTTTCGAATCGGGCAAGTGGCCGGCCCATGGGTCCGCCCGATGCAGCGATCGACTTTGCCGCCGGGTTGCAGGACATCGAGGCTCAGTTGCCGCTCACGAATCCGCATGTGATGAACAGCCGTGCCGTGAAGCTCTTTGCCGATGGCGCGATGTTCTCGCAACTGATGCAGATGCGGCCCCCGGGCTATATCGATGGTCACCATGGCGAATGGCTGATGAGCCCCGAGGTGCTTGACGCTGGCATCCAGACAGCCTGGGATGCCGGCTGGCAGATTCATGTGCACGTGAATGGCGATGCCGGCATGGACTCGGTGATCAATGCGCTCAGCCGGGCTCAGACACGCAGACCGCGCTTTGACCATCGCTTTCATGTGCACCATGTGGGCTACTGCTCGGCCGCACAGATCGATCGACTGGCAGCCCTGGGTGCGCATGCCAGCGTCAACCCGTACTACATTCATGCCCTTGCCGATGATTACTCGGTACTCGGGCTCGGCCCTGAGCGCGCCTCGCAGATCACCCGCTGCGGCTCGATGGTGCGCGCCGGCATGCGAGTGTCGTTTCACTCGGACTTCATGATGGCGCCGCCAGAGCCGCTGCTGCTGGCCTGGTGTGCGGCCAACCGGTTCACACGCTCGGGTGCAGTGGCGTCGCCCACGGAGCGCCTGAGCCTTGAGCAAGCCCTGCGAGGCATCACGATCGACGCAGCCTGGGCTCTGGGCCTGGAAGCCGAAATCGGATCCATTGCCTGCGGCAAGCGCGCTGACTTTGCCGTGCTCGAGGACGATCCTTTCGAGCTCGGTGTGGAGCGGCTCAAGGATGTGCGAGTGGCCGGAACCGTGTTTGAAGGTACCCCTTACATGCTCGCCCGCCCTGTAGCGAGCCTGCATGCCTCACATCCAGCGGCTGACCCTGTGCAATGGGCTGCTCGCTCGCCCAGGTCATCTTTGGGCAAAGCCGACCGGGCAAAAGACCCGCACGGGGTCTATCGACGCCTGCGCGCGCCCAACATCGCATGCTGCGGCCCAGGCATCGATCGGTGCGACTTGATTCATCAGTGGCCACAGTGGCTCTCGCCCGGCGAGCATGCAGTGCAACCCTCAACAATGGCGTAAGACGTCTTTTTTCGGAGCTTTCTCATGAAACCCGTCTCAAACAGTGCCCTGATCGATCCGTCACGCCGGGATGCAGCCTCCCAATTGGCTGCCCTCACCCTGGGCCTGGGCACGGCAGGCCTGCTCGCTGACGACGCCAAGGCACAGACAGGCAACACGCTGGTGGTAGGCATGGCCAGCCACCCACCTCACCTGAACTCCGCCATCTCATCGGGAGTCGCCACGGGCATCCCCGGTGCCCAGCTCTTTGCCAGTCCACTGCGCTTTGACAATGACTGGACGCCTCAGCCTTATCTCGCACGCAGCTGGAGCTTTCAGGATGACGGGCAGTCCATCCTGCTGCGCCTGGTGGAGAACGCAACCTTCCATGACGGCCGGCCGATCACGTCAGAGGATGTGGCCTTCTCGATCATGACGATCAAGGCCAACCATCCGTTTCAATCGATGTTCGCACCGGTTGAGCGGGTCGATACACCCTCTCCCTACATTGCAGTGGTGAGGCTGAGCACACCCCATCCGGCCATCCTGCTGGCGCTCTCGCAACCCTTTTGTCCAATCATTCCCAAACACATCTTTGGCGATGGGCAAGCCCTGCGCACGCACCCGCGCAATGCCAGTCCGGTGGGTTCGGGTCCCTACAAGCTGGTGAGCTTCAAACCAAGGGAAGCCATCGTTCTGGAGCGCCACCCCGGCTTCTTCATTCCGGGCAGGCCCAAGTTCGACCGGGTCGTGCTGCGCATGATCGCCGATCCCTCGGCGATGTCACTGGCGCTGGAGCGCGGCGAAATCGACCTGATTCCAGGCGCGCCGACCCTTGCGCAGTTCAATCAACTGTCGAAGGCGAAGGATGTCGTGGTCTCGAGCAAGGGTGGCGAGGCGATCGGCCCTATCGGCTGGCTGGCCTTCAACCTCAAGCGCAAACCGTTTGATGATGTACGTGTGCGCCAGGCGATTGCGTATGCCATCGACAAGGACTTCATCAATAGAGAGTTGCACAAGGGGATCACCCGGCGGGCCACCGGGCCGATTGCGCCAAGCTCACCCTTTTACAGCGACAAGGTCGAGCCCTATCGCCTGAACCTGGAGAAGGCCAATCAGTTGCTCGACGCGGCCGGGCTCAAGCGAGGTGCGGGCGGCACCCGGTTTGCAATGGCCATCGATTACCTGCCCGGTACGCCCGACAACAGCCAGACACTGGCTGAATATCTGCGGCCGCAGCTACGCAAGGTGGGTATCGATGCGAGTGTGCGCGCTTCACCAGACTTTCCAACCTGGGCACGACGCGTCTCGAATCATGATTTTGATGCAACGATGGACGCCTCCTTCAACTACGGAGATCCGGTCATCGGCGTGCATCGAACCTGGCTCTCGAGCAACATCAAGACCGGGGTGATCTGGTCCAACACCCAGAGCTATGTCAACCCGCGAGTAGACGCACTCCTCGCCCAGGCGACCGTCGAGCGCAACCCCGAGAAGCGCAAGCAGCTTTACGCTGAATTCCAGCGCATTGTGGTTGACGAGGTACCGGTAGCCTTCACCCATGTCTGGGCTCAGGGCTATGTCGCCCGCAAGGATCTGGTGGATGTGCCCACCTCGATCTGGGCACCGATTACCCCCTACGATACGATCTCGCGACAACGCTGATCAAAAACCATCGGAGGGGACATGAACCGGGTCGACAACAAGATTGCATTGGTCACAGGAGCTGCAGGTGGCATCGGATCGGCCACCTGCCGGCAGCTGGCGCGCTCGGGCGCCACCGTCGTGGCCACGGATCGGCGCGAGGATCTCGGGCGCCAGCTCGTGGCCACCATCGAAGCCGAGGGCGGCAAGGCCTGCTTCATGGCCCACGACGTGACCGATGACGCCCAATGGGCCCGGGTCATGGCTGACATCGTGACGCGCTACGGCAGGCTCGACATCCTGGTCAACAATGCCGGCATCTTTAGGCATGGACGCACCGAAGAGGCGAGCCTCACCGATATTCAGGAAATGTTCGATGTGAATCTGAAGAGCGTGGTGCTCGGCACCCAGCATGCCTTTCGGGTCATGAAACAGCGTCCGGCGGGCGCCCCTGCAGCTGCGATCGTGAACCTGTCCTCCGTGGCCGGCCTCAATGGCTCACCCAATGCCACGCTCTATTGCCTGAGCAAGGGGGGCGTACGGCTCTTTACCAAGGCCACCGCCCTTGAGGCTGCCGCGCTGGGCTACAACATCCGGGTCAATTCCATTCATCCCGGCATCATCGATACCGACATGGCGCAAGGGGTGGCCAATGCCATGCGCGGACGCGGTGTACCCGAGGCGGGCATCAACCAGGCCCTGGCTGCAGCCCATCCCCTGGGTCGCATGGGTCAGGCAGAAGAGATTGCGCGCGGCATCGTCTATCTCGCATCCGACGACGCATCGTTCATGACCGGGTCGGAGCTGGTGGTCGATGGCGGCCTGACCGCGCGCTGAGATCGTTCAGTCGCAGGGCACCCGATCAAAGGGCGCGCCTGCCCCGGGACGCGGCACCGACTGGCGTCGGTGCCTCATTTCAGATCGGGGATTGCGGCCAGCGCATGGCTGCGCTGCTGTCCTTGGCGCCCTCTCCGCGTGCGATGGCCGCATCGAAGAGTGCAATCACGGCGGGCATCACGGCCAGGTCCACCCCATGACGCGCAGCCTCCTCCACCATGAGAGTGGCGTCCTTGCGGGCCATGACCACCTCAAACGAGGGCTGGTCGTAACGGCCGTTGACCAGACGGGCTGCCCGCATGGGCAGCATCGCGCCCGGGTTGAAGTGCTCAAACAGGGTCATCGCCTGGGCCGGCTCAATGCCCACCGAGTGCGCCAGCCGAGCGACATCACCGAGCACGCCGCCCATGCCGATCAGCACCAGATTGCCAAAAAGCTTGAACGAGGCGGCACGCTCGGGCGCTTCGCCCAGCCAGACCACCTTGCTGGTCATCTCCTGCATCCAGGGCAGGACGGCATCGCAACGACTCTTGTCTCCGGACAGCAGCATCAGACCGGTGCCCTCCGCTGCATTTGACGGCCCCATGAAGACCGGCGCATGGATGAATTTCACGCCACGGGCTGCCCACCGCACAGCTCGCTCTGCCGTGGGCGTGGTGGCCGTGGTGGTGTGATCGAGGATCCAGGCTGAGGCATTGATCACGCCGACCAGAGGCTCGAGTACGGCATCCACCGAGGCATCGTCAGCCAGCGACAACTGCACGCGTTCGGCGCCCTGCACGGCTTCGGCGGCCGTGGCGCACACACGGGCACCCCAGGCGGCCATGGGTGAAGTGCGGGCTGGATTGCGACTCCAGACCCTCACCTCGTGCCCCTTGTCGAGCAAGCGCCGCACGAACCCCGCGCCCATCAGGCCGGCACCCAGAAATGCAATCTTCATTTCAGAACCTCGAGAGCACCTTGCGTACCGTATCGGTGATGCGATCGATATGGGCCTTCTCGGCGATGAAGGGCGGCGCGAGGATGAGCGAATCGCCCGTGGACTTGAGGTTGAGGTTGGCGTCGTAGAGCGCCTTCTGAACCTCATGACCACGCACGCCGGGGTTCTGGCCCGCAGGCGAGATCTCGATGGCGGCCATCATGCCGATATTGCGGATGTCGACCACGCAGGGCAGATCGCGAAGCGCATGCACCGCCTGCTCAAAGTAAGGCGCCATGGCCGCCGAACGGCCGATCAGGTCTTCCTTCTCGAACAGATCCATCATGGCCAGGCCGGCCGCGCAGGAGGCCGGGTGTGCCGAGTAGGTGTAGCCATGGAAGAACTCGATCCCCTTGGCCGGGCCTGCATCCGTGATGGTGTCGTAGATCTCCTGGCGCGCGACCACGGCACCGAGCGGCTGAGCGCCGTTGGTAATGGCCTTGGCCATGGTCATGATGTCGGGCGTGACGCCAAATTTCTGAGCACCAAAGGGCGCTCCCATGCGACCCCAGCCGGTGATGACCTCATCGAACACCAGCAGGATGCCGTGGGCATCGCAAATCTCGCGGATGCGGTTCAGATAGCCCTGGGGCGGGGGCAGGCAACCAAAGCTGCCGGCGGCGGGCTCAACGAACACTGCCGCGATGTTGTCGCCACCCACCATGGCGCAGATGCGGGCAAGGTCTTCAGCCAGATCGGCGCCGTGTTCGGGCTGGCCTTTGGAAAATTTGTTCTCGGCAACAGCAGTGTGGCGCATGAAATGCACGCCTGGCAGACCCACGCCAAAGGTGCGACGGTTGTTGACCATGCCGGAGAGCGCAACGCCGCCCAGATTCACACCGTGATAGGCCCGCTCGCGTGATACGAAAAGCTGCCGGTGGCCCTGACCGCGGATGCGGTGATAGGCCATGGCCATCTTCATGGCGGTGTCAACCGATTCGGATCCCGAACAGGTAAAGAAGACCCGGTTCAATCCCTCGGGGGTGAAAGTCGCCACGCGCTGCGCGAGCTCGAAGGCCTTGGAATGGGCCCGCGTGAACGGCATGGTGTAGTCGAGCGTGGAGAGCTGGTCATAGACCGCTCGTGCAATCTCGGGGCGGCAATGGCCCGCCGCCACGCAGAACAGGCCCGACGAGGCATCAATGACCTCGGTGCCATCGGGCTTGTAAAGGAACATGCCCTCAGCGCGGGAAAACATCCGCGGCTCCTGCTTGAACTCCTTGTTGGGCGAAAACGGCATCCAGAAGTTCTGGCGTGCGGACTGTTCGATGAGCGGATCAGCGTGTCCCATGGAGACTCCAGACAGAGGGGAGAAGGGTCAGACGAAAATGAGCACTGTGCAGGGGCATGCTACGCGCAAAGCCGCCGGAAATGACAGGAAAAGTTCCGAATCGCATCAAAAACGATTCAGATCCGGGCGCGTCATGACTGGGACCCGCCGCGTGGGATTACCAGTCGATGGTGGCGGCCAGCGCGTCTGCAGCGGCTCTCAGCTGCGGCAGAAAGTCCAGCCCCTGCTCGGGTTTCATGCGGGCGGCTGGCGCATGGACGGCCACACCCGCAACCACCTTGCCCTCGGTATTTCGAACGGGCACGGCCACGCAACAGATGCCGGGCAGATACTCCTCGTTATCGATGGAGTAGCCCCGCTCGCGGATCGCATTGAATTCGTTGTTCAGGCGCTTGGGGTCGGTCAGCGTTTGCGGCGTGTGGCGGATGAGAGGCGTTTGTGCAATGAACCGATCGCGGCTGCGCTTGGGCATGGCCGACAAAAACAGCTTGCCGCTCGCTGAGGCATAGAGCGGCACGCGCGACCCCGGGCCCAGATGAACCCTCAGGGGCCAGGCTGTCTCGACGCGATCCAGGTAGAGCACGGCGCTGCCATTGGGGATGGTGAGATTGCAGGTCTCACCGATCTGCTCGACCAGCTCTTCGAGAATGGCATGACGGGTGGCTCGATGGGGCGAAGAGAGGAGCACCTGGCCCGCAAAGCGGTTAAGGCGCTCGGCGAATCCATAGCGCTTGGTGTCGGGCTCTCGCACCACGATGCCCGCATGCTCCAGCGTGCCCAGGATGCGCAGCACGGTGGGCTTGGGCAAGGCCACCGCCTGGGAGATCTCCGCCAATTGAGGCGGACGCTCGTGCTCGGACAGTGCCTCGAGGATGCGGATGGCCCTCAGGATGGCCGAACCCGCCGGAATCTGGGCGGCGTCTTCGCGCTGAAAAGAATCATCCCGTGCGTTCATCGCAGTCTCCTCTCTTCTCGTTGATGAGGGCTTGTGGCCCGCTGATCTTTTAATTTTTTCTCATCATAGCAAACCTGTCATGACAGGTTGAAAATGAAACGATGGACCGTCAGAAACGAAACGGTCTTCATCGGCGCAGTGCAAGGTAGCAACGGCGAACCTCCATCATGGCGACGCCAGACGGACGCCACAGGCGCTTGTCGAGGCGGTGTTCGCAGGCGCTCGTCACGGCGGTTTCCTCAGGGCCCGCCACGGCGCGTCGCGGCGCATCTCTTTTACCCCCCTTCGCCCACCTCATCCCCAGAGGCTTTCAATGAACTCCCCGATTCCCGCCAACCGCACGGTCGTCCAGGGTCGTCACACCATGACCCCCTCCGAAGCCTTCGTTGAAACCCTCGTTGCGCAGGGCGTGACCGATGTCTTTGGCATCGTGGGCTCGGCCTACATGGATGCACTCGATCTCTTCCCGGCCGCGGGCATTCGATTCGTGATGGTGGCGCATGAGCAGGGCGCGGCCCATATGGCCGACGGCTACGCCAGAGTCTCGGGCAAACACGGCGTGTGTATTGCCCAGAACGGCCCCGGCATCACCAACTTTGTGACGGCCGTGGCTGCGGCTTACTGGGCGCATTCACCGGTGGTGGTGGTCACCCCCGAGACCGGGAGCATGACGCTCGGCCTGGGCGGTTTTCAGGAGACCGAGCAGCTGCCGATCTTCTCCAAGATCACCAAATACCAGGCCCATGTGAACAACAAGGCCCGCATGGCGGAACTCACTGGGCGGGCCTTCGACCGTGCGCTGCTCGAGCTTGGCCCCACGCAGCTCAACATCCCGCGCGATTACTTCTACGGCGACATCGAGTGCGAGATCCCCACACCGATCCGCATCGAGCGGGGCACAGGTGGCGAGGCCGCGCTGGCTGAGGCCGCCGAGCTGCTGGCCCAGGCGAAGTTCCCGGTGATTCTCTCTGGCGGTGGCGTGATCAATTCCGACGCCTGGCCCGAGGCGATCGCCCTGGCCGAGTTGCTCCAGGCCCCCGTGGCCAGCAGCTACCTGCACAACGACTCCTTCCCGGCCAGCCATCCGCTCGCCGTGGGCCCGCTGGGCTATCAGGGCAGCAAGGCCGCGATGAAGCTCATCGCGCAGGCCGACGTGGTGCTGGCTCTGGGCACGCGGCTCGGGCCCTTTGGCACGCTGCCCCAGCACGGCATGGACTACTGGCCCAAGGGCGCCAAGATCATTCAGGTCGATGCCGATCCCAAGATGCTGGGCCTGGTCAAGCCGATCTCGGTCGGACTGTGCGGCGATGCCCGATCGGTGGCCGCAGCCCTCACCTCGCGCCTGAAGGGCCGCGCGCTGGCCTGCCAGGCCAATCAGGGTGAGCGACTGGCCCGGGTACACGCCGAAAAAGCCACCTGGGCCAAGGAGCTCGAGGACTGGACCCACGAAAAGGACGCCTGGTCGATCGAGATCGCGAGCAGCTCTTCGCACATGCATCCGCGCCAGATGCTGCGCGAACTCGAACGTGCCATGCCGGCGCGTGCCATGGTGTCGACCGATATCGGCAACATCTGCTCGGTCTCGAACAGCTACCTGCGCTTTGATGCGCCGCGCTCGATGTTTGCGGCCATGAGTTTTGGCAACTGCGGCTATGCCTTCCCGACCATCATCGGCGCCAAGCTCGCTGCGCCCGACCGTCCTGCAATCGCCTATGTGGGCGATGGTGCCTGGGGCATGAGCTTTGGTGAACTGCAGACCTGCGTGCGCGAGAACATTCCGGTCACCGCCGTGGTGTTCAACAACGGTCAGTGGGGCGCAGAAAAGAAGAACCATGTCGACTTCTACAACAACCGCTTCCTGGGCGTAAACCTGGATCGTCAGCCGAGCTGGGCCGCGGTGGCCCGCTCCATGGGCGCCGAAGGCATCGTGGTCGACAAGGTCTCGGATGTGGGTGCTGCGCTGCGCGAAGCGGCCCGGGCCCAGGAACAGGGCAAGACCACGGTGCTCGAGATGATGGTCACCCCGGAGCTGGGCGATCCGTTCCGCCGGGATGCCCTGTCCAAGCCGGTGCGGCATCTGGACAAGTACAAGGCCTTCGTCTGAGCGAATCAGCTACCCCGAACCACCCGAACCGATGCCCTGTCAGGGCATCGGGTTTCCGGCGATAATCGGGGGCTATGCAAGAACGCTACCTCCCCGCCGAGGTCGAGGCTGCCGCCCAGAGTCACTGGCAGGCCATCGACGCCTACCGTGCCATCGAGCACGACCCGCGCTTTCCCAAGGGCAAGTACTACGCCTGCTCGATGCTGCCCTACCCTTCGGGCAAGCTGCACATGGGTCATGTGCGCAACTACACCATCAACGATGTGCAGTACCGGCATCTGCGCATGAGCGGCTACAACGTGCTCATGCCCATGGGCTGGGACGCCTTCGGCCTGCCGGCCGAAAACGCCGCCATCAAGAACAAGGTCGCGCCCGCGGCCTGGACCTACGACAACATCGCCACCATGAAGCGGCAGATGCAGTCGATGGGCCTGGCCATCGACTGGTCGCGCGAGATCGCAGCCTGCGATCCCAAGTACTACAAGTGGAATCAGTGGCTGTTCCTTCGCATGCTTGAGCGCGGCATCGCCTATCGCAAAACCCAGACCGTCAATTGGGATCCGGTCGACCAGACCGTGCTGGCCAATGAGCAGGTGATCGACGGCAAGGGCTGGCGCACCGGCGCAGTGGTTGAAAAACGCGAGATTCCTGGCTATTACCTGCGCATCACCGACTATGCAGGCGAGTTGCTTGATCAGGTGGAGCATCACCTCGAGGGCTGGCCCGAGCGGGTTCGAACCATGCAGGCCAACTGGATTGGCCGCTCGATCGGGGTGCGCTTTGCATTCCGGCACACCATCATCGGCGACAATGGGCAGCCCCTCAATGAGGGTCGGCTGTATGTCTTCACGACCCGCGCCGACACCATCATGGGTGTGACCTTTGTCGCGGTGGCTGCAGAGCATCCGCTCGCCACGCTCGCGGCTCGAACCGACCCGAAGATAGCGGCCTTTGTTGAAGAAGCCCGCCGCGGTTCGGTCATGGAAGCCGACATGGCCACCATGGAAAAACTCGGCGTGCCCACCGGATTGACGGTGGAGCATCCTCTCACCGGACAGCCCGTGCCGGTGTGGGTGGGCAATTACGTGCTGATGAGCTACGGCGACGGCGCCGTGATGGGCGTGCCCGGCCACGACGAGCGTGACCTCGCCTTTGCCAACAAGTACGGCATCGCGGTGCTGCAGGTCATCGGTCGCACGGGTGGATTGCGTGCAGGAGAGTCGGCCTTCGATGCCACCCGCTGGCAGGACTGGTATGCCGACAAGCACGGCACGGCCTGCGTGAACTCCGGGCGCTATGACGGGCTCGCCTACACCGAAGCGGTGGATGCCGTCGCGGCCGACCTCGCCGCGCTTGGCCTGGGCGAGAAACGCACCCAGTACCGTCTGCGCGACTGGGGCATCTCACGCCAGCGTTACTGGGGCACGCCAATTCCGATCATCCATTGCGACGACTGCGGTCCTGTCGCTGTGCCTGATGACCAGTTGCCGGTGGTGCTGCCCGAAGACCTGTTGCCCGATGGCAGCGGCAATCCGCTCACCAAGGACGAACGCTTCCTGCGCTGCACCTGCCCTTCCTGCGGCAAACCGGCCCAGCGCGAGACCGACACCATGGACACCTTCGTGGATTCGTCCTGGTACTACATGCGTTATTGCTCGCCCGACAGCAACAACGCCATGGTCGATGCCCG
>Ga0315905_10002508_pt1 | contig 19291 bp, 14 predicted proteins | sample LakEriMetagenome_5_FD_203522 | JGI IMG/M metagenome (GOLD analysis project Ga0315905, IMG submission 203522) | Freshwater fungal communities from buoy surface, Lake Erie, Ohio, United States - Buoy 4 MA121 | ecosystem: Environmental > Aquatic > Freshwater > Lake | place: USA: Lake Erie, Ohio... | reverse complement strand
CGAGCACCTCCCCGGTCACCCCGGCAGCCTCTGCCGCCAGCATCATCTCGGCGGTCAGCGCCTCGATGCCCTTGACCATCACCGAACGGATCATCTTTATCGCCGAGGCCCGGCCCACTTCGCTGCCGACCACGCGCACATTGGCGAACCCGGCCGCGCGCAAGGCACCCGCCGCCTCCTCTGCTGCGCCGCCCGCCACCAACAGCGGCACATTCATCCGCGCCGGATTGACCGGCGCCAGCACCGCCACATCCAGATAGCGCCCGCCTGCCGACTCCACCGCCCGGGCTGCCGCGCGCTTGGTATCCGGCGCCACAGAATTCATGTCGCACCAGAGCGCACCCGGCTTCAGCAGCGCGGCATAATCCCTTGCCGCCGCCAGCGCCGCATCTGCTGTCACAAGTGAGAGCACGAGGTCCGCATCGGCAAGCGCACAGTCCGCCGTTGCGCAGACGAGCACCCCCGCCGCCTCCATCGCCGCGCGCCGCGTCGGCAGCACGTCATAGGCGGCAGCTGCGGCTTCCCAGCCGGCGGCATCCGCGAAGGTCGATCCGGCCTCACCAAAGCCGATCAGGGCGATTGTGCTCTCCATGCACGCCCTCCTGCGGCGGGCAGAAAGGCCAAACAAATGCAATTCGCGTCAGACCCATAAGTTTATGCGAAACCTGATCCCGCCACTTCACGCAGCAGAACCAGGAAGGCGGCCTGCGGCGCCGTCGGCCGCCAGCCTTCGCGCGTGGTGATACCGATGCGTCGCAGCACCGGCGCCGGCGTCGGCAAGGTCGCCAGCACGCCCGCCTCGAGCTCCACCGCCAGCTGCGCCGGGCTCAGCAAGGTCAGCGAATCCGATCCCAGCAGCAATTGCCGGACAGTCAGCACCGAACCGCACTCGATGCCGACAGACGGCGGCTCGGCCCCGGCGGCTCGCATCATCGCCTCCCAGTAGCGCCGCAGCGGCGTGTCGCGTGCGGGCAGTATCCAGGGAAAATCGGCCAGGCGCTGGCCCATCGGCTGCGCCTCCGCCAGCAAGGGATGCCCCGCGCGCATCACCAGCTGCGGGCTGTCCTCGAACACCGGCTCCTGGTGCAGATCCTCCAGCAGCGCACCAACGCGCAGCGCGCCCAGCATCAGGTCGATCTCGCCATCGCGCAGTGGCCCGGCAAGCTCGGCATGGCTCCCCTCGACAACCGCGATCGCCACGCCCGGATGCCTGGCGTGAAAGCGCAAGATTGTCTCGGGCAGCCACCGCGCACGGCTGAGCGGCATCGCCCCCACCACGATCCGCCCTGCCGCCTTGCCCTGCCAGGCCGCCACTTCGGCCAGCCCGCTACGCAGCTCCGCCATGGCAAGGCCAAACCCGCGCGCGCGCCGCTCGCCCTGCGGCGTCAGCAGGATCGAGCGCCCCCGCCGATCCACCAGTCGCTGCCCCAGCGCCACCGCCAGATCTGCAACCGCCCGGTGAAGCGATGCCGCGGAAAGCCCCGTAGCCTCTGCCGCCCCCGCATAGGATCCCGCACGCGCCAGCGCCAGAAAGGCGCGCACTTGCGTTCCCGTCACGCGAGGGGAGCCGATATGCGCAATCGCCGCTTCAGCGCGCGGCGCGAGCAGCCGCGCGGGCGCGGTCGGAGTCATCCCGCTTGCTCCGCGCTCGAACAGAGCGCAGCCCAACTCCGCCTCAAGTCGCGCGATTGCCTGAGTCAGCGCCGGCTGCGTGAGGTTCACCGCCCGAGCCGCCCGTGTTACGCTGCCATGCCGCACCGTCGCCGCTAGCGCGGCAAAGTGGCGGATATTGTAGGCCGGCTCTCCCATGCCACTCTCTTAGCATTTCCTTATGCCCTGTGCCAAACATTGCATTGGCCCCGTGCGCGCGCCGCGCCGATGGACGAGGTGCAAAGAATTGAACGGGAGCCAAGGCAATGTCGGGTATCGTCGTCCAGAACATCGAACGCGCCGATCCGGCCGTGATCGACGGCCTCGCCGCCTGCGGCGTTGCCACCGTCCACGAGGCGCAGGGCCGCACCGGGCTCCTCGCGAGCTACATGCGCCCCATCTATCGCGGCGCGCGCATCGCGGGCAGCGCGCTCACCATCAGCGCCCCTCCGGGCGATAACTGGATGGTCCACGTCGCCATCGAGCAGTTGCACGCGGGCGACATCCTCCTTCTCGCCCCCACGAGCCCGTGTGAGGACGGCTATTTCGGCGATCTCCTTGCCACCAGCGCGCAGGCGCGCGGCTGCCGCGGCCTCGTCATCGATGCCGGCGTGCGCGACGTGCGCGACCTTACCGAAATGCAGTTCCCCGTCTGGTCCAAGGCGATCTACGCGCAAGGGACGGTCAAGAACACGCTCGGCAGCGTCAACGTCCCCGTTGTCTGCGCCAACCAGTTCGTGAACCCAGGCGATGTGATCGTGGCGGACGACGACGGCGTCTGCGTCGTCCCCCGCGCCAATGCCGAAGCCGTTCTGAAAGCCGCGCAGGCGCGCGAAGCCAACGAAGGCGAGAAGCGCGAGAAGCTTGCAGCGGGCGTCCTCGGCCTCGACATGTACAAGATGCGCGAACGCCTTGAGAAGGAAGGCCTCAAGTATGTCTGAGGGCATACGCTGCATGTGGATGCGCGGCGGCACATCCAAGGGGGGCTACTTCCTGAAGGACGACCTGCCCGCAGACCCCGCGCAGCGCGATGCCTTCCTCCTCGCGATGATGGGCAGCCCCGATCCCGTCCAGATCGACGGCATGGGCGGCGCCGATCCGCTGACCAGCAAGGTCGCGGTCGTCTCGAAATCCACCCGCCAAGGCATCGACGTCGATTACTTGTTCCTACAGGTTTTCGTCGATCAGGCGATCGTCACCGACGCGCAGAACTGCGGCAATATCCTCGCCGGTATCGGCCCCTTCGCTATCGAGCGCGGCCTCGTCGCCGCCACCGGCGATGAAACCCGCGTCTCGATCTACATGGAGAATACCGGGCAAGTCGCCGTCGCCACCGTCTGCTCCCCCGGCGGCAAGGTCACTTATGCAGGCGACGCAAAGATCGACGGCGTCCCAGGCAGCCATGCGCCGGTCCCGCTCGAATTCCGCGACACCGCCGGCTCCTCTTGCGGCGCGCTGCTGCCCACGGGCAATGCGGTCGATGTCGTGAACGGCGTGCCTGTCACGCTCATTGACAACGGCATGCCCTGCGTCGTGATGAAGGCCGAAGATGTCGGCGTGACCGGCTACGAAGACCGCGACTCGCTCGACAAGGCGGCCGACCTCAAGGCCCGCATCGAAGCGATCCGCCTGATCGTCGGCCCGATGATGAACCTCGGCGATGTGACCGCCAAATCCGTCCCCAAGATGATGCTCGTCGCCCCGCCCAAGCACGGCGGCGCGGTCACCGTGCGCAGCTTCATCCCCCACCGCGCCCACGCTACCATCGGTGTCCTCGGCGCGGTCAGCGTCGCCACCGCCTGCCTGATCCCCGGCTCCCCCGCCGCCGAGGTCGCTGCAATCCCCGAGGGCAGCCGCAAGCTTCTTTCGGTCGAGCACCCCACCGGCGAAATGAGCTGCGTCCTCGAAACCGACGAAACCGGCGCGGTCCGCACGGCCGCCCTCCTGCGCACGGCCCGCAAGCTGATGGACGGGATGGTCTTTGGCTGAAACCCCATTTGCGCCTCTCTTCCCTCGTCATTCCCGCGAAAGCGGGATTCGAGGGCGGCAAGGGCGGCGCTCATTTCTCTGGATCCCCGCCTTCGCGGGGATGACGAAGGTCTGGAAAACAGGACAATGACCAACCAAGCATCTGGCCGCATCACCAGCTGGCACGCGAACCCCAGCAAGCCGCGCTACACCCCGCCCCCCGGCGCGGTCGATGCGCATTGCCACGTGTTCGGCCCGATGGCCCTGTTCCCCTTCAGCGCCAAAGCCAAGTACCTCCCCGAAGACGCAGGGCCGGACATGCTCTTCGCGCTGCGCGACCACCTTGGTTTCGACAAGAACGTGATCGTGCAGGCCAGCTGCCACGGCACCGACAACGCCGCCACGCTCGATGCCATCGCCAGATCGAACGGCAAGGCGCGCGGCGTCGCGGTCGTCGATCCCGCCATCTCGGAAGCCGACCTCGCGGCGCTGCACGCAGGCGGCATCCGCGGCATCCGCTTCAATTTTCTCAAGCGCCTCGTCGATGACGCCCCCAAGGACCGGTTCCTCGAAGTTGCCCGGCGCTTGCCCCAGGGCTGGCACGTGGTGATCTATTTCGAGGCCGATATCCTCGAGGAACTGCGCCCCTTCATGGACGCGATCCCTGTCCCCCTCGTAATCGACCATATGGGCCGCCCCGACGTGGGCCAGGGCTCCGACGGACCGGACATGCGGGCCTTCCGCGCCCTCCTCGATGGGCGCGAGGACATCTGGTTCAAGGCGACTTGCCCGGACCGGCTGGATGCGATCAAGGAAGGCGGCGCGGGCGATCCGTGGGATGCTTTCGCCGCCGCCGTCGCGCCGCTCGTCGCGGACTACCCGGACCGCTGCCTCTGGGGCACCGACTGGCCGCACCCCAACATGGACACCGAGATCCCCGACGACGGCCACCTTGTCGACATGATCCCGCGCATCGCGCCGACTGAGGAGCTGCAGCGCAAACTCCTCGTCGACAACCCGATGAAGCTTTACTGGGCCGACTGAACGGCGAGGCGATACCCGACCGCCGGCTCATTGAGGATCACCTCCTCGCCCAGCTTCTTGCGCAGCGCACTCACCGCCACGCGCAAATAGTCGATGTGATCTTCGTGCGCCGGCCCCCAGACCGCACGCAACAGGTAGCGGTGCGTCAGCACCCGCCCGGCGCCACGCCCCAGTTCGGCCAGCACGGCAAACTCCTTGGGTGTCAGCCGCACCGGCGCGCCGCGCAGTGTGACCGTCCGGCGGTAGAGATCGATCGCCACCTCGCCCGCCATCACGGGATCGGGATTCTCCGTGAGGTTGAGATCGGCCAGATTTTCGATGAAGCCGGTGAGCCTCGCCGTCTCGCCTCCCACCATGTGCAGCACCTCGCCGTCGGCGCCCCCGGCGCGCTGCAGCTTGCGCAGGCCCGCCGCTATCGTGTGAAGCCGCGGCCGAATGTCGTTCCCGATCGAACCCAGCAGCGCCGAGCGCAAGGCATCGCGTTCCCGCAGCACGATGTTCTCGCGCCCCGCGCTTTCCAGCCGCGCCCGCTCGAGCGCCAGCGCCACCTGATCGAGCAGGCTGTCCAGCAGCGAGAGCCGATCAGGCTCGACCGGCGGGGCTCCATCGCTGCGCGCGAGGCCGGCTGCGGCCAGAGCCGCAGCAGACGCACGCACGGGATGGAATTGCCAATCTGTCAGGCTCCCCCCTGAAATGTGCCGCCCCGCCGGCACGCCGTCTGCCAGGACCTGCGCCGCGACAGCGAGATCGGCTTCGGTCAGCCGGTCCACGCCTGCTGCCCCGGCCAGCAGCCGCGCCTCAGGCTGTCCGGCGACCACGCAGGCATGGCAATCGAAAATCCGCGCAAGCTCGCCCGCCGCCACATCGGCAATCTCCACTTCGTCGCTGCAAGAGAGCAGCCGCCGCGCGAAGCCGGCGATCGTCGCATTGCGGTTTGCATGGAAGGCCGCGCGTTCGCCCTGCTGGCGCAGCGAGGTGACGAGATGGCTGGTGACGAGCCCCACCATCAGCAGCATCGCCACGGTGAGCGCATCGCCCGGGTCGTGGATCAGCAGCGTGTAGGTCGGCTCGGTGAAGAAGAAGTTGTAGCCGAGCGTGGCGGCCACGGCCGTCAGCAGCGCCGGCCAGCGCCCGGCAAAGGCTGCGGCGGCCAAGACCGGCGGCAGATAGAGCAGCACGACCGGAAAGCTGGGCCAGCGCGGCGCAACCGCAAGCCCGAGTGCGGTCGCCAGCGCGAAGATCACAAGCACGACTCCGGTCCCCTGCCAGCTATGGCGGGGCGTGGCTTGAGGGATGACGCCTGACGGGCTCATGCCAGGACCTTAGGCGCTGACAGCCCCGATGTCGCGCCCTGCCTGCACGCAGCCAGGTGCAATCCACATGGAAACTTAATGCCCGAAAGGCGCAGGGAGCAAGGCATGACACAGCCAGCCTCGGTCGCCTCCACGACCTCGTCACCCGCTTCCCAGCCAGCACATGCCAGCAGCCGAGCCGCGCTAACACTCGGTGCGCTCGGGGTGGTCTTCGGCGACATCGGGACAAGCCCGCTCTATGCACTGCAGGCCACGCTCGATCCACGGTATCGCATCGCAACCACGATCACCGATCTCTACGGCATCGTCAGCCTGATTTTCTGGCTGTTCGTGTTCGTGGTGACGCTGAAATACGTCTTCATCGTCATGCGCTGCGACAACAAGGGCGAAGGCGGCAGCCTCGCGCTCTATGCCCTGATCCACCGCCAACTGGGCGAGCAAGCACCAAAACGCTGGCTCCTTATCGGTGCCCTATTCGCCACTGCGCTATTCTTTGCCGACGCCATGCTGACGCCCGCCATTTCAGTAATTTCGGCGGTCGAGGGGCTCGGCGTCGTAAGCTCGGCGTTCAAGCCGTGGATCGTGTGGATTGCGCTCGCGATCCTCACCTGCCTGTTTGCCATCCAGCGCCGCGGCACCGAAAAGGTCGGCCGCCTGTTCGGGCCGATCATGCTCGTCTACTTCGCGACCATCGCCGCCATGGGCATTTATCACATCGTGCAGCTTCCCGCGGTACTGGGCGCGCTCAATCCGCTTTACATGTGGAACTACTTCACCGCCCACCCGCTGTTCTCGTTCCTCTCGTTGGGCGCTATTGTCTACGCGATCACCGGCACCGAGGCGCTCTATGCAGACATGGGTCATTTCGGCCGCGTACCGATCACCATAGCCTGGCTGGTGATCTGCGTGCCGGCGCTGCTGCTCAACTACATGGGGCAAGCGGCGATGCTCTTGCAGCACCCGGAATTCGTGGACAATCCGTTCTTCCACATGGTGCCGAGCAATCTCACGATCCCGCTGCTGGTCATCGCGACGCTGGCCACGATCATCGCAAGTCAGGCGGTCATTTCAGGCGCATTCTCGGTGACGCAGCAGGCGATCCAGCTCGGCTTCCTGCCACGCATGCGGATCCTCCACACCTCGAGCCACGCGCAGGGGCAGATCTACATCCCGGCGATCAACTGGGCGCTCGCGATCATGGTTGCGCTGCTCGTCGTGGGCTTCCGGGCCTCTTCCGCGATGCTCCCCGCCTATGGCCTAGCGGTAGTCGCCACCATGCTGATCACGACGCTGATGCAATACGTGGTCGTCTTCCGCATATGGCGCACCCCGCGCTGGCAAGGCGTGTTCGGCTTCATCACCTTCGTCACGATCGATGCGGTGCTGCTCGCCTCGGGCCTTGCCAAGCTGTTCGAGGGCGCGTGGTTCCCGATCGTCGTCGGCCTTGTCATCTTTACCCTCCTCACCACCTGGTCGACCGGCCGCCGCCTGATGCGCCAGGGGCTGCTGGAAGACAGCCTGCCGCTGTCGGTCTTCATCCAGTCCACCGCCACCAGCATCCACCGCGTGCGCGGCACCGCAGTATTCCTTTCCGCCTCGCCCGAAGTGCTGCCTGCCGCGCTGCTGCACAACCTCAAGCACAACCAGGTGCTGCATGAGCGTGTCGTGCTGCTGACCGTGCAGGTGGAGGACGTGCCGCAAGTCGATCCCGCCCGCCGCGCCGAGTTCCATGCCGAAGGCCACGGCTTCTACCGTGTGATCCTCCACTACGGCTTCATGGAAGATGTTGATATTCCGCGCGATCTTGCCACCGCCTGCGTGGGGACCAACCTTACGTTCGAGCCGCTGCACACCAGCTACTTCCTCAGCCGCCAGAAGCTTATCGCCTCCTGCGCTGTCCCCGGCATGGCGCTGTGGCGCGAACGACTCTTCGCGTGGATGCTGAAAGCCTCCGAAAGCGCGATGGACTTCTTCAAGCTCCCGACCAACCGGGTGGTCGAGCTGGGGAGCCAGCTCAGGATCTAGGCCCCTCAGGCGAGCGGCGGCATACGTGCAAGGATGTCGCCGCTCGCCGCTTCCCACGCCGCTGCCGCAGCGAGACACGCCGGGTCGCCGTGCACCGGGGCTACGATCTGAAGCCCCATCGGCAGCCCGGCATTCTGGCCCGCCGGGCCAAACCCCGCTGGCTCCGCTACCGCCGGGTAAGGCGCGGGCTATCGACCATGCGCGCATCAAAGCCCGGCACAAAGGGGGCTGGCAAGCGGATTGCGCGGTTCACATGGCTGCGCCCTCTTGCCCTTGCCCCCGCCCCCCCGCTACCATGCTGCATCGCACCAACAGGAATTGCCATGCCCGGCGGACTAGCTGCCCTTCTCGACGACATTGCCACCATCGCCAAACTCGCCGCCGCCTCGCTCGATGATGTCGGCGCAGCGGCCGGCAAGGCGGGGCTGAAGTCGGCCGGCGTCGTCGTCGATGACGCCGCGGTGACGCCCAACTATGTCACCGGCTTCACGCCCGATCGCGAATTGCCGATCATCTGGCGGATCGCGCGGGGATCGCTGTTCAACAAGCTCGTCGTTATCACCCCGGTGATCCTTGCGTTCTCGGTGCTGCTGCCCTGGGCGATCACGCCCATCCTGATGGCGGGTGGTGCCTTCCTGTGCTTCGAGGGCGCGGAGAAGGTGATCCATGCCTTGACTCACAAGGAGGACCTTGCGGAAGAGGCGCAGGAGCTTGTCGAGCCCGATCATGAGGACACCATGATCAAGGGCGCAATCCGCACCGACTTCATCCTCTCGGGCGAGATCATGGTCATCGCGCTCAACGAAGTTGCCGCCGAGGGCCTCGTGCTGCGCGCCGCCGCACTGGTGGTGGTCGCCATCGCGATCACCGCTGCGGTCTATGGCGCCGTCGGCCTGATCGTGAAGATGGACGACATCGGCCTCAATCTTGCGCAGCGCAAGCTCGGCGTCACGCGCGCGCTGGGCCGCGGCCTTGTCCGCGCGATGCCCGCCGTGCTCTCCGCGCTGGGCACAGTCGGCACCGCGGCGATGCTCTGGGTCGGCGGCCAGATCATCGTCCACAGCATGGGCGCCCACCCCGAGGAATGGCTTGGCCTGCACTATGGCTTCGCGGCCTGGCTCGCCGATGTCACGATCTGCGGCCTCATCGGCCTCGCGCTCGGCACAGTGATCACTGGCGCCGTGCATGTGCTGAAACCCGCCAAGGCGCACTGACAGCGCAAATGATCCGCCCGATTTTTGCGAAGCGCAAATGGGGCGGTGGCAGTCCGAAGGGCTGACGGGGGGCAAAAACGTCCCAACCCGCCACCCAGCGCCGCCCATTGCACACCCCCAGTTCCCCACTATGCTCCCCGCCCGAGAGGAGCCAAACCATGGCCTACGACACGTACAAACTGCTCCACGTCCAGCAGGCGGGCGCGCTCGTCACCGCCGTGGTCGATGCCCCGCCGATCAACGTCATCACCGGGGACCTGTTCGGTGAACTCGCCGCGTTGGCGGTCGAACTCGAGGCCGATCCCACCGCGCTTGTCTTCGTGCTCAAGAGCGCCGATCCCGATTTCTTCCTCGCCCACTTCGATGTCGCGCTGCTCGTCGCCATGGCCGATGCACCCACGCCCCCCACCGGCGACCTCAACACCTACCACGACATGTGCAACCGCTTTCAGCGCATGGACAAGGTCACCATCGCCCAGATCGAAGGCCGCGTCGGCGGGGGCGGCGCCGAACTCGCGATGAGCTTCGATATGCGCTTCGGCGTGCTCGGCAAGACAGTGATCAACCAGATGGAAGTGCCCATCGGCATCCTCCCCGGCGGCACTGGCACCCAGCGCCTTCCCCGCCTGATCGGCCGCGCCCGCGCCATCGAGGTGATCCTCGGCGCCGGCGATCTCGATGCCGAAACCGCCGAGAAATGGGGCTGGCTCAACCGCGCCCTGCCCGCCGACCAGATCGAAGCGCACGTCACCGCATTGGCGAGCCGCATCGCCAGCTTCCCGCCTGAGGCCGTACGCATCGCAAAGCAATCGATCGAAGCCGCCGCCCTGCCGCTCGACGAAGGCTGCCGCATCGAATCCGGCCTGTTTCAGACGCTGCTGTTCTCCGAGACGGCCCGCGAGAAGATGCGCCGCTTCCTCGAACTCGGCGGCCAGACGCGCGCGGCGGAGCTGCGGGTTGCGGAGCTGAGCGCGGCGGTGGCTGGGGGCGCTTGAGCGTCCCTCAGCTCCGCACCAGCCGGCCCGGCCGCGCGCCGGTGTCGGTGTCGTTTTCGCGGATCATCACGCCGTTGCAGAAGGTCGCACGGTAGCCCTTGACCGGCTGCATAAGCCGTGTCCCGCCCGCCGGCAGATCGTGGTGGGCGACATGGGGCGAGACGGTGAGGCCTTCATAGTCGATCACGTTGATGTCCGCACGCTTGCCCGGCTGAAGCAGCCCGCGGTCCTTGAAACCATAGAGCGCAGCGTTGCGGGCGGTCTGCTTGTGGACGAGGAATTCGAGCGGCAAGGTTGGTCCGCTCTTGCGGTCGCGGGTCCAGTAGCTGAGCTGGGTAGTCGGCATTGTCGCATCGCAGATCAGCGTGACATGGGCGCCGGCATCGCTGAGGCCCGTCACGGTATCGGGATGGCGCAGCATTTCCTCCAGCACGGCGAGGCTCTTGGGCTGGTTGTCGCGGGTCAGCGCCTGGAAGCTGCGGCCTTCGTCCTCCAGCATCGCATCGTAGAGATATTCCAGCGCATCACGGCCTTCAGCCTTGGCCTTTGCGCCGATGGAGGTGGACTTTTCGGCCTCCAGGTTGATCGGCTCCGTCAGCGGATAGAGGCTTGCGGCACCCCGGCGGAACAGGCCGTAGACGTTCTGCATCGAACCCGGCGCCTCATGCGGCACATCGCGTTCGGAAAGGATCTGCCGCTTGATTTCGGGATCGCGCATCGCTTGCACACGCTCGGCGAGCGGCAGGTGGGCGAGCTTTTCCAGATAGGTCGGGCGGCGCATGAAGGCGTGGTAGCTGCTGAGCCCGTGGATGAAGCCGATGATGCGCGAGGGCACTTGCGGGAAGAGGTGCGCGCCACCTTCGTTGGCCTCGCGGCAGCGGTCCAGCATCTGCCGCCAGAGGTCCGGCGCGTACTCGCGGATTTCGACCAGCGTGAAGGTCAGCGGGCGGCCGCTTTCCTCGGAGATTCTGCGGAACAACTCGAGTTCGGCCAGCGGCTCGCTGCGTTCGCCGCCGAGCGCTTCGAGCTTGCCGACGGTGCCGGCCGGGATCGCCTCGATCACACCCTTGCCGAGCTTCCTGAAGCGCCGCGCGATGGCGAGCAGTTCCTCCTCCGGCGCGAACGTGCCCGGCACAGGCTCCCCCCAAAGTGCGCGGTGGCCGATGGTGCGCGAGGTGGAAAAGCCCACTGCCCCCGCCGCGATGGCTTCTTCGACGAGATCGGCAATGCGTTCGATATCTTCGGGGCTCGCGTCCTCGTTGGTCCGCCCGCGCTCGCCCATCGCGTAGTAGCGCACCGCGCCGTGGGCGATCTGCGCGCCGACATCGATCGCATACTCGCGCGAGGCGATGTAATCCATGTATTCGGGGAAGCTCTCCCAGCGACCCCACTCGATCCCTTCGTAGAGCGCGGTCCCGGGGATGTCCTCCACCCCCTCCATCAGCTCGATCAGTTCCTTCTCCTGCCCGGGCCGAACAGGCGCGAAGCCGACGCCGCAATTGCCCATGACCACAGTGGTGACGCCGTTGTGCGAGGAGGGCGCGAGCTCGTCGTCCCAGCTGACCTGGCCATCATAATGGGTGTGGATATCGATCCAGCCGGGGGTGACGACATGGCCATCGGCGTTGATCTCCCGCGAGGCGCTGCCCGAGATCCTGGGGCCGACCTCGGTGATCACCCCGTCCTTGAATGCAATGTCGCCGATGAAGGGCACGGCGCCCGAACCATCGACAATCTTGCCGCCGCGGATGATCACGTCATGCATAAGGCTCTCCCCAAGGTCTTCAACTCGGGCGAGGATAGGGCAAAGCAGGCTGGGGGGCGCCCAGCAAAAGTGCTCAGCGCACGACTTCGCCGCCCTTCATCACATGGGCGACACGCTGCAGCACGGTGATGTCTGCCACCGGATCGCCTGGCACCGCTATCATGTCGGCAAAATGGCCGGGAGAAAGCGCGCCGACGTCCTTGCTCCAGCCCATCAGTTCGGCAGCGCTGGTGGTGGCGGCCTGGATCGCCTGCATCGGGGTCATCCCGTAGCGCACCATGTAGGCGAACTGCCGCGCGTTCTCGCCATGCGGGAAGACACCGGCGTCGGTGCCGAACGACAGGCGCACGCCCGCCTTGACTGCCTTGCGGAAGCCCACGCGCTGCGCCTCGGTCGTCTCGTCGTTCTTGCGCAAGTAGTTCTCGGGCCAGTGCTCGCGGCGCCCGACATCGGCGATGTAGTCGCCGTTGTAGATATCCATGTCGAGCCAGACGCCCTTGGCCTTGGCGAGTGCGATGCCTTCATCGTCGATCAGGCTGGCATGTTCGATCGCACGGACCCCGGCACGGATCGCGGCCTTGATCCCGCCCGCGCCGTGAGCATGGGCGGTGACCCAGGATTTGCGCGCGGCAGCGACTTCGACCGCGGCGCGCATTTCGTCCTCGGTCAGCTCCTGCTGGCCGGCCTCGGTGCCGCTCGCCAGCACCGCCCCGGTGGCGATGAGCTTGATCGAATCCGCACCGTGCTGGAAGAGGTAGTTGACCTTGGCGCGCGTATCGTCCGGGCCGTTAACGACGCCGGCGCGCAGGTCTTCCGGGATGCGCACGTCGGGCGAGAAGCCGGTGACCTCGCCGCCGCCGCCCGGCACCGTGACATAGGCGCCAACCGCCTGCATGCGTGGGCCAATCACGTCGCCGCGAGCGATGGCATTGCGCAGTTCGACATCGGCGAAGGCGCGGAACGAGCCGACATCGTGGACGGTAGTGAAGCCCGCCATGAGCGTGGTGCGGGCATTGCGCGCGCCGATATAGGCGATCTCCATCGCCGAATGGAGCAGCGGCTCGGCGACGTTGGAGGTCTGCCCGGTATCGGCGAGGTGAACATGGCAATCAATGAGGCCGGGGAGCACGGTGAACGCGGACCAATCCACCAGCTTCACGCCCTCCGGCACCGGACCATCGGGAAGGACAGCCGCGACGCGGCCATCCTCCACCCGCAGCAGCCGCGTGCCGAGCACCGCACCCGCTTCCGGATCGACAAGGTGGCCCGCGCGCACGTACACGGTTTCGGCATGGGCGGGCAGGGCTGCGGCAAGCCCGAGGGCAGCGGCGAGAAGGGTACGGATCATGCGCCGCATCCTGCCCGATCCGCAGCGCCTTGGCGAGATGTCAGGACGCAGGGTTATACTTCGCCAGAAAGGCATCGAGCTTGTCGAGCCAGAGCTGCATGTTGGCATCGCTCGAGAAGCCGTGCCCCTCGCCCTTCAGTGTGATGAACTCGAAGTCCTTGCCCGCCTTGGCCAGCGCATCGGCCATGAGCTTGGACTGCTTGTAGGGCACGCGCTGGTCATCGTCGCCGTGGACGAGGAGCATGGGCACCTTGAGCTTGTCCACTGTGAGCAGCGGAGAAACGGTGGCGAGGTCGAATGCGTCATCACCTTGCACGGTCCGGCGCCAATCATCCTTGTAGCGCTGCGAGCGGAAAAACTTGTTCGAATACCTGAGCTGGCGCTTGAGATCCGAGACCCCGGCAAAACTTGCCGCGCAGCGATAACGCTCGGGATTGCGGATCGCCCCCCACATCGCGGCATAGCCGCCATAGGAGCTGCCGATGATGCAGACCCGCTTGGGATCGATCGTGCCTTTCTTGGCGAGCCAGTCCATCCCGTCGTCGAGATCGTCCTGCATGGCGCGGCCCCACTGCCCCTGACCCTTCCTGTCAAAGGCTTCGCCATACCCGCCCGATCCGCGATACTCCGGCTGGAGCACGACATAGCCCCGGTTGGCGAGGAACTGCACTTCGGCATCATAGGTGCCGTCATCGCGGACATCGTAAGGGCCGCCGTGCGGCAGGATCACCAGCGGGAGATTCTTCGCTGGGCGCCCCGGCGGCATGGTCAGATAGGCTGGCAGTTCGAGCCCGTCGCGGGCCTTGTAACGGGTATAGGTGGTGGTCACGAGCTGGGAGGGCTTGAGCTTGTCGTTCGACTGGGCGAACAGCTTCATGACGCCATCCGCCTGATCAAACACATAGTAGCGGCCCGGATCACCCGATCCGCCGACGTAGACCAGCATCCGGCTGCGATCGCGCGAATAGCTCACGATCTCGGCCGAGCGATCGCCGATCGCACTGGTGACAGCCTTTTCGATGCTGGACTGGATCGCGGCAATATCCGGATCGAACCAGTGGGCGCGGGGGCGGCTGTCGGTATACCATGCCGCGAGCAGGTCCGGGCTGTCGAACTTGGTATCGAAATCGTCGACGTTGACGTCCGGTGCCTCGAACACGAGGGCGCCGCGCTGGCGTTTGGCGAAATTGTAGCGGAAGAGCGCATCGCGGCCGTTCGCATCATTGCGCATGATGCAATAGCCCTCGTCGCTCGCCTGATAGATGCGATAGAAGATGCAGCCCGCCTCGCGGTCCTTGAGATCGGCCTTCACCACCGTGCGGAAGCCGTCGCCATCCTTATCGCGGTAGATCATCTTCCAGTTGTTTTCGCTGAAGATCAGGCCGGCGCGGACGACGCCCTTGTCATCGGCGTACCAGTCCCAGAGATTGTCCCGCGCAGGGACGGCGAGCCTTGAGCGGTTGGTAGCAAGATCGATCGAGGACACGCTGGGATAATCGTAGATCGTGGCCTGATAGGACAGGAGGATCGATTTGCCCTCGGGATCGATCCAGAGGATATCGTCGCCATCGAGGCCTTCCTCCTTGCCGCCGATGAAGCGCGTCTTGTCCGTCGAAAGCTCATGGACGATCAGCCGGGTCTGCAGCGCATCGTCGCCGTACCATGGCACCATTTTGCCCATGCTGATCAGGACGCGGTCGTTGCCGGCCCAGCGAAACCACAGCATATCAAGCTTTTCGCCAGCGTTGATGAGCTTGTTGGTGCCGGCGGCGAGATCGAAGATGCCGACGATCGTATGGTTGTTGATTGTGACGAAGGCCGCAACATGCAGGCCATCAGGGGAGAGTTGTGGCCGTGTGATGAACTGAAGTTTGCCCAGCAGGCTGGTGGCGATCTGCGGCGGCGGGCCGGACGGGCTCTGCGCAGCGGTCGGTGTCGCGGCCGCCGGAGCGGGCGGCGGTGCTGGTGGGTCGGCTGCGAAAACAGCGACCGGTACCAGTGCCAATGCCAGAATGACGGGGATCAGCGCCCCGAGCGCTGCACGCGCCCCGCCGGAATAGTGCGCCACCATGCTCACAACGCCCCCGCGCCTTGATTCTCCAAGGAGAGGCTATGTCCCGCGCGCGCCGGCCTCAAGCGGAGAGTGTCTCGAAATTGGCTGGATCGGTTCAGAACCCGATCATCGCCGCTGCCATGCGGGCTTCGAGCGCGGCAAGATCGGCAGCGGTCTGCTGCGCCAAGCGGCGCACGTCGGCAAGCTCCCCCGCCATGTCCTGCAGCAATGCCGCGCGGCGCTGGAGGCGGGCAGCATTGGTGAACGCGGCGCCGGGGCGTTTGGAATAGGTGGTGAACAGCGGACCTTGCACGAGCTCGGCAAGGCGCGCGGGGTCCGTTTGCCGGCCAAAGAGCCGGGCAAGCGCGGCAAGGCAGGCGGCGGGCTCGGCGTAAAAGCGCTCCGCATCGAGCGTGCAAGTCTGGGGCATCACGTCCAGAGCGGCGACAAAGGCACGCAACTGCCACAGCCACAGCGCGGCAAGGCAAGCGGTATCACTGGCGCTGCGGGGCGCCCCGGCAAAGCGCGCCGCCATCTCGCGCACCCAGCCGCGATGCTGCGGACTGCGCAGGACCGCCAGAGCATAGTCCTCAAGACCGAGATAGAGGAACACCCCAGGCGCCGCCGGATCGGCGGCCGCAATGGCCGGGAGCAGCGCGTTGACCGGAACATTGGCTTTGATCAGCGTCAGCTCATCCCCTTCGTAGCGCCGGGAAAGCATGGCGAGCACCAACCGCAAGCGCACTTGATCGGGCGCGAAGGCAAGCTGACGCAGCGCCATCGGCTCGCGCAGCACGAGGCCGGTGGACAGGGCCTCGAAGGCGCGGGCGAGCAGGGTGGAGCCGCAATGGGCGACGTGGAAGATCCATGCGGCCGGGCGCAGAGGCGGCGCTGCCGCAGCCAGCTGAGCCGCCGGAACCAGCACGGCGCCCTCGCCCGCAGGCGAGATCCGCGCATCGAGAAAGATCGAGCGCGCATAGGCTGCCTGGTTCATCGGCACGATCACGCCGTCCGCGCCCTCAAAGGAGTGCAGATAGTGATCGGGCGAGGCGGCGATCTGGGCGGGCGTCAACTGCATGATCCCGCCATAGCCGGGTTTCGCTGGCTCCGCACGCCTTCCCCTCCCCACCGCAAGCGGAAAGGGCGCTTCCTTCTCGCCCCTCCCGCTTGCGGCAGGGGCTGGGGGTGGGTTAGGCCGCAGGAGCCATGCCGCATATCGACCCTCCCGCATCCGGACGCCCCTATGCCGTGGTGACACCCGCCGCGGGTGAAACGCTAGGGATCCTCGAGCCAGTCTTCGTGGAAGCGGCCTACAAGGCACACGGCGCGCTGCTTTTCCGCGGCTTCGAGGCAGACCTCGATACTTTCCGCCGGTTCGCCCGCAGCATCTGCGCCACCGCCGTGATCAACGAGACGCCGGGCCGCGCGGTGCTCGATGCCGCGCAGGCGATCCAGGGCGTGGACGGCGGGACCAATGCCTTCGCGCTCCATCCCGAACTCGCGCGCGAACCGTGGAAGCCCGATGCCGCGCTGTTCGGCTGCCTGAGCCCGCCGGGCAAAGGCGGTGAGACCACGCTGTGCGACGGGATTGCGCTTGCCGCTGCGCTTCCAGCCCATGTGCGCGCAGGGCTCGAAGGGCGACGGCTGGTGCATGTCATGGGCGTCTGGCCGGCGCTGCTGCGCTTCTGGTTCGGCACCGAAACGCCGGGCGATACCCTGCTGGCAAACCCGCCGCGCCCCCTGCCCTACCGCTTCTGGCGCCTGCCCGATGGCCGCATCGCGCGCGAGTTCTCGCGGCCCGCGCTGCACCGGCCGATGTTCGCCGAGGGGCCCGCATTTGGCAATTTCCTGCTCTTCGCGCGGTTCAACAACGGGCGCGGCAACTTCCCGCTGCTCGACGACCTGACCCCGGTGCCGGAGGCGTGGCTGCAGACGATCCATGCCGTCGGCGAAGCGCTGACCGCCGAAGTGCGCTGGCAGGCGGGCGACGTTCTGCTGCTCGACAACACGCGCTTCCTGCACGGCCGCCGCGCGATTCTGGATGCAGCGGAGCGCACCATCGCGACGTTCTTCGGCTACTTGCACTTTGCGGTGCCCGATGCCGAGGAAATGCCGCAAGCGCCGTGGCGGCAGGGGGATTTCAAGCCTCCGCTGCCGCCGGTCTAGGGTCCGGTGTTCAGGCCGCTTCGGCCTTCCGCTCTGCCCGCTCGGCGTTGAGCGCATCGGCGAGGAGGAACGCGAGTTCGATCGACTGCGCCGCGTTGAGGCGCGGGTCGCAGTGGGTGTGATAGCGGTCGGCGAGGCTGGCTTCGCTGATGGCAATCGCGCCGCCGGTGCATTCGGTCACGTCCTGCCCGGTCATCTCGATATGGATGCCGCCGGCATGGGTGCCTTCCGCGCGGTGGACGGCGAAGAAGCCCTTCACTTCGCTGAGGATGCGGTCGAACGGACGGGTCTTGTAGCCGTTGTCCGCCTTGATCACGTTGCCGTGCATCGGATCGCAGCTCCACACCACCGGGTGCCCTTCGCGCGCGACTGCGCGCACGAGCGCGGGGAGCCCGGCTTCCACCTTGTCGTGCCCGAAACGGCTGATGAGGGTCATGCGGCCCGGCTCGCGGCCGGGGTTCAGCGTATCGAGCATGCGCAGCAGCGCGTCCGGCGTCAGGCTCGGCCCGCACTTCATGCCGATGGGATTGCCCACGCCGCGCAGGAACTCGACATGCGCCGAGCCTTCAAAGCGGGTCCGATCGCCGATCCACAGCATGTGCGCACTGGTATCGTACCACTGTCCGGTCAGCGAATCCTGCCGCGTCATCGCCTGCTCGTACTGGAGCAGCAGCGCCTCGTGGCTGGTGTAGAACGTGGTGCCCTGCAGCTGCGGCACAGTGCTGGGGTTGACCCCGCAGGCCTCCATGAAATCAAGCGCTTCGCCGATCTTGTCCGCCGTCTCGCTGAACTTGGCCGCCCAGGGGCTCTTGCCGATATGATCGAGCGTCCACTGGTGGACCTGACGCAAGTTGGCATAGCCGCCGGTAGAGAACGCACGCAGCAGATTGAGCGTTGCGGCGGCTTGGCTATAGGCGCGCAGCATACGCTCGGGATCCGGCACGCGGCTTTCCGAGGTGAACTCGATGCCGTTGATGTTGTCGCCCAGATAGCTCGGCAGCTCCACATCGCCGATCTTTTCGACCGGCGAGGAGCGCGGCTTGGCGAACTGGCCAGCCATGCGGCCGACCTTCACCACCGGCTGCTTGCCGGCGAAGGTCAGCACGACCGCCATCTGCAGCAGCACGCGGAACGTGTCGCGGATATTGTTCGGATGGAACTCGGCAAAGCTTTCGGCGCAGTCGCCGCCCTGGAGCAGAAAACCCTTGCCCGCCGCCACTTCCGCCAGATCAGCCTTGAGCGCGCGTGCCTCACCCGCGAAGACCAGCGGGGGAAACCGGGTCAGCGTCTCCTCGACCGCAGCGAGCTTCGCCGCGTCGGGGTAAGTCGGCAGGTGCTTGGCCTCAGCCGCGCGCCATGTCTGCGCATTCCAATTGCTTGACACTGTGTTCGGTTCCTTGATCGACGCGCGCGTTTAGCGGCACCGGGGCAGAAATGCAAAGGATAGGGGACGGCTCCCTACTTCCCGGGCACGATCTGCAGGCGCCACGCCTTGCCCGGCAGCAGATAGCGCCGCGCCAGGAGCTGAAGGCGCTCCGGCGTGATTTGACTGTAGTCCGAAAGGATCGAGCGGATCTGGCCGAACTTTTCCGGATCGAGCGCGCCGCCTTCGAGCTGGTACATGTAGAAGCCGTTGCCGGTGCTTGCGCGGGTGATGAGCTGCTTCATCGGCTCGGTCACGCGCGCCAGTTCGTCGGGCGTCGCGGGCGCGGCGGCAAGATCGGCGGCGATCTTGTCGGTCGCGGCGAAG
>Ga0315905_10002506_pt1 | contig 19301 bp, 18 predicted proteins | sample LakEriMetagenome_5_FD_203522 | JGI IMG/M metagenome (GOLD analysis project Ga0315905, IMG submission 203522) | Freshwater fungal communities from buoy surface, Lake Erie, Ohio, United States - Buoy 4 MA121 | ecosystem: Environmental > Aquatic > Freshwater > Lake | place: USA: Lake Erie, Ohio... | reverse complement strand
ACTGTTACTTGAGCACCAGCTACTGTTACAGCAAAGATAGCATTCAGAATACGGTTGCCAGTGATAGCATTAGCAACTGCAGTAGCACAACCTGTAGCAGTAGTACCTGGATTAAGCTCTATGATTGGAATCATAGTTCTACCAGCAGAGAAGTTACCAAGGATAGGGAAAGCATATCCGTTGTTTGTCAAATCCAAGCTAGCATTTGCTGGGTTAGCAAACATTTCGTAGAAAGTTGGAGCTACACGAATGTCAGCCTTTACCATTACAGTGCCGCTAACTGTAGAAACAGCAGCAGGAATTGTTGCAGCAAAACTAAATTGTTCTTGGTGACGTTGAGTAGCAGCACCAGTGCTTAGTCTGATACGACGTACATCCTTAGGAGAGATCAAAGGAGTAGCAATTGGAAGGTTTTTGCTAGTACCTTGAACTACTTGGAAGTAGTCAGTAGTCTGACCTAGAGCAGCCAAAGATCCTGTAGACCCAGTGAACATAGCTGTAGCAGTATATGTCTGAGTACCAGTTGCAATTGGACGAGTCCAAATACCACCTTGCATTGCAGATGCAGCAAGGCTAGAGTAGGTATTTGTACCGTTGTTATAGCTGTTAAAAACACTGCCTGTAGCCACAGTAGCACTGTTCATTACAAACACTTGATTCAAATTAGAAGGAGCCATTTTTTTTAATTTAGGCGTTAAACATTGATTTTAGTTATTCACTTTCGAGGTTTTCCATCGATTGCGAGTTATACCTTTGGGATTCTATTCCCTCTAGTATGCTTTTAATAGTCATCTCTACAATTTCTTGGTGAGTGTGCTCAGCGAGCTCACATCCTACACTTGTAGCTATAGAAATAACTTTTGGTTTTCTTATATAAACGATGAATACTTTGGGGATAACAAATGTATTATCTGAGTAAACATCGATAAAGTTCTCTTTTATAGAATAAGGTATGTAATCGAAAGATGCTCTATTAAATGGATCTTTCATTATAGTTGGGATATCATCACTTTGAGAAAACCAACATTGACTTATTCTTGTAAGTGGTCTTGGGGTAGCAGTATTGCTTATAAGCCTTCTAGTTACACCAAAGGTTTTTAAATTATCTTCTTCTCTATATGTCCATCCAGCACCTGTTGGAGTTGTCCAGCTAGTTCTGATATATCCCCCAGTTATTGGATCTGGGAACATATCATTTATAGTCCCTATATAAATATGATTACTATCTACAGGGGGATCAAGTGCTGCTCCTGTATCGTTTAGGGTCTCTGTTACATTAGCATTATAAGATGGAAAGAAGTTATTTAAGTAGTTATTAGTCTTAATTAACTCATCTCTAGATATCTCCTGACCAGATGGGGTATTCATCATACTTACCCATCCTGGTGGGATTGCTAATCCATCATAGTAAGCTATGTCTGTAAGAACGTGTCCTGGAACTGGGGGAGTCAGGTCTAGCTTAACCCAGTTATAGTTAGCTGTATCTTGTAATATTGCATATGCTATGTTGCCATTGCATACGTAGTTAACTTGAGCAGAAACAGATACAAGGAAAAGGTAATCCAAAGGTAGGGTTGCCCTTTCCATGTATATGTTTGAGGTATTAGTATTATAAATGTACGTACCTAATGCATCAGTAAGAAAGCCTCCAGTAGATATAGTATCAGAGCTAGTAGTTACTACTAAGTTCCTTAGATCGTCTACTCTTTTTTGAGACTGTTCAAATCCCTTACCTTGCCTGTTAGATGCTGCGTTATATCGTTGCTTAATGAATCTCATCATAGCAATGTTTAACTCAAAATCTATCTCTTGAGGTAAGAGGATGTCAGCCTGGAAGGATGCAATCTTTTGCACCCCCAGGTTGACAGCTATATGCATTTCGTTTACGGTCATCTATTAAGATACTTCTTTGAGCCTTGCTCTCATTGTATTTACTTGACCAGAGTTTTTCTTGTTCTTGAAGTAAACAATTGCATCTTTCATATCCTCTCCAATTGTTTCGTCTTGGAAAATCACTTGATTACCAATTCGACGGAGAACATCTTTTGCAACCATTTCTTCAATCTCTGCTTGAACTTCTAAGTTTTCATCCATGCAGTATTTTAAGAACTTCTCTGGGTTACTTCCCTTATAATCGTACAAAGTATTTTCGATTTCCATGTCTGAGAGTCTTTCTGGATCTCCGTCCACAAGTACTCTAAGCAACATTTTCATCTTCTCGACATTGCCAGTCAGTTTAATAAACTCCTTGTCAGCGTCTTTTCTAACTTGTACTTTAGCATTCTTCTTAAGAAGATCTTTCTGTGGATCGTAGATATAAAATCTTTTGTTTGCATCCAGTTTCATCTCTTCTTCAGACATTGCAACATGTCTGTGCTTTAGACACCACTTATAATAAATGTAATCCATTGTATTGATTGGACTACCGTCATCATAAGTACCGATCTCAAGTTCTGTTCCTTCAAAAGGTACTTTAAGGCTAAGGCTAGCCCAGAAGTCTTTTGTTTTTGCAGGCCATTCTTGGTGACCAGCTGGTACATCTACAAAGTTCTTCAATAATTTTGCTTCTTCTTCTCCTTCTACTCCTTTGAGTGGGAGACGGTCTACAAACATAGACCCGATTTTAATTTTTGCTCCAGCTCTGATTTCCTTTGGAAGGTGGTTCAGAACCTCTTTGCGTCTGATAATAATTTTACGTTCCATAATTTTAGTTCTTTTTATTAGTTAAGCTTGGGGAAAGAATAACCCAAGGTTTTATATATTTTTAAAAAGGGGGGAGTGGATACCCCCCTTTTTATTGCAAACCAAACACAAATTACGATGCAACACACTGCATGTCCAAACTAGTATCAAAACGACGAAGTAAGATACCAGCGGTCTTCAGCATGTGAACAGATGCACCGTCAATGTCACTTGCACGGGTGTCAGTTTCAGTGAATCCTTTTGGAACCACAGAACCTGCTACACACCAGCGAAGAAGTTCACGACCTTTCTTATTTACCATCTGAAGGTTGTTTTCACCATCATAAGTAGACTGGTCAACAAATGTCATACGGTAAGATTCCAATGGAAGACCAGATGCTGGGTGCTTTCTAGAAGCTTGAGCCACAGGACCGTGATCGAACAAAGGAGATTTAACTACGTTAATTCTATGACCATCGATGTGATCGTAGCTAGTGAAGTAACCGGTAATACCAAGGTTACGACCGCTACCAGTGATGAATGTAGGTTGAGTAGTCTGCAAGAACTGGTTACCACCATAGTAAGTCTTGAGGGCACGGTCGAATTCACGAGCACCACCAATACCAGTATAGAGAGTAACTTGTTTGTCAGTAGCGTCAGTCATACCATAGAACAAGTCTCCGATAGTCTCCTCAAGTTTAGCTTGAGTAAGAGTAGAGTAAGTGTCTTTATTGATGATCTGCTCAAACAAACCAGGACCAGAGATTACAGGTTGACCGTTCTCATCGAGCATGGTAGAAGTACCAGTTGCATCGTGAGTCTTCTGGCCATACCAGTAGTACATTTCACACTCTTCCTTGAACTTAAGCATGTGACGGTACTCTTCGTAATCCATCCACAACTTAGTCTTAGAACCTTCTTTCAAAGGCAATTCGAACTGAGCTACATAATCTTTAGCATTTCCAGAGAAGTGGTAAGACTTACGTACAGTACCAATCTTAGAACGAACAAGACCTGGAGCAGTCCAGTTAGATGCATTACCACGTGAGAAGTCAATACCCACGTTAGCATACAACATACCCCAAAGGGCACCTGGAGAACAGTCAGCAATTGATACAGAAGGTACATCAGGAGAAACAATTTTCAAAGTATATCTCCAACCTGCACCCTCAGCAACTGGCTCACTCATGATACGAGCAAGAGCACCAGACTGAGATACCAAAGTGTAAGGGAAAATGAACCACTTATCAGGGAAGGTAAGTGTGAAAGGAGCTCCACCTACACCAAGATCAGCACCAGGTGCAGTTGAAGTTACAGGACGAACATTGATTTCGTGAGTTTTGATACGATACTCATACTCGAAACGGTCGATAGAACGAGTATTGCCGACACCTTCAGTCAAGAAGGAGAGTGGGAATTTCTTTTCTTCACGACCAGCCAAGTGAGTGATGATCGGAGACAACTCCGATGGACGTTCCATAAGTGCATTTGCCAACGAATTACTGTCGGTCATCTGCGAGTCGTTATAGTACGTCTTAAGTACTTGCATTAATGACATGATTCTATAATTTTAAAAGTTAATTGTTGTTTAAATATTATTCAAACAGCTTCTTCATATCCAGTTGGTCTGGATCAAATTTCTTAGCTCTGTTCTTTTCTACCTTTCCGTAGTTTTTAACTCTCTCTTCGTTACGTTGGATTTTATCTCTCAAACTCTTTACACTTTCGGTCTTAGCCTTAGTAGTAATGATATCTTGAAGATTCATTCCTTTGTACATCAAGTAGTCAATAGCCAGTTTAACGTCGAGCTCTGAATTAGCATAATCCATGTCTCTACGTGTTCTGCCTGATTTATCTACAGGTGCGGAAATATAATCAAAGAACTTAGCTTTCTCTTTTTCAGGAATTCTAATCCCAGCAAATTCTTTTCCTTGGTCAATTGTAGAGGCTACATTCTCCCAAAATTCTTCCTGAGCTTTTTCTTGTTCCTGCTTTTCACGTTTCTGTTGCTCTACTATTTGCTCTCTTTCTTTAGACTGAATAGTAGCCAATTGTTTTTGGGCTACCACTGCTTTGTCGTAAAGTTTACCAGAGTCTTCATAGTCCTCGAGCATATCTTTAATGAACTCTTCATCGTGCCCTTTACTTTTAAAGTATTCAGATACAAATGCTTTTTGAGTTCTGCTATCATTCTGGTCAATCTCGTATTGAGAATAATCCAAATTTGGATTGTAAGCTTGGAAGAACTTCTCAGAATCTCCACCTGCAAGTACAAAGTCAAGATGTTTTTGTACTAGTGGGAATTGCTGAAACAACTCATTAAGCTGATCCTCTGCAATATTCTGAGCAATGTCTTTCGTAAATTCTACCAGACCTTCCTCAGTGTCAGCATAGTCATTCTCAATATCGTAACCCAGTGCCTTTGCAATGGATTCTGCTACAGACCCAGACTCTTCCGAATCTTCTTCATCAGATTCATCATCGTCTTCTTCGTCTTCTTTAGCATACTTGTTTGATTGGAGCTCTTCATCGTCGTCTTCGTCTTCGTCTGAACTTCGTTTTCTACTACTGGGTTCGGATTCTGATTCTGAGTCATCGGAGTCGTTTTCTTCTGATTCTTCTTCATTTTCTAATTCGTCTTTAGGATTTGTCTCTTGTTCATCAAGAGTGTTGAGACCATCACCTATAAAATCGTCGAAGGTGATGTCTGCAATGTTCAATTTTTGTTCTTTGGTTGCCATATTTACAAAGGTATTGGTTTACTTATAGTTAAAAAGTATAAATTTATCTTTTATACTTAGCTTTATTGTATAGCACTCTGTTCTTTAATCCCCCTTTAATGTACCTTTTTCGGGAGTCTTCTGGTAGTCCAGACTTCCATTCATACATTGAGATTTCTTGGTTAGTTTGATATGAACCCCCCATTTGTTTTTGTCTCATTAATCCTAGTTCTCCAGTTGTATCATAGAATTTACTGTAAGAACCAGGATCTGCCATTGGTTTAAACTCTTCTCCAGACATTCTATATCTATCATAAGCATTATCTCCAATGTATTCTCCTGAAACTATACTAGGGACTTGAACTTCTCCTTTATCTGTATCATAGGAATACTTGTACTCAGTAGCCCCAGTATTCATTAACTGAGGTCTGTTAGGATCAGGGAGAATATACCCATTAGCTTTAGGCTGATTATACTCAGGAACTAAATAAGGGTTTTGTTCTTTAAGAGGTAGGTCAAAAGGCATTTCTTTTGAACCACCAGTCTGCATTCTAGCAGGAGTTTCTATAACTGTTCCCTCGTAAGGCCCAGTAGGAAGATTAGCTATTCCAGGAGGTACAGCTTTATAAGATTCTACTAAGTTACCTTGATTATCAACTTTATCTATGTTGATAGGAACTTTCATCCCCATAGTATTAAAACTCTGCCCAGGTTGCACATTAGGGAAAACCATAGATTGCTCTACATTCCCAGCCTCCTGTGCTGGTCGTAATCCTTGCTCTTGTTCTTCAGGGGTTTCTGCAACTTGCATTGGGGGTTGCATAGCAGCTTGTTGTTGTTCACCTACAAACTCCCCAATTAAATCTCTACCTTGATCGTAAGCAGTAAAAGCTTCTAGAATGCTACCAGGATATCCAGTAGATCTAGCTTTATCTAATAACTGCCTTCTAGTAGAGTTATCCATTAAGATAAGAACTTAAGTTTATATTTAGCAGAATTAAGAGTAGACTTAATAGTATCTAAGTCATTTACTATCTCAGAGAATTCACAGCCTTCTTGAATTCTGCATATCTTCATATGTAGATCGTCAATATAGTTAATAGCTTCTTTAATAGTAGACATTGCTGGGGCACATACACTTGGGGGCATATCTGCAGGATACTTTGGTATTTCTCCAGTTCTTCCTTGAAAGCCTTCTGCTATTGCATCTGCATGGTCAGGAAGTGCATCGTATAATTCGTTAAGTGCTTTGTGAGCTGCGTACGAGCCTGGGCCTGTAATGGTTAAGTGAAGTACATGGAATTTAAGTGCTGCATCCATTAGTTCTACAACCAATCCTGGTATAGATTCTTTTTTAGATGACTTCATTTTTTCTATATAACTCATTCTGCTAGATTTTGATTAGCCTTAATGTCGATCTCTCTTTCTTTAAGAGCTAATTGTTGTTGTTTAATTTGAAAGTCTTGCATCATCTTTTCAAGGTTATTGTTAGATGATTTATCTTGTGCTTCAGCTGCAATTAAAGCTTTCTCGATCTCTAGCTGTCTATCCTTTTCTTTATCTAAAGCTGCTTGCTGAATTTGTTGTTGCTGTACTTGCAACTCTGCTTGCTGTTGCTGTTGTTGAGCTTGCTCTTGTGCTTTTCTCAATTCGTCAGCTTGCTTTTCAGCTTGCTTAATTTTATCTTTAATTTGAGAGAAGCTATCACTTTCAAATATAGACACAACTGTTGACATAGGCATACCGTTTTGTACAGCAGCTTGTGCCAAGCCCTCGAGCTTCTGTTTCTTCTCTGCATCTTTACCTGCATCAGAAACAAATATTCCATACTCTGCCTCCATGTGAGTGACTGGCTCTACATCAATGCTATCCATACTGCCATCAGGCATTACGTACATAGCCTTCTTTCCATTGAGCCAAGCCTCTTTTGAGTAGTCCAAAAGTCCTTGGAGTTCTCTTCTTTCGAAGTGAGCAAATTTTCTAAAGATATCCTCTGTAATGTGAGAAGACTGCACAATGCTCTGCTGGGACGTGGCTTTTCCTTCATAAGAACTCATTTGGCCCTGTCTCTGCCTAGTCACTCCACTAACCTTCTCCCATTCGACCATAATAGACTCTAGCAAGGTAAGGTATTGAGATATTGTCTTAATGGACATATCTAATACTGACTGATGCTGAGGAGATAACTGAATTCCTTCTTTGTTGTAGTCTACCCAAGCAATACCTGTACCTTCTACAAAATACATAAACTTATCCATGTCCCAGTTCTTAGGGATCATGTTAATGTCGAACTGAGCAATAATGTCTTTGCTTCGTGCAATAGCTAGTTCAAGACGGTATTTGTAAATATTGTAATTGAGCTGATAAGCTATTCCTAAGCTTACCAAAGAAACACTCTGAGAGTTAATGTCAGAGTACTTTCTTCCATTGATTGGAAGTTTACATCTAGAAGGATTGTCTAAGCTGTTTCGTTGGTTCTTATATGGACGAACATTAATAAAGAATCTTCTATCAATTCTAGTTCCCTCCCATACTTCGTTTACCCATTCCCATTCCATCTTAGCTCCGAGATCTTTGAGCTCCTGAGGCAACTTGTACCCCTCTTCTACGTCAAACATCTCAGTATTCCCTGTATTAGGATCGTCATAAATCACAAATCCAATACGTTTCCTACTCTTCCAGTAAACTGTTATTATCTCAATTAATCTATTACGATAGATGTTGTCATCTGCTCCACTTGCTTCTGCTCTATACAAGAGGTAAGCTTCAGCTGATGTATGTGTTGGAGATTCTAGCTCGAGAACCTGCTCATCAGATAGATATTCCCCGAATATGTCAATAATGGTAGATGCATGAGAATATTTTCTAATGATGGCCCAATCGGCATCCTCAACAAAATCGATATCAGGATCTTTGTCATAATCTACATCTAATGGATTAACTACATCGTAAAATACTTCATCTCTCCTTACCCCTTTATGTGAGTATGTCTCTCCAGTTACGAGGAAGTGGAAAAACAACTTTTGAAACGTATCATAAACTTCATTGTAGTACATGATGTAGTTCAATGCAGCTTGCCCCATTACTGACCTATGATCTACATAACTTCTTTCAAACTCTTCTGCTACTTGCTTTGGGAGAGGTGGTTCCTGGTCTTGTGGGAGTTCTACCTGTTGCTGTTTAGCTAACTCAGCTAAGAACTTATTCTTAAGATTAGCCAATATTAAGTTCTTAAGTGCTTCTTCTTTCAAACTGATCGAGTCAGCATTCTGCACAGTAACTGTGTACTCTAAAGGACGTTTAGATTTCTCCCCAAGCAAGAGATCGATGATCGGCTTAATGATCGGATAGTTACGGAGCTTCGAAGGAAAGTGGCTTCGGGTTTTGCCATAAGGTTTAAGGACATAGTTGTAGTCCTCCTCGTCGATTACCCCGTTATAGTAATCATACAGAGATTTCAGGTAACTGCGTCGTTCACTAATACCAAACTTTGACAGATTGATAAAGGCATTGACACAGTCTTCTTTCCACTTGTCATCTTTCTGAGAGAAGGGGATTCGTTGCTTGGGGATTGTAGCTTGTCCGAACATTAATACAAAAGTAGGTTTGTTTTACAGCGGGTCTTTAAAATAAGTTGATTTGTGGGATTGTTTATTGTATCACACTCTTACTTATAAATCTTATCAAACCAATCATTGCTTGAGTTATCAGTATCATTAAAGCTTAACTCTTTGTTATATAGCTCTCTAGTGTGGTACATCCCCACCATTAGTGCCATAACACGGTCAAAGTTACCCTTCCTGTTAAACTTGATTAACTCTTGCAACAATGCAAGGTCGTAAATCTTCTGCAAGTTAAGGGTAATATTGCCTTCTTCGTCAGCTCCTCTCCCAGAAATTAGCCAGTCTCTGATATAAAGTTCTCCTTGGGATTTTCTTTGGTCAGTCATGTGCATACCAAACTGACGTTTAACATTCTTACTTCGGAGTTCTTTTTTGTCTAGCATTTCGAATTCCTCTTGCAATAGATGCATTTTTCTAAACCTTTTAGCATAGGCAATTACTTCTCCTCGGTCATTCTCGAATCCTATCTTAGCATTGTAGTATTCTGCTAGCATGAATAGAGTTCGATTGTATTCATCTTGAGTTTGTGGACGACCTACATAAGATGCTACTATTAAATCGTCTGGCTTAGACATGTTGTTAGGCACCTTAATAACATATGCTGATCCAAGAGAGCTAGAGCTTGTAGCTTTCCCCTGTGCATACGGGTCATGGCAGATAATGTACAGATTCTTTGGGGTTACTTCCTCTACTTCTGTTTTAAATGGGGTTTCGTATATTACTACAGCCCCAGTCAAGTCATCATCTTTTCTATGTGGGAATTTAGTAATTGGCTTGAGGGTATTGTTAGGGGCAAAATCAGCTTTCCCCTTAGAGTTGTAATACATCTCCCCTACTACCCCGATACTATCCAGATTACCAGATATGACTCTGTTATACTGTTCTTTTAGAGAGGCAACGTCAAAGGTATTAGCTGTAACTTGAAGTGTTGCTTCTTGAGGAGTAAAGGGATGCTCAGCTATGTACTGATCGTAAGACTTTGGGTCATTTCCTTTCTTCTTCTTTTCTCTCTGCTCTTCTTCGTACTCAACTGCTTCGTTAACTAAGCTATTCCCATTCTCATCTATGAATCCATCTAGATTCTTGTAGATTGGGACGAAGTAACCACATATTGTCCCCATTGCCCCAGCATCCCAATCGTTTTCAAAGCCCATACAGTTGTAGGCATCAGGGTGATAGAAGAGTTCTTCCAGTCCTTCGAATCCAGGGCCTTCTTCTCCACCAGTTCCAAAGGCAATCATAGTACCTAACGTCTTAGAACCCTGTCTCATTGTAGGCATAGCTACCTCCCAAGCTTTAAGCAAGCCTGAGAATGAACCTGACTCCTCGAAGAAGATTAGTTCCCCTGCTTTACCACGTATCTTGTCAGGATCATCCTTTAGAGATACCCCAATTATCTGTGACTTAAACCCTAGAGTTACGTCAGCCCCATTTACGTTCTTCTTGTACCCTGATTGCTTATGCATCTCACGGTCAATCAAACGAGGCTGTGTCCAAGCTGTGTTATCGTCTATGAAAGATATGATATCCCAAGCTTTAGACAGCATTCCATCCCCAGTTAGGTACTGCTTATCCGATGCAAACACAAAGTTCTTACTGTTTCTAAGGTGAAAGTAGTTCCTACATAGCATAGCTGCAGCCTTGTAAGAGAAACCCTTACGTCTAGCTTTCAATACAACCATGTGTTTGTTCTCTCTTCTAGCCTTATCTACAGCATTAAAGTACTCAAAATCCCCATCATAAAAGGCTGGAAATGTCCTATCTCTTCGTGATATTATCTCCCCATCTGGCTGCTCTTCATCAATAATCCTGTCAATAGGGCAGTAGTTAAGGTAGAAATAGTGGAATCCTGATATCTTAACCCCATTTATCTCATGCCCATGCATGCATTTAAACTGCTCACTATCCCAATAGTCGTAGTATTGCTTGGTTCCAGGGAGGGCATCAGTGTAGTGCCCATACTCGATGTAGTGTTTAGCTACTGCAGAGAATAGATGGGTATCCTTTAGCATTATTCACTGTATTTGTTAGTCTTAACCCCTGCTCTGTTAGGGTTATCCTTAGCCTGTTGTTTCTGTACTAGCTCTTCTAGTCTATCTAAGCCTTCGATTACCTCTCCGATCTTAGATAGGTTAGCAACTAGGTCTTTTGCTTGGTATAAAAGCTTACCATTCTCATCCATAGCTGTTAAGTCTATGTCTTTGAAGTACTTTTCTAGCTTATTAACTGCAGACCTAGCTGACTTAAGGAGCTTGATAGCATGTGTATCGGACAACTCCCTGTACTTATTCAACCCTGCATGTAAGTTAGGGGTTGACTTGACTTTTAAGTCTTCTAGTAGCTTATCTTTCCTCTCATTCTCGTCATAGGCTGCATAGCTGGACCTATGATCTGCAAAAAAGTAGATAAATGCTAACTCTTTAGTAGTTAACTTCTCGAATTCGGGGATAGTCAAAGCATACGGAGATGGTATGACTATGTTATTATTTACTGTTAGCAAGTCTTTCATTTTTGCGCCTGGTTTTCTCGTTTAGATGGGCTATCCTTTCTGCTTTAGCTGAGAATGCCCCAAAATATGGGAGTCTTATGCTAGCAAACCCACCTTCTTTCATGATTTTAGCTACGTACTTGAACTGATAGTAGATAATCTCCTCTACTTTCTGCAGTGGGAGGTTATGCTTGGTAGCTAACTTCTGAATGATTATCTTTTCTTTGTTCATTTCCGAAGATTAATCGGTTTCCCCGACTTACCTACTGAGACAGGCTTCCACCTAGATGGCTCATCAGGACATTTGGCTGTTTGCCAGCTAGCTTTCTGCTCAATATAGCAGCCACACAAGCCACACTGCTTAGTTTCTTCTTGCAAGTTAGGACATTTGAGACATGTTTCTATTCTTTCCTCGTACTCTTCTTGAGTTACAGAGGGCATTCCAGCTGCAACATACTCTGCTGATGCTTTTGCAAAGTTTGCAATCATTTTAAGAAATGATGGGGTCTTTTTACTCATACTTCTTCGATGTTTGGTTCTATTAATTCTGTTAAATGCATTCCTTCTACGTTCCCATACCCATCTTGTATCACCATTAGGGAGTAAAACCCTATATAAAAGAAGGTGAGTACTTTAGTTGGGGGGACAAATACTGGGTTCATACTGGTAGGATGTGTAGTTCAACTGGCTCTCTTTTCAATATAGTAGCTAGTTCATACCCGTTCTTAGTTTGCGTGATTGCTCCCTTATCTTTTAATCTTTTCACGTAGTTATTAAGGGTATTGTGGTCCTTAATTCCTAGCTTTTCCGATATCTTCTTCTTATTTGCTGGTGAGCATAAGTTAACAGTCTCGCTTGAATCAATGAATTCAGCTAAGACTTTAAGTTCAGTGTCTGTCAGCTCTAGTATCCCGTTAAATATCTGGAGAAACTTCTGGGTCGTATCCGTCTTGATTACGATTCTCCGTACTTTCTGTTGATTCTTCATTTGTAATTTGGATTTTAGCTCGTCCTTCGACTATCTTAATCTTGCATCTTTTAGAGTAACTGTTAAACTCCTCAACATGATCGTCTATATTCTCTCTGGTTATTAGAAAAGAGAGAAACACCTCCAATTCCTTGGCGGCTTTTACGATCTCATCCGTTACCTTACTCCCTGAGTCTGCTTGTTTACGAAGGGCTTCAAAGTCAGCTAGGGATATTGTTACTGTCCCTACCATTTTTATTTGTTAATTACCCCAAGAAGCATGAATTCGTTTACCATTACATACTGAGTTCCCTCAACATCGATAATTACGCCTTCCGTGTGCGGGTGTACGTATACCATATCCCCTTCTTTAACCTGTTTGCATTCAGGTCCTACTTTAAGGGCTTCTAGAATGTTAGACTTAAGTGAGCTAGCGGCTTCATCTGATAGAAGGATTCCGCTGTCTGTTACTTTCTTGTGTGGAATCGGGAGTACAACCCAATCTCTTGTAGGATTAAAGTTCATATTACGTTTGGTTTTATGCAAATGTAATAGGAATCTTTATATAGTCAATACTTTTATTAAAAAATAGCAAAATAAGCTGTAGTAAGGGCTAGACCCCCTACTCCGATTGTCAGGATTGTGTTCTTTAGCTTAAGGACTTTGACTTGCTTCTTTAGATCGTTAACTTTATTCTCATTCTCAGTCTTAAGTTTAGTATCTATTGCTATCTTGTTCTCATAAACTACCTGCAGGTCTTGAATACTAGTAGCTTGTACCCCAGTTATCTTTGAGTAATAGTCTAGTTTCTCTTTCTGAATATTGTACAGTCTCTCCATCCGGGTAGCGGCATCGTACCAGTACATCATTGAATTAAAGTTGAGGTTAATTAAGCTCGTTTGGTATGTTGATAGTACGGGAAAAGAATCCAGCTTTGAGGAGGGAGTCCGAAACTTTAAGGACTTCTGCGAGCTTGCGGTTAGCACCACGAGCATCAGCATTGAGGATATTATAAACCTCTTGATTGTAGTATTCATTGACAATGGATTGTTTGTTAATTATCGTATCTGACATAATATCTAACGAATCGATCTTATCGTACAGAGAATCAATCTTAATTGAGTTCTCCATCACCTCTTTCATTAGACTATCATTTATCTGCTCTAGTCTATCCTGCAGTGGGTCACTGTTCTCCATTCTGCAAGTTTTAATTGTAATAGCTATCCCTATAAGCAATAGTATAGCTGATATTACTTGGATTACTTTAACTGCTACGCTTTTTTCCATCTGGTTATATGTAAGTTTCTAGATAATGGACGTACTTTTCTAAATACTCCATCCCCTGTTCTTGAATCTCTAGTTCCTCTTTCGTTAGTATTCCCTTCTATGGTTCTAACTGAGTGTTTCCCTATTAGCTCTACCACGCCTGTGTGCCCGATACCTTTGTATCTAGTCCTGTCATACCCATAGCTTAAAGTCATGATTAACACGTCGGCTGGATTGTAGCTTTGCTTGAACTTCCCATCCGTGAATATCACATCTTTTCTATTGTAAGCTGTGGGAGCCCATCCAGTTATAGTATTTGGGATATTGCACTCATCTAGTACCCCCATAACAAAGAATGAACACCAAGCATAGCCTGGTTTCCATCCCTGTTTCTCCATGAGCTTGCGGAAATACTTATCAGTAAATCCTTTGTTATTTCCACCTTTCTCGCTTATCCCTATGAATGCTTCTGCAGTAACTTTTACGCAGTAGCCGTCATTACTAACCAAAGGATTAGTAGGAAAGAGAAGAGCAATCCAAAGTAAACCCACAAGTATAATTTTATTCTTTGCCATGCGGTTAGTTTGTTTCTAGTTTCTACTTTAATTTCTCTAGAGTAAAAGTATTTCTGCAATCCTCTAAAGTTAAAGTACCCTCCAAGGAATGCTACAAAGTTAGCAAACACAAGGATTAATCCTGCTAAGAGAACCTGTTGTAAGTACTCCATAGAGATTAGTGGATCTCCAAAGTAAGTAGAGCTTAAATACCCGAAGTAAGTAAACGCTACAAACGCTAGTGGTACAGACCACAGCCCGTCAAAGAGCTGTAGTCTATACTTGATTGATTTTAAAATATTTATCATCTAGTTATCAATATTGTTGCTACATTATTTGCTGAATTAGCATCAGGTGCACCATTAACTAATACTATCTCAATTTTAAAGGTATTAGGTAGAGTTCCCCATTGTGATGAGTACATGACATTACCATTAGTTACAGATTTACCTGGTTGAATAGTTTCTGCACGAGTTTGTGTTGATTGTGGCATACCCTCAAAACCCATTGTAAACTTACGTGATGTACAAACACTAGTACCTTTATTAGTAGTAGTGTGCCAAATACGTACTCTACTAGTATCTAACCACTCATAGCGCAAGATCTTAGTTTCTAGATCAATGCTCATGTTTGGTGGTGGTGGAGAAGTTACATTGATTGAGGTGTAAGCCACATTATCATTTTCATTAGACTCATTAATGGTATTTGCAGGGTCAATTGTCATTACAAACTGACATGCACCGCTAATGTTATTAGGAACTGTATATGGAATGCTTGATGTAGCATTTGTCTGACCCTTAACAATAGTCATGTTACCTGAATAGAAATTCATCAATGAGCCATCTGCTTTTTTAAATGCAATGCTTACAGGAATTACAGTATCAAGCAATTGTGCCTTATCAATGGTTACAGTGTAACTGACATTTACAATAGCACCTGCTTCAACAGTTGTCTGTGAGCTAATTACCCCAAATGCATTCCAAAGAACAGGAGGTGCAGGGGGTTCAGGTGTTACACCACCAGCATTAGTTACTGCAGCAAACAAATCAATAGCACCCCAGCCTAGCTCAGCACTTCTACCTGTTGCATCATACACATAACCACCAACTTTATTACAAGAATTTTTAAGAATATCTCTTACTTGTGGCTCAGTGAGTTCAGGGTTTTTTACTAGTACAAGACCAGCTACAGCTGCCATTGCTGGACATGCTGCTGATGTACCGCCAAATCCCATGTAACTTTCTGCTTTATAACCAGCGGTACCAGTTCTATCTACTGTCCATACTCCAACACCAGGTGCTGCAGCAAACAGTTTAGAACCATAGTTACTAAATCCAGCACGTTGATTATTTGATGCAATTGCACCAACAGCCATTACTGATGGATAAGCAGCTGGAAGTTGTGAAAATTCAGGAAGATAGCTATTACCAGAACTAGCAAAGATTGGAATACCCTTGCCACCTCTTGCCATTGTTCTAATTTGATTCAAACCATTAGGGAAAGCAGCATATCCGCTACCTCCTCCCCATGACATTGACACAGCTACACAATCTGGGTTAGCAAGAATCTTGTTTACAGCTCTCATTAGAATAGTGTCAGATGTTGAAAAACTACCACCTGAATTACTATTCATACCAATGTGTAGAAACTGTACTTTAAGCTGATTGTTGCCAATTGATTTACAGCCAATGTTGTTACCAGTATTTGCTGCAACTACACCTGAGCAAGGGGTACCATGTTTTTCAAAATCACTAATTGGAGTTACATCTGGAGTATCAAAGACACAGTTCCATGATGTAGAACTGATTCTACCCTGTAAATCTTCGTGTGTAGTTTCACAACCAATGTCAAGTACAGCAACTTCTTTTACAACTCCTGCTGGCAAGATTGCCCATGCTTCAGCAGCTCTCATATTACCAAGATGCCAATGTGCAGCATACACATCTTCTGCATCCATATTCATTGGTACAATGTTATCGGGTTCTACACTGATAAACTTACCAGTAGACATTACACTTCCATAAAAAGAATCAAACTCCACAAAGTCAGGGATTTCCACAAAAAAGGTTTTAGTAATCTCAAAAGACTCTTTAACTACAATCTTAACTGAGTTTAAATAGTCAAGACCTTCTTTATAATCTTTAGCAATAAGAATTGCCTGACCTGTTGGTACGCTATCTAAAGATGCATCTACAGTGTTTGCCTGAGATACTTTAGTATTATCAGGAACAACTTCAGTGTCATCTTTAAATACTATGATACCAAATGGTTCATAGACAGCTATAACATTAGACTTGTTTTTGTTTTTGTCAAAGGATTTCTTGTCCTTGAACTTTACGGAATTGATTTTCATATTTTGTGATTATGGGGTTTCCTCTATTGGTTGTTCTTCGATAGGTTCAATTATACTGTTAGGATCGGGGACTAAGTTACTACAAACTCCGCATATGTAAGCTTGAAATAAATTTGGGGTTACTACCTCCACGTCTATATACCCTAACTCCGTAGAGCATACGCTACAAGTCATTATTATTCTTTCCATTATGATGAGTATGTACAAGTTACTCCAGCTGTGCCTGCTGTTCCCGCTGTCCCTATTGGAGTAGCCGCTGCAGAAGCCGCTGTTGCAGTTGAATCAGTTACTATAATACTATTAGTAGATAAATTTACAACAGTAATTTTACCCCCATATCCTCCAGAACCCCCTGTTCCTCCAAAGTTTCCTGCTCCTCTTCCAGATCCACCATTTCCTCCTGTCCCTCCGTTGGCTGATATAAAGATTACTCCTGTAGTTCCCGAAATACTACCTACTACTAAATAAACAAAACCACCACCCCCGCCTCCAGCTCCACCACCACCAGCTGCGTTAAAAGTAGCTTGTGAACCACCTGTTCCACCTGTTCCTCCAGTTGCTGAAATAGCTTGGGCATTAGTAGTAGGGCCTATGATTATGTTTCTAGCAAAGATACTAGCAGTACCGCCACCTCCACCTCCTGCGCCTCCCCCCATTCCAGCAATAGATCCAGCAGCATTAGATGCTCCTCCGCCTCCCCCTGCCCCATGACCAGCCCCATAGTAAATATAGGTAGTTGGTGTATATGAAACAATTCCTGTGTTACTTGTATCTTGTCTTACTTTATTAAACAAAGTAGCATTTCCCGCAGGATTTGTAATAAACGTCTGTGGAGTATATGTAGTATAACCCGCTATAGTTATTCCAGTTCCCTGGCCAGTTATTCCTAATCCTCCAGTTGCACCAGATGCTGAGTTACCTCCTGCTCCAGATGCACCTCCATTTCCTCCAATAATTCCTTCAGTAGCACCTAAAATAGTTACAGCAGCTGCGTTAGCTCCATTAGCACCAGCACTTCCTCCATTTGCACCAAATCCTCCTTTTTGTTTTCCTACTCCTATACCTCCTATAGCCCAACCATAAACAGTTGATCCAAATCCACCTCTACCTACTGTTCCTGCCGCATTAAGTGCGCCTGATACACTAGCTACGTTATTTGCTCCAGCATAACCATTGTTGTGTATTCCCGAGGCACCTGCATTAGTAAGATCTAAGTTTCCTTTTACAAATATTCTATATCCAGCTAAGTATAAAGATCCTCCCGCAGCAATAGTTAAGTCATTGTAAAACATATCACTAGTAAGAGTCACTGCCCCACTAATAGTTACATTACCATCTGTACCTGCCCCAAAGTATCCAATAAAAGATAAAGACTGTTGAACAGCGCTTGTTACAAATGCAGTAGTTGCAATACTTGTATCATTGTCTCCTGATGCTGGGGTAGGAGCCGTTGGGTTGCCAGTAAATGCTGGGGAATTAATATTTGCTGGGGTATAGCCAAGTATAGTTGATATACTCTTAGGCTTCCACAAGTCAGGAGTTGTACTAGTATCAAAGACAAGCACGTCGTTATTTACAGGGGCAGTAGATACTAAGTCTACATTGTGTATTTCATCTAGTTCATACCCATTCTGTGGTTTAACATAGATCTGCCCATTCCCTGCATTTGCCCTCTCTACAATCCCGACATATACTAAGTGGTTTGGGGCATAGGGTTTAGTAGCTGTTAATGATCCAGGAGTTGCCCCTAGGTACAACTGATTGCCAGGCGAGTAGGCTGCTGTATTTAGCCCAGAGATAACCCCCTGAGTAATTACAAACCCTCTTTGATTTGGAGCAATAGATGAGGAGAACACCAATCCTACTGTCTGTGCTGATGTAGCATCTCCTACATTATTTGCCAGCTTAACACTCATTCTATTTCCAGCTGCCCCAAAGGCGTATACAGGCTGACCTTTATTTATTGTAACTGAATCATCATTAGTTACATAAGCAAAGAGTTGGTTAGGGGCTACCCCAAGAGTTTGGAAGTTAGTACCATCGTAGATAATAATCAAATCTTGCCCTGATACAATATCTCCCCCAGTAAGTTGAATATCAAACTCTTTAACTAGAGTTTTAACCCCCAATCCATTGATGTTGATAGTAGAGTCTGCATCATTACCATTAGTAAAACTGATTATGTAAGCGTCCCCAGCTGTGTAACTAGCTACTCCTGAGATAGTTACAGTATAGTTATTGGTTCCAGATGCAACCCCGTAAGGCATTCCACTACCCCCCGTAGGAGCGGTGTCCCATTTTAGTCCTGTAGCTGTTGTGCTATCTGCATACAAGACTTGTCCGTTTGTTCCAACAGGAAGTCTTGTGTTTACTGTACTAAATGTATATAAATCCCCTTTAGTTGTTAGTGGGGATGATCCTCCTCCCCCTGTAGCCGATATTGTTAGTATCCCTAAGTTATTAGTAATAGTAACCCCACTCCCAGCTATAATTAGATCAGTCAGATACTTAAATCTAAATGCATCTTTTTTATATACGTTTGTATAAGATGCAAGGACTTGGTTAGGTTGAATGTTGTCAAGTCTTTTATAATACAACTGATTGGTTGTATCTACATCAATAAGTTGCTTAAGGCTGATATCAACCTT
>Ga0315905_10002505_pt1 | contig 19305 bp, 25 predicted proteins | sample LakEriMetagenome_5_FD_203522 | JGI IMG/M metagenome (GOLD analysis project Ga0315905, IMG submission 203522) | Freshwater fungal communities from buoy surface, Lake Erie, Ohio, United States - Buoy 4 MA121 | ecosystem: Environmental > Aquatic > Freshwater > Lake | place: USA: Lake Erie, Ohio... | reverse complement strand
GATATGATTCACGCATTGTTTTCTGAGTAGGAGTTTTTAGCTTTGCTTCTTTCTATTTTTACCTAATCTTGCCCATACTCTAGTCTTGCCAGTACTCCATCAGAACACTTTTCAGACATCCTCTAAGTTTGATTTTTTTGGTGTAAACGATAGAGTAGAGACGTTTTAAAAGGGTTATTGGAGTAACGGTTGGGCGGTTTGCCATGCGGGAATTAACTTACCTTGCATCAATAGGGCGATCGCCTTTAGGGCTTGAATTTCTTCACTGTCGGGAGCCAAGGCCAAAGCCGGTTGTAATGCCTGTTCTCCCTTGCGACCCTGCCAATCATAGAGATAAACAAAGGCTAAATAGGCATGGGCATAGGCATTTTGGGGGTCAAGTTTGACTAAATTTTGCAAGGCGGCGATCGCCGTTTGGGGATTTTCCTGTAATACTCTGGCTAATACTTGGGCATAGGCTAACGGCAGAGGATCAAGAGGATTTTGACTAAGACGATAGGTCAGGGTTTGATCGGCCTGGCGGAGATAATCATGGCGGGGATCATACAAATTCAGGCGATCGATCTGGGCAAAAACAGGATCTAATCCTTTTGGTCCTTGGCGCAGATTTTGGGACAGATGAAACAGTTGGCTGACATAATCCAGCGGGGGCGCTGACTGGGCGGGGGCTTGGGGATCTAAACGCAGAGTGACCGGAGGAATCGCTAAGGGTTTTGCCATTTGGGTTTCGGGATCTAACCATTGGGCGCTTAACTGGTACTCTCCGGCCGGTAAATTAGCACTGGGCAACATTGCTGTGCGTTCCACCACCTCAACCCCTGGCAAAAACGGATCGGGCGGTAACAACAATTCCCCTAAACCGATGGCATGGTCGTGGAACCAAACTTGACTCGAATCGGCAACATTTTGCCAAGTTAATAACACCAATCCTTGGCTTAGGGCGGTTCCATCCCCCGTCCAATGGTAGGTAATCGGTACAGGGTGACCGGGGGACGCAACGGGGGGCAATTCAATCTGGATTAATTGGGGTAAAGAATTGGTGGCGTTGTTGGTTTTGACTTCTACCCTTGGCGATCGCCGTTGAAATAACGTTACTTGACTATCATCGGGAAGTTTCCACTGTTGACGGGGGACAAACTTAGCATCCCTTGGCAAAGTTTCTGCAAAAGCTAATTGGGCCGGTTGGGCGTTGCCGTTTTCTCCGGTTTTGGTCACAAACCAATCAAAATTTTGTTTATCCTGTTGAATTTTCTGTTCATTGCCGCTCAGTTCCCGACCGAAAGCCCGAAAATTTTGCAATGCACCGAAGTAATTTAAGGTATTGGGATTAATAGAATTCGTATTAGGAATAACCCCTAAATTAACTTGTTGGTAAGGAGTTTGTTGTAACGCTACCGCTATGATTTGATCATTTGGAGCCAGTTGCACTAATTCTGGGCGAAATAACACATCGGGGCTTAAGGTTTGGGTAATTTGCTGACTCCCCGGAATGGGAAATAAGTTACCCATCGTCACTAAAACGGCGATCGCCACCGTAGCCCACCGAACCCACAGCCAATGCCCGCACCAACGGGTCAACCCATAGGCCAACAAAATCGCCAAAATCGGTAAATAGGGCAAAATATAGCGACTATCTTTGTTATAAAGGGCAGAACAAATCAAGTAAGTTCCGGCCACGTAATAACTCAACCACCAAAATCCGGGTTTCACCTCAGCCCAAGCCGGAATCTGTAATTTCGCCGGAAAACGCTTTAATATCGCCAAACCTAATCCGACTAAAGGCGGTAACAACCAAACCCAAGACAGGGCTAACGGTAAATCTCGCCAGTAATAAACCCACGCCGCTAAGGTACTTACTGCTGGATCGCCTTCAAGACTAGCAGGGCCAGAATTAGAATTTTGAGCCGTACTAAATAAATAAATCCAATTAGTGCGATACCAAGGAAACCAGATGGGAATAGAGATTAAAAAGCTGGTTAATAATTGCCCCAATCTGAGCCATTGTCTGCGCCATAAAAACCAACCACTTAGCCCTAAAAGGGGAAAAAATAAATAAAATAAAATACTCTGCTTGGTTAATAATCCTAATCCTAAACTCATGCCAAAGGCGATCGCCCACCGCCATTGTTTTTTCACATTTCTTTCATCTTTCCAAAACGTTAAACAAGTAAAACTCAGGGTCACCAATGCTAGCAGAGGCGTATCTAGCAAAAATAACAAACGGGTGTGAATAATTCGGGGCGTCAAGACCATAATCACCACCGCCCATAGCCCCACCTCCCGACTAAAGAGTTTTTGAGCGAGATAATACACTAATGCGATCAGAATGGCGCTGTAAATTAAATTGCTCAACAGGGCTTGATCATTGCCTTTCCCAAAAATGGCTTGGAACGGCAAACTGACTAAATAGGGAATCGGCGGATATTTGGGGGACAGCATCCAAAAATTGCGCCACCAATCACCGCTGAAAAAATCAGGATTTTGTAACGCCTGCAAATAACGCAGTGAGTAAGATAAATGATTAGCCTGATCCCAGGCAGGAACCGATTGATCCAACCCCAACCAGAGGCGATCGCCGAGGTTACTGAGCAACCACACCCCCCCTAAAATCCCCAGGATGGCATAACGTTGGGACACAAGCCGTTTCAGCATAGAAAAATCAGGCAAAAGAAAAGCATACTAGGCCGCGGCTTAATTGTCTCAGTCAGGGAGAGCGTTGCCAAAAATCAGTAAAATTGCAGCAGTCTCCCCTTTACGTTTCACCCCATCTTTCACCATGCAACTCTCACCCCAAGAAAAAGATAAACTTCTGATTTTTACCGCGGCCCTAGTGGCAGAACGTCGCAAAGACCGGGGACTCAAACTTAATTACCCAGAGGCGATCGCCTACATTTCCGCCGCCATTCTCGAAGGAGCCAGGGATGGACGCACCGTCGCCGACTTAATGAATTATGGCGCAACCTTATTGGGACGGGATGAGGTCATGGAAGGCGTTCCCGAAATGCTCGTCGAAGTCCAAGTGGAAGCCACCTTCCCCGACGGAACCAAATTAGTCACTGTCCACGATCCCATTCGCTAACCTCAAACTCGACACACGAATTCTCTGGGTCAACCTAGATCAGGCGGCGGGATTCAACAACTCCTGTAATCGTGCCAAAACCTCTTGACTATGGGTGGCAGGTCTGACGCCTAAAAACCGTTCCCGCAGAATGCCTTCCGGATCAATCAAATAAGTATGGCGCAAAGACATACCACTCAAAAAAGATCCATAGGTTTTGCTCACTTCCCCCTCTACGTCCGCCAACAAGGGAAACTTCAACCCCTCCGCATCACAAAATGCCTCATGGGATTGCACATCATCTACACTGACTCCGATCACCTGGGCATTGAGGGCTTGGTATTGGGGCAAATCCCGCTGGAATCGTTGAGCTTCGAGGGTACAACCGGGGGTAAAATCCTGGGGATAAAAGTACAAGACAACCCATTTACCCCGATAATCCTCTAAACCTACGTCACCATCCCCCGTATTACTGGGTAATTCAAACAGGGGAGCCGGTTGATCCAACGGTAACTGAGGGCCGCCCAGCGCATTAGCGGGTAAATTGAACCCCAACCATAGGGCGATCGCCAACAAGAATGCGACTAATCCTTTTTGTTCTTTGAGCCAACGATTCACGATTTTCTCCTATCAAGTTAACGTGTTTAATCAAGCCTCTTTATTATTATTTTGATAGTGTTTTGAGAGCAACGTGCAGACAAGCAATGGCATTAAGGGTTTTGGGCATCACATTTTTCACATATCCCATGCACCGTCACCTCATAACGTTCTCCCTGCAATCCTGGCCGGAGTTGGGCAAGATCCACCGGCGGAAATTGTTCCCAGGCAATGTCTTCGATCGCCCCGCAGTGATGACAGCGAAAATGATGGTGGGGATCGGTGTTGGCATCATAGCGACAAACCCCTTCTTCTAAGAGCACTTCTCGGATCAATCCCGCACTTTGTAAGGCTTTGAGGGAACTATAGACCGTGGCTTGGGACGATGTCGGCGCGGCTTGGTTGAGGTCTAATAACAGTTCTTCGGCGCTGGGATGATCCTGGCGCTGGAGCAGGTTGGCATATACACCATACCGTTGGGGCGTTACTCGCAATCCCCGTTTTTTCAATGTCTGAATAATTTCCTCTTTGGTGAAGGACATAGCGGTAACTCCTAACAACGCTCAAACGTTTTTCCTGATTTCTCCATGGCGAGCGCCCAAACAGTGGTCTTGCCTTGCCTTGCCGCTTGTTAGCTTGACCCCTGAATTTCCATCAGGCCAACAGAACTTTTTTAGCTTAACACCCTTCTAGAGAAATTCTCAGATGGGAAAATATAAAGAAAATTAGTATTTTTTAAGCTTGACTTATTACTATCTAAGAATTATTCTGAGAAAAGCAGAGGGCTAACAGCCTTTCTACCAACTTTTTTAAACATCCACCCTTGATTGATAGAGGTAAGCATGACTCCTGAACGAGTTCCCAGTGTGATTTTCAAAACCCGTGTCCGTGACGAATCCGTTCCCGGCCCCAATCCTTTCCGTTGGGAAGACAAAAGCACGGACGAAATCTTTGGCGGCAAAAAAGTTGTTCTTTTCTCCTTGCCCGGTGCTTTCACCCCCACCTGCTCCTCCAATCACTTGCCCCGTTACGAGCAGTTATTCGATGAGTTCAAAGCCCAAGGGGTTGATGAAATTATTTGTTTATCCGTTAACGATGCCTTTGTCATGTTCCAGTGGGGCAAAAGCGTTGGTGCCGATAAAGTGAAATTATTGCCCGATGGAAACGGCGAATTTACCCGCAAAATGGGGATGTTGGTAGACAAAGCCAACCTCGGCTTCGGGATGCGCTCCTGGCGTTATTCGATGTTGGTCAATGATGGGGCGATCGAAAAAATCTTTGTTGAGCCCGAATTTGGCGATAATTGCCCGGTTGACCCCTTTGAGTGTTCTGATGCTGACACCATGTTGGCCTATTTGAAAGGGGCAGCGGCTCCCGGTGTTTCTGAACCCGTCAAGGAATTTGTTGGCTAAATTTTTGAGTGATTAAACCTAGGCGGTAACAATTCCGTCCTGAGAAAATCAGAAAATTGGTGTTGTCCTTGGGGATAGCACCTTTTTTCTGTTTTTATAATTTTTATCAAAAATCTAGGCGGTGAGATCGGCCAAAGCCAGACGAATTTGTTCCAAGCGACGACGATTGACGCCTAAATCTGATTCCCCTAAGCGAGAGGCCGATCGCCATTCAATAACGTTTTGGTCTGGGGGGAAATAAAATTCGAGATCGTCCACAAAGCCCATTAAGCGACTCTTAGACTCTGCCCGAATGTAATCATCGGTCTGTTCCACAATCTCGGTTCTGGGTACGACACTTAAAATTTTAATGATTTGTGCTTTGGCGGTTTGTAAATCGCCTGCGTAGGCCAAGGGCGCGATGTAATGTTCTTGATCACCCGCAGGGGCCTGACTGGTCACGCAATTGGGGGAAGCCGGACAAGGAGCCAATTGTTGGTTGGTTACTCCCAAATTTTGGGGAATTGCGCCGGAAAAGACTTGACTAAAGCCCGGAATTGCCCCCAGCCACAATACGCTGGTCAAAAAAATCGAAAATAGTAATGTCATTGGCGATCGCCTTTCCAAGGGATTAATTGAATTTTTGCTTAGCCTGTTCGTAAACGGCTTCTGTAATCTCGCTTAGCCCAGCCTCTTTGGCAAATTTTTCAATTTTTTTACGGGCGGCGGGACGGACAAAAAAGGGAATTTCTTTGAGACGGGCTTCGGCTTCTGCCGTCCAGTTAACAGCTTCACTCATGGTTTTTGGGGTCAGGGGACTAAATAAGGATTTTAGCTGATTTTGCGGGTTGAATATTTTGAGTGGTATGGCTCACGCTTTTTATATGCTTGGGTTGGCGATCGCTGTTTTTGTGTAATTCCCTTAGCTAAATTTATTGGAATTTTAGCTTGAGAAAGATTGGCGATCGCCTAAAAATCCCCCACGAGGTGCATCGGTTGGTTTGAAAGAGAAATTACTTTTTTTCTAACAGAGAATCGAACAAGATGATAAGTTCTGGTAGTTTGTTTTCAATTGCATCCCAAATTATATCAAGATCAAGTTGATCATATTCATGAACAATTACATCACGTATTCCTGCCATTTCTCGCCAAGGTATTACTGGATGTTGACTACGAAAGTTCTGAGAAATTCGTTTTGTTGCTTCTCCAATAATTGTAATTTGGTAGAGAATTGCTGATAATTTCTCATCGTTGATTTCTAATTGTACTTTATCAATTCCATCTGCATAGCGCAAAATTCGTTTGATGGCATTGGCAATATCAATAAGGGATTCTTGATCACGCTGCATAAATAATTTGGGCTGATTCTAAAATGTTTTTGCGTCTCAGCCAGTTTTCACTGCGGTTGATCGCACTTTTGATAATCAAATCAACAGGACGTTGAAAGAGTGCTTCTAATTCGTCCTTCATCTGCATGGTTTCCGTTAGACCTCGTTTTGCTGTGGGAGTAAATTCAATGAGTATGTCAATGTCGCTATCTGAATGAAAGTCGGGGCGTAGGATGGAACCAAACAAGGCGAATTCTTTTATATGCCATTTATGACAAAATTGACGAATCTGCTCCATGGGTAAATCTATTGTTGTGATCGCCATTTTAGTTGACTTTAAAAAATTTAGATTTTAGGAGGATTATCGATCGCCAAGGGGCCACAATAATGCTTTCACCGTCTTAATTGATCGCCGCTAAAAATTGAGTGACCGAACCAAACTGAACATCACCGTTGGTAAATTCTTGGCGAATTTCTTTGATGTCTTGGGTGAGTTTTTCTCTCTTTTTTTGCTGTAATCTTTTCTGAATGATATCAAGCAGGATTTCTTGATCATCTAGGGGTAAGTTTTCAACGGATTCTATGGCTTTTTAGAATTCTGATGTTTTTAGCATTGTAGTTTGATGGGATTTGTTTAAGGTTTTTGAATTCGAGCTAGGGATAAAGGGCGATCGCCTATGAATAAAATTCCTCGTACTTTTTGTGACTACCAATCCAAAACCAAGTCACTGTATCTTTTTCAAGAACACCTAATGCCCTATAATTTAAACTAATCCTAACAGACCAAACATTTTCTTCTCGATTAATACATTTAAAATGTAAAGAAGGGTGGAAGGGATTGTCACGCCACAGATAATAAGTTTTTCTAGTGCGTTGTCTTGTTTGGATATCTAGTGATTTATAGGTTTGCCAAAAAGAAGGTAAGGTTGCCGACTTCATAACTGTTCGTAGTTCATCGGTTGAGATTTTCCTTCAGCAATTTCTTGTTTGGCTTGTTTAGCAGCTTGAATCAAATTATTTTGGGTTTTGCTAACTAAATTATCCCACTCTAGTTCATCTTGAAGACTGGTGATATACTCTCGAAGATGTTCAATGAGTTGGGTTTGGATTGTCTCTGGCAGAGATTCTAGCATTTTGGTAACAGTAGCAATATTTTCAGATGACATAGGTTAAATTTGGGTTTGTTTACTCACAATTATGTTGCATTAAAATGAGTGTTTTGAATTAATGATCGCCATTTTAAGTTAAGTTTTAGGGGATTATCAATGGCAGAAGGGCCAATAATGCTTTCACCGTTAGCAATTAACCTTGGTTTTGCTGGTGAGTTGTCATTGATTCAGCGATTTGTTTCATTAACTCACTATTTTGTAAAATAAATAGGGTTTCCTGTTGCTGTTCCCAATCTTCGGCACTAACAATGATAAAGTCTTCGCCGTTTTGATCAGTTACTTTGATGGGGTTATGGTGTTTAACAACTTGCTCAATAAAAGTTTTAAGGCTGTTTGTAAATTGGCTAACTGTAATCGTGTTCATGATGTTGATTTTGTAGCTAAGTTCACTAAGGTTTAAGATTTCGGAGGATTATCCACGGCCCAAGGACCAATAATGCTTTCACCTTGGTTTTCTTTTTCGGCGAGTTCAAGGTTTAGGTGTAAAAGTTTTTCGAGAATATCGTCATCTGGTTGGAATTCATAGGCTTTCATGACTAAGTTATCAAGTTTTTTGTGGAGTTTATAGAGTTGGCTGGCGGGTTCGGCAAAGAAGGCGTTATAGAGTTTAGTGATGCCCCATTGTTTGGCTTCCATTTGTTGACTGCGATAGTCGTGCAAATCAATCATGGCTTGGCGAATTTGTTGGGTCAGTTTTTCGCTGGCGGTTTGAGGAAAGGGAAAGGTTTCAAAACAGGTATTGTGGGTGTAACGGGTTCGATCTTCTAGGCTAGAACTTTGCGCTTTAGCCCATTGTCGATGAATCTCTGATGTTAAAATTCCCAACACATAAAAATCATCACTTGTCACAACTGTCATTGAATCGGCGGGCAACCAATTTAATTGACAAGAAATAAAAACAAACCATTTAGAATGTCTAGGAACTGCAAAATATTGAGAGAGTTTGGAGATTTTGTCTCTCATTGCGGGACGTTTTTCACCGAATTGCCACCAAGTTTCTCTAGTTGTCTGCCTCCTGTTACTTTCTCGTACTGGCTTTACAAGTTCTTTCACATGATTAAATGGCTCTTTATATTCACTTGCATTTTCTAGAAATAAATCATTAAAGTCAATAATCCAGCGACTTGGCTTCCCATTTGTATTATCTGTTAAATCTGAAGCTGAAACAAATAGTTTCAAAATCTCAACATTTTTTGGATCTTTTTTAATCCATTCTTGAACTTGATTTTCCAAAATCAAAAAATCTTTACCACTTGGTTGAATGCCTTTAAAGGATTGATTTAGGTTACTGTACAACTTAACAGCTTTAGAAATATCAATGTTAGATGTTAAAGATGAATTAATATTTTTTACAATTCTATGATCTAGCGAATAGCTTAATGGTTCTAAATATGTCCAATTAGCCAAACTTACATGAACATTAGCATCTCCTGACCAAACCTGAGAAGAAATTGCATCATGAATAATTCCACCGTTATCGACAATGTATTCTAAGCTAGCTCGACGGCTAAGCCCTTGACTAATTGAATTTGTGCCAACCAAACCTGCTCGACCTTTTTTATCCAGATTTTGATGGGCTAATCTGAACCAATAAACGCAAAAATCCACTTTATCTTTAACATCAGAAAATTTCTTAAAGATTTTTTCAGCATACTCATCTCCAAGCTCTAATCGAACCCGTGAACCCCCCAAAAAAGGCGGATTCCCAATAATCGCATCAGCCCTCGGCCAATCCGTAAACAACGCATCCTGACAAAGAATATTCTGATCCAACGAATCCAACGGTAACGCCGGTTCCGTTAACTCAAACTTATCAATCGCAATCTTTCTGGCGATCGTCATAGTTACCCGCGCCAACTGCACCGCAAACCGATTCGTATCCATACCAAAAAACTGTAACGGCGTCACAAAACCCATTTCCATCTGACTCGGGGGTTGCTTTCTTTTGTCCGCAATTTTCTGAATTAAAAGCTGCTCAATGCGCTTCAATTCCTGATAAGCCACATATAAAAAATTCCCCGACCCACAGGCCGGATCAAGCACCCGATAAGACTGTAACTCCAACTGAAGCTTATTTAACTCCCCGATAGTTTTCGCATCATTAATTTTCTCCTCCCAATAATCGGCGATCGTTGGCCGCACAATCTGCCGGATATCCGTTTCTGATGTGTAATGAATACCCCGCGCATGGCGTTCCCCCGCATCGATCGCCCCCTCAAAAATATTGCCAAAAATCGACGGACGAATATTTTCCCAATTATCCCGCGCACACACATCCAGAATTTTTAACTCCGACTCCTCCACGGCGATCGGCTGAATGTCCGCAAACAAACCCCCATTAAAATAATCCACCCCCGCATAGCGACCCTGGGGCACAATCCCCGGCTGATTCATCGCCCGAAATAAGCCACTAAACGCATCATAGGGATTATCCTTCCCCGTCAAACAATCCTGCACCAACCCCACAAACAAATCCCTCGGTAAAAGATTGCGGTCTTCGGCAAACATTGCCAACACACATTGCAGCGTAAACCGTTGTAACTGCTCCTCTGTGAAATGCTGAAACTTTTCCCGTTTGCCCCGATCTCGCACCAACTGATAAAACTCCCCCATCCGCCGCGCTGTTCGTTCCGTTACCTCTACTTGATTATTGCGAAAAATCGGAGCCTGACCCCCAATTTCCATAAACGAAAAAGTACCCAGGCGTTTAGGCAACTCCCCTAGCGTGACCCGATCCACCGGCTCATCCACCTGATTGGTAAAGTCATAAATCCAAAACTCATCAAAATTGCAGAGAATCGAATATTGGGGCTTAGGGGTTAACCGCATCCAATACTTTTCAAGCTGGGAATAATGCAACCCCAGATCCGTTCCCCGCTTTTTCATCTCAATCACCACTCCCTTAACCCCCCGCCGGGGCGGCCACACCAAATCCGCAAACCCCGTGCGATCATTTTTGCTACTCTTTTTCACCCGCTGCTCAAACTCCGCCCCCGCTTCCTTAATCCCTTCATGGCAAAAGGCCTGGAAAAACTTCGTCAAAAAAGTCTGGGATTCCGACTTTTCATCCCCCTTGATATGTTGCTGGCAATATTGCACAAAATTTTGCAGGGTTTCCGGGGTAGCTGCCATTATCACGCTCAGGATATAAAGAATTACCTTTCATCTTAAAGTTTAAATGCCCTGCCCTGGCTAACCGAAATTTTGTGTTTTTCCGTTTAACCGCTTTACCCTTTAGCCGCTACCGGAGTTTACTTTGGACGGTCAACGCCGCCAGTCGATAGGGTTTTTAAATTTTCCTAGAAATTTCCTAGGGCGATCGCCGCCAAACTTGCCATACTGAGAGACAATCAAAGTGTTTTAATTCCTTGATTAGTTGCGAGCAAAGGAGGAGTCCCGATGGCTAAAGTCATGATTGTGGGAGCAGGGGGTGTCGGTAGTGTGGTCGCCCATAAATGTGCCGCGTTGGCCGACTTTTCCGAAATTTTATTAGCCAGTCGTACCGTCGCCAAATGTGATCAAATTGCGGCGCACATTGGCTTACCGAAGGTCAAAACCGCTGCCTTGGATGCCTTTCAGGTGGGCGATACGGTTAAACTTTTACGGGAGTTTGGGGCAGATTTGCTAATTAACGTGGCGTTGCCCTACCAAGATTTGGTGTTAATGGATGCCTGCTTAGAAGCGGGGGTAGATTATCTCGATACCGCCAATTACGAACCCCCTGATGTGGCCAAGTTTGAATATTCCTGGCAATGGGCCTACCAAGACCGATTTAAACAAGCCGGGTTAACAGCTATTCTTGGTTGTGGCTTTGATCCGGGGGTAACGGGGATTTTTACCGCCCATGCCCTCAAACACCATTTTGACGAAATTCACACCTTAGATATTGTGGATTGTAATGCCGGGAGCCACGGCCAAGCCTTTGCCACGAACTTTAATCCCGAAATTAATATCCGAGAGATCACTCAGAAAGGTCGCTATTACGAAAATGGTGCATGGCATGAAATTGATCCTCTTTCCGTTCATCGACCCATTGCCTACCCTGAAATTGGCGATCGGGAATCCTATTTGCTCTACCACGAAGAACTTGAATCCTTAGTTAAAAATATTCCTACCCTCCAACGGGCGCGGTTTTGGATGACCTTTTCTGAGGCCTATATTACCCATCTGCGGGTATTGGAAGCGGTGGGAATGACCCGCATTGATGAAGTGGAGTACCAAGGGCAAAAAATTGTGCCGTTGCAATTCCTGAAAGCGGTTTTACCCGAACCGGCATCCCTGGCGGAAAATTATGCGGGACAGACTTCCATTGGCTGCCATATTACGGGGATTAAAGATGGCCAGCCCAAAACTTACTACATTTACAATAATTGTGACCATGCGGCCTGTTTTTCTGAAGTGGGCTCCCAGGCGATTTCCTATACCACCGGGGTTCCAGCCGCCCTGGGCGGATTAATGATGGTGCAAGGATTATGGAAAAAACCGGGGGTCTTTAATGTGGAAGAAATGGACCCTGATCCGTTCCTAGCGAAGTTAGGCTCCCTGGGATTGCCTTGGCAGGAAGTGATTAATGCTCCGTCTCCCTTTACTGATTAATTTTAAATTTCCCCGATGAATGCCTCCCTTGATAACCCGATCGCCGTCTTGGTCAATGGCGAACATCGTCAAGTCGTTTCCTCCGTGTTACTGCCAGATTTTTTAAGCCAACAGGGGTTTAATCTGCGGTTGATTGCGGTGGAATATAACGGCGAAATTTTGCACCGTCAATTCTGGCCAGAAACCTATTTAAAAGAGGGCGATCGCCTAGAAGTGGTGACCATTGTCGGGGGCGGCTAGATTTTACAGTGTTGTTGGCTCAACGTCTATGCCACCTCTGACTTTAAGCCAAGGGCGTATAGGGAACCCCCACCATTAGGGAAATATCCGCCAACGTCATGGGCTGAGCATGGCCCCAAAAGGCTTCCAACTTATAAAAGTCTCGGTCTTCCTGGATAAAGGTATGGACTAACACATCCCCAAAATCTTGCAAAATCCAGGTGCTTTCGCTGGTGCCTTCCGTGTGCAATGGCAATTGAGCATGGTGGATTTCGACTTGTTTTTCCACATTGTCGGCGATCGCCCTGACCTGGGTGCGAGAAAATCCCGTTGAAATGACAAAATAATCCGCCAGATAAGACACATCGGTTACCTTTAAAATCACCAAATCCCCGGCTTTACGTTCGTTGGCCGCTTGGGCGATCGTCCAGACCAAATGTTCCGTGGGGGGCGCATCGGCAGGAACAAGGGGGGGAGTCATAGCTAAGGTGGAAAGGGCGGTGTCAAAATGGCTTGTTTCAGTCATATAGGATTTAATCAACTCCAAACAATGGGAAATAGGAATATCTTTTCAGTGTAACTAGAACTTTCAACCGTTGACGTTAATTTTCCTTTTCCCGTTGTAACGCCCAATTACGAGTCAAAATCATCCGGGGATGGATAATTTTATGGTGCTTGACTAAATAATCCAAGGTGTAATCACAGGTCATGCGCACAGCTTGCTCAAGGTTATGGGGCGCGACTTGACGTAATTTTTCTAGGCTAGGATCGCTGCCCCTCGTCGGCTCAATGGCATCGGCAACAAAAATGACACAGGCGAGCTTGCTCATCTCTGGCATTCCCAAGGTATGAAAGCGAATGCTGTTCAAAATATCGGGATCAGTGATTTTAAACTCCTGTTGGGCCACAATGGCACTGATATCGGCATGGATTAAATGGGGCGTGGTTTCTAAAATCGGGTCTAAGTCTAGCTGATGTTCTTGGGCGATCGCCAATAATTTTTGAGGCGGGAAAAATTTAGCCAAATCATGGAGTAAACCCGCCGTAGCCGCTGTCTGGGTATCAAGTCCATAAACCGAGGCAAGGGCGATCGCCGTGGCTTCTACCCCCAAAATATGATCTAAGCGTTGGGGAGAAACATTATCCTGTAGCCAAGCAATGGCTTGTTCCCGAATGACGAATGACATTGCTTAATTTAAGCCCTTTTCGCAGTATTTCCCGTTTTTAATCATTAACATCCAAACTCTAACGACGGGGACGAATCACTAAACGCCGATAGGGTTCTTGGCCCTGACTTTCCGTTTCCAAATCTGCACTCTCTTCAAAAAAACTATGCACTTGACGGCGATCACCAGGGGTCATCCCTTCCAAAGCCACAGATTGGTTAGTATCCCGTACTTTTTGCGCCGTATCCTGGGACAACGCCATCAACTCTAATTGCCGACGCTGGCGAAAATCCCCCAATTCCACCGTAAAAGGGAGTAACGTTTCCCTATTTACCCCTGTGCCCAAATTAATTGCCGTGTTGACTAAATATTGAATGGCATCCAAGGGCGCTCCCTGGTCGGCTAATAAATACTGTATTTGCTCAGGGGAAAGGGGGGTTTGATCAATGACCAACCATGGACCCATCACCAAGGTTTTTTCTGTGCGATCTTCTACCGTGACCTTGCTTGCAAATCCCATCAAATCTAATAACTGCTCCAACCAAGTCTGAGCTTGACTAACCGTTGCTTCCATTACTGACATTCACCTGAGTAACATTCAAAGGATTAACCCAAAAATTAAGGGGTGAAGACCCATCCGACCCTCCCCCTAGTAACTTTTAGGAAGTTTTTTCTTTTTTCTTGCCGCCTTTTTTCTCAAAGGGCAAAACCTCGCGGGATTGGCTGGCTTTCGTCTGCTCATCCAACAGTTTTTGGATATTTTCTGGCAACGGCTCCCGCATCAAAATGACAGTTTGCAAGGTTTGAAAAACGTTAGCCATGACGATGTACATCAAAACCCCCGCCGGTAACGGGAAAAATAGAAACATACCACTAAACAAAATCGGGGTAATTTTATTAATCGTTTGTTGCTGCTGAGCAGGAGCATTGGCGCCACCCGCACCACCAGAACTGCCGGATAACTCTTGGTTTAGGTAAATACTAAACCCAAAGAAAATAATCATCCCCAGAATATCCCAGTTAATTTCGCCGTTTTCGCCGGTAACGCCCACCTGTCCCAGCGCTTTGATAAACAAGAAGCTGCTCCGAGCCGCAATGCCTGGAATGGTAACTTGTACTGTGGCATCACCGGGAACAAGGGCTTCAATGGTGCCATCGGGATTTACCGCAATCCGGTCTTCCCCTTTGGTAATGCTATAGGTCGGGACTAAAATCTCGCTGTTGGTGGCAGGAATGATTTGATCAAAGGGTTTACCATCTTCCGTTTGAATTTCGATATGGCTCTGGTCACCCACCATTAAACGATTCCCCCCCGGCAACATGGCGGCGATCGGAAAATGCAGGGCTTCATCAACGTAGATATTTTGAGCCTTGGTCGCGTAGGTCTGGGGCACAATCCGTTCAATTTGCTCTTTGGGTAAAACCTGTACGTCAACGGTGTAATTAATGTCCGAAAACGGCGATCCCCGGAGAGTGGCAAAAAGCGCAAATAAGATCGGCATTTGTAACAGCAAGGGAAGACACCCGGCCAAGGGGTTACCAAATTCCTGCATCACCTTTGCCATTTCTTCTTGCTGTTTAGCCGGATCATCCTTGTAACGTTTCTGGATTTCCTCTTGGCGTTCTTTCATTAAGGGCTGGGTGATCCGCATTTTACGCATGTTTCGGATTTGTCCAGCACTAAGAGGATAGAGTCCTAAACGAATCACCAGGGTGAGCGCAATAATAGCAAAACCATAACTGTGAACAATCCCGAAGAAAAAATCCAGGATTGGCAGCATGATATTTGTCGAAATAAAACCAATACCGAAATCCATTGCTAAAAAGCTCTCTAGATGAATACTGCCGACACGCTCAGGTGGGCAATTGATATAACTTACAAAAATTGAGGCAAAAAAAAAGTAAATGCCCCAGCTTCAAGGGTTTTGGGTTTATTTTTGTGTGATCGCTTCCAAGGGACGACCGGTTTTAGTCGCAACCCGTTCTGCCATGTAATCGTAGACTTCCCGAAAATTCGGCATTGCCCTGAGTTCGAGCCGACTTCTGTCGTTTAGGGTAACAACAATGTCCCCCCAAAGGCCGATTCCCCGTGGCATTTTAATCATTTTGGCAATTTCACCATAGACGATGTCGGTGCGGTCTTTCCCCATCCATCCTCCGGTTACGGAAATTCGACGATCCGTAATTTTGTAACGAAGCCAAATTGCCCGAACGATCGCCCCGACCGTCAAGGGAAGAAAGATGACAGTGAAGCCCAGCAAAATATTGACAATTAAGTCCCCGATGTGGGGGCCGCCTTCATAATAGGTCGTTTCTCGAATTCCCATGGTGGATGATCCCGACTTGGCTAAATAACTGCTCTAATTCTCGCAAAAAACGTTCATATTTGCACCCAATCCCTTGGGGCAAGACGATAATTACGACATCAAACCCCGGTTGAATTTGGGGAGAAAGTTGTAAAATTGCCGCCTGGATTTGGCGTTTAATTCGATTTCGTTGTGTTGCTTTTTTACTGACCTTCTGACTAACCGTAATGCCAAAGCGGCTAGATTGACGGTTCTCGCTGCTTACAACCCGCAACAGCAAGTGACTACGTCGATACCGTTTACCTTGCTGATAAACAGTTTGGAAGTCTTGCCAATGCTTTAAGCGTAGCGATGTTGGCAGTCCCACTCGGCTAGAGGTTAATCAACTGGACAGATTGCGATTCAAGGGGATGGATGGAAAAACCAAAGAAGATTAACATTTTCCCCCGTTACACCGCTAGCCGATGACGACCTTTGCTGCGACGGGCTTGAATGACCTTGCGGCCATTGTGGGTACGCATTCGGGCACGGAAACCAGAAGTACGTTTTTGTTTGCGGTTTGTACCGCCCAGGGTTCGCTGAGTCATGACTCATTCTCCACAAAAAAAGACACAGTCTCTAATTTTATCACTGTATTAACGACTTTTACGGCGTTCCTAATTGGATAATCTGAGTGGCGATCGCCGTCTCCACGGGCAGCACCGATAAGCGATTCCCTTTTCTGACCACCCACAGTTGATCGGGGGAAAATTGCGTCTTAAGTTGTGCCAAATCCAGATTGTTGGAAAATCGCTGAGCAAACTGGACTTTAACTGTTATCCAGCGTGGTTTTTCCAGCGATGCTTTGGCATCAAAATAATCACTTTGGGGATCAAATTGGGTGGGGTCAACCACTTGTACTGCCGAGATGGTCATTAGTCCCACGATGCCGGGGGGTTTGCAATTGGAATGATAAAAAAAGGCGTGATCGCCGACTTGCATGGTTTGTAAAAAATTGCGGGCTTGATAATTTCTGACCCCATCCCACAGAGTTTCCCCGTCCCGTTCCAAGTCATCAATGCTATAAACGTCGGGTTCAGACTTCATTAGCCAATATGCCATTATTTTTTCCAATTCTGATTATTTTATTTGTCGTTAGTTTGCTATCAATTGCATCCAATTACTTTATGTTAGACGTTTTTTTTGCCTAACATAAGGCTTTTTTTGAGTCTTATTCTGTTGAGATGGTACATTTAAGCGCCTCAATTGAGATGCCCTGTATGGCCTTCCAGCATGATTCTTTTTTGCACCATTCTGTAACATTACGGCCATCAGGTGGATTTGTGAGTACTTGATGGACTTGTCTCGAAATTATTTGAATAGTCTGTTGAAGCAACGGTGTAAGGCTTTGCTGCTTCCAAATCGTATCTAGATTTATGTCTTGCTGAATTTTATAGCTTAGGTATGCCAGAGTATAAGTCACGATATTTGCACGATAACCGCCAAACTTTTCACCTTGGACAATCTTCTCGGCACTTTTAAACAAAATAGCTTTAGCTATAAGGTGAGTAAAGTATGTTTCGTCTGGATCAGATCTGCTCTTCTCTGTCAAGTTAACTGTGAACTTAGCAAAGTTTTTTTGAGCCCCCAAACTGACGATATGAGGAAGTTGATCCCAAGTATGTTCAAATTTTGCGAGATCGGTTTTGGTGAATTTTTGAGAATTTGGATGGGTGAGCGTAAACGCTTTTTGCTTGGCAGGGGTGGATTCACGATTCTTGGCATCAGCATATTGTCCCCGTGCTCTTTCATAAAACCATCGAGTTTGATGCTGAGTGCCGTTAGCAGAAGGTGCCCAAATAGTGCGCGAGAGTTCTTCAACACGAATGTGGAATGGATCATTGGCAGAGAAATCGGCCTCACTAACCTTATTTTGGTTATTCGCATAACGAGAAATGAGTGGTACGATCTCATCTATTTTTTCACGATCTACTACAGTCAATTTGGTTTGGACATAAATTTCAGAAATATCTGCTTTATCTTTACGAACAGCTTGATAAAGAGAAGCTGTAGTCTGTCCACCGTTGACAATCTGGAGATCACGAATTTCTGCAATTCCTTGTCCACCATTGGGTAACTTGACCAGTTTTACGGACTCAGCAGTAGCGGAAATTCCGTTGTTATAAGCGAGAAATCGATGAGGTTCTTTCCGAATTGTCTGACGAATACCTTTATTCACATTTCCTTTTGCTTGTAAAAAGGAACGGACATTGCGTTCCAATAACCTTGAGCCATATTCAGAATAAATTTTGCAGAGAATTTCGCCGGGGATAATGGCAACATAAGCACGATAATCTGCTTCAGATGTTGGTATAGAAAGGCAGGGAATTACAAAATCGTACTGAGTTTGAAAGTTAATTTCGACCGCTTCTCGTTTGTGTCCTGATGTAACGCAACGGTAAGTTCGACGGAGATCCCAAATATTAAAAGAACGATTGACGTCTGCTTGATGTTGAAATTTAGTAATTGTCTGTGATGTTGTTAATCCATCAGTAAATAAAAATAATCGTATATGAGTAATTTGATTACGTTTACTGTAAATCAACTGAGTCATATCAAATGCTTCAGAAGCTTCTTCAATGTTTTTGTGATAACCATTATAGGCTGTTTGCAAAAACCTAAGCAGCTGATTAAATGCACTGTCAACAGCATCTTTACGGACAGTATGAGGTGGTAAGCTCTGGGTATAAATAGAGGTAAATAAGTCAAGCCGTCCCTCTTCTTCTTGAAAGTTGTAACCATTGACTTTAATACCATGGGCCCTGTGATAGCAAACGTGTCCATCTTCAATTTCGCCAGCTTCAGTCAAATATTCGATCATGAGCCGCGTAAAGGTTTCCTCTCGAAATGAACTGCCTTCTTCTGTCTGATTACCTTCTGCCTCAATAATGACTTGCTGGTGGATAGTTTCAGCAAATCGAGCCAATTCCAAATTATCATTACTCATGGTGACACCTTTATTATTAAAGCAACAACTTCTGACTCAGGAATAGAGAAGCGTTTACACTCAGCAACGCTAATAGTATAGCGAACATCTCCTACGCCGTTGCGAAGATCAGATTCAATGATTTTTGGAAAGTCCGTTTCAACATCAAAGTAGTTGTGTTCTCTAATCGTATAGCCGATATTTTCGTAGCGAGTGGCATGAATATCTAGATAGCCAACTTCAAATAAGAGATTTTCTAACTCATCTTTGGCGATCGCATCACTTGCAACGATTGATCGCACGGTAGCAATTATTTCAGGTAATGTTTCTCCCTGTTCTTGCCTCACATCAAGTGATAAGTAGGTAGGGCTAATTAAATGTAAGATATAGTTATTTCAACTAAGGGTGAAACATTAGGCAACGCAATAAGACCGAATAATCTCATCTAGAGATGTGCCGATAGGGGCATACATTCTGATTCTTTTTAACGCACTAAAATCATGCTCAATA
>Ga0315905_10002504_pt1 | contig 19306 bp, 14 predicted proteins | sample LakEriMetagenome_5_FD_203522 | JGI IMG/M metagenome (GOLD analysis project Ga0315905, IMG submission 203522) | Freshwater fungal communities from buoy surface, Lake Erie, Ohio, United States - Buoy 4 MA121 | ecosystem: Environmental > Aquatic > Freshwater > Lake | place: USA: Lake Erie, Ohio... | reverse complement strand
TGTTACCGATTACGATCAGTTCGTAGGTAAAACCATGGAGTTTAAAGTGGTGAAAATCAACGAAGCCATCAAGAATGCCGTAGTATCTCATAAAGCGCTTATTGAAAGCGATATCGAAGCACAACGTGCTGAAATTATCGGCAAGTTGGAAAAAGGACAGGTATTGGAAGGAACCATCAAGAACATCACTGATTTCGGAGCATTCCTGGATCTGGGTGGACTCGATGGCTTACTTTACATCACCGATATTTCATGGGGTCGTATCAATCATCCTTCTGAAGTACTTAAGCTTGATCAGAAGATCAACGTGGTGGTACTCGATTTCGATGACGACAAACGTCGTATCAGCTTAGGTTTGAAACAATTGACGCCTCATCCTTGGGATACTTTAACTGAAAACATCAAAGAAGGTGAATTGGTTAAAGGAAAAGTAGTGAACATCGAAGACTACGGTGCTTTCCTTGAAATTACTCCAGGTGTGGAAGGTCTGGTTCACGTGAGTGAAATCTCTTGGTCTAATACTCCGGTTAACGCAAAAGAATTCTTCAAGTTAGGAGACGAGTACGAAGCTAAAGTGGTTACACTTGACAAAGACACTCGTAAGATGAGTCTTTCCATCAAGCAATTAACGGACGATCCTTGGAGTTCTATTGAAAATCGTTTCCCTGAGAATAGCCGTCACACTGGTATCGTTAAGAATATCACTCCATATGGTGTGTTTGTAGAATTGACTACCGGAATTGGTGGTATGATTCACATCAGCGATTTGAGCTGGTTGAAGCGCTTCAATAACCCGAACGAATACACGAAAGTGGGTAAGGAAATTGAAGTAATCATCATGAACATCGATAAAGAATCACGCAAACTTCAATTAGGTCACAAACAAATTGAAGAAGATCCATGGAATTCATTGGAAACCGTGTTCACCATTGGTTCAATCCATGAAGGAACAGTGATCAAGCGTGATGACAAAGGAGCGGTGGTTCAACTTCCTTACGGATTAGAAGGATATGCACCTGCTCGTCATTTGATGAAAGAAGATGAGCGTGCAATTGCTGCGGATGAAACTGCTCAATTCATGGTCATTGAATTCGATCGCAACGATAAGCGTATTCTGTTGAGCCATACCCGTCTTTGGGAACAAAAGAAAGAAGAAGAACGCGATATCGAGCGCAAAGAAAAGCGTGCTGAAGTAGAAGAAACTACCAAGGCTGTAAAAAATCTTCAATCAAAAGTTGAAAAAGCAACTTTGGGAGATTTGGGCGTTTTGGCTGGTTTAAAAGCTAAAATGGACGGTGAAGCTTCTTCAGAAGAAAATAAAGCTGATTAATCGCTTTTTAAACATTATGAATCCCTCGCTGGTCGAGGGATTTTTTTTGCCTATAACGGTTCCCATCTTCAACCACTGAAATGTTATCTTTGTAAAAATTATTTATGGAAAAAACAGCCGCAGATTCAAAAATTACCATGACGGAATTGGTATTACCCAATGATACCAACACGTTTGGAAACCTGATGGGTGGTAGATTGATGTATTGGATGGATATTGCCGCTGCTTTATCAGCCATGAAACATTGTGCTGCGCCCGTAGTAACCGCTTCTGTTGACAATATTTCATTTCAAAATCCAATCAAACTAGGCAACGTTGTGCATATAGAAGCACAAGTTACTCGTGCCTTCAATACCAGTATGGAAGTGCGTTTGCAGGTTTGGGGAGAAGATGCCGTTCAACAATACAGATATAAAAGCAATGAAGCTTTTTTTACGTTCGTTGCACTTGATCCTAATGGCAGACCAAGAACTGTTTCACCATTGGTAACAGAAAATGAAGAAGAGAAAAGATTATTTGAGGGAGCACTTCGTCGTCGCCAGGTTCGATTGATACTTGGAGGAAAACTGAAGCCGGAAGATGCACAAGAGCTGAAAGCGCTTTTCATTAAAGACTAATTCCATTTTGTTAATCGTATGAATATGGAACCCAATCAAAAATTGTTGGAACTTTCTTTTGAAGATACATCCATCGCATTTGCACATCAGAATAATCAAGCTTTAAAAAAAGCGAATTTTCTTTTTTCCGTAATGGGCAATTCGTTTTTTTTAAAACTCGGGTTGGCGATTACTCCTTGGGCAGTAAAATGGAAAATTCCTTTGGTACGTACAATCATCCGAAGCACACTATTTAAACAGTTTGTAGGAGGAGAATCATTGGAGCAAACAAAACATGTAGTACAAAAATTAAATCAATACAATGTACAAACGATTTTGGATTATGGTGCAGAAGGAGAGGGGAATGAACATGGATTTGAAGAAGCGATGCAACAGTTTTTATCAGTCATTGATTATGCATCAGCACAAACATCCATACCATTCATCAGTATCAAAATCACCGGTATCGCCAGATTTTCATTGTTGGAAAAGTTAGATGCATGGATGAATGCAGATCATGCTTTGTTAGATCAGTATGCGATGGCAGTTCAAAAATTAAATGAGGAGGAGTCGAATGAATGGAGTCGGGTAGTGCAACGACTGGATATGATTTGCAAAAGAGCATCTGAAAAAAATATCGCTGTGTTGGTTGATGCGGAAGAATCATGGATTCAGGATCCGGTAGATGCACTGACGATGTTGATGATGTCGAAATACAACGACAACAAAGCCATTGTATATAATACCATTCAACTCTATCGTCACGATCGACTTGAATTCTTGAAACAATCTGCATTACTTGCATCCAAACAAAATTTCAAACTAGCTGTCAAACTGGTACGTGGGGCTTACATGGAAAAAGAAAGGGCACGCGCATTAGCCAACGGATATCCATCTCCCATACAACCCGATAAAACAAGTACCGATAGAGACTATGATGAGGCGCTGAATTTTTGTTTACATCCAAATAATGCGATCTCTACCATCGTGGCAACTCATAATGAGCACAGCAGTAAGTTAGCGGCCCAGCTAGGTCAATCTTCCATAAGTAATAGTCATGCTCCAAACAATATGCTTCATTTCTCTCAGCTGTATGGCATGAGTGACAATATCACATTCAACTTGGCCAAACAAGGTTATAGTGTGAGTAAATACCTGCCTTTTGGTCCGATAGAAGAAGTCGTTCCTTATTTAATGCGAAGAGCGCAGGAAAATAGTTCGGTGGCCGGACAAACTGGAAGGGAATTGAATTTGATTCAAAAAGAACTTAAACGCAGACATCAGTAACAGACACCAATTTATTGGTTGCTTTTTAAAAAATGAACTTTATTCAATTCTTGATACGATCATTTTGCATAGTTCAAATAGGTGCAAAGCAGAGGTTGACTATATTGACTTTGCTGTTTGCATTTTCATCTTTGCTCTCTTTCGCACAACCCGTTCGTCCTAAAAAAATATTGGATGATGGACAGTCGATTGGTACTGAAGGATTGAATAACGGGTCAGTTAATCAACAGATGCAGGGTGCGCCAAACCCTATACAAAATGCAAATTCACAGCCAAGGAGAGACACCATCGGTTTTCAGCATCGGGATGACGCTGCAGATTCTATTCGAATTTTTTATCGTGTTGTAGGAAAGTCCGGTAAATTTTATCTTGACTCATCCATCCAGGATTTCGATCGCTATTTCTCCATTCCATCGCGTTGGATTTATTTAGGAAACAACGGCTCGGCGGCCAGACCCATTTTATTTACTCCTGCTCAATACATTGGATTCGATCCGGGTTATCATGCATTCGATGTATATCGTTGGAATTGGGATTCAACAAGGTATTATCAAACAACCAAACCATTTACTTCACTGAGTTATCAGTTGGCCTCTGGGAAAGAGCAAATGTTGAAAGCCCAGCATACGCAGAATGTTCGTCCGAATTTGAATCTGAATTTTGACTTCAGACTGATCACTGCACCGGGTTTATTTGTAACGCAAAATACCAACCACCGAAATCTCCGTTTGTCCGGATCATATCAATCTAAAAATAAAAGATATCAATTGTATGGTGCCTGGATAAAGAATCAATTACGAGCCTCTCAAAACGGAGGTGTTCAAAGAGCTGAGGACCTTCAGGATCCCAATCGAGCAGATCGTTTTACGGTTCCCGTTAGTTTGGGAAATCAAGCCTCATTTCGTTCCAATCCCTTTGTAACAGCTATCAATACGGGTTCGGAATTGAATGAAAGACAATTTTTTATTCAGCAGCACTATGATTGGGGAAAGAGAGATTCCATAGCAATCAATGACAGTACCAATGAATATTTATTTTATCCAAAATTCAGGATACAACACCGTTTCACTGATCATAAAATAGGATATTCGTTTGGAGACATATTTGCAGATTCTTTGACGTATGCTCAATGGTATGGATTAAATCTTGAGAAGTCAAAAGATACCCTACAATGGAATGAAAATTGGACCATTAAAGAAAATGAGTTCAGCTTGATCCAATTTCCGGATGCGAAAAATACTGCACAGTATTTACAGGTAGGCTTACAACATCATTACATTGAACGCACGAACGAAACTTCTCCTTTGTTTTTCAATAATCTCACCCTGTTTGGCGGTTATAAAAATCGAACCAGAAATAAAAAATGGGATTTGAATTTGCAAGCACATGCATTGGTATTGGGAGCTCAGCAAGGCGATTACAAAGCAACTGCGTCCATTAGCAGATTCATTTCATCCAACTGGGGTAATCTAAGCCTGCATTTCAGCAATGTAAATCGAACACCTTCATTCATTATGAATTCCTTGAGTCGATTTTCTTTTAGCAGTTATCCTTCGTTTAATAAAGAGAACTCCACCAGTTTGGGTATGGAGCTAACCAATGGAGAAACTCAAATTGGAATCACGACACATACCTTATTTAACTACACTTATTTTAGCAGTTATCAAAAGCCAGAGCAATTCAGCGGAACCATACAAATGGTTCAAGGTTCTTTCTATCGACGTTTTAAATTGCGCAAAAACTGGCATCTACATTCGGAATTCTTGGTACAGGCAGTAGACGCGGCTTCACCTGTTCGTGTTCCGCTTTTTTACACCCGTCAACGATTGGCTTACGAAGGTAAACCCTTTCGGAATCTTTTGATTTCAACCGGATTGGAATGCAGGTATTACAGTCCTTTTAAAGCCATGGGCTATTCTCCTTTGCCTGGCCAATTTACCGTACAGGATACAATGATCATACGAAACAGACCTGATCTGAATTTATATTTACATGCACGCATTCGCCAATTTGCCGGTTATTTCAGGGTCGAGAATATTCAAACCATTGATCCCGCCAACGGATTTACATTTACTCGTAATAATTTTTCAGCGCCATTATACCCAACACCCGGATTAATGATTCGATTGGGAATTCAATGGTGGTATGTCAATTAGGGTGTCAATTATAGCTTTTGAACTACGCTCATTGTTCATTTTACATGAATCGCGGTAATTGGTTATTCTACAAACTGGTATTAACTTTGTTACGGTGCGCAAATTCATCTTAGCCATATCAGCAGTTTTGTACATGTTGCTTTCTGTCGGATTTTCCGTCGATTGGCACTACTGTATGGGCGAACTCAGTGAAATTCGTTTTCAAAAACCACATTCCGATATCTGCGGTAAGTGTGGCATGAAAGAAAAAAAAGGTGGTTGCTGTGAAAACGAAACAAAATTCTACAAATACCAACATGCGTATAAGTCAGTCAAAGAAATCAATTCCTTTGCAACATACGATGTGGTTGTTGAACCACCATATTTCATATTATGTATTGGCCAAAGTTCACAAGCTGATATTTTTCATGTTGATCCGCTACCACCGAACGACTCGCCACCATCCATTCCCATCTACAAACGCAATAGGGTATTTCGCATTTAGAACAAGTGGTTTTTATTGATTAAACCACATTGTTCACTTTATCTATTTAACATCATGCGAAAATTATTTATCACCATGTTCATCATGGTCTCATCTGTCATTTATACCAATGCTCAAATTCAATCTGCCACACTTCAAGCGAGTGGACTCACCTGTAGTATGTGCAGTAATTCTATTCATAAGGCTTTGATCAAATTACCATTCATTGATTCTGTAAGAGCAAACATTAAAACTTCAAGCTTCGACATTCAATTTAAAAAAGAGCTTCAGGTAGATATCGATCAATTAAGAAAAACGGTGGAAGGTGCCGGGTTCTTCGTAGCCGGATTAACTGTCAATACTTCTGTTCCAGCGCAAACCATCGAAAAGGATGCGCATATTGAATTGGATGGCCGGTTGTTTCATTTTTTAAATGCAACGGGACAATCTATCGCCGGTCCGATTTCATTTCAAATTGTTGACCGCGGGTTTGTTCCTGCTAAAACATTCAAGATGAATCGAAAACTGACAGGGATGTCTTGTTATAAAACCGGCGTAACTGAATCATGCTGTTCACAAGCAGCTGGTCGTCGAATTTATCATGTCATTATCTAACAATAAAATGGGGAAGGGTAGCGTCTTCCCCTCACTTCTACCATGAAAAAAAATAATTTCATTGGATTGTTGTTGTTAGGTTTAATGACAACAATCTCTTTGTCTGCACAAGAATTATTCACCTATTCTGAGCCTGCCAGTAACATGGCTGCGAGAAGTATCGGACTAAGATTGAATAATACATTCATGCAAAACTCGAGTGCAAAAAAAACTAACTGGCATTTTTTACCGGAATTGATGTTAGGAATAAATAAAAATTGGATGGTTCATGCGGAAGGGTTTCTTTCAAACCGAAATGGCAGCATGGTTGCAGAAGGTGCATCGATATATGCGAAATATCGCGTGCTCAGTATCGATGATGTTCATGCGCATACCCGTGTTGCCATATACGGATTATACGCCAAAAACAACAGTGACGTACATCAGGAAGCGATTGATTTACGTGGTCATAATTCGGGTTCTGAAATGGGATTGATTGTTACACAGCTTTTGCATAAGGTAGCCATCTCGGGTTCTATTTCCTGGTTGAATGCAATCTCAAATCAGGCTAAAGATGGATACCGTTTGCCCAATGCGGAGCGTAATGCGATCGCATATTCGGCATCCATTGGGAAACTGATGTTGCCTAAAGACTATGTCAGTTATGATCAGGTTAATCTGAATTTGATGGTGGAAGCACTTGGACAAACCAATTTGCATAATGGTAAACATTTCGTGGATCTGGCACCGGTAGTACAATTGATCATTCAAAGCAGAATGCGCATTGATTTGGGATATCGTTTCCCTGTTTTGAATGAACTGAGCAGAACAGCGTCTTCCGGAGCAATGATACGTTTTGAATACAATTGGTTCAATGCTTATTGAACTGCTTATTCAAAAAAGGCAATAGTTCCACCGACCCAATTTCGATTCAGATTAAACTGTGTGCCGATCATGGCGCCTTTGCTTATGCGCGCTAAATTATGTGCTGCAATGGGTCTGGACCAGCCAGACTTCCAAAGTAGAAACAGTCTTATTTCTGTTTTGGCTGGTCCGTCCGGCGTTTCAATAATAGGCGCATAATTTACTTTTCGTTGCATGATCCAGTTTTCCGGATCTTGGATGGCTTTCAATTTTTCAAGATTCACATCCATGCAAACACCACTTCCTGCGAATGAAAACAATGGCTTTAAAACCCATTGTTCAAGGGGTTGGCAGAAATCAAAATCATTCAGGTAATGGCATTCAGGTATAAAACGATGTTGCAATAATGGTAATAAGCATTTGCTGATTTGAAAGAAATGACGCGGATGGTTGATCCAGATAACGTCGTAGGGTAAACGAAGATCTATATGTTTTAATTCCGGATGTTGATTCAGCTCATCAGGAACCAACCGATTGAAAATTCGGTGTATCCTGATTTTATCACCATTGTTGAAATAGAACAATTGGTTGCCTTCTGAAAAAATTTGGGTTAAGCAAACAGTTTCAATGCCCAATTGCGATTTCAAACAAATGAAATCCAATTGCGTTTTTTGTTTTGTGGGAAACAGATCGAGTAAAATTACATTTATCGGATCTTTATCTCCCAATATGATATCTTTTAAATCCTGTAAATACTTCGTCTCATCATAACCATTCAAGTAACTGGTTAAGTTCTTACACATGTTGTTTTTACTTTTCCAATATCGATCAAGTTCAACTTGAAATCCATACAAAGATGGAAAACCTTGAAGCTCAATCAAACTTGGTTCCAAACGACCATCTTCCCCGTAAATAACAGCGTAATCAATAACGAGTAATGCAGGGTGTTCCTGATTTATTACAGATTGGAAATTATTCGGAACAAAACGATGGGTGATTTCATGATGTATTGGGTCGAGGATAAAATCAATGATAGCTTCAGTAGCTTCCAGCATCTGATCTTTGAAATCTTTTGAAACAAATACGGGCGTTTCAGCTATTCTGAATGGAATTGGCCTTTTTAATATATTTTCAAAATGCGTTTGAAGATTCCGGTAGTCGGATTCAGTATGATTTTTATTGAAGATTTCACGGATTGATTTAATCATAGCCTACGCTTTTTTGCTCTATGGCCTGTTTTAAAAATTCCGGCAAGATGGTTTGATAAGTTCGCTCAATAGATTCTAGGTGTTGCCCAGCTTTTGCTGATGCAATTTTCCAGTTTGATGTATCTTTTTCGTTTTCGATTTTATTTTGAATGTATTTCAAAAGACCCTCAGCATCCGCCTCAGGATGAAACTGTGTACCCATCATTTCAGTATTAAATCGCATAGCCATTACCGCTCTATGCGCAACTTCCTGATCAGATATTTTTTCCCATGCCAAAATATTACCTCCCATTGATTCAATGCTGTCATGATTCGGATTTGTGACCTGATATTCACGACTATCTACTACCCAAAAATTATCTTGAAGACTATGAAATACCGTATCCTTTTTTCCTGTTAACGTTCTTTCGATTTCAAAAATGCCTTCGCTTTTTTGAGCGCGTTGTGAAATCTTTCCAAAATTCAACATCCTGCAAGCCAGTTGAAAAGAATGGCAGATGAAAAATGCGAATTTTTTATCGGAAGGTTTTGAAGTTGAATTATACTGTAAAAGTTCGTTTAACCAACTACGATAGTTCAATTCCCACGGTTCATTACTTTCCAATGGAGATCCAGGTCCTCCTGTCGAAATGTAAATATCAAAATCTAATCCCGGGAGACGATTCGAGGTGCGAACTTCAAAAACTTCTATAGAGATGGATAAATTAAATTTCTTTTCAGTTCGACCTATAATTTGATGAATACAATGCATTCCTTGGTTATAAACATGGCAGTACATGTCTAATATGGCTATACGCAAGAAATTATGCTTTGAATTCACTGTACGAAGTTAGTTTTTTATGCTGAATAGACTGATTCGCAGTGTTTGAATATCTGCTTTACTGCAGGTTTTGCTCTACCTTTGCCCAGCATAACATTTTTATGAATTCGCGAAGCTTATTGATTTTTTAGGCTGCAAAATCTAAATCTAATTGCTGTTTAACAACACAGATACATGAAAACAAAAACGCTCCAAAAAGACAAAGTAAACATCATCACATTGGGTTGCAGTAAAAATATGGTTGATAGTGAGGTTTTGAGTGGACAATTGTTGGCGAATAACATTGAAACCGTTCATGAAAATAAGAAGAAGGATCATAATATCGTTGTAGTGAATACCTGTGGATTTATTGAAAAAGCAAAAGAGGAGAGTATTCAAACTATATTGGACCAGGTAGAACTAAAAAAGAAAGGCAAGTTGGATAAGGTTTTTGTAACAGGATGCCTTAGCGAAAGATACCGCGATCAATTGGAAACGGAATTGCCTGAGGTAGATGCTTTCTTTGGGACGATGGAATTGCCACTGATTCTAAAAAAATTTGAAGCAGATTACAAGGCAGAATTAATGGGCGAGCGTCTGTTAAGCACTCCTCAGCATTATGCTTATGTAAAAATCAGCGAAGGTTGTAACAGAACTTGTTCGTTTTGTGCAATCCCATTGATGCGTGGAAAACATGTCAGCCGAACCATCGAATCGCTTGTGGAAGAAGCAACTACTTTGGTGAAGCGTGGCGTGAAAGAAATTATGTTGATTGCACAAGAATTAACTTATTACGGATTAGATATTTACAAACGCCGCGCCCTCCCTGAATTATTGGACGCATTAGCAGATGTGGAAGGGTTGCAGTGGATTCGCTTACACTATGCGTATCCTTCAAAATTCCCCATGGAGATTTTAGAAGTGATGAAGCGGCGTGATAATATTTGCAAGTATTTAGATATGCCTTTGCAGCATGCTTCTGATCGTATGCTGCAAGCGATGAAGCGTCAGATTACCAGATTGGAAATGGAAGATTTGATTTCGGAAATTCGCAAAGAGATTCCTGAAATTTGTTTGCGTACCACATTGATTACAGGTTTTCCGGGAGAAACGCAGGACGATGTAGATGAATTAAAAGATTTTTTACAACGTATGCGATTGGATCGTGTAGGCATTTTTACCTACAGTCATGAAGAACAAACTTCTGCATTTGATATGGAGGACGATGTGCCGGCTGATATAAAAGAAGCGCGCGCTCAGGAAATCATGGAGTGTCAACAAGAAATCAGTTTAGAAAAAAACCAGGAGAAAGTAGGCAAGGAATTGCTGGTTGTTGTCGACAAAAAAGAAGCCGGAAGATATTTGGGTAGAACAGAGTTTGATAGTGTGGAGGTAGACAATGAAGTCATCATTCATTCAACAAAAACCTTGAAGCCCGGTCAGTTTGGCAAGGTGAGAATCACCAAAGCATACGACTACGACTTGGAAGGTGATTGGTTGGGTTAATTGAAATTATGACATGAAACATTTATCATTTCAATATGCGGATACCGGATTATTCTCCAAACTTGTATTGGATTATTTGAAGGGTGAGCCACAGCTAAGGAAGCTATATGCGCATAAGCCTGACTGGGAAGGGATTGCGGAATCGATAAAAAAAAGAGAAGCATTTCCAACAAATAGATCAGTTTTAGTAAAGGTTTTGCAGGAACAATACGCCAGTATTTCAGACAATACGGTTTCAGCTTCCCAGATTGATCATCTAAAGCATGAAAACTGTTTCACTGTTTGTACTGCGCATCAACCTAATTTATTCACAGGGCCGATTTATGTTTTTTATAAGATTATACATGCCATCAAATTGGCGGATGAATTGAATCAGCGATTTCCGGACAAGCGCTTTATTCCGGTTTATTACATGGGGTCTGAAGATGCCGATTTGGATGAGTTGGGCTTCTCTCATACTGAGAATCAAACACTGCGTTGGAACACCAAGCAGAAAGGTGCCGTTGGACGAATGGTTGTGGATGATGCATTATTGGAATTGATGAAGAGTTGGTATGAAACTACAAGACATCAGCTCCATGCAGAAGAAGTATTTGTATCAATAGAAAATATTTTTGTTAAAGGGAAATCCATACAGCAAGCCAGTTTTGAATTGATACACCATTGGTTTGGAGATAAAGGGATCTTGGTTTTAATTCCTGATCATGCGGAGTTAAAATCTTTAGCCACACCCATTTGGAAATCAGAATTACTGGAACAAAGCACACAAAAAAGTTTGAAAGAAACTCAAAGTTGGCTTACATCAAACTACCGAGTTCAAGCACCTGGAAGGGAGATCAATCTTTTTTTTCTCGAGTCACAAATACGTGCCAGATTAATTAAAGATGCCGGTCAGTTTCACGTAGTTGATACTGATATTAAATTTTCAGAAGAAGCTTTGTTAGCTTGGTTACATGATCATCCTGAAACGATGAGTCCGAATGTGCTTTTAAGACCGCTATTTCAAGAATTGATATTACCTAATGTAGCTTTCGTGGGAGGTGGGGGAGAGCTGGCTTATTGGTTATCTGTAAAGCCCATTTTTGATTTACATCAAATTCCATATCCTGTTTTACTGCTTCGTCAATCTTTTGTTTTATTGGATGAGCAAATCACAAATCGATTAGAAAAATTAGCTATCCCATTCCAAAACTATTTCGGGGAAAAAGTAGCATTTGAGTATGGCATCGCACGCCTTGTTTCCACATCTTGGCCTGATTTGTCTCAATCCAAAGATGATCTTGAAAATTCTTATCAAGCAATTGCTGAAAAAGTAAAAGTAGTTGATCTTAGTTTGGTTAACCATGTGAATGCTTTGCAAAATGCTGCACAACAAAAAATTGAAGCACTTGAAAAGAAATTAGCTCGTGCTATCAAAAAACGAGCAGAGGCCAGCATTCGCCAGGCTGATAAAATCAGGTCAGTCATTCTGCCGGATGGAAGTTTTCAGGAACGAAAAATACATGGTGCTGAACAATATGCGCGCTTTGGTAAGGGATTGTTGAATGTGATATATGAACGTGTTGATACATTGGGAAGGGAAGGGGTGGTTTTATTTTTATAACATCGTTTTTCACTTTTAGCTGATCAAATTATTTTTAGCATGAACGCTTCTATTTTTCAAGTTTGTTCCTATTGAAAATGTATCAGCATATTTAATAGAGCTCTTTAGTAACCATAAAAAAACCGCCTGTATAAGAGGCGGTTTTTTTATGAATATTTAGTGCAATTTATTTCTGGAAATCAGCGTCAGTTACACCTTCATTTAATTTGATATCTGTTATCTCCATACCAAATTCTTGTTCACCAGCCGTTTGGGTGATTTTGAATGGAAGTAGAATTGACCCCACTTTTTTATAATCAGCGTAGTCTGTACTTAACATCATTTCACTTTCACCAGCTTTTATAGTTCTTTCTTCTTTTATAAGTAATCCGGTTTTGGTGGCATAATATTCTACAACAACTTTACCACTTGGTTTGGTTACTTTTAGTTTGTAGGCATCTTCTCCACCTGATTTGCCTAATCCTAAATAACTGAGTTGATGATCGTTGCTCAGATAGAATAATTGTGAAATAACACCACGTTCTTCTTGAGCCTCTTTCAATTCATCGCCCTCCATATCTTTCTTTTGTCCCATCTGTGCTTGATATCCTTTGGTTCCATCGAACACAGATTGCATTACTTTCATTTCTCCCATGGCGATTTCTGTATAGTGCTTGTTAGGAGCCAATTTAATGTCTGAACCTGTTAAGGTTTGCCCCATTGCATTCATTGTAAAATTAGCCTTGTAAGATTTTACCTTGCTAATTTCAGTTCTTCCTCCAATTGCATTGAGGTAACCTTCAATGATACTAGCTGCAGAAACTGCTTCGCTGTTTTTAGGTGATTCAGCGATGTTGGTTTGCTTGCGAGTTTCTTTGATTGGATTGGCGTATTTGTCATATTTTTTGATAGGATATCCCAATCTTTCCAGATTTGGTAAGATCTTGTCTCCATTACCTACAATCACAATACGTGAATTGCCTTTGCTCAGGTATTTTTGAGATACACGTTGTACATCTGCAATGGTTACTGCATTGATTTTTTTGAGGAACGTGCGATAATAATCTTTAGGTAAATTATTGATCAGGATATTGCTGGCATAAGAGGCTGTACGCTCTGGATCTTCCATACCTAATGCGAAAGAACCATTGTATTTTGCCTTTGCATTGTCCAATTCTTCTTTAGTGATTTTCCCTTCACGCATGTTGGTGATTTCACGCAGAATCTCGGCAACTGCGCTATCGGCTTTTTCACTTCTAACTTTTGCATTACTGGAGAATTGAGTCTGGAATCTTCCATTTCCAATTGTCGAATAGCTGCCATATGTAAATCCATGCTTTTCGCGCAGGTTCATGAACAATTTACTTTCTGCGCCACCACCGAGAATTTGATTGGCTATGGCTAAAGCATGGTAATCGGGATTACTCATGGGGTTGTTAATCAGGTTACCCACGGTAATTTCACCCTGAACTGCTGATGAAAGATCTACGAAATTGATTTCTGTTTTTGAAACATTAGAAACATTTGGAATAGTCGGTAATTTCAGCTGTGATCCTTTCCATTTGCCAAATGCTTTCATGGCAAGGGCTTTGGCTTCCTTAGGGGTAATGTCACCCACAAAAGTCAAATAACTTCTGGAAGGGGTAATATTGCTTTTGTAGGCTTCCTTGATATCTTTAATTGAAATCGCTTTAATGGATTCCTCAGTTTCAAACTCACCCATGGCTGAATTCTTACCATAGCTTAATGCCATATTAACGCGTCCAGATATGGCCGCAGCATTTTTCTCTGCAGATTTCAATCCAGTCAGTTTTTGAGAGCGGATTTTTTCTAATGAAGCCTCAGGAAATACAGGTTGCTGAATTCCTTCTGCCATAAGCATGAAAGCCTTACTGAAATAACGGGTAAGTGCAGACGCGGCGCCACCACCAGCAAATAAAGCAACATTGGCACCGATCTGATCAACTTCCAGATCAAATTTTTCTTTGGATGTTTTTTTAGTTCCTTCTCCCAGCATTTGTCCCATGATGCTGTTCACACCTGCTTTTTTGCCTTCTACAATCGGACCACGATCGATGGTCAGTGTTGCAGAAACACGGGGGAGTTTATGATTTTCAACCACCAAAATGATCATGCCATTTGGTAAAGAATCTATGTAAGGGTCTTTGATGGTGATGGTTGGTGCAGGACCAGGTTTGGGCTGCTTGCTGCGATCGATTTTCGTTTGTGCCATACCGTTGATGCTGATCAATCCGGCAATGACGATGTATATTAATTGCTTCATGTTAATGTATTGACTGATTTACTGAATTATTTAGATTTTGGCAGATAATACACTACCACACGTTGATTTTTGTTCAGGTATTTTTTAGTGACCTGCTGAATATCCTCACGAGTTACTTTTCTAACCTCTTCCAACTCTTCGTTGATTTGATTGGAATTTTTATTGAAGAAAGTGTAACCGTTTGCCAGATTTTCAGCGATGCCTAGCATCTTATCGTTTTTACCGATGTACTCATTCTCGTATTGATTGCGAATCTTAGTAAAGTCAGTTTCACTGATCAATTCATTTTGCATCAATGTAATTTCATCATCCATATCCTTCAGTAAAGTATCCAAAGGAGTTGAACCATTTGGTAATGCATAAGAAATATATGCGCCGTAATCTTCTAGTGCATAATTAAAGCAACCTACTTGAAGGGTATTCTTTTTATCATCTACCATTTTTTTATACATGCGACTGCTCTGTCCGCCACTGAGTACTCTCGATGCAAGTTCCAACGCAGCTACTTCTTTGCTGGTTAATCCTGGTGTGCGATATGCCGTCATGATGGCAGGAATCTGAATGTTTGCATCGTAAGCAGTATCAATAACTTCAGTGGTGATAGGATCTTCTTTGGCTATATTTTTTTGAATAGGTGCTCCTGCAGGGATCTCTCCAAAATAATTCTCAATAAGCTTCTTGGTTTTTTCTACCTGAATATCTCCGGTGATAACCAATACTGCATTGTTGGGCACATAATATTTTTTAAAGAAAGCAATGAATTCTTCCAAAGTAGCAGCATCAAGATGCTCCATGCTTCCGATGGGTACCCAGGTGTATGGATGTTTCGTAAACAGGCGCTTCATTACTTCAGCTAAAAAGTTTCCGTATGGCTGGTTATCTACGCGCATACGCTTTTCTTCTTTTACAACTTCATTCTGTGTTTTCACACCTACTTCATTGATGACGGGGTGAAGCATACGCTCACTCTCCAGCCAAAGACCTGTCTCTAACTGATTTGAAGGAAAAACTTCATAATAGAAAGTGCGATCTTGCGTGGTATTGGCGTTGTTTTGTCCGCCATTACTGCTTACAATTTTCATGAATTCACCACGTTTGATGTTCTCGCTTCCTTCAAACAATAAATGCTCGAAGAAGTGAGCAAAACCAGTACGGTCGGTTTGCTCATCTTTGCTACCAACATGATACATTACCGACACACATACAACCGGTGCTGAGTTGTCTTGGTGCAATACTACGTGTAGGCCATTTTTCAGGTCATATTCCGTGAAGGCCACTTTTTGTGCCTGTGTAGCCATTGTGCCGAGTAGCAACAACAGCGCGCTTAAACTGATTTTACGCATGGGAAGTTTTTAAATTTTGGCAAAAGTAGGGGGTTGTTCATTGATGAGGAAGAACGGGTTTGTAACAAATTGTTAATGCATGTGCTTAGAGGCTTGGATTCAACCGGTCAGCCATTTTTAGAACATCAGCTTCCAAGCCAGACTTGTATTGAATAATTTTCTGTTGAATATGGCTGTCTGATGACCCTAAAATCTGTGCAGCCAAAATCCCCGCATTTTTAGCACCGTTTAGCGCAACGGTAGCCACAGGTACGCCTCCAGGCATTTGAAGTATGGACAAAACTGAATCCCATCCATCAATAGAGTTGGAGGATTTTACTGGTACGCCTATCACTGGAAGTGGGGTATAAGCAGCAACCATACCTGGTAAGTGGGCGGCACCACCGGCACCTGCTATAATTACCTGAATGCCTTTTTCATGGGCATTCTTCGCGAAATCAGCCATGCGATCTGGTGTTCGATGTGCTGATACAATGGTCATTTCATGCGGAATTTCCATTTGCGAAAGAAATTCTGAGGCCGCTTTCATCACCGGTAAGTCGCTTTCGCTGCCCATAATGATCGATACGATTGGTCTAGTGTTCATGTTCTTTGTTTTACGATGAAATCACGCGGAGGTTCCTTTTAATGGTATTGACCTGGTGATTCAAATCTGTTATGTCTTTTCCCAATATGGTTACATGGCCCATTTTTCTACCAGGACGGGTTTCCTTTTTTCCATATAAATGAACAAATACTTTGTCCATCTGCATAATTGTTTCCAAGCCAGCATAATGGGCTTTCCCTGAATAATTCGTTGCACCTAAAACATTTACCAAGGCAGAAGGCATCCTTATTTCCGGATTTCCTAATGGGTAATCTAAAATGATACGCCAAAGCATATCGAACTGACTGGAATAATTCCCTTCAATGGTATGATGCCCACTATTATGAACCCTTGGTGCCATTTCGTTAACCCAAATCTGGTCATCTTTATCAACAAACATTTCTACTGCAAACAAACCAGGACTTTTCAGGTTTTTTACTGCCTGAATAGCAATGGCCTCTGCTTTCCATAATAATTTTTCTTCTAATCGAGCAGGACATAGCTGATGACTTAATAAATTGAGATCCTGGTCAAAAATCATTTCGACAATTGGATAAATTTTTATTTCACCGCCCAGGGCAACGGCCACCAGCATGGCAATTTCTTGTTTGATATCCACTTTTTTTTCCAAAACAGCTGGAGCATCGAATCCACGGTTTATATCATCCGAATTGTTAATGACCTGTACGCCTCTTCCATCATATCCGCCAACAGCCAGTTTATGTACTGCAGGAAGGAAATGTTGGTTTGTAGTCAGAGCTTGTCTGTTTGGGGTAATTATGTAAGGACTGGTAGGAATCTCATGGTTTGAATAATATTCTTTTTGATGAATTTTATTCTGAATGATTTTCAATGCACTAGGCTTCGGAAACACTTGAACTCCTTGTTGTTCCAAAGCAATGAGCGCTTCCAGATTTACATCTTCTATTTCTATGGTGATAGCGTCCAAATCCTTTCCAAAAGCTATTACATCTTCGTAGTTGCGGATGTTGCCTTGTGTGAAATTTCTGCAATACGGAGCGGATGGACAGTCTATTTCAGATTCCATCATAAAAACTTCTACCGGATAGCAAGTGGCTGCCTGTAAAAGCATTCGGCCCAATTGACCACCACCAAGAATACCAACTTTTTTCATGTGTAATGGATTCAGAAAATAAGATCGGTTTTGACGGGGCAAAGATAGGTCAGGTAAGCAAAGGTTGATGTTATTCTTTTCATTTTTAGACACATTTCAGCACTTAATTCAGCATTGAAATTCATTATCTTTGGTCATCGTTTTTTAATGGAAACCGTTTGTAAAACCCAATACACTGAAACAGGCTATGCCTCGTTAATGACCAGTCTGGCTATGGATTCGTGTTATCTATTCCAAGAATTAATACTACCACCTCATCAAAAATAAAAATCATGGAAACCCTTACTCAAACCAATCAAGATAAGAATATCGATTTTCTTCCTTTGCATGGAACCGATTATGTAGAGTTTTATGTAGGTAATGCAAAACAAGCTGCGCATTTTTATAAGACCGCATTCGGGTTTCAATCTTTGGCTTATGCCGGACCTGAAACAGGCGTTATGGACCGCGCCAGTTATGTGATTCGCCAAAACAAACTCACATTCGTACTAACCACACCACTTAAAACAAACAATGCCATCGCAGATCATATTTATAAACATGGCGATGGTGTAAAAGTATTGGCATTAATGGTAGAAGATGCAACAGATGCATGGCAACAAACTACCAAACGCGGTGGGAAATCTTACATGGAACCTACTCGTTTTTCTGACGATCATGGTGAGGTTGTACTGAGTGGAATTCATACCTATGGCGATACCGTTCACATTTTTGTGGAAAGAAAAAATTACAATGGAATTTTTATGCCCGGGTTTGTAAAATTGAAATCGGAATACAATCCAACAGAAACCGGACTGCAATATGTGGATCATTGTGTGGGAAATGTAGGCTGGAACCAAATGAATCCATGGGTGAAATTCTATGAAGACGTAATGGGATTCAGAAATATTCTTTCTTTCGATGATAAAGATATCTCAACGGAATACTCTGCACTAATGAGTAAAGTCATGAGTAACGGAAACGGATACGTGAAGTTTCCGATCAATGAACCAGCTGAAGGCAAAAAGAAAAGTCAGGTGGAAGAGTATCTTGACTTTTACAATGGGGAAGGAGTGCAACACGTTGCCATCGCAACCAATAATATCATTGAAACAGTCACAGATCTCCAAAAGCGTGGAGTGGAATTTTTGAAAGTGCCTGACAGTTATTATGAAACTGTATTAGATCGGGTAGGATCCATCGAAGAAGACCTCAAGCCACTCCGTGAACTGGGCATTCTGATTGATCGTGATGATGAAGGCTATCTACTTCAGATTTTTACCAAGCCTTTGGAGGATCGACCTACCTTGTTTTTTGAAATCATTCAACGCAAAGGCGCTAAAAGTTTTGGCAAAGGGAATTTCAAGGCATTGTTTGAAGCCTTGGAACGCGAGCAGGCCGCCCGTGGAAACTTATAATTTTAAATCATGGGGCAGAATAAACTGCCCCTTTTTTTTCTATGAGACTTGCTATATTTTTTTGTTTTTCATTGTTGATGAATGCCGGAAAAGCGCAACAATCGAATGCGCCACTATTTAAGCGAACTGATTGGATCGCGGGGAGTCCGGATCATATGTTGGATTCATTAAAAACT
>Ga0315905_10002503_pt1 | contig 19306 bp, 22 predicted proteins | sample LakEriMetagenome_5_FD_203522 | JGI IMG/M metagenome (GOLD analysis project Ga0315905, IMG submission 203522) | Freshwater fungal communities from buoy surface, Lake Erie, Ohio, United States - Buoy 4 MA121 | ecosystem: Environmental > Aquatic > Freshwater > Lake | place: USA: Lake Erie, Ohio... | reverse complement strand
AAAAATCAGCAATATAGGCATAATTGCCCACAACTCGCACATCAGTAGGAAATCGAAGACCGGAGTAACTTGCAACTAAATTCGGTTTGGTAATCATAAAAATCTCCTTTTTGCTTGAAACTTCGTTAAAAATAATTACAAATTAATTCATTGTTTGGTTAAACGAGTACCTGTGTCCAAATTCAGCAAACCCTCTGGAGTTATTTGATATTTTCTCTCACCAGATAATCCTGCTGAACTTCTCACCCGAACATAAATTAAATCTCCGGTACGTTTCCAAATACCTTCGATATTGGTAATTCTTGTCCGCGGACGAGTGTAACCACTGTTAATAAAAGATGAGCATTTTTCTAAAAAATCCCCACTGTCATAAAAAAACGAAATACAGTCTTGCTTTATTCCTACGTCACTGTCGCCCTTAGTTGAACTGTAAGCAGCAATTAATTTTGGACTATTTTGTGCTTTACTTGTGTGAATATTGCACCCAAATATAGAAACTATGACTGTAGTAATTATCAGCAATTTCTGAAACTTTTTCATGGTGATGTCCTTGATTACTAAAAGTTCAAAGAGAGTTTTTGTAAATTATTAACAGATAGAAAAAACTGAAAATTAGTTAGGTTGGGAGCAAGAAAAAATATCATATTACCTAACCGAGAAGATAGGCGATCGCACTATTGAAAAGTAAATTTTACAAGTGTTGAAAAAACATGATACTTTTTGCCATTATTATTTTCTACTATCTCCCCTTTCCCAAAGTCTGTTTTGATCCAAAATCCGGGGCGTAACCACTCTTGTCCGCAGTTGTACCATTCGTGGGGAGTCAGTCCTATAGGGTCAGGTTCATTATTTTTAAAAAAACACTGTTTTTTTGTCAATGGAACAAAACAAGCTTCTGAACTTACTTTTCCACCCATAAGATATGGACCAGTAAAACTACCTGCTATTGCAGGAGTAACACGATATTTCCGTTGACCATCTATTGTTTTATAACTTTCACATTTATAAGTTTTTAGCTGGGCTGCAACGGGAGTGCTGTGAATATTCCAGCCAAATATAGATGCTATGACTGTAATAGTTATCAACAATTTATGAAACTTTTTCATGGTAATCTCCTTAATTTTAGGGTTTCCCAGTCTATTGATCCACAGGCAAAACGACGAGTAGTAGAGACAATGATTTAGCGTCTCAATGGTAATTAAATAGCATTCTTGTCATGTAAAGAGGTTTCATGAAACCTCTCTACGGATATTCAATTATTAACTAAACAGGAGTTAAAAATAGGTCAGCTTCTGCCTGTCTTCTCCGTCTTAATCCTACTTCCACATTGCTACCAGGATTTCTGTATTTTAGAAAAGTTTCTTCAATTTCATTCCATTTTTTATCTCTCAAAACTCTAGTCATACTTTGGAAACGGGAATTACCATAAAAATTAGCACCCAAGTTATAACCAAAGCTTAATAAAGCACCCTGTTGGTTAGCATTTAACTCATCCCAAACAGGAATTTTTTGCAGAGGTGGGAGATAGCTATTCTCTAGCTGAAGCATCAATAAATCATCTGCTTCTTGTTGAGTGATGCTTTCACCTAATTTCCAGTTACTACCATCTCTTTTTTTTGTAGAACCCCAACCAATGGTGATAGGTAAATTACCAGTTCGGGGATCTGGATAAGCCTTTAAATAACAACCTTCAAATTTTTTGATTAGCGGAATTGCTGAAAGTGGTAGTTTTCCGGTGACACCACCAAAACCGTTTGTTTGAGGAGTTAGAGATGGTACTGGATTTGTTGTTAATTGGTCAAGAGCATTAAGAGCTTTATTTAAAGCATTCTGGGTATTTTTTCCGACTATTCCATCTACGTCAAGCCGATTTTGACTCTGAAACTGTTTGACAGCTTTGATGGTATTGTTGCCAAAATCACCATCTATTGTCCCCGGATCGAAATTGAGTGCTTTTAAGATTTCCTGTAGTTGTTGAACTTTTGCCCCATTTGCACCTTGTTTGAGGATTTCACCAGTGTTGAGATTTAATTTACTAGGCATAACGGTATCCTGGTAACTTTACTTTGATCAGTTTCGTAATTGAAAATGAGACCTGACTTAGTTGATTGTACAGTGTGACTATATGACCTGACAACGATTTTTACAAAAAAATACATAAGTTATCAAAATTATAAAAGTATATAAATTAGCGGGAATATGATCATAAATTATGATACTTTGTGATCAACGAAAAATTACTAATTGAAAATTCGATCCAAATATATGCCTTGGTTTGTCAAAATTGAAACTGGTAAGGTTGATAAGGCGACCTTTGACAAATATGTACCCGCCCACAAAGCCTACGTACAACAATTAATTGCGAAAGGACACAAAGCCAAAACAGGTTATTGGGCGCAAAAAGGTGGTGGTATGATGTTATTTGAGGCTGAGTCAATGGATGAAGCACAGGCAATAGTAACCGCTGACCCCTTGATACAGAACGATTGTGTCAATTATCAACTATTTCAATGGGAAATTGTTTTGGAATAATATACAAATTCTGAATTTTCGTGTTATGATGATTAAAGACCTGGATCTATGCAACTTCAACGCCCAAACCTTGTCAGGACCGGAAGGTAGCAGCAATAAGGGATGCTTGTGGTAGGCGTAGTCTCCGGGTCGCCTTACTTGTAGGAGCTTTCAGTAGCAATGCCTGGTTTTGGAGATATTGTACAAAAAGCTTTTTATCTCGGTGTTGGGTTAGCCTCCTACGCCAGTGAAAAGGCTGGGGGGAAATTAGCCGAACTGCGATCGCAAGTCCAAAAATTAGCAGATGAAATGGTGGCTAAAGGCGAGATGAACACAGAAGAAGCTCGCCGCTTCGTCGAGGATATGATGAAGCAAGCTCAACATGAGTCAGTACCTGGAGAAGCGTATCAAAAGACACCTCCTTCCGAACCGCGTCGCATAGATATCCTAGAGGATGACGAAGAAGCAACTGGGAAAGAGGCGAAAAAAGAAAATAAAGATCATGGCGATAATGTAAATCAGCTGCGGGATCAAGTGCGAGAACTACAGGAAGAGTTAAAAAGGCTGCAAAGAGAACAGTAAAAAACGATTTTTTACCTTCACAGTCAATTCTAAAAAATCACAGAATATCCGAAGTGGTTTTAAGTGTAATTACTTACCGTGTACTCTAGCAATTCCAGCCTGATGGCGTTAAGCTTCATGTTTTTAGCCAGTAAGGGCTTTAAGTTTATGGAACAGTGGCAAAAAGACTTAATAGACATGATCGAAACCGTGGCTGATGAAGTAGAGAAGTTCTTCCTAGGAATGAATGACATGGTAGATGCTTTTTTTGGGTTCGCAGAGGAAATTACTGAAGAAGTACAAAGCACTTATGTAGCAGATGTTGATAACTTCTTCAGATTGCGCGAACAATTTTTACAAGACTTAGCTGAACCAATTATGGAAATTTACTGGGAACTAGAAGACATCACTGAAGATGTAGACCCAGGTTTTCCCTATGCAGTAGAAGCTACAATAGAAAAAAATGTGGCTTGCATTGGTTGTAGTCACTATCACGGACAGGTTTATGGTGGTAACTTGTTAGTTTGTGCTATGCACCCCCATGGTTGGGATGATCAGAATTGTCCAGACTGGGAAAAGCAAATTGAGTAATTAAGCTATCAATCTGGGGAGAAATGTTAAAAACTGTTAAGTTAATAATTGTGAATCTCTACATTTCTTTTTACTAACACAATGAGTAACTTTGCACCTGAAACCCTACCCCCAGTCATTCAAGAAATGAAATATGGTGAACGGGAAATTGCGGAAGGGAAACTAATTACCTTTCCGAATCCCCGCATCGGACGACGTTATGATATTAATATTACCTTACCAGAATTTACTTGTAAGTGTCCGTTTTCCGGTTATCCTGACTTTGCGACCATTTATATTAGTTACATTCCAGATCAACGGGTGGTAGAGTTGAAGGCACTCAAACTTTATATTAACAGTTACCGCGATCGCTATATCTCCCATGAAGAAACAGCCAATCAAATTTTAGATGATTTTGTTGCAGCTTGTGATCCTTTAGAAGTGACTGTAAAAACCGATTTTACCCCCCGTGGAAATGTACATACAGTGGTTGAAGTTAAACATCAAAAAGGTGTTTAAATAAAGAAGCAGAGGCGTTTCATGGAACGTCTCTACAAGGATGATCAAAAACAGATACAGCTTATTACCATCAGGATGAAGTACACTTTTAGCAGGTAAGACTTGTACTGAGCTTGGTCGAAGTATACCCGCAAAACAAGATTGTTATCATTAATACAGCAAGTTTAGCTTGAGTGAAGTACACTTTGTGCAGGCAAGACTTGTACTGAGTTTGTCGAAGTATGCCCGCACCACAAGAGTTTTATTATTAATATCTGTACTTCATAATACCAGGAACTGCTGTATCTAATTGATTATTAACTAAGTAGGTGAACGGAAAAAAAACCGACGTAAGTAACGAAAAGTAAAGTTTCCCTCTTCCCTGTTCCCTGTCCCCTGTTCCCTTGTCATAACGACAATTTTTCACCCCAACCTACTTAACTAGAGTATTACTATTACGTAAATAACCATTTTGTTGCGCTAATTTTTCTGCAATTAGTTTTTGATAAACCACTTCATAACCATCAGTCATTTTTTGAACACTAAAATTTTCTTCCACATATTGACGACAAGCGTAACGATTTAAATCAGCTACTCTGTCAAGAGAATTAATACATTCCTCCACATTCTTACAAAGGAAACCGGTTTCCCCGTTCACAATAACTTCCCGTGTTGAACCCAGTCGCATAGCAATTACAGGTGTTCCTGATGCCATTGATTCTACCATAACTAAACCAAAAGGTTCTCGCCAAGTAATAGGAAACAAAGTCGCATAAGCACCACCCATGAGGGCATTTTTTTGGATATGATTAGCTTCACCTAAATATTCAATTTGCTTACCATCAATATGTGGTTTAATTTTTTGCGTAAAATATTCCAAATCTACCACATCTACCTTACCTGCTATTTTTAACTTCCAACCAGTTTTTTGAGCAATTTCAATTGCTAAATGGGGTCCTTTTTCGGGAGACATTCTTCCCAAAAAAGCTAAATAAGGTGGTTCTGTTGGTTGAGGATAAAATTCATAACTACTAACATCAATACCATTATAAACAGTGTCTACATAGTTTAAGCCTAATCTGGGTTCTTGCTGAGAATTAGAAATACTAACATAAGGCTGTTTTTTGCTATATTTAAAAATTTTCTCGTTATCTGGAGTAAAAATTCCATGTAAAGTGTGAACTGTAGGAGTTTTGACTAAATTGGCGTAAACTAGTGATCCTAGTCCTACATGAGAGTGAATGATATCAAAATTTTCTGCTTGTTCATAAACTAAACCTAACAGTAACATCTCATAAATACCAGGCTCTTTAATAGTAGGATCTAACCTTAAAGCGCGGGGATGAACTGATACTAACTTAGCTAAACTTAAAGAATCTCCTGATGCAAATAAAGTCACTTCATGTCCCCGACGAACTAATTCATCAGTTAATAAACTTACTACCAACTCTATACCACCATAAGCTGGTGGTGGTACTCTTTCCCACAATGGAGAAACCTGAGCAATTTTCATGATCAATCTCCTAAAATATCAGTTTTCTACTTCTAGTTAGTTGATGAATAGATGAAATAACTAACAGAGAAATAGCCAAAAATACCAAACCATCCTTATTTATAATTACTATTAGATCTTATGTTTTATATTTGATATTTTTTGTCTATCTGAGGTAATGTAAATGTCTGATACTTGAGGAATAAATTAGACATAATACACATGGTACAATAGTTGTTTTTGGGATTTGGCGCTGGAACTAAAAGGGAAAAATAGTATAATGCCATACATTGGCTAGACTAATTTAAGACCAGGAAAAAAGATGATTAATTGTCTTAATTGTCTATTTTTTTTCTCAGAGAACCATATTGTCATATAATATGATAAGCAAATATTGGGTATATTAGGCGACATGAATATATACAAACAAATAAATAAACCCCGTGTTTCATGGCTAGTAGTGTTTGCGCTGGTGGTATTTGTGTTTATGTACTTACCTATTTTGGTACTGGCTTTTTATAGCTTTAATCAGTCACCTTACAGCGCTAAATGGCAAGGATTTACCTTAGAATGGTACGGTAAATTATTTAGTGACGAACGGATTTTATCGGGTTTATATAATAGTTTATTGGTGGGTTTTTGTGCTGTGGGAGTTTCCGCAATTTTGGGAACATTAATGGCTGTGGGGTTAGCACGTTATGACTTTCCTGGCAAGAGATTATATCAGGGAATTGCTTATTTACCTTTATTAATTCCTGATATTGCGATCGCTGTTTCTACGTTAGTATGTTTATCAGCCTTTGCTATTCCTTTGAGTATCTGGACTATTATCGCTGCCCATATTGTATTTTGTCTATCTTATGTGGGTTTGGTGGTTTCTTCGCGCATGAATAATATCAACCCTCATTTAGAAGAAGCAGCATTAGATTTAGGTGCGACACCAATACAAGCCTTTATTTTAGTTTTATTACCGCAATTAATGCCGGCAATTATTTCTGGGTGTTTATTGGCTTTTGTGTTGAGTTTAGATGATTTTTTAATCGCTAGTTTTACTGCGGGAAGTGGGACTAATACCTTACCAATGGAAATTTTTAGCCGCATTAGAACGGGAGTTAAACCGGATATTAATGCTTTAAGTGTGATGTTAATTTCTACGACTGCTATTGTGGCTTTGATAGGGGAATTGATTAGAACTGCGGGGGAAAGGAGAGAATAGGAAAAAATCAATTCAAAGTAGAAAAATGTTTTAAAACTTGCATGAAAGCAGGAATATGATATTTAGTATAATTACTCTGTTCTGAGTAAAATTTAGCTATTTGCCTCAATAATTCATCCCTAAATACCTCCTCTGTATTAGTCCAATCACTTGGTGGTTTAATATCTTCCCAATAATGCTCTTGAGTTTTGTTATCCTTAACTTTTTTAAGCATTAATAAGGCATAAATTAACTCATTTTTGTGTGTTTCATCTGGAGAATTTTCAAACTGTTCTTTCCAGGAATCGCGTAACTTTTCTAAATCTGTACAATCTAATCCTGAACAATTACTAATGCGATTAAAGACGGTTGATAAGTTATTGTTTAAATCATTGCTATTAATAATAGCATCTGCCATAGTAATATAAATATCTTCAAGAATAACACTTTGACCATTATACATTGGAGAGTTTATTTGACTATTAAAGACTTCTTGCAGTTCGGGTATCATAAAATATGATTCTTTGTGAATTAATCCTGTCACCCAAATGCGATGATTTTTTGCATTTTCTTCATTAACTTGACCTTGCTGATAAAGATTTAAGAAAATTTCCTCCGTATTAGAAAAATGGTAATTATCAATATTTTGGGACTGTAAATCTAAATCAACTATAGCAAATAGCTTATTAGGATTTAAGTAAGATTGTTGAGCATCTTCTTCATGCAATTCCAAAAGCTTAAAATAGGTCTGTATAACATCTGATCTACCTTTACAATTAAAAAATATTGGTATATATGTTGTCCATGTGTTTGGAACGCATTTTCTATAAAAATAGGCATCGTGCCACTGCTCCATTTTTCCATAATTTGCTACTGTCTTATCATCTAAAATACTGCCTTGACCTTCACATAAAACAACAATTTTATTCCTAATTCTTCTATCTCCAAGAATTTTTTTACAATGTTGTATGAGTATTTCTTGATAAGTATTCATAGTGAAATATTATTATCTGATTTGATAAGTTTTGGTTCTAGTTCCCTGACATGGCCAGGTGTAAGTGCCTGACATAATTCATAGGAGTGAGTTGCCAGAATATATTGATTACTAGGAGACCATTGCTCTAAATCTGGAATTATTCGATATTGCCAATCTGGATGAAATCCTATTTCAATTTCATCCATGAGAACAATAGCATCTTCGATTTTATTATATTTTATCCATAGGTAAATGGTCAATCTTTTTAATTCACCATGACTTAAATCTTCAGGACAAAGTTCAATATTTCCATCATTTGTATCTAACTTGAAGGTGATTTTGGAGAAATCTGTAGAAATATTCACTTTTTTATTGGCTAACAATAAATTCAACTCAGCTAATAATTCTTTATATCGCTTACCATACTCACCTTCAGTTTCAATAGCAGTTCTAAAATCTTCATCTCTAGCACTTGTGAATACTTTAATTAATAAATCTACCGGAGCAAAATCATAAGTGAAAAATCCTGGTAGTTTTGATTTAGATAATTTTAAATCTGAATCGTATTCTCTATCACCATTTTGTTGAAATAATAGGCTTCTGGACTTTTGAGAAGTAAATAGAAAAACTTGACTAATTGGAGCCGCTAAGAATATTTTATTGGATATTTTATTTAACCAGGCTTGTGCTTTGTATGCCTCTAAATTATGACTATTTTTGCATAATAAATATTCATTCTTTTTGTTATGCACCTGTGAAGAGTAATCACAGATATACATTATATTTTCTTCATGTTTTAATATATTCTCATAATAAGTTTTATTACAAACTAGAAATTCAAATTCAATTTCAACTTCTTTTTCACCATCCCAAATCTTGATAATAGCTAATACTCTATCACTAGAATCATCATTAACTGTAAAGCCATGTAGTAAATTTTCTATATAATGGTGTCTTTCTGGATCTGTGCAGCAATGTAATAACACAAAAACTAATTGTAAAAGTGTACTTTTACCGCCTCCATTGAGACTTCCTAAAGGAAAGATATTAGGGACAAACCTTCTATCAAACTTAATATCCACATCTTTCAAAACGCGGAAATCTGGTACTTGAACTTGTAGTAACTTCATGTGAATTTTCTTCCTTGAGAAATATTACATATTGGAATTATACCACAAGTGTTGAATCCTGCAATAAAACTTTACAATCTTTGCGTTTTACCCAGGTAAAATCCATTGTCTATTGAGAATAGAGTCATTACAATACCAATGCATAACATTGATATGGATTATATTTTTACTGCAAATTCTTCTAAAGCCTGAAAACTGCCTACTTCCCAACTCCTTTTGATCACATTAGGGATAATCTGAGTAATAGCTATATCTTCAAAATAGGGGCTTTGATCAGATTTGATATATTTACCATTTTTCAATAAATAAATAGCCAATTTACCACTATCATATATCCATAATTCTGGAACTCCAATCGCTTCATAAGCATCAAGAGTTGTTTTTGATGTCACATCAATTTCTATAGCTAAATCTGGTGGTAAATGATCAGGTTGTAACCTCCTCAAACCAATCATTTGTTGATAATTTTGAATATAAAAACAAGCATCTGGTTCAATTCCTGCTGTACCTTGTTTTTTGAAAGTTGTTGAACCAAAAGGTTGATATTTAATCCCTTTAGCTTTCAACAATATTTTAACAATATCAGAAATTATATCTTTGGAAATTTCATGCTCAGGTAAAGGGACCATAATTTCTAAATTACCTTGATTATAGGCAATTCGTGAAGCTCTTTTTTCTCCCAGTTCTTGTAAAATCGCCTCAAATTCTTCCCAGCTAACATCTGGAATATTAACTGTACTACCAGGTGTTAATTGTATCTGACTTACGGCTTTGAAAACAGGAATAGCTACACTCATAGCATTTATTATTATTATTGATTAATTAAGTTTAACAAAATTAGGGTGGGAATTACCCACCACAAATAATTAAACTTGAATTATACCGTAAACTTAGCGGTAATTCGCTTCATGGCTTCTTCCACATTTTCCCGACTATTAAAGGCCGAAATACGGAAATAACCCTCACCAGCAGCACCGAAACCAGAACCGGGAGTTCCCACCACATTCACAGTTTCTAATAACTTATCAAAAAATTCCCAACTGGATAAACCATGGGGAGTTTTCACCCATACATAAGGTGCATTGACTCCACCATAAACACTTAAACCTGCGTTTGTGAGTTCTTGACGGATGATTTTAGCATTGTCTAAATAGAAGTTTACTAAAGCTTTAATTTGTGCTTGTCCTGCTTCTGAATAAACCGCTTCTGCACCTCTTTGAATAATATAAGAAACGCCATTAAATTTAGTAGACTGACGACGATTCCAAAGTTTCCAAAGTTCAACATTAGAACCATCAGCAGCTTTAGCGGTGAGGGTTTTGGGAACAACAGTTAAAGCGCAACGAGTCCCAGTAAACCCGGCATTTTTAGAGAAAGAACGAAATTCAATTGCACAATCTCTAGCGCCTTCTATTTCAAAAATAGAATGAGGTAAGGTAGGATCTTTAATAAATGCTTCATAAGCAGCATCAAAAAAGATAATTGAACCGTTAGCTTTGGCATAATTTACCCATGCTTGCAAATGTTCTTTCGTAGCAGTTGCACCTGTGGGATTATTAGGAAAGCAAAGATAAATTAAATCAACTTTTTGGCTAGGAATTTCCGCTGTGAAATTATTTTCAGCAGTAACGGGTAAATAAACTAAACCACCATATTCGCCTTTTTCGTTCGCATCTCCCGTATTACCTGCCATGACGTTAGTATCTACGTAAACGGGGTATACTGGGTCAGTAACGGCGATAACGTTATTTTTGCCAAAAATATCTAAAATGTTGCCAGAATCGCATTTAGAACCGTCGGAAATAAAGATTTCATCCGCTTCTATGGCTGCTCCTCTGGCTTGAAAGTCGTGGGTGGCGATTTTCTCCCTGAGCCAATTATAACCTTGTTCTGGTCCATATCCTTTAAAAGATGAGCGATCGCCCATATCTTCTACAGCTTTAATCATGGCTGTGCGACAGGCTTCTGGTAGGGGTTCAGTGACATCACCAATCCCTAACCGAATGATTTTAGCATCTGGGTTAGCCTGTGCAAAGGCATTGACCCGTCGCGCAATTTCAGGAAACAGATAACCAGCTTTGAGTTTTAGGTAGTTGTCGTTAATTGTAGCCATGGTACATTATCAGCAAAAAGACAATGATACACTATCTTAGTTGGGGGACGAGAATGAAAAGCTCCCTAAATTCTTAAAGTAGTCAAGGATCTCAAACTTTAAGTTATTGTCTAGAAAATATGAGTCTAATTAATGAAGCTGATAAACAACGAATTATCTAACAGGTATTAGAAACTAAAAAATGGGGTGCCAAAAAACTAGATACCAGAATTATTTAGCCATTCTGGTATCTGAACCATGGCAGATTTTCACAAGTTAGACATGATTACCATATTTTCAGAAACGAAAAATAATTTATATAGCAAAAAATTGATGCCAAATTGTTTATTTTGGGCAAAATTTTTAGCTTTCTGACTAGCTTGCTTCAATCTGTAAATTATACTCATGGGGTCTTGCCTTTGCAGCTACTAGGAATTTTCAACACTTGATTTATGTCTAATTTATTTTCCCGTTTTTGTAATTCGGGGTTAACTGCAACTATTAATTGCCAATCAGTAGGTTTATTACACAATCTTTCAGCAATACCACTGAGAGTATCTCCTGATTTTACATTATAAGTGGCTAGTATTGGCGGCTGCTTGCGAGTAGTAGTAATTATCTGTGGAATGGGTGTAGGACTATTAGTAACTTTAGGAACACGATGAGGGGTAGTCGCAGTATACAAAGCTGTTTGCAGGGAGAAAAAACTACCCCCAGCACCGATAGTAACACCTATCACCAACATTAAAATGGCGATTTCTCTTGTCCAGGATTTTGGTTGCTGGGGCAATTCCTCCAAGGAGCGAATTAGAGAAATATCCGTATGACAACTAGGACATATATGACCATCAATTCCTTGATACCCGCAAACAGGACAGTCAATTTTGGTTTTGGTGTTCATGGTGTAAGTTCCGTAATCATGCTATTTATGGGCAATTTTTGATTTACCCATGCTGCACATCCGATTATAATTCAGACCATCGGCACTGTCATAACTTTTCTGTCATGCTTAATGCTTAATATCTAAATCTTGATCATGAAGCGGACAAACTATAGTAAGCAATTATATTTTCTTATATTTTCCTTTAATACTTATTAAAGTATGCTTTATCAGATATTTATTGACTTCAACCAGAGATGATCTGTTAGTTTCATAGTTGTGGTTGATAATTTGCGTCTATCCTTCCCCCATAGCTAGAATTTACCTGCGTAAACTAAGTCTAAAATAAAACTGGTAATTATTCAAAGAGCGATCGCCTGGTAAAACCCCAATTTAGTTTTATCCTGGAATAGTGGACTTAAAAAACTTCAGCTTTCCAGATAGATGAGGTTATAATCAGCATTTCTGGCGACTGATAGCGACATTCAAACCACAAACTCCGTAACCTCAAGGATGGAAACGCTTGCAAAGCGTGCCATCAATAGTTACACTTTTTAAAATATTCTCATTTTTGTTTAGGGATTGCTCAAACATTCCCATAGCAAGTTCTTGACAAAAGAATCAAGTTATGGTAGTCCGTCAGCATTGCCAAAATCAAAATCAGCAATAAAAAACTCAGAGATTCCTAATGATTGGCGATTTCCGTCATTTTAGAACCTTAGTCACAAAATTGCTTTGTCAACATAACTATCCAGGAGGCTTGTAGTTAATGGGACTACCTTGGTATCGAGTACATACAGTCGTTCTGAACGATCCAGGTCGGCTGATTTCTGTACACTTAATGCACACAGCTTTAGTAGCTGGTTGGGCAGGTTCAATGGCACTGTACGAACTAGCCATTTATAACCCCAGTGATCCAGTTCTTAACCCCATGTGGCGGCAAGGGATGTTCGTACTTCCCTTCATGGCACGTTTAGGCGTGACCGAATCTTGGGGCGGTTGGAGTGTAACTGGTGGCACAGCAGTAGACCCCGGTTTCTGGTCATTTGAAGGCGTTGCTGCGGCTCACATCGTTCTCTCTGGTTTATTATTCTTGGCTGCTGTGTGGCACTGGGTTTTCTGGGATTTGGAACTCTTTAGAGATCCTCGCACAGGTGAACCTGCCCTAGACTTGCCAAAAATGTTTGGTATTCACCTGTTCTTATCCGGTTTACTTTGTTTTGGTTTTGGTGCTTTCCACCAAACTGGACTCTTTGGTCCTGGAATGTGGGTATCTGATGCTTACGGACTCACTGGCAGTATTCAGCCAGTAGCGCCAGAATGGGGTCCGGCTGGGTTTAACCCCTTTAACCCCGGTGGCGTTGTTGCTCACCACATTGCAGCGGGTGTAGTTGGTATTATTGCAGGTTTATTCCACCTCACAGTTAGACCCCCCGAAAGGCTCTACAAAGCCCTACGGATGGGTAATATTGAAACCGTACTTTCTAGCAGTATCGCGGCGGTATTCTTCGCTGCTTTCGTCGTCGCTGGAACTATGTGGTACGGTAACGCTACTACCCCCATCGAACTGTTTGGACCTACCCGCTATCAGTGGGATCAAGGCTACTTCCGTCAAGAAATTCAGCGTCGTGTGCAAACCAGTGTGGCAGAAGGCGCTACTTTGACCGAAGCTTGGGCGAAAATTCCTGAAAAATTGGCATTCTACGATTACGTTGGTAATAGCCCCGCTAAAGGTGGTCTATTCCGTACAGGCGCAATGGTGAAGGGTGATGGTATTGCCCAATCTTGGCAAGGTCACGCTGTGTTCACCGATGCTGAAGGCCGGGAATTAACAGTTCGTCGTTTACCTAACTTCTTTGAAACTTTCCCCGTAATTTTGACCGATAAAGATGGTGTTGTCCGTGCTGACATCCCCTTCCGTCGGGCAGAATCTAAATATAGCTTTGAACAAACTGGCGTGACTGTCAGCTTCTACGGTGGTAATTTGAATGGTCAAACCTTTACAGACCCCGCTGATGTCAAGAAGTACGCCCGGAAAGCTCAAGGTGGCGAGATTTTTGAATTTGACAGAGAAACTTTGAACTCTGACGGTGTATTCCGTACTTCTCCCAGAGGTTGGTTTACTTTCGGTCATGCTGTATTCGCTTTATTATTCTTCTTTGGTCACTTATGGCACGGTTCACGGACTATTTACCGTGATGTATTTGCCGGTGTGGAAATCGAAGAAGAACAAGTTGAATGGGGTCTGTTCCAGAAAGTGGGCGACAAGTCAACTCGTGTCCGTAACGAAGCTTAAAACTTGGATGAGCTATGAAGTGGAAAATATCTACTTCATGCTTTTTCCCTGGCTTAGTCAACTAAAATTACTGGCTCAACAGGCAGGATCTGAAAAATATGGAAAGTGTTGCTTACATCTTGATTTTAACCCTCGCCATCGGTGTTCTCTTTTTTGCGATCGCCTTCCGCGAACCCCCTCGCTTTGAGAAGAAAGATAAGTAGTTAGTTATTCCCCATTTGTCAGGGAATATATGCTAATAATATCCGTTGTTACTGATCATAGTAGCAACGGATATTTTCATCAGTAGTTATTTGTCAGTTGTCAGTTGTCCGTTGTCCGTTGTCAGTGATTACTTGTTAGTGGTTATTCTTGCCTTTTCCCTCTTGCCTTTTCCCTCTTCCCTAAATATGATATAATCCTATATCTGGAAGTTGATATGTGTTAAGATTAGCTATTCTAAGCTAGGATAAGACAGAAATGTAAGTGCAGACGGTTCTACGACTGCTCACTTATACACTCAATTTATGACAAAACCTTTACGGAGACTAGAACCAGGAACACATTAGCATGGTCAATCAGAATTTAACCGCTACAGAAATTGGATTTACTCTCGAAGATTTCGCTGCTCTACTTGATAAATACGACTATCACTTCAGCCCTGGTGATGTCGTAGCGGGTACAGTTTTCAGTATAGAGCCGCGCGGCGCTCTGATTGACATAGGTGCGAAAACCGCAGCATATATACCCATACAAGAAATGTCTATTAACCGGGTAGATGCCCCGGAAGAAGTCTTACAATCAAACGAAACGCGGGAATTTTTCATCCTTACCGATGAAAATGAAGATGGTCAGCTCACCCTTTCAATTCGTCGGATTGAGTATATGCGTGCTTGGGAACGGGTACGGCAGTTACAAGCAGAAGATGCTACTGTCCGTTCTGGCGTTTTCGCAACCAACCGTGGTGGTGCATTAGTGCGAATTGAAGGACTGCGCGGCTTTATCCCCGGTTCTCATATTAGCACTCGCAAACCCAAGGAAGATTTGGTAGGTGAAGAACTACCTTTGAAATTCCTAGAAGTAGATGAAGAGCGTAATCGCTTAGTTCTCTCCCATCGTCGGGCGCTAGTTGAGCGCAAGATGAACCGTTTAGAAGTTGGCGAAGTAGTCATTGGTACTGTTCGCGGTATCAAACCTTATGGTGCTTTCATTGATATTGGTGGTGTAAGCGGACTACTACATATTTCTGAGATTTCCCAGGAGCATATTGACACTCCCCATAGCGTATTCAATGTCAATGATGAAGTTAAAGTCATGATCATTGACTTGGATGCAGAAAGAGGACGGATTTCACTGTCTACTAAACAGTTGGAACCCGAACCTGGTGACATGATCAAAAACCGTGATTTGGTTTATGACAAGGCTGAAGAAATGGCAGCTAAGTATCGGGAACAACTGTTTGCTAAACAGCAAGGTATTACCACACCTGCGGAAGCAGCACCCCTGGAAGCCGGATCTGAAGAAACCATAGCTGAAGAAGTTGCAGTTGTGGAAGCTGTGGCCGAGGAAGAAATTCCCCCAGCGACTGAAGAATAATAGATTTATAGTTATAAGTAATTATAACTGAGATCGTTGTATGATCAAGAGGGGACACCCCCTTTTTTTTTACCTTGAATATGACTAGGGTGAGATATTTTGGTAACTATTAAATGTCAAAACACGGCGTTTTCCCGTATTGAAGCAATTTTATTTGATAAAAACGGCACTTTAGAAGATTCTGAATCATATTTAAGAACACTAGGACAAAAAGCAGCGAGGATGATAGACGCGCAAATTCCTGGTATTGGTGAACCATTGTTAATGGCTTTTGGTATTAACGGTGATTTCTTAGATCCAGCGGGTTTAATATCAGTAGCAAGTCGTCGAGAAACAGAAATTGCAGCAGCGGCCTATATTGCAGAAACCGGGAGGGGATGGTTTGAGTCTTTAAAAATTGCCCGTCAAGCCATAGATGAGGCTGACCAGTATGTTAGTAAAACTCCTTCACCTTTATTTGTGGGGAGTTTGGAGGTATTAAAGTCTTTGTCAGTAGCGGGGTTAAAATTGGGTATTCTGTCAGCAGCAACCACTGAAGAGGTACGGACATTTGTAAGAACTCATCAGTTAAGTAATTATTTACAGCTAGAAAAGGGTGTTGATGAGGGTCCTAGTAAACCAGATCCAATACTGTTTTTAGAAGCTTGTCAGGCTTTGGGGGTAGCACCAGAGGCGACTTTAATGATAGGTGATTCTGTGGGTGATATGCAAATGGCGCGTGATGCTAAAGCTGCTGGCTGTATTGGTATTACTTGGATTGGTAAAGCAGATCATGTTCAAGGTGCAGATGTGGTAATTAATCAACTTGATCAAATTCAGGTGATTCTGGATGAAGAGGATCTGTGAAAAGTTTTCGGCGAATATATATAATACATAGTACCCCTCTTCCCTATCTCCGCCGCCAGACTTTTATGGTTACACAATGCAAGCTATCAGCAAATCCTATTTAATCTCTGGTTTGTCAGGATTTATCAGCTTTTGGTTAAGTCTATCACCGAAAATTTTATCATAGTTGGAGGCCACAGCTAAAAATGCTCCCGCTAAAATATATATGGGCAAAGGTATAGAAAAAGCTCGCAACCACTTAAAAAACTCTGCCCCAGCAAACAGTACAAAAAAGCACAGCAGCCAAACTCTCATGATTTTATCCATTCCATAGGAGGTTATCTTGTTACTAATTTTAAATGAGGCATAAATCAATTAAAAATTAAAAATAACAGAAAACTCATCAATTTTAAATCTCAAATTTAGCTAAGATTGTTTAGGTGTTAAGTAGGTGAACGGAAAAAAACCGACATACAGCACTTCCCGGTGTTATGAGTTACATATCTAGCGGGCAAGATGCCCGCACCACAAGAGTTTCATGATTCAACTTTGTACCTCATCAGAGTGGAAAACGCTGTAAGTAACGAAAAGTAAAGTTGCCCAAAATCTGTTCCCTGTTCCCTTGTCATAACGACAATTTTTAACGCCAACCTACTTATTATGATTTATGCAAATGATTGAAGTTGAGCATCTTAGTAAAACTTATGGTTCAACAACAGCAATTACTGATGTTACCTTTAGGGTTGAACCAGGGGAAATTTTAGGGTTTTTAGGTCCAAACGGTGCCGGTAAAACCACAACTATGCGAATTTTAGCCGGTTATTTACCTGCCAGCAGTGGGACAGCGAAAATTGACGGTTATGATGTCCATGATAATTCTTTGCTTGTGCGTCAGCGCATTGGCTACTTACCAGAGACACCGCCCTTATATCCAGAAATGACGGTGGAAGGATTTTTACACTTTGTAGCCAGGATTAAAGGAGTTTCTGCGGGCGATCGCTCAACAAAAGTTACAGCAGCCATAAACAGATGTAACCTAGAAGAAAAGCGCCAAGTCATTATTCGTAAACTGTCGAAAGGTTATCGGCAAAGGGTTGGTATTGCCCAAGCGATCGTTCATGATCCTCCAGCTATTATTCTTGATGAACCTACAGTGGGACTTGATCCCCGGCAAATTGCAGAAGTACGCAACTTAATTAAAAGTTTAGCAGGAACACACACTATTATTCTCTCTACACATATTCTCCCAGAAGTGAGTATGACCTGTAGCCGAGTTGCCATTATTAATCGCGGACAAATAGTGACAACTAATACCCCAGAAAATTTAATGACACAATTAACAGGTGGGGCAGGATATGAATTAGAAATTACAGGAGAAGCACCTTTAGCTAAACAAATGTTACAAAATATATCTGGCGTGAGTTTAGTAGAATCAATGCCTACCCATCAACATTTGCTAGAAGATCATACGTATTTACGGGTAATATTACAGCCAGGAGAAGAACCAGGAAAAGAAATTGCTAGTGCTTTAATTCGGGCTGGCTTTGGTTTATATGAAATGCGTCGTATTAGTGCAACACTAGAAGATGTTTTCTTAGAATTAACCACAACAGAAAAGAATTTACCCACAAATATAAACTCAGAAATCGAAGAAGGAGAAGCTGCATAAATGGGTATAGTCATCGCCAATATTATTGCTATTTATCGTCGAGAACTACAGAGTTATTTTGTTTCTCCATTGGCCTATGGCATAGCTAGTGCATTTTGGTTTTTAGCGGGTTTATTTTTCGTCATGATTTTATTAGGACCCGATGGAATTTTAGTCACAGTTTCTGCCTATGATTTACAAGGACAACAATTTGCGCCAAAAATAGATGTTCCCTACGAATTTAGTAGAGCATTTTTAGATAGAATGGGATGGTTAATGTTATTTATCTTGCCTATTTTGTCCATGGGACTCTACGCCGAAGAACGCAAACGAGGAACTTTAGAACTATTAGCCACATCACCAGTTACCAACTGGGCTGTAGCCGTAGGCAAATTATTAGGAGTATTAACATTTTTATTGACAATGATTTTACCTTTAATGGGATTTGAAGCGATCGCTTTATCCAATTCCACTCCTCCCATATCACCCACAATTCCCTTACTGGGTCACTTAGGACTACTCTTACTAGCAGCAGCAATTTTATCATTAGGAATGTTTATTTCCTCATTAACAGATAGTACAATTTTATCGGCAGTCCTCACCTTTGCCATAGTTATTTTGCTGTTATTTGTTGATTTAATTGCCAAAACCATTCCCGGTCAAATTGGTGAAGCAGTTAGTCATTTATCCCTCCTCAAACATTACAATACCCTGATTCAAGGAATTTTCGATACTAGCAGCTTGATTTTATTTGCCAGTTACATTATCTTAGGTATTTTTCTCACAGCCCAATCAATTGATGCACTTCGCTTTCAACGTCAGTAATTGTCAGTTGTCAGTTGTCCATTGTCCGTTGTCAGTTGTCAGTTGTCTGTAGAAAAAATCTTCTCCTCTGCACCCCTGTAACCTGTCACCTGTTCCCTGTTCCCTGTTCCCTGTTCCCTGTTCCCTACTATAAAGAATGAATAAAAACAAACTTTGGAAACTTATAATTTGGCTAGGACCATTCTTGATCACCGCTGGTTTAACCATTCGTTTAACATCAGTAAATTCAAGA
>Ga0315905_10002502_pt1 | contig 19306 bp, 13 predicted proteins | sample LakEriMetagenome_5_FD_203522 | JGI IMG/M metagenome (GOLD analysis project Ga0315905, IMG submission 203522) | Freshwater fungal communities from buoy surface, Lake Erie, Ohio, United States - Buoy 4 MA121 | ecosystem: Environmental > Aquatic > Freshwater > Lake | place: USA: Lake Erie, Ohio... | reverse complement strand
TCGCCGGCGCCCAGCACCCGCAGCCGCCACGCGACGGGCTGGGCCCGCTTTCCGCCGGGCCACGCGTCCCCGGTCAGGCCCAGCTCGAGCACCTCCCCGCCAGCGCGCAGCGCAGCCGGGAACCGGTGGGTCACCGGCTCGGGCCCGTCGGGCCGGAGGACGGCCAGCTCGAGGACCGCGGCCGGCACCGCGGCGCCGCGCGTGCGGACGAGGAAGTAGAAGCCCGCCCGTTGATCGGGCGAGGTGCGCAGCACGCGCCGGGGGCCGGAGTCCGGGGCGGCGCCGAAGTACTCGCGCAGCCGCGTGAAGTCCTCGGCCTCCTTCCATCCCGGCCAGACGCGCACGAGGGCGAATTCCGGCGCGGGGGCGGCCGCGGCGGCGCCAGCGACGCAGAGCACGAACAGGAGGCGGAGCGAAAACATCGCGGAAGACGGTGGGTGGCGCGCGCGTGCGCCGCAAGCCGCGGGGATTCAGGGGGCGGCGAACGCGATCCGCTGGAACCGGTGCAGGCCGAGGGGAGCCGGCTCCCAGCCCCGCACCGCCGGATCCAGCAGGTAGGTTTGCGCGCCGTGTACGAGCGGGGTCACCGGCGCCTCCTCGAGCAGCCGCGTCTCCGCCCGCCGGAGCAGGGTCGCCCGCGCGGCCGGATCGGCGGTCTCGCGCGCTTCCGCCAGCAGCCCGTCGTAGGCGGCGTCCGCCCAGCCGGTCCAGTTGTTGCCCCCGCCGGTCACGAACAGGCCGAGAAAGGTGAGGGGGTCGGCGTAGTCCGCGACCCAGCCGAGCAGCGCCGCAGTGTGCGCGCCCTGCTGCTGCTGCTCGAGCCAGGTTTTCTGCTCGACGACCTCGATCGTCGCGGTGACGCCGATCCGCCGCCACATCTCCTGGATGGCCTCGGCGACCTTGGGCAGGTGACCGTCGTTGCGGGCCAGCAGCGGGATCGGCGGCAGCCCGCGTCCCTCCGGGAAACCCGCCTCCGCCAGCAACCGGCGGGCGGCCTCTGGGTCGGTGCGGGTGCCGGCCACGGGCGCGTACTCGCCGCAGCCCGGGGGCACGAAGCCGCCGGCGGGGGCGCGGGCGCCGGAGTAGACGGCGCGCGAGAGGGCGGCGCGGTCGATCGCGAGGGCCAGTGCGCGGCGCACCGCGGGCCGGTCGAGCGGCGCGCGCCGGACGTTGAGGTTGAGGTACCAGGTGTTGAGGAGCGGGTCGACGCGGAGGCGCGGGTCCGCGCCCTCGCGGTAGGCGCCGAGCCGGCTCGCGGGGAGATCGAAGGTCACGTGGAGTTGGCCGGCGCGGAACGCGTGCTCTTCGGCGCCGGGTTGCTCGATGGGCAGGAATTCCACCCGTTGCAGGCGGGTGCCCGCCGCGTCCCAGTACGTCGGGTTGCGTGCGACGACGATTCGCGCCTGCGGCCGCCACTCGGCGAGGGTGAAAGCGCCGTTGCCCACGAGGTTGCCCGGGCGGGTCCACGCGGTGCCGCGCCGCGTCCCGGCCTCGAAACGCTCGAGCGTCGCGCGGTGCACGGGGTACCAGGCCGGGTGGGCCGCGAGCGTGGGCAGGTAGGGCACGGGGTGGGCGAGGTGCAGGCGGAGGGTGCGGTCGTCCACCACTTCCACGCCCACGCGGCTGAAGTCCGGCGTGCGCCCCTCGTGGAAATCCCGCGCGCCCCGCAGCACCCAGAGCAGGTGAGCCGAGGGCGAGCCCAGCGCGGGCGTCAGGACCCGGCGGAAGCCGTACGCGAAGTCGTCGGCCGTGACCGGGTCGCCGTTCGACCAGCGCGCCTCGGGCCGCAGGTGGAAGGTCCACGCGCGGCCGTCGGGCGAGGTCTCCCAGCGGGCGGCGGCGCCGGGCAGGCCCCGCGAGGTGCGTTCCTCGAGCACGGTCAGGCCCTCGAAGAGCGCGCTGACCACGATCATCTCGGTGAACGCGTCGACCGTGTGGGGATCGAGGTCCGCGGGCTCGGCCTGGTTGCCCACCAGCAGGGTGCCGGTGCGCCGCCCCGCTTCCGCCGGGGTTTCCCTCCCGCCGCAGCCGGCGAGGAGGACCAGGAGCACCGCCGCCGCCCAGAACGCAGGGATCGTCCGCATCCCCCGGATGCAACGTCCCGCCGCCGGCGGGGCCAAGGAATTTCCGGGGGCCGCCGCGCGCGCAAAATCGGGATGGCGTCGAGCCGGGCGGGGCGCCTAGAAACGGGCATGAGCTGCCCGCCCCGTCACCCCGCGCGTCGCGACTTCCTCCGGGCCGGCGCCGGCGCCCTCCTCGCCGCCGGCCTGCCCCCCGCCCGCGCGGCCGCCCCCGCGCGCAATGCCCGCGTCGCCATCGTCACCTGCCGCGGTTACGGCCCCGAGGTGAAGGCCGCGCTCGACCGCAGCTTCGACCAGCTCGGCGGCCTTGGCCCGCTCGTCGGCGGCAAGACGGTCACGATCAAACTCAACCTTACCGGCTCCAACTTCACGCCGCTCTTCGGCCGCCCCGTCGGCGAAAGCTACATCACCCACCCCGCGACTGTGATGGCGCTCACCGCCTCGCTTTTCACTGCGGGTGCGCGGCGCGTCCGCCTCGTCGAGTCCACCAGCCTGCGCCAGCCGCTGGAGCAGACGCTGGTCGACGCCGGCTTCGACTGGCGCGCGCTGTCCGCGCTGGGGAAGGTCGAAGCCGAGGACACCCGCAACCTCGGCCGGGGCCGCTCCTACGCGAACCTCAAGGTGGGCTTCGGGGGGCACCTCTTCGACCAGTTCGAGCTCAACCACTCTTACGTCGACACCGACGTGTTCGTCTCCCTCTGCAAGCTGAAGACCCACATCACGACGGGCATCACCCTCACGATGAAGAACCTCTTCGGCATCACCCCCAACGCCCTCTACGGCGACGACGCCCCGTCCGAGGACGGCGTGCGCGGGCGCGGGCGGCTGCACAACCTCAAGGGCTGGGACGGGCAGAACCAGGCCGTCTTCGACCCCCCGGGGAGCAAGCGCGACTTCTTCGAGCCGAAGGACGCCGGCTACCGCATCCCGCGGATCGTGACCGACGTCTGCGCCGCGCGTCCGATCCACCTCGGCATCATTGACGGCATCACGACCCTGAACTGGTCCGAGGGCCCGTGGGTGAAGGGCCGCGAGCAGAAGATGGCGCGTCCCGGGGTGATCATCGCGGGCCTCGACCCGGTGGCGACCGACACCGTCGGGACGGCGGTGATGGGCTTCGAGAACGTGCGGGCGGAACGGGGCACGATCCCGTTCAAGCCGGGCGACAACCACCTCGTGATGGCGGAGCGGGCCGGCCTCGGCACCGCGGACCTCGCGCGGATCGACGTTGCCGGCGAGCCGATCGCGAAGGTGCGCAGCCGCGAGTTCCCGGCCTAGCCGGCCTGACCGGCGGCGCGGCGGTCGCGCCAGCGCCACCAGCCGGCGAGCACGCTGCCGATCACCGAGTGGAAGACGCTCGAGATCGCGCACGGCACCGCCGTGAGCGGGTCGGCGAAGTGCTTCCGCGCGAGGACCACGCCGAGGCCCGAGTTCTGCATCCCGACCTCGATCGAGATCGTGCGCACCGCCGCGCGGTCGAAGCCGAGGACCCAGGCGAAGGCGTAACCCAGGGCGAAGCCGCCGGCGTGGAGCGTGAAGACGGCGGCGAGCAGCGGGGCGGCCGCCTCCCGGATCGCCGCGGCGCTCCCGCCGATCACGCTCGCGCAGATCAGCGCGATCACCACCACCGAGAGCAGCGGCAGCACGGCCTGGGCGCGCGCCACCGCCCGCGGCGCCTGCCGGTTCAGCCACACCCCGAGCACCACGGGCAGGACCACGACCTGGAAGGTGCTCAGGAACAACCCCCACGCGTCCACCTGCACCAGCGTGCCGGCCAGCCAGGCGGTGAGCAGCGGCGTCATGAAGACCGCCGCGAAGGTCGAGCACATCGTCATCACCACCGAGAGACAGACGTTGGCGCCGGCGAGGTAGGTGACGACGTTGGAGGCGGTGCCGCCCGGGCAGCAGGCGACGAGGATGAGCCCGACCGCGAAGGCGGGCTCGAGCCCGAACGCGCGCCCGGCGGCCCAGCCGAGGAGGGGCATAATGGTGAATTGCGCGACGAAGCCGGCGGCGACGGCGGCGGGCATGCGCGCCACGCCCCGGAAATCCTCCGGCGTGAGGGTGAGTCCCATCCCGAGCATCACCACGGCGAGGCCCCAGACGATCCACGGTCCGCTGAACCAGGTGAAGGCGCGCGGCTCGACCAGCGCGAGGCCGCTGCAGACGGCGACCCAGACGGGGAAGGCGTTGGTGAGCGCGTTGAGCAGGCGGGTCATGGCGCGGCACGCTGGGCCGTCGGCTTGATGCTGGCGAGCCCGGAGGCGGGGCTCGCGCATTGACTTGCCGCGGGCGGCACGGTTCAAACCGGCGGGGTGACCGCGACCTCGCGGCCAGCCCCCATTCCCCTTTCTCCTTTCGCCCCCATGAAGAAGTACAATGTCGCGGTCGTCGGCTACGGCTGGGTCGCGACCGCCCACATCCCCGCGATCAACGCGACCGGCCAGGCGCGCGTCACCGCCATCTGCTCATCCCGCCCGCTCGACGCCGCGGCCCTCTCCGCCCAGCACGGTGGGCCCATCACGACCTACACCAGCTACGAGGAGATGCTGCGCCGGCCCGACATCCACGCGGTTTCCATCTGCAGCTACCCGCGGGACCACGCCGCGCACGCGATCGCCGCCGCCCGCGCCGGCAAGCACATCATCCTCGAGAAGCCGATCAGCCTCACGCTCGAGGACGCGCGGGCGGTCGCCGCCGCGGTCAAGGCCGCCGGCGTGCGGGTCTGCGTCTGCTTCGAGTGCCGCTTCTCCAGCCAGTTCCTCGCCACCAAGGCCGTCCTCGACGCCGGCCTCCTCGGCCAACTCCACTACGGGGAGGTCGATTACTACCACGGCATCGGGCCGTGGTACGGCCAGTTCCGCTGGAACGTCCGCCGTGACGGCGGTGGCACCAGCCTGCTCTCCGCCGGCTGCCACGCGATGGACGCCCTGCTACTCTGCCTAGGCGGCGAGGTCGAGAGTGTCACCAGCGTCGCCACGCGCTCCAGCAGCCCTACGTTCGCCCCCTATGAGTACCCAACCACCTCGGTCACCCTCGTCCGCTTCCGGCACGGAGCGGTCGGCAAGGTCGCTTCGGTGATCGATTGCCTGCAGCCCTATTACTTCCACACGCACCTCGTGGGCAGCGAGGGTAGCCTCCTCGACCACCGTTTCCACTCGGCCAAGCTCGCCACGGACAAGCACCGCTGGAGCGAGCTCTCGATGAAGCTGCTCGATTCGGGCGACGTTTCGGATCACCCCTACCAGACCCAGTTCCAGGCCTTCTTTGACGCGCTCGACGCCGGCCGGGAGATGCCGCTGACCTCGCTCGACGACGCGATGCGCTCGCACCTCGCGTGCCTTGCCGCCGACCGTTCGGCCGCCGAGAACCGGACCGTCGCGCTGGCCGAGCTGCATGGCTGAGCGGGCGGCCATCGCCATCGCGGCGCACCCGGACGACATCGAGTTCACGATGGCCGGCACGCTCCTGCGCCTGCGGGAGGCGGGCTGGAAGATCCACTGCCTGAACGTCTCCTCCGGGGACTGCGGTAGCCTCGTGCATGGCCGCACCGCGCTGCGCCGGATCCGCGCCGCAGAGGCCCGCCGGGCCGCCGCCGTGCTCGGCGCGGTGCACCATCCCAGTCAGGCCGACGACATCGGGATACTCTACGGACTGCCGCTGCTGCGCCGCCTCGCCGCGGTTATCCGCGAGGTGCGACCTGCGATTGTCCTCACCCATCCGCCGCAGGACTATATGGAGGACCACACGGAGACCTGCCGCTTGGCGGTGTCCGCCGCCTTTGTGCGCGGGATCCCCAACTTCGCCTCGGTTCCGCGCCGCCCGGCTTGGGGCGGGGAGACCGTGATCTACCACGCGATGCCCCACGGCCTGCACGATCCGCTGCGGCGCCGCGTCGTCGCGGGCTCGTGGGTCGACACCACCGCTGTCCACGCCCGCAAACTGGAGGCCCTCGCCTGCCACGAGAGCCAGCACGCTTGGCTACGGGCTTCTCAAGGGATGAATTCTTACCTGCGCGATATGGAGCGGATGAGCCGCGCCGTCGGCCGCCAGTCGGGCCGGTTCCGCCACGCCGAGGGCTGGCGGCGGCACAGCCACCCCGGCTTCAGCGCGACGGACGCCGATCCGCTCCGCGCCGCCCTCGGCCCGCTCTGCCGGGTCAACGCCACCTATGAGCGCGCGCTGCGACGCGGCGCCCCCTGATCCTATGCCCCGCAAGCTCAGCACCATCGCCCCCGACTGGTGGGATTACACCACCCTTGATTCCGAGCTCATCGCCGAGGCCGCGCGCCTCACCCCGGCCCAGCTCGTCCGCCTGTCTCGCGACGGCTTCCGGGTCGTGCTCTATGACTCGCTGGAGGACTTCTACCTCGCCGAGGCGCTGGAATACATCACCGCGTGGCGCCAGGCCACCGCGGACAACCCAGTGGGCATCTGCGGCCCGATCGGCCCGACGGAGCAACTGCCGCTCGTCGCCCGGCTCGTCAACGAGCTCGGCCTCTCCCTGCGCCACGCCCACTTCTGGGGGATGGACGAGTGGTACGAGAACGGCCGCGAGGTGCCGGTGACGCACCCGTTGTCCTTCGAGCGGGCGGACCGCGAGCTGTGCTTCAACCGCATCCGCCGCGAGCTCGCGATGCCGGAGGCCAACCTCCACTTTCCCAAGGCCGACCTTGCGGCCTACCGGCGCAGCTGGGACGGCGTGCGCTGCGCGGTAATGCAGGGCGGCCAAGGCGACATCAAACACTGGGCCTTCAACGACCCCGTGCGCCGTCGCGGCAAGCACCGCGACGCGCCGCCGACGCCTGCCGAGTATCGCCGCCTCGCCACCCGAGTGGTCGAGCTGCACCCCGTCACCTTGGCCCAGAACGCCCGCACCTCCGGGGGCGGCAACATCACGATGGTGCCGACGCAGGCGATCACGGTCGGGCCGGTCGAGACCTGGCAGGCCGAGAAGGTCTCCATCTGGCAGGCGGGCACGCACGACAACCCGCTCGGCCAGCGCCTGACGACCCTGATGATCAGCCGGGGGATCGCCGACAGCGCGGTCCCGATGTCTTTGCTCGCCGAGCATCCCAACGTGCAGTTCAACTTCTTCCGCGGGGGCCTCGGCACCTGCGCGGTTGAGATGCACTGAGCCCCCGCTTCCCCGCCCTCCCCGGAATCCACCCCCAACCCTATGTCCACCTCACCGGACCAATCCGCCCTCAAGTTCAAGCTCTGCGGCTTCATGTTCCTCCAGTACTTCATCTGGGGCGCGTGGTACGTCAGCATGGGCCCGTACCTCGCCGTCACCCTCAAGTTTGAGGGGGCGCAGATCGGCCTCGCGTACGGCGCCTTCGCCATCGGCGCGATGATCTCGCCGTTCCTCGTCGGCCTAATCGCCGATCGCTACTTCGCCTCGGAGAAGATCCTCGCCGTGCTCGGCCTCGCGGGCGGCGTCGTGCTCTGCCTGATTCCGCGCTGCACCACGTTTTCCTCGTTCTACCCGATGCTGATCCTGTACTGCGCGCTCTACGTGCCGACGCTGGCGCTGGGCAACTCGCTGTCGCTCTCGCACCTCGCCAACCCGAAGGTCGACTTCCCGCGGGTGAAGATGCTGTCCGCCGTCGGTTGGATCGCCGGCCTCTTTGGCCTGGGGCTGATCGCGAGCGCGGAGTCGCCGGTGCAGTTCTACCTCGCGGGCGGGGCCTCGATCGTGTTCGGCCTCTTCTCCCTCGCGCTGCCGCACACCCCGCCGCGCAAGACCGGCGCCAACGTCAGCCTCGGCGAGATCCTCGGCCTCGACGCCCTCGCGCTGCTGCGCAAGCCGTCGTTCGCGATCTTCATCCTCTGTATGTTCCTGATCTGCATCCCGCTGTACTTCTACTTCGTGAACCTCGGGGTTTACCTCTCGGAGCTGAAGTGGACGAATATGCTGGAGAAGACCTCCCTCGCGCAGGTCTCGGACGTGGTGTTCTTCCTGCTGCTGCCGATCTTCCTGCGGCGGTTCGGCTACAAGGTGACGATCTTCCTCGGCATCGCCTGCTGGGTGGCGCGCTACTTCGCCCTCGGTTACAGCGCCGACGGCGGCGCGGCCCAGACGGCCCTGATCTTCACCGCGATCCTCCTCCACGGGGCCTGCTACGACTTCCTCTTCATCGCCGGGCAGCTCTACGTCGACGAGGAGGCCAACGAGCGCATCCGCGGCGCGGCGCAGGGCCTCATCGCCTTCATCCTCTGGGGGGTCGGCGCCTTCGTGGGCACGCTGCTCGCCGGCCAGGTCCTCGCCCAGCACGCCCTGAAGACCCCGACCGCCGCGGGCATCGCCCACGACTGGAAGGCGATCTGGATGACGCCGGCCTGGGGCGCCCTCGCGGTGCTCGTGGTCTTCGTGATCTTCTTCCGCAACCCGACGAAGAAGGCGGCATAGGCCGCCGCCGGTTCGACCGCGCACCGGGGCCCTTCCTTGCGGGAGGGCCCTTTTTGCCGGCCGGCGGGCCAGCCCCCGCTTGACCCCGCCCCCCGCGGCGTGCGTTCGTGCTTCGCCCCGCGCGACCGCCGCCTGGCCCCTGGTCGCGTTGCCACCCCTCCCTGCCCGCACCATGCACCCCGTCCGCTCCCCTCACGCCCGCCGACGCCTGCCGGCCGGGCTGATCATCCTCGTGGCCCTTGGCCTGCGTGCCGGCGCCCAGGTCGCCCCGGCCCTGCCGCCGGCCAAGCCCGGCGAGAAGCCCGAGGAGGCCGTCCAGCTCTCGCCGTTCGAGGTCCGCCCGGATGACGACTCCGGTTACCAGGCGGGCAACACGACCGCCGGCTCGCGCCTCAACGCGCGGCTGAAGGACACGCCCGCCGCCGTCTCCCCGTTCACCAAGGAGTTCCTCTCCGACATCGGGGCCACCGACCTCGAGTCGATGCTGGCTTACGCCACCAACGTCGAGCGGGAGGTCGAGGACTCGACCAACGGTTTCAACAACCCGGCGGGGCGCGATTCCACCGGCAACGACTTCCGCTTCCGCGTGCGCGGCATCCCGGGCTCCTCGTCCGTCAATTACGCGCAGTCCGCGGTGCCGGTGGACCTCTACAACATCGAGCGCGCGGAGGTGGCGAGCGGGCCGAACTCCATCCTCTTCGGCCTTGGCGCGCCCGGCGGCACCGTCGCGCTCTCGAGCCGGTTCGCGCAACTCCGGCGCACCACCACCTCCGGCAAGAGCGTGGCGGGCTCCTGGGACTATTTCCGCCACGAGCTGGACCACAACCAGGTGCTCGTGCGCGGCCGGCTGGGCGTCCGCCTGATGGGCCTCTACCAGGACGCGAAGGGCTGGCGGCAGTGGGACCTCAATGAGCAGCGCCGCCTGACGGCCGCCTTCAGTTACCAGCCGTGGGCGAACACCGCGATCCGCGGCAGCTACCAGGGCGGCAACTCCGCCAACAACATCTCCCTGCCGTGGAACGCCACCGATTCCGTGACCTCCTGGCTGGCCGCGAGCCGGCCGGTCGCGGAGGGCGCGGCGGTGCCCACGACCAGCGCCTTCGGCACGGCCAACCGCTACACGTTCTTCTCGCAGGACAACGCGGTGTACAACCTGCGCTCCGAACTCTTCAGCGCCCGCGCCCCGAGCACCACGCTGGTGTCGCCCGCGCTGATGGGCTACGCCTACAACCTCACCGGCCCCGGGGGCCTGCGCACGCAGAACTTCAACGAGTGGCAGTTCAAGGTGGAGCACCGTTTCGCGCGGACGCTCGTCGGCGAGTTCGCGTACTTCCAGAACGTCAACCGCATCCTGACGCGCGGGAACATCAACCCGAACGTGTTCCTGACGGGCGATCCGAACCCCAGCATCCCCAGCGCGACGCTCGCGGTCGTGCCCAACCCGAGGGTGCGCCAGCTCTACCTCGAGGACAACTGGGGCCGCGACCCCTTCCGCGACCGCAACGAGGTCTACCGCCTCAGCCTGGCGTGGGAGCCGAACTTCGGCCCGTGGCTCGGCCGCCACCGGCTTGCCGGGCTCGCGGAGTCCACCCGGCAGGACCGCCTGCGCCGCTGGCAGAACGAGATCCTCGTCAACCAGGCCAACCTCGCCATCTCCAACGCCGCCAACCCCGAGGCCGCCGCGAACCAGCCGTGGCGCCGCCGCTACGTGACCGAGGGCCGGTTCGAGACCTATTTCGCCGCCGATCCCACGCAGGAGATCCCCGCCTTCACCATCGGGGCCAACACCTACCGTTCCCACTTCGCCGCCCGCACCCGCTCCAACACCCGCACCACCCAGGACGCGCGCTCGCTGATGTTCGCCGCCCAGAGCTTCTGGTTCCGCGAGCGGCTCGTCACCACCCTCGGCTACCGCGTCGATCCGATCATCTTCGGCACCTACGATCAGGCGCGCATCACCGACCCCAACGACCCGCGCTACACCTCGGGCCGCTTCGCGCTCAACGAGTGGGACTTCAACGGTGGCATCGCCGTGAACCGCTACCGGCCGAAGACCTTCACCGCCGGGGCCGTCCTGCACGTCCTGCCCCGGCTCTCGCTCTTCTACAACGAGTCCCGCAACAGCGGCACGCCGCGCCTCGACCGCACCGTGCTTCCCACCGGCAAGACGCCGCCCCCCACCGAGGGGCTCGGCCACGACGTGGGGCTGATGTTCGACGTGCTCGGGGACGACCGCCTGTTCTTCCGCTTCGGCGCGTACGAGACCCGCCAGACCAACGATGCCGCCATCATCCCGGACGGCCTGTCGGTGAACACGTCGACCTCCCTCGGCGGCACCGCGATGGTCAACATCTACAACGCCCTGCTGGCCGCCGGGCGGATCACGCAGGCGCAGTTCGACTCCGAGCTGAAGTTCTTCAACGCGGCCACCATCGACGCGCTGACCAAGGGCTGGGAGGCGGAGTTCGTCGCGAATCCGACGAAGGCGCTCACGCTTCGCCTCGGCGTCTCCTACTCGCAGCGGCGCCGCGAGAACTTCTTCGAGGAGGTTTACAGCTACTTCGCCGAGTGGGAGCCGAAGTGGCGGGCCGCCGCGGCGGGCGACGCCGCGCTGCTCGCCACGGTCAACCAGCAGCTGGCCACGGCGCACGAGAACATCGACGCGATGGCCGCCCTGCAGAACAGCGCCTTCGGCACGCGCCCCTACAAGGCCAACCTCACCGGCCGCTACCGCTTCGCGGAGGGCCGGCTCAAGGGGGCGTTCGTGGGCGGCGCCGGGCGGTTCCAGAGCCGCAACCTGACGCGCATCTCGCAGCTCGACGGCCGCCAGATCTGGGGCACGCCGACGCTCTTTGCGGACGTCTTCGGCGGCTACCGCTTCACGCTGCCGGGCCGCCGCGTCGCGATGAACGTGCAGCTGAACGTGCGCAACGCCTTCAACTCGTACCTGGTCGGCGTCGGCCGCCTCAACGCGCAGGAGAACGGTTACCTCCGGATCTACCTCAACGAGCCGCGGAACTACCGCCTCACGGTGGGCGCGGATTTCTGAGGTCCGATGTGGCCGCGGCAGTTGCCGCGGATGCGGGCACGCAGGACGGTTGCTCCGTTGTGGCCGCGGCGGCAGCCGCGGCCGCGGAGGGAAAGGCATTCCGGTGCGGGCCGGGGTCTGGCTTCTGCGGGAGGAATTTCGGCCGGGATCCACGGCAACTGCCGCGGCCTCATCGCGCCGCGGCCCGATCCCGGTTCAGCGCAGCGCGAGCCGCCGGATCTCGCTGACGCTCAGCGCGCGGGGGAACACCGCGATCTCGTCGAGCCGCCCCTCCCAGTTTGAGTCGTTGTCCGAGCGTCCGCCGAACATCGTCGCGGCCGGGCCGCCCGCGTCCGCCAGACCCTCGAGCTCCAACGCGCCGTCGAGGTACACGCGGACCTTGCGCCCGTCCCGCACCAGCGCCACATGGTGCCAGCTCCAGCGGGGGATGGCCGTGCGCCCGGTCAGGCGCGCCGCGGCGTCGGGCCCGCGCTGGAAGATGAGCCGGCCGGCCTCGGGCCCCGCGCCCGCCACGCCGAGGTGCTCCCCCGCGGCGCTCAGGCCGTGGTCGTGGTCGCGCGAGTAGCACCAGCCGCTGACCGCGCGCGCCCCGTCCGGCATCCCGTTCCACAGCCAGAGGGAGACGGTGTGTCGCGGACCCAGGTCCGGCAGCCGGGCCTGGAGCCGGCCGCCGGCGAAGTGCGGCGCGCGGTTAACGGCGCCGCCTCCGGCGAACTTCGCCGGATGCGGACCCTCGAGGTGGAACGTCACCGCCGGCTCGTAGTGGGCATCGCGGTGCCGGCCGCTCGCGTCGGCGGCGACCGGGCCGGTGAACTCATCCACGCGCCACCAGGCCATCGGACGCGTGTTCCGGATCACCTCCGCTGCCGGGCCCGGGGGGAGTTCCCAGCTGCGCCGGGGTTGGCCGGTCACTTGCTCCAGCAGCTCTATCCCCGCCTGCGTGATGCGGGGTTCCGCCGAGGCCTCGAGGCCGGCGGAACGCGCGGCCCACGTGTTGTAGCCGCCGAAAAGATACTGTTCCGGGGGCGGGATGTAGCCGTCACCGCCGTTGGCCAACTCAATCACCATCGTCTTTTCCAGCGGGCTGGCGGCCTTCAGCTTCAGTCCGGTGATGGCGTACGTCTCGCACGGCGTGGTCGCGATCGCGATGTCGCCGAGGCGCAGGGCCTGGACCACGATCTCGGTCTGCTTGCGCTCGTGGAGGAAAATCTGCTCGCGGGCATAGATTTCCGGCTGGGTCTTCGGCAGGCGGTCGCCCATTTCCGCCACGATGCGCCGCGCCCATTCCAGCCGCTGCTGGTCGGGCACCCGGTAGGCCAGGGTCATCCGGCGCTCCGCCATCGCCAGGGACACGTCCTCCCGGTGCTTCACGCCGGCCAGGGCCTGGGCGGCGACGGCGGCAAGGTCCGCGGCGTACTGCTCAAGGGTGGGTTTCGGCCGGTCCTTCTCGGGCACGCGGTAGTCAACCCGCCAGATGTCGCCGCTGCACCCGTGCGACATCGCGGGCAGGAAGCCGCCGCCGGGCGCCACCTTCTCGGCCAGCGCCGCGCAGAACAGGCCGAAGTAGTCCGCGCTCAGGAGGCTGTCCCCGAAGTAGTGCATCGAGAAGTTGGCCAGCACGCCGAGCGGGCGGCCGTCGCGCGTCTGCACGGAGATCAGGGAGAGCTCGGGATCCTCCGGGCCCGACTCCCCGGTCACGTCGTCCCAGTTGCGTGCGGCGTGCATGTTGGCGCGCACGGTCGGGTTGCCAAAGGGGTCGGCGACGACGCGATCAGGCCGGCGGATCCAGCGGCGGACCGCGGTGAAGGCGGCCGCGTCCGCGCGGGCGAAGCCGAGCCGGGCCGGGACGAGCGCGGCGTGCGCCGCGGCGACGGCGGCGGCGAGGCGCTCCCGCACGAAGGGGACGTAGGCCGGGTCGGCATCCGTCCCGAGGCAGCCCATCGCGGCGGGCGCGGTGTGCGTGTGCGTCGCGGAGATGAGGATCCGGTCCCGCGGGATCCCGGTGCGGGCGGAGGCCAGCGCCTTGGCCTCGTCGAGCAGCGGTCGCGGGAGCATGCAGCTGTCCACGACCACGATCGCCAGCCGTTCGCGGCCGTCGCTGAAGGCGAAGGCGCGCGCGTGCAGGCGGCTCTTCACCTTGTCCACCGTGCGGCTCACCATCCCGCCGTTGACCAGCACCGGCAGCCGCTCCGGGGTGACGTCGACCAAGGCGGTCCCAGCCTGGAATTCGGCGCGGAGACCGGCGGGCAGGAGGAGCAGGAAGAGGAGCAGGCGGCGGAGGGGCATCGGGGTCAGGGGGGAAGGGAGCGGAGCAGTTCGTGCGCGCGCGCGACGACGCGGTCCTCGGCGTCGGGCGCGAAGGGGCCGGGATGGATGAGGAGGCGGGTGTTGGCGCCGACCGCCTCGTAGCCGCCCTCGGCCAGCACGCGGCGGCTGGGCAGGTAGCCGAAGACCTCGTTGCTGTAGCCTGCGATCCAGACGGCGGCGGGGCCGGCCAGCTCGCGCTTGAGACGCAGGGCGTAGTCGACGACCACCTCCCCCGCGATGGCCACCAGGGTCAGGTCGGAGCCGAGTCGCACCACGTGCACCGCGCAGGGAAGGGGCGGAGGCCGTTCGCCGCGGGTATGCGCGGCGGCGAGCGCCTTCGCGCGGGCCACGACCTCGGGGGTGTGGGTCGCCGGGGTGTAGGCGGCGAGGGCCGGCGGGGGCAGCGGATCGTAATCCAGGAGCGCGGGAGCGAGCGCGGCGCGGAGCGGGCCGGTGACGGGCCGCGGGCGGGCGGCGAGCGCGGTGTGGACGGCGTTGGCGAGGGCGCGGCCGTGCTGGCGGGCGAGTTGCTCGGAGGTCTGTCCGGGTACGCCCCGGCGGGGATACGGGTTCTGGTCGCCGCCGGCGCCGGTGATGAACAGCGCGGTCGCGCCGGGGTACGCTTCCTCTAAGTCGCGCTGGGCGTGGCCGGCGTAATCGCCGCTCAGCAGGTTGCCGCTGAGCGTCGTGTTGTGGCAGGCGTAGCCGAAGACGAGGGCCCGCGTTTTCCCGTCAGCGCCCGCGACCCGCAGCACGGGCACGTCGTGGTCGACCGGGCCCGCGGGGTGCGGGTTGTTGGAAATGCCGCCGCCCGCCTCGGGACGCCGGCGGTTCATCGCGAACCCGGCCCGGGCCTGAGCGAACTCAAGGCGCGCGGGGGCCCCCGCGGCGAGGCTCGCACCGAGCAGTTCCACAACCGTCACGCGCAAACTCGCCGCGAACGCCTCCGTCGCAGCCACGTCCTCCGGGCGCGCGGACCGGCGGAACACCTGCTCGACGAGCATCCGCGCCGGGTCGACCAGCGGGCCGCTGTGGGTGTGGGACGCGTTGAGTAGGATTTCGTGCGGCCGCAGGCCGAAGCGGGTCGCACCCTCCCGCTCCACGTGCGCGCGCAGTTCCGCGGTGATACCGATTAGGTCGAGAGTGATGAGCACCAGTCTTCCGCCGTCGCCGTCGTCGAGGCTCACCGCCTTCGCGTGCAGGTCGAGGTCTAAGCCGGCGGAGGGCGCGGTCCGGTTCGCGTAGCCGGCGAGCCACACTGGTCCCGGCGGATTCAGCTTCCGGGTCGCTACCCCGGCGCGCCAGAGGGTGGGCGCGGGGGCGGCAGCGTGGACGGCGAATGGGAGCAGGACGCACGCGAGCAGGAGCAGTCGGCTGGGCAGGGCGGGGGAGGGCCGATTCATCGGGGAGGCGGGGCGGGCTTGGGCTTTGAGGTTGAGCCACGCGGGGACCGGGCTTCAAGTGCGATCACCCCGTCTTTCCCGCCGATGCATTCCGCCCCGCTCCGTCGCCTGCTCCTCCCGTGGTCGGTCGCCCTGACCGCCGCCGCCCTGGCCGCCGCGCCGGGCCCGGGCCCCCTCTCGCCCGCCGAGGCCCTGCGCGCGTTCCGCGTGGAGCCGGGCGTACGCGTGGAGGTTTTTGCCGCCGAGCCGCTGGTGGTTGATCCCGTCGCGTTCGCCTTTGACGACCGCGGCCGGCTCCTCGTGGTCGAGAACCGCGGTTACCCCGGTGAGGTGAAGCGGGACCAGACGCGCGACGATGCCCCGGCGGCGGCCGAGGGCCGGATCGCGCTCCTCGAGGACACCGACGGCGACGGGCGCCCCGACCGACGCCACGAGTACGCGACCGGCCTCGGTTACCCGAACGGGATTTTGCCCTGGCGCGGGGGTGTGTTCGTCACCTGCGCGCCCGACATCCTCTACCTGAAGGACCACGACGGCGACGGGGTGGCGGAGGAGCGGACCGTGGTGCTGACCGGGTTCAGCACGTCGCGCACGACGCAGATCCGGACGAGTCACCCCACGCTCGGGCTCGACGGCTGGGTCTACGTGACCAGCGGGCTCAACGGGGGCAAGGTGCGCTCCCCGCGCCACCCGGAACGGCCGGAGGTGGCGTACACTCCGGCCGACGCGCGCTTTCACCCGGAGACCCTCGAGTTCCAGGTCGTCGGTGGCCGCGGCCAGTACGGGCTCGCGTTCGATGAGTTCGGGCGGCGCTTCAACACCTCGAACCGCCATCCGGTGCAGCAGGTCGTGCTCGAGCCGGCGCAGCTGCGGCGCAATCCGCTGCTGGCGTTTTCGGAGACGGTGCAGCCGGTGTCGCGGGTGGAGGCGGAGGCGGTGGTCTGGCCGGCGGCGCGCGCGCGGGTGACGGCCGATTTCATCCCGGCACTCCTGAGCAAGCCGCACACCGGGACCTTTACCTCCGCCTGTGGCCTGGTGCTCCACGCGGGCCCGGGCCTAGGTGAGGAACGGATCGGCAGCGCATACATTTGCGAACCGGCCCAGAACCTCGTGCAACGTCAGGTGCTGCGCCCCGAGGGGCCGACCTTCCGGGCGGAGCCGGCCACGCGTGGTGCGGAGTTTCTCGCCTCGACGGATTCCTGGTTCCGGCCGGTGTTCGCGGCCGACGGCCCGGACGGCGCTCTTTACGTCGCGGATATGTACCGGCGGGAGATCGACCACCCGGCTTACGTGCCCGAGGAATCACGGGGCGGGCTGGACTTCACGTCGGGCCGGGATCGCGGGCGGATCTATCGCTTGGTCCGCGCGGATGCTCCGCCCGCCGCCCCGGTCCGGCTCGCTGGCGACCTGGACGGGCTGCTTGCGGGGCTGGAGGCGCCTGAGCCGTGGGTGCGGGCGCGGGCGCAGCGCCTGCTAGTGGAGCGCGGCGAGGGTTCCGCCGTGACCCGTTTGGAAGCGATCGCCCGCTCCGGCGCCCGGCCGGAGACGCGGGTGCGGGCACTCTGGACGCTCGCGGGTCTCAAGCGGCTGTCGCCCGCAGTGCTGGAGTCAGCCACGCGGGACGCGGTCGCGGGCGTGCGCGAGCAGGGCGTCACCCTGGCCGGAGCGCGGCTCGCGACGGAGCCCACGCTGGGCGCGCTGCTGCTGGTGGCCGCGGCGGATCCCGATGCCCGCGTGCGTTTCCTCGCCGCCCTGGCCCTCGGATCCTGGCCGGATCCGCGGGCGGTGGAGGGCCTTGCGGCGGTCGCGGTGCGGGATGGCGCGGAACGCTGGGCGCGCGCGGCGGTGTTGAGCGGCGTGGGCGGCAGGCTCGAGGCCTTTCAAGCCGCGCTGGCGCCCCGCCTTCCCGCCGCGACTCCGGCGGTGGCTGCGGCACTGCAGGAGGAAGTGGGCCGGCTCGTCGGTGCGGGCGGCTCGGCCGAAGCGGCGGGAGAGTTTTTGCGCGCGGCCCTCGCGGCCCCGGCGGGCGCAGGCTGGCGGGTGCCGGCGATCCTCGGGCTGGCCGAAGGCCTTCGGGCGCGGCCGGACCTGAAGGGGAAGCCGGCGACGGACGTGCTCGCGGCCCGGGCGGGTCCCGCGGGTGCGGCCGCCTTGGAGGAGGTCTTTGGCCGGGCCGCGACCCTCGCGCTCGACCCGGCAGGTGAACCGGCCCAGCGCTCGCGGGCCGTGTCCCTGTTGGCTTTGACGGACTATCCGGCGGGGCTGGGCCGGGCGGCGGCGCTGCTCGACGCGCGGCAGGCCCCGGAATTGCAGCTGCAGTTTGTCCGCGCGCTGGAGCGACTCGGCGATGCGCGCGGGGCGGAGTTGCTGGTGCGGGCGGAAAATTGGGGCCGGTTCACGCCGCAGGTGCGCGAGGCGGCGGTGGCGGCGCTGGCGGCGAAGCCCGCGATGACGCGCGTCCTGTTCGCCGCGATCGACCAGGGCACCGTGCGGGCGCCGGAGATTTCCTCGGTGCGCCGCGCTGCGCTGCTCAAGCAGGCCAACGTCGAGCTGCGCGCGGAGGCGCAGCGGCTGTTCGCGAGCCTCGAGGGCGGCGACCGGATGGAGGTGTACCGGAAGGCCAAGGCGAGCCTGGACCCGCGGGCCGCCGTGGCCGCCGGCGCGGCCCCGTTCGCGCGCGCCTGCTCGGCGTGCCACAGCTTCAACGGGGTCGGCGGCAAGGTCGGGCCGGACCTGACCGGGGTCGGCAACCAGCCCGCCGATGCCCTCCTGCTGCACATTCTGGTGCCGAACTACGAGGTGGCGCCGGCCTACCAGGCGGTGACCGTCACCACCACCGATGACCGGAGCGTGACGGGCTGGGTGGTCGCGGAAACCGAGGTCAGCGTGACCCTCCGTACCGCGGCGGGCGCGGAGGAGATTGTCCTGCGCCGCAACCTGGCGGGCCTCACGGCCTCGGGCGTGTCGCTGATGCCGGACGGCCTCGAGCAGACGATGAGCCCGGCCGAGCTGTCCGCGCTGCTGGCCTACCTGAAGGGCGGCGCCACGGGCGGTTGAGCGGTCCCGCGGGCGCGGAGCTAGGCGGCGGATTCTTGCGGGCGCGCGTTGGCGGCGGCCTGGTCGCAGACGAACGTGTGGGCGAGGTCGGCGAGCTTCGCGAGGAGGAGCAGCTCGTCGCGGCCGAAGCTGTCGCTGTCCTTGAACTGCTTCTGCTCATCCACGTAGGTGCGCGTGAACTTTACGCTGTAGTAGGGGCGGTCCTCGGCGGCGTTTTCCCAGATGCTGGCCTTGACGCGGCCGAGGCGGAGCACACGGAGGGGCGCCTGGCCGGAGCCGCCAGCGCGGGATTGGCCGCCCGAGGGGGCGGGGAAGCGGGAGGAGGTGTTTTTCATAGGTTGCGGTGGCGAGCGTGTCGCGGCGCGGGCGCGGTCCCAGCCCCGCTTATCCCCAAAATCGGGGACACCCTGGGACAGCGTGTGACCCACCCCTCTGCTAAGCTGCGCCTATGAACTCGAACAATCGTCGTTGCTACGGGGTGATGGTCCTGCCGGAGACGCTGTTGCGCCGGCTGCGGGAGGAGTGGCGGGTGGTGGAGACGCCGGCGCGCTGGGACGCGGTGGCGGCCCGGCTGCGGGTGCAGTTGGCCCAGCGCGGGCTGGCGTGGCGCACGGAGCGCCGGCCCCTCGCGGCCTGAGCCGGCGCGCGGCGGCCGGGGCGGCCGGGCTGGACGCGCGGGTCCGCGGCGGCCAGCGTGCGGGGATGACGCCCGCCCCCGCTGCCCCGCTCGCGCGCCGTTCCTTCCTCGCCGCCGCCTCCGGCGCGCTCGCTTTCCCTGCCGTGCTGCGGAGCCAAGGCGGGGCGTCGCCCGCGGCGCGGTTGAACGTGGCTTGCGTCGGCGTCGGCGGCCGTGGCGCCGCGGCGGTGGCCGCGATGAAGGAGGAGAACCTGGTCGCGCTCTGCGACGTCGACGAGACGCGCGCCGCCCGTACCGTCAAGGCGCACCCCGGCGTGCCGTTCTTCCAGGATTACCGGGTGATGCTCGACCGGCTCGGCT
>Ga0315905_10002500_pt1 | contig 19310 bp, 14 predicted proteins | sample LakEriMetagenome_5_FD_203522 | JGI IMG/M metagenome (GOLD analysis project Ga0315905, IMG submission 203522) | Freshwater fungal communities from buoy surface, Lake Erie, Ohio, United States - Buoy 4 MA121 | ecosystem: Environmental > Aquatic > Freshwater > Lake | place: USA: Lake Erie, Ohio... | reverse complement strand
CGCGCCGCCTCGGCCGGGCTGGGGGTTTTATCGCTGTGCAATAGGGCTTCGATACACTGATTCGCATGGATGCATTTCGCGTGATGGGTTTGGGCCGACAAGTGCCCGATGCTGGAGGCTTGCTCACTATCCTCGAGGGTATTGAGTTTGCGATTCCCCAGGGTCAGTCGGTGGCGATCGTGGGCGCTTCGGGGTCGGGCAAATCGACCCTGCTCGGTCTGTTGGCGGGTCTGGATGAACCCAGTAGCGGCAAGGTCCTCGCGCTCGATCAGGATATCTTCGCGCTGGATGAAGACGGGCGTGCGCATTGGCGGGCCCAGCATGTGGGATTCGTCTTCCAGGCCTTTTTGCTCTTGCCTCACATGACCGCACTTGAAAATGTCATGTTGCCCCTGGAGCTTGCCGGTCGCCGGGATGCTCGCGGCGTGGCCCGGGAGTGGCTGGAGAAAGTGGGCCTCGCAGAGCGTGCGAGTCACTATCCGAGAACGCTATCGGGTGGCGAGCAGCAGCGGGTGGCCATCGCCCGGGCGTTTGCGTGCAACCCACCCCTGCTGCTCGCCGATGAGCCCACGGGCAGTCTGGATCACGCAACCGGCGAACGCATCATTGATCTGCTGTTCGAGCTCAATCGGCAGACCGGGGCAACCCTTGTGCTCGTGACGCACGACCGATCTCTGGCCGAGCGCTGTCAGCGCACGATCAGCCTGCATAACGGCCGTCTGGTGCAGCCAGCCGGTTGATACACGCGCGGATCGATCCCGCCAGTTCGGAGGCGGGTAGTCCGATTCCTGATGCCCATTGAGGCCTGCTGCTCAGGGCGTCTGCTGCTGCTCCGTGCAACCACACGCCAAGCCGTGCCGCATCCGGTGCGCTCAGTCCTTGCGCCATCAGGCCGCCGATCACGCCAGCCAGTACATCGCCGGTACCCGCCACCGCGAGCAGGGGGCCACCGCTGGCATTGATGGACCAGGTCCCGTCAGAGTCAGCGACCACGGTGCCCGCGCCCTTCAACACGACCGTGCAGTGATAATGAGCGGCGATCCGCTGCGCTGAACCGATGCGGTCGGCCTGTACCGCCTGCACGCTGCAGCCCAGCAGGCGAGCGGCTTCAAGGGGATGCGGGGTCATGACACAGGCGCTCGAGGCGCGGCTCGTCCAGGAGTCGCTCTTTCTGGGAGGCTGATCGACCTGCGGGGCAGATTGCGGGGCCCCCTGCGTAAGCCCTGCGGGTGGGTTGGGGCTATCGCCCCGTGCCAGCAGATTGAGGGCGTCGGCATCGAGCACACAAGGCAGGGGCGAGGCCACCACCGCCGCAAGCAGCGCTTGCGCACGCGCGTCCTGACCGAGTCCACAGCCGATCACAATGGCATCGGCCAGGCCCAGGTGATCTGGCCGCACCCAGCGGGTCATGAATTCCGGATGAGACGCGGGAGCAGGTGCCAGCGTGTCCTGACCCAGATACAGGCGGCCCGCCCCGACTGCCTGCGCCCCGAGCAGGGCCAGCAGAGCCGCGCCCTGAGTGCTGGGAGCGCCCTGAATCACGAGCAGATCGCCAAAGCGCCCCTTGTGCACATCCCGGGCGCGGCGTGGCGCAAGAGGTCGGGCCTGGGCCTCATCGAAAAGGGTACCGATGCCCGGCGACAGGCCGGCCTCCCGAAAGGCAGTGGCATCGATGCCGATCGTATCGAGCAGAATTTCTGCGCACCATCGGCCCGCCTCACCGGTATGCAGACCGGGTTTGTTGGCCAGCAGGGTCAGTGTGAGATCGGCCCGCACGACCGGCCCGCCATCGATCGGCAGACCCGTGTCGGCATTCAGTCCGCTGGGCAGATCAATGGCCAAGACCTGGAACCGGTAGCAATCCCGCGCATTGAGGGCGTTGATGAGTACGGCGCTGGGCCCATCAATCGCTCGACGCAACCCGATTCCAAAGAGCCCGTCCAGGACCAGGCCCGTGCTGGCGCTGCCGCCCAGCCAGGCGAGGGTCTGCTCCAGGGACCACCAGCTCAGTGCGGCCGTGCGTCGGGCCACGTGCAGCACTGCGGCTGCGTCAGCGGGCCTTCTGGCCTGATCAAAGAGATCGAGCACGACCACCCGATAGCCGCATTCGATCAGCAGCAGACCGGCCTGCAGGGCATCTCCACCATTGTTGCCAGGACCCATGCAGACCAGGACCAGGGGCGGCGCTGAAGGCTCCTGAACGGGCAGGGCGCGCAGGCGTTGCGTTGCGCATCGAGCCACGGCCTTCGCTGCGCGTTGCATGAGTACACCCGGACCTGCCTGAGCGATTGCGCGGGCCTCGAGGGCCTGCAAATCCGGGATTCTCAGAAGATCCACGGTCGTCAGCGTTCAGGGCCCATCAGCAGATCGGGCAACCAGGTCACGATGACGGGGAACGCGGTGATCAGCGCGATGCAGATCAGTAACATGCCAAAAAACGGCAATGCGGCCCGTGCAATCCGGTTGCTGTCGATGCCCGTCATGTTTTGCAACACAAAGAGATTGAAACCAACGGGCGGCGTGACCTCGGCGATTTCCACGAGCAGCACGATGAAGATGCCAAACCACACCAGATCGAATCCGGCCTGCTGAATCATCGGCAACACAACGGCGGCCGTCAGTACGATCATGGAAATGCCATCAAGTGCCGTACCCAGGATCAGATACACCACCGCGAGCACCGCGATCAGCGCGTAGGGAGGCAGATTGAGCGCGGCAACGGACTCAGCCAGCAATCGGGGGATGCCGGTAAATGCCATGGTCTTGGTCAGAAAAGCCGCGCCGGCCAGGATGAACATGATCATGCAAGACACCCGGGTCGCGCTCATGAGGCTGTCGCGAAAGCTTGTCCAGGTGAGTGACCTGCCTGCTGCAGCAATGACGAGCGAGCCCAGCACGCCATAGGCTGCGCACTCGGTGGCGGTCGCCCATCCCGCGACCAGTACCCAGACGATGAACACGATCAACAGGGCGCACGGAATGAGCTGCCCCGAGCGGCGGACCTTTTCAAGAAATCCCGGAATGGGGTCGGGGGCCGGCACGCGATCGGGATGACGCAGCGACCACCAGCCGATGTAGCCCGAAAAGAGCAGCATCAGGATCAATCCGGGAATGAACCCGGCCAGAAAAATCCGAATGATCGAGGCATCGGCAGCCACTGCGTAGACCACCATGGTGATCGAAGGCGGGATCAGGATGCCCAGCGTGCCGGCGGTGGCGAGTGAGCCCAGGGCGAGTTGCTCGTCGTAGCCGCGCCGTTTGAGTTCAGGCAAGGCCACCTTGGCGATCGTGGCGCAGGTGGCCGCCGACGAGCCCGAAACGGATCCGAAGATCCCGCAGCCCAGAATGGTGGTGTGCATCAGTCGGCCGGGAACCCGGCCAAGCCAGGGGGCCAAGCCCTCGAACATCTGCTCGGACAGGCGTGTGCGAAACAGGATCTCGCCCATCCAGATGAAGAGCGGCAACGCTGCCAATTCCCAGGAAGCCGACGACCCCCACATCGCCACAAACAGGTTCTCGCCCCAGCGGGCGGCCTGCATGTCGGTAAAGAGCGCCATGCCGATCCAGCCCACGATGGCCAGGGTCATGGCAATCCAGACCCCTCCCGCCAGCAGCATGAGCATGACCACCAGCAAAAAGAGGCCGACGCCTGCGATACCCAGACTCTCCATCAGACGTCTTCGCTGAAATCACCGCGGGCGTGCCGCTCCTGCACGGCCCGGACGTACTCTGGCGTCTCGCCGCGCAGCACCCACCAGAACTGCTCAACGACCGCCAGAAACAGAAGGGCTGCGCCAATCAGGAACGACAGCTGAGGGATCCACAGAGCCACGACCAGCAGGCCATTGGACATCTCCTGGTACAGCCAGCCGTTGTAGACATACAAGGCGACCGAGGCCAGCAGATAGCCCGTAAACAGAGCCGCAATGCCCAGGGCCAACAATTCAGCGAGCCGTCGACGGGAGGGCGACAGCCCCTCGATGAGCAGGCCGACCCTCACGAAATCGCCATGTCGAAAGGTATGGGCCAGGCCCAGAAAGGCAGCTGCCGCGGTCATCCAGGACACCAGATCGTCGGTCCCGCCTGTGCGCAGCCCCAGCTCACGCATGACCGCTGCGCCGAGCATCACCAGAAAGATCCCGAGCACAAACGCTGCCGCCAGAATCCCGGCGGCATAAAAAAGACGATCGAGCAGCGAACGCAAGGTGTAGGTGTCTGCAGTCTGCAGGCGAACCCTCGGGGCGCCAGGACAGCGCCTCGAGCATCGCCGGCATCACTTACTTGCGGAAGGTGTCAACCACGACTTTGCCCTCGTTGCCGGCCCGCTTGAGCCAGTCTTCGAGCATGATGCCGCCCACCTGGCGGAAATCACTGGTCAGCTTGGCCGGGGAGGGCATGATCTTCATGCCTTTCTCGGCCAGGGCCTTCTTGTACCAGTCGTTTTTCTCTTCAGAGATCTTCCAGCCACGGGTCTCGGCCGCAGCCGCCGACTTGAGCACGGCGTCCTGGGTGGGTTTGTCCAGCGCATCGAAGGCCTTGCGGTTCATGAAAACCGCGTTCTTGGGCAACCAGGCCTGGGTGTCATACCAGTACTTGATGTGCTCATAGGTCTTGGTGTCGTAGCCGGTGGAGCCTGACGACATGTAGGACTCGACCACTCCCGTGGCCAGGGCCTGGGAGAGCTCAGCCGCCTGCACGGTCACGGGCTGGGCACCGATCAGGTCGGCAATCTTGGCGGTTGAGGGGCTGTAGGCGCGCCACTTCACCTTGCGCATGTCTGCAACCGAATTGATTTCCTTCTTGACGTACAGGCCCTGCGGCGGCCAGGGCACCGAGAAGAGCAGCATCATGCCCTGCTCGGCGAGCTTCTTCTGGAGCGCCGGCTTTTGCGCCTGATAGAGCTTCATGGAGTCCTTGTAGCCCGTGGCCAGAAAGGGAATGCCGTCGAGTCCGAAGAGGGGCCACTCGTTTTCAAAATTCACCAGCAGCACTTCACCGACCTGAGCCTGACCGGACTGAACCGCGCGTTTGATCTCGGGTGCCTTGAAAAGCGATGCATTGGCATGCACGGTGATCTTGAGCTTGCCAGCACTGGCCTTTTCGACATCCTGCGAGAACTGCACCAGGTTCTCGGTATGAAAGTTGGTCGCAGGATAGGCGGCCGGCAGGTTCCATTGGGTTTGGGCAACGACGCTCGATACGCCCAGGGCGAGGGCTGCGCCAACAATCATGGATTTCATGGGAGGGTCTCCAGGGGGGAACACGAGGCGACGGCAGGCCTCGGGCCCGCAGCGGCGACTGGTTGGCCGGCCATCAAGGCCTCAGAATGGCGCAGATGGACAGGTGCGCAAGGTTAGGGGGGCAGGGCGTGGGCGTCAACCAGCGGGGAGCGGGGCCCTCGGCGGGCTTTATCGGGCTGCTGCAGTTGCAGACCCGATTTCCCAGACCCGTGGGAGATATCGGCCACCCACGGACCTTTGACTTTCCTGTGGTCCGGCGGATCGTCCATCAGGCCACTGCGCAGGCGGTCGTGCGAGATGACCCCATGGTCCTGCGTCAGGCCTTCATCGAGGCCGCGCAACAGCTGCAAGCCGAAGGGGCCCTTGCAATCACGACCAGTTGCGGCTTTCTGGCGCTCATGCAGCAGGAGATCGCTCAGTCCCTGCACGTGCCCTTTGCCGCATCGGCCCTGTCACAGGTTTCCTGGATCACGCCATTGCTGGCTGCCGGGCGCAGGGTTGGCATTCTGACCGCCGATGCGTCGGCGCTCACCCCAGAGCATCTGAGGGCGGTCGGCGTTCCTCTTGACGCTCCGATTGCCGGCCTCGATCCTGCCGGTGAACTGTCGCGAACCCTGTTCGAGGATCGACCCACACTCGACATGCGCCAGGCCGAGGCCGAGGTGCTCGATGCGGCGCGCGCGCTTGTTGGCGCGCATCGCGACATTGGCGCGATCGTGCTTGAGTGCACGAATCTGCCGCCCTATCGCGGGGCCATCCGGAGGGCCACGGGCCTGCCGGTCTACGATTGCAATACGCTCGTGCACTGGCTCTGGCAGGGGGTCAGCCATCAGGCCAGCTTGCCTTTGCAGGGATCCAGTCCATCCTGAGCAGGCATGCACGCCGCCCAAACCCACTGCAGCAGCTTCTGAGTGTCTTCACTGTCCGCCCAACCCATTGACAGGCCTTTTTCCCGTGTCCGCGATCCCTTCGTCCCATGAGTCGTCAAGCTCCGATGTATCGACCCCGAAGCGCTGGCAGTTCTGGATCGATCGGGGGGGCACCTTTACGGATGTGATCGGATGCAAGCCTGATGGCACGCTGGTGACCGCCAAGCTGCTCTCCGAGAATCCCGAGCAGTATTCCGATGCGGCCACCGAAGGCATAAGGCGCCTGCTAGGCCTTGCGGCCGGTGAACCCGTCCCGGCCGGCCTGATTGATGCGGTCAAGATGGGTACGACGGTTGCAACCAATGCACTGCTCGAGCGCAAGGGCGAACCTCTGGTGCTGGTGGTGACACGCGGTTTTGCCGATGCGCCTCGCATTGCCTATCAGAACCGGCCCCGCTTGTTTGATCGACAGATCGTGCTGCCCGAACTGCTGCACCAGCAGGTGATCGAGGTCGATGAGCGGGTCGATGCACAGGGCCAGATCATTGAGCCCCTCGAGCCCGCACAGGCGCGGGCGCAACTGAAGGCCGCCTTTGACCAGGGCCTGAGGGCAGTCGCGATCAGCCTCATGCATGCCTATCGACAGCCCGCCCACGAGGCCAGGCTCGCGGAATTGGCCCGTGAGATCGGCTACACGCAGATCTCGGTTTCTCATCAGGCCTCGCCCCTCATTCGTTATGTGGCCCGAACCGACACGACCACGGTCGATGCCTATCTGTCGCCCGTATTGCGCCGGTATGTCGAGCGAGTGGCGCAGGGCTTGCCGGGCGTGCGGCTGCAATTCATGCAATCCAACGGCGGGCTGACCGATGCCCGCAGTTTTCAGGGCAAGGACTCCATCCTCTCGGGGCCAGCAGGCGGCATCGTGGGCATGGCTCGAGTCAGCCAGGCCGCGGGGCTCGATCGGGTGATCGGGTTCGACATGGGAGGCACCTCCACGGATGTGTCGCACTTTGCCGGCGAGTTCGAGCGTGAATTCGAGACGCAGGTGGCTGGCGTGCGTTTGCGCGCACCCATGATGAGCATTCACACGGTGGCCGCGGGCGGTGGATCCATCCTGCATTTCGATGGCGCCCGCATGCGGGTCGGCCCCGATTCGGCGGGTGCCAATCCAGGGCCCGCCTGCTACCGGCGGGGCGGACCACTCACCGTCACGGATGCCAACCTGATGGTGGGCAAGGTCCATCCCGATCATTTTCCAAGGGTGTTTGGCCCCAGGGCCGACCAGCCGCTCGATCGCGAGGCGGTGGTGCAGGGCTTTACCGAACTGGCTGCACGGATTTCTGAGGCGACCGGGCGTCGCATGAGCGCGGAGCAGGTGGCGCAAGGCTTCATTGACATCGCCAACGCCAACATGGCCAATGCCATCAAGCGGATCTCCGTTCAGCGGGGTTACGACGTGACCCGTTATGCACTCACGGTGTTTGGCGGTGCTGGCGGGCAGCATGCCTGTGCAGTGGCCGATGCGCTGGCCATGTCAACGGTTCTTGCTCATCCATTGGCCGGTGTGCTGTCGGCCTACGGAATGGGGTTGGCCGAGCCTGCCGCTCTGCGTGAAGCCTCCATCGAGCAGGTCTTCGATGCGGGCGGCGTTCAGACCGCCAAGGTGCGTCTGGCCCTGCTCGAACAGGAGGCTCGGCACGAACTGCAGGAGCAGGGCGAGCCGGTTTCGCTGCTATCGGCCACCTTGCGATTGCACCTCAAATACCAGGGGACCGACACAGCCCTGACGGTGGTGCTGGATGACCTTACGGCCATGGTTCAGGCCTTTGAAGAGGCCTACCGTCAGCGGTTTTCGTTTCTGCTGGCGGGCCGGCCTCTGGTCATCGAGGCTGTGAGCGTTGAAGTGCGCAGCCCCCGGGTCCTGGATGGGCATGAGCCTCACGCCGAGGACAATCAAATGTCGGCAGACACGGAGGCACAGGCCCTGCTGACAGTGCCCATGTTCAGTGAGGGTCAGTGGGTAGAGGCCCCCATGCATCGGCGTACCGATCTGCAGCCGGGGCATCGGGTGACCGGGCCGGCGATCGTCTCCGAGGCCACCGCAACCACGGTGATCGAGGCGGGCTGGCAGGCGCAGTGCACGCCACGAGGAGATCTGTTGTTGAGAAGGGTGAGCCCACGGCCTCACAGCCAGGCGCTCGGCACCGAAGCCGACCCGGTGATGCTCGAGATCTTCAACAATCTCTTCATGTCGATCGCCGAGCAGATGGGCTACCGGCTGCAAAATACAGCGCATTCGGTCAACATCAAGGAGCGGCTCGACTTTTCGTGTGCCGTGTTTGATGCGCACGGTGCCCTCATCGCCAATGCACCTCACATGCCCGTGCATTTGGGCTCGATGGGTGCGAGCGTGCAGGCGGTGATTGCCGACAATGCAGGCGCGATCTCGCCGGGCGATGTGTTTGTGCTCAACGATCCGTATCGGGGCGGCACCCACCTGCCTGATGTCACCGTCATCACGCCGATCTTCGATGAATCGGGCTGTGAGGTGCTGTTCTGGGTGGGTTCGCGCGGCCATCATGCCGATATCGGCGGTCTCACCCCGGGCTCCATGCCACCCGATAGCCGGCATGTCGACGACGAGGGGGTACTGCTGACCAATCTTCGGCTGGTACGCAATGGGCAACTGCAGGAAGCCGAGTTGCGTCGTTTGCTGACCGGCGCACGTTACCCGGCCCGCAATCCCGACCAGAACGTGGCCGATCTGCAGGCCCAGATTGCGGCCAACGAAAAAGGCCGCGAGGAGTTGCTTCGCATGGTGAGCCAGTTCGGTTTGCCTGTGGTTCAGGCCTACATGCGCCATGTCCAGGCCAATGCCGAGGCTTCGGTTCGCCGCGTGATCGGCGCTTTGAACAACGGTTCCTATGCCTTGCCCATGGACAACGGCGCCGTGATCAGGGTGAAGATCACGGTCGATCCTGCAGCCCGAACCGCCTGTGTGGATTTCACCGGAACCTCAGCCCAGCAGGACAACAACTTCAATGCGCCTCTGGCCGTCACCACCGCTGCGACGCTCTATGTCTTCAGGACACTGGTCGACGACGAGATTCCCATGAATGCAGGGTGCCTCGCGCCCCTGCAGATCATCGTACCCGAGGGCTGCATGCTCAATCCGAGGCATCCCGGTGCGGTTGTGGCGGGCAATGTCGAGACCTCGATGTGCATCACCAACGCGCTCTATGGCGCGCTCGGCGTGATGGCGAGCGGACCTTGCACGATGAGCAATCTCACCTTCGGCAATGATCGGTATCAGTATTACGAGACCATTTCCGGAGGCTCGGGTGCTGGCGGACGCTTTGATGAGCAGGGCCATCTGATCGATGGATTTCCGGGAACGTCGGTGGTTCAGACCCACATGACCAATTCACGGCTCACTGACCCCGAGGTCCTGGAGTTGCGCTTTCCGGTGCGTCTGGAGCGTTACACGATCCGCAGGGGTTCGGGTGGCGCTGGGCGCTGGCCCGGGGGCGATGGCGGTATCCGGGTCTTGCAATTCCTGGAGCCCATGACGGTCTCCATGCTCGGCAATAACCGGATCACCGCACCCGCGGGCGCATCGGGCGGTGAGAGCGGTGCGCGGGCTCAGAACTATGTCCTGCGCCAGGATGGACGGATCGAACCGATGGGGCATATCGGCAGCGCGCAACTGATGGCAGGAGATTGCTTCATCGTGGAAACGCCTGGGGGCGGAGGGTTCGGAGGCGGATCGCTATAATTGGCATCTTCCTCCCCGTTTGACGGCGAGCCCTGCCCACCTTGCGGCGGGCCCGCCCTTAAAGCCCATTGACGGCGGGTCCGTCCAGACTTCCTCTCGGTGATTTGCGCATGCCCGAAGCCCTACTGTTGCGCGGTGGCGCAGCGCTGACCGATTTTCGCCGTGCACGGCTGCTGAGCGATCTCCAGTCAGTCGACTCATCGGTTGTCGAGCTCTCGGCCTGGCACATTCATGTGGTCTTGTCCGACACCCCGCTCTCGGATGACACCCGGGCCCGGGTGGCCGCTCTGCTCGATGACGGACTTCCCGAGCTTGAGCTTCCCCAGGGCAGCACGGAGTTCTGGGTCTTGCCCCGGCTCGGCACGATCAGCCCGTGGTCGAGCAAGGCCACGGACATCGCGCGGGTGTGTGGACTGAACGAGATCACCCGCATCGAGCGTGGAACCGCCTATGCCATCCGGATCCGCAAGGGCGTCGGGGGCTTCATTGCCGGACTGCTGGGTGCCGGATCACGGAGCCGTTCCGGGTCGGTTGAATCAAAGGCCATCGGAAGCAGCAATGGCAGCGCGCAGGGCAACCGGGAGTCGCACGAGGGCCATCCTGCAGATACTCAGGCACTTGAAGCGCTCGCTCCCCTGAGTCGCCTGCTGCACGATCGGATGACCGAGTCGGTGGTGCTGCCTCAGCATGAGTCGGCCGCGCTCGCAGCGCTGTTTGCCGAACTGCCGGGCAAGCCGCTTCAGACCGTGGCGGTTCTTGGGCAAGGGCGGGCTGCACTCGAGAAGGCCAATCGCGACATGGGCCTGGCCCTGTCCGATGACGAGGTTGACTATCTCCTCGAGTCCTTTACCGGACTTCAGAGAGACCCGACCGATGTCGAGCTCATGATGTTTGCTCAAGCGAACTCTGAGCACTGCCGACACAAGATTTTCAATGCGAGCTGGACGCTTGATGGGCAAGCCCAGGAGATTTCTCTGTTTGGCATGATCCGCCAGACCCATGCCGCCCATCCTCAAGGCACGGTGGTCGCCTATGCCGACAATGCCGCGGTACTGGAAGGCGGCCCGGTAGAACGGTTCTTTGCCTGCGGCGAAGCCGGCGCGGCGTATGGCTGGCGACCCACGTTGCAGCACGCCTTGCTCAAGGTTGAAACCCACAATCATCCGACCGCCATCTCACCCTTTCCAGGTGCGGCAACCGGGTCAGGCGGCGAAATCCGCGACGAAGGCGCCACCGGCCGGGGCGCGCGACCGCGCTACGGCCTGACCGGTTTTTCGGTTTCAGACCTGCGGATCAAGGGCTTCGAGCAACCCTGGGAAACCACACAAACGGTCACCGCACCGATCGATGGCCGACCCGACGCCCTGCCTGCTCTCGGCGGCCCGGAGCGGATCGCCTCGCCCCTCGAGATCATGATTCAGGGGCCGATTGGCGGGGCGGCCTTCAACAACGAATTCGGTCGGCCCAATCTGCTGGGGTATTTCCGCACCTATCAGCAAACCCTTGACGGACTGACGCGCGGCTATCACAAGCCCATCATGATTGCGGGAGGCGTGGGCGATCTTGACGCTGATCATGTGGGCAAGCTCGATCTGCCCGAAGGCTCACTGCTGATTCAGTTGGGCGGGCCTGGCATGCGGATCGGTCTGGGTGGCGGTGCGGCCTCCAGCATGGGGGCGGGCAGCAACACCGAACAGCTTGATTTCGATTCGGTACAACGGGGCAATGCAGAGATTCAACGCCGGGCGCAGGAAGTCATCAACGGCTGTCGTGCCCTGGGTGATGCCAATCCGATTCTCTCGATTCACGATGTTGGCGCGGGCGGCCTGTCCAACGCCTTTCCTGAAATCGTCGATGGTTCTCATCGCGGTGCACGGTTTGATCTGAGCCGTATTCCCCTGCTGGCCAGCGGTCTGTCGCCCGCCGAGATCTGGTGCAACGAGTCGCAGGAGCGCTACGTGCTTGCGATCGCACCGCAGCAGTTGCCCGTGTTTGATGCGCTGTGCCAGCGCGAGCGCAGCCCTTATTCGGTGGTGGGTACAGTGACCACTGAGCGCCAGCTCGTGCTTGCGGATCTCGCCCAGGAGCAGTTTTCGGGTGGATCTCAGGGTCAGCAGCGCCCCGTCGATCTGCCCATGGAGGTGCTGCTGGGCAAGACCCCCCGGATGCATCGCACGGGTGTGCGTCGCACACGCACCGACCCGCCCGTCGAGGCGGCCGGGTTCGATCTGGCCGAGATCGCCTTGCGGGTGCTGCGCCTGCCTGCGGTTGCAAGCAAGTCTTTCCTGATCACCATCGGTGACCGCACGGTGGGTGGCCTCAGCAGCCGAGACCAGATGGTGGGCCCCTGGCAGGTTCCGGTCGCTGATTGTGCGATCGGCCTGAGCGATTACCGCGGTGTGGCCGGCGATGCGCTGGCCATGGGTGAGCGCACCCCTCTGGCGGTCATCAATGCTGCGGCATCCGCCCGCATGGCGATTGCAGAGACGGTGACCAACCTCATGGGCGCACCGATTGCCGCCCTCGACCAGATCAAGCTCTCAGCCAACTGGATGGCCGCCTGTGGTCCGGCCGACGAAGACGCTGATCTGTTTGAGGCCGTGCAGGCGGCAAGCCAGGTGTCGATTGCGCTCGGTTTGGCCATCCCGGTGGGCAAGGACTCCCTGTCGATGCGCACCCGCTGGACGGACAGCCAGGGTCAGCCCCAGGAAGTTGCCTCGCCCGTCTCCTTGATCGTGACCGGCTGGGCGCCGGTGGCCGATGTCACTCGGGCACTCACGCCCCAGCTTCGCACCGATGAAGGCCCGAGCGTCCTGATCCTGCTCGATCTGGGTGCGGGTCGCCAGCGAATGGGGGCTTCGGCGTTTGCACAGGTCACGCAGCAGCTCGGCGATGCCGTGCCCGATCTGGACGATCCCGCACAGCTGAGCAATGCGTTTTCCAGCGTGCAAACCCTCTCGGCTCAGGGCCGCCTGCTTGCCCTGCATGATCGCTCCGACGGCGGGTTGTTCACCACGATCTGTGAAATGGCCTTCGCGGGGCACTGTGGCGTGACCTTGAATCTCGACATGCTCACGATCGATCCGTACTCGGCGGACTGGGGTGACTTCAAGATTCGCCCCGAACAGGTGGCCGTCCAGCGCAACGAACTCACCCTCAAGGCCTTGTTCAACGAAGAGGCGGGTGTGGTGATGCAGGTTCGGCAGGCCGACCGTGATGTCGTGCTTGGTGCGTTGCGCGAGGCGGGGCTTGCACGCCATGCCCATGTGATCGGACGCGTCAACGAACGAGACGCGATCGAGGTCTGGCGGGATGCCAAAAAGATCTGGTCGGCCAGCCGCGCCGAACTGCAATCGGTCTGGAGCGAAACTTCTTACCGGATCGCCGCGCTTCGCGACGATCCCGAGTGCGCGCTTGAGGAGTTCGAGTCGCACGGAAACGGCAGCCAGAGCCCGTTGCAGGTCTCGCTCAGCTTTGATCCCGCTGAAGATGTGGCCGCGCCTTTCGTGGGTCGCGGGGTGAGGCCCAGGGTGGCTGTGCTGCGCGAGCAGGGTGTCAACAGCCATGTCGAGATGGCTGCCGCGTTTGATCTGGCCGGTTTCGAGGCGCACGATGTACACATGACCGACCTGATCAGCGGGCGCGTTGCGCTCGATGCCTATTCGGTTCTGGTGGCTTGTGGCGGATTCTCCTACGGCGATGTTCTGGGCGGGGGCTCGGGCTGGGCTAGAACCATCCTCTTCAACGCACGCCTGGCTGAGGGCTTTTCGCGATTCTTTGCCCGGCCAGACACGCTGACGCTCGGGGTGTGCAATGGCTGCCAGATGCTCTCGCAACTCAAGGCGATCATTCCAGGAGCACAGGCCTGGCCGCGATTCCGAACCAACCGGTCCGCTCAGTTTGAAGCCCGCTTCGGCATGGTCGAAGTGCTCGACTCGCCTTCGATCTTTCTGGCGGGCATGGCGGGTTCGCGCCTGCCGATCGCGATTGCGCATGGAGAAGGTCGTGCAGTGTTTTCGTCCAGCCTTGAGGCGGAGCAGGCCATCGGGACTCTGCGCTTCACCCAGGATGAGGGTCAGGCGGCGGTGGCTTACCCCACCAATCCCAATGGCTCCCCGGGCGGCCTGACCGGTTACTGCAGTGAAGACGGACGCGCCACCATCCTGATGCCCCATCCCGAGCGGGTGTTTCGAATGGCTCAATGGTCGTGGCGAGCGCAGGCCAGTCAGCAGGGTCATGTCCTGACGGCGCAAGGGCTTTCGCCCTGGATGCGTCTGTGGCGCAATGCCCGCCGGCAGATCGGCTGAAGTCAGCGCCCCCGGTGTGCACCACTTCCGGGGCCGGTGCGTTAAGCAGGTATCCGTCCGAACTGACTGCGCCCGCAAGGTTCAACCACAGGGCTCATCAGTCGGATTGCCAGGGCCTCAACCTCAACCGGATGCCTGTCATGAACACCGACTCCAAGCGCCTCACTCGATCCCGCCCCCGGCTGGCTGCGTTCATATTCGCCAGCGTCGCTGCAACCGTCAGCCTGCCTGCCATGGCGGGCGGAGATGTCGTGATCGGCACCCTGTTCGGAGCAGGGGCGGGTGCGCTCTTCGGTCAGGCGCTCGGTGGACAGCAGGGCGCTGTCGTCGGGGGTGTGCTCGGGGCGGTTGCCGGTAATGCCATTGCATCGTCCGATCACCGCCACGGGTATCAACAGGGATATCACCACGGGTACGGCGACACCGTGCATTACCGTCAGCCCGCCTGGACGGCGTATCACGCTCCCGCCCCTCAGGTGGTCTGGACCCCGCCCCCGCCCGCTTACTACGCCCCGGCGCCGGTCTATGTGGCTCCTCGTCCGGTCTACTATCCGCCGCACTCCTACAGCCCGCCGCACGCCGTGGTGTATCCGCCCGCGCCGCCCCACCACTACCGGGGCCATCATCACCACAAACGACACCACTGGAACTGAAATCCGACGCCTCAGGCTCAGGCAGAAGGAATGAAATCCGGATCGTCCTGGTGCTTGCGTTCGAACTTCAGAAAATCGTAATACCCGCATTTGCGACCATCGGGATATTCCCGGCAAACGCTGGGTCTTGCCGAGTAGATCGTGCAGCGCCGGGCATCTGTATCAAAAAACCGGCAGATCGATCCATAAACCGTGTCTTTCTGGTGGCGCAGGATCCGCTCGGTCTTGTCGTACATGCGCGTGAATTTGCGTGCCGCCTCTTCAGTCGTCAGATCGAAGTGCTTGGCCAGCCGCTTCAGGTCACTGTCCTTGACTTCAATGCGCGGGTAGCTGCAGCAATATCCCGGGCACTTCGAACAGTCGTATCGCACGGCAGGGGTGCTGCTCTTTGAGGTCATGGCTTGCGGGTCTCGGGTTTGATTGAAACGACAGGTGCAGATGGATCGGAGGTCATACCGGGGGCGATCCAGAATACTCGGGATGCCCTGGACTTCGAGTATCAAGCCGGAACAAGACCCGTCATCCACAGGATGAATGAAACGCTTGCCGCGGCCAGCAGTGTCCCCAGGGCCAGCGCCGCGCCAATCGGGCGAACATTCACGCCATAGCGCTGCGACAGAATGAATACATTGCTCGCTGTCGGCAAACCCGCAGCCATGATGCCGACTGCCGCCAGTCGCCAGTCCACCTGAAGTATCCACATCAGGGCTGCAACCAGCAGGGGATGAATCAGCAGCTTGAGTGCAACCAGGCCTCCCGTCGGCGCGTCAAGCTCGATCTTGCGCTCGCCCAGCGATGCGCCAATCGCAAACAATGCACAAGGGCCGGCCGCCTGAGCGAGCAGTCCGATGAACGACTCGGCTGTATCCGGGACCGGAATCCATCCCGCCGAAACCACAACGCCGACCACCAGGCCCAGGATCATGGGCGTTCGCAATAAGCCGATGAGGGCCTGCCTGACGCGAGCACCCGTGCTGTCGCTGGGGCCTGAGACTGGGTTCGTCGCCTGCGAGCCCTGACCCGCTACAGACTGACCTGCTGCAGCCTGACCTGATGAACTTGGGCCTGATGCCCCTTGAACCGAGGCGCGGGTCTGGCGCCCCCACTCGAAGAGCAGGATGGTGATGACGATCACCATCAGGATGTCGACCAGCAACGCCATGACCATGGCGGGCATCAGCGAGGGGTCACCGAGCTGGGCGGTCAGCGGCAAACCCATGTAGCCCACATTGCCATGGGTTGCTGCAAAGGCCACCCCGGTGCGTTGCTGCGGATTGGGCGCGGCAGCTTTCGGGGCGAGCCAGCGTGAGCCGAACAGCATCAGCAGGGCGGCAATCGCAAACGCGGCCAGAAAACGCAGGTCAGCCAATTGCCCCGGGGACTGCGTGCTTGCCGCCCGATACATCATGGCGGGCAGGGCAAACATGAACACGAAGGCATTGATGCCACTGGCCGCTTCCGGGCTCAGGATTCGCCGGCGGGCCGCAATCCACCCGCAGAGCACCAGAGCAAAGACGGGCAGGGTGACATGCAGAACGCTAAGCATGGGCGCAGGGAAAGGGTCGGGCGAGCGGATCAGCAGGCAAGCGCGCGAGGCTACGCAAGCCCGAGTGCCTTCGTCAAATGGGGTGTTCCTGCACGCAGAGCGCGTCGCAGAAACCGACCTGGATCGATTGCCCTGCCAAGCCTTGCGTCCAGCATGGAGGGAGTATTCGAGAGGCTGGCGGCAAGATGCTCGGCCGCCGGCAGACACCACAGCAGACCCCGCCCGCCCAGGGCCGAAATCATCCAGAGGCCCGCCACGCGGGGCATGGGCAGGCGGTCGTTTCGCATCATGGCCGGCCAGTGCCGCTCCAGTGCTGGCAGATCGGGGACTGCGCCCACCAGGGGCAGATGGTCGCGCACCGAGGCGCGCGCGCCCTGAGGGAGGTCATCAAGCAGCACCGTTCTTGACGGATCGGTGCGGCCTGGCCTGGGCAAGACGCTCTCTGGCTCAGCAAAGACGCTCTCTGGCTCAGCAAAGCTGCCTTTTAGCTCAGCAAAGCCGCCTGCGGGGCCCGGCACCAGCCCCCCAGGCCCGCAAAGCACCCGTCCATCGGGCAAGGGAATCTGATAACCCTCACCCTGCAGGCCGATGACCTGTCGAGGTACATCAATGGCGACCTGACTGATCCTGCACTGGGCGTGTCGCACCTGCCACCCACCAGCGGCCAAAAAGGAGGAACCGAGGAGCGCCTCGCTGCGCGCTCCCGCGCAGACAACGGCAACCGATGCGCTGGCTGAGCGGCTCCGGTCAGCCGAGAGTGCGTGCCATCCTGTTGCATCGCCCTGCAAGGCATCGACACGGAAGTTCTGCATCTCCAGCCGGCCGGTCTGTGTCGCCTCCAGTTGCCAACCTGCCAGCAGTGAGGCGGGCACCACCGCGCAGGGCTGTCTCCAGAAAAGGCCATCCTGGCGGGCCTGCAGTGGTCCGTCGGGCCAGGCCTGGGCGAGTCGCTCGGCCTGCTCTTTGGGCATGCGCTGCAGGCGAGGAAGCTCAAGCCACCCGGGCGCCAGCGGAACCGAGCCTCGCGCATCGGCAGCCAGCAGGGCCATGGCAATCCTCGACAGCTCACTGGCGGGCGAAGCGTCTGGTGCATGGGCGGGATGAACAGCCAGCGCGAGTTGCCGGCTGCCCGCCTGAGGATCCGCGTCATCAATCAGCGTGACGCGCCAGTCGCGAAGCACCAGAGCCCGGGCAAGCGCCGTACCGGCAAGACCAGCTCCAAGAATGAGCGCAGATCGTGGGATCATGCCGACATGATGCATTCATCGTTGTCAGGAGACGTTCATGTCCGCCCCTTCATCCGTTGCTGAAACGTTCACACCAGGTCAGCCTGCCGGAGAAAAAACCGCGGGTGGCACGATGGGCAGCACCCAGATCTCCCCAGACAGGCCGCAGGGTGACACCGCACGCGACCGGCTGCTCAGCAGCACGGCCGCATGGTTTGATTCAGACGGGCTGTTCAACGTTCTTGCGCCGCGGGTTGCGTGTCCCTCCGAGAGCCAGGACCCGCGCGGTGCGCCGCATCTTCAGGCCTATCTGTCGGAGCAGATTCAGCCCGCACTCGAGGCCATGGGTTTTACGGTCGAGATCCTGTCCAACCCGTCCGGCAAGGGCGGACCGCTCTTGCTGGCTGAGCGCATCGAGGATGTGTCGCTGCCCACCGTACTCGGCTATGGCCATGGCGATGTGATTCGCGGGCAGGAAAACAGCTGGACCCGCGGACAGGGCCCCTGGACGCTCTGCGCCGACGGTGATCGCTGGTACGGACGCGGCACTGCCGATAACAAGGGGCAGCACAGCATCAACCTGTGTGCCATGGAGCAGGTTCTGCGGGCTCGGGCGCTGGAGCAGGGTCTGCCCACTGCGAACTGGGCCGAGGCCCGCCTGGGTTTCAATGCGAAGTGGCTGATCGAGACGGGTGAGGAAGCGGGTTCGCCGGGCCTGCATCAGGCGTGTCGCACCTGGCGGGACCGGCTCAGTGCCGATGTGCTGATCGCCTCAGACGGCCCACGCCTGCAGCCTTCACGGCCCACGATGTTCATGGGTTCGCGAGGCGCGATGAATTTTGACCTGGTTGTTGATCTGCGTGAAGGCGGGCATCACTCGGGCAACTGGGGCGGGCTGCTGGCCAATCCAGGACTGATTCTGGCGCACGCGATTGCCAGCATCGCCGATGAGCGCGGCAGCATCCAGGTGCCCGAATGGCGCCCCAATTCGCTGACCCCAGCCGTGCGGCAGGCCCTGAACGGACTGCAGGTTGATGGCGGTGAGGGCGGCCCCAGCATTGATGAGCAGTGGGGAGAGCCTGGGCTCACGCCGGCTGAGCGGGTCTTTGCCTGGTGCAGCTTTGAGGTGCTGGCCTTTGAGACCGGCAATCCGGCCCAACCGGTCAATGCGATTCCTCCCCGAGCCCGGGCCCACTGCCAGCTGCGCCATGTGGTTGGAATCGATGCCTCGGACATCTTGCCTGCACTGCGACGGCATCTGGATGCCCATGGTTTTCAGCAGGTCAGGGTGGAGAAGTTTCCCAAGGGTGAGTTTCCTGCAACCCGGCTCGACCCGGATCATCCCTGGGTCAAATGGACAGCGCGCTCCATTGAACGCAGCACCGGCCAGGCGCCGGCGATCCTGCCCAATCTCGGGGGCTCTCTGCCCAATGATGCTTTCAGCGTGGACCTGGGATTGCCCACGGTCTGGATTCCCCATTCCTATCCCTCCTGCTCGCAACACGCACCCAATGAGCATCTGCTGGCCTCGGTCGCCCGACAGGCCCTCATGCTGATGGCTGGGGTGTACTGGGATCTTGGGGAGGCGGCTGCTCAGGCGTTGCCCCGGATTCAGCGCTGAACGGAGTCAACTCGCCCACGCGAACACCAAGCAGGCGCACGGGCCTTTTCGCCTGGGCCCGCTGAAGGCA
>Ga0315905_10002499_pt1 | contig 19326 bp, 19 predicted proteins | sample LakEriMetagenome_5_FD_203522 | JGI IMG/M metagenome (GOLD analysis project Ga0315905, IMG submission 203522) | Freshwater fungal communities from buoy surface, Lake Erie, Ohio, United States - Buoy 4 MA121 | ecosystem: Environmental > Aquatic > Freshwater > Lake | place: USA: Lake Erie, Ohio... | reverse complement strand
GCGGCGGGCGTGCCGCTGGGTGATGCGGTGCGTGCGCTGGAAGGCTACGCAGGGCTTGCGCGCCGGTTCGACCTGGTGGGGACAAGCCCTGGCGGCGTGACGGTGATCGACGATTTCGGGCACAATCCGGAAAAGGTCGCGGCCACGCTCGCAACCCTCAAGGCGCATCCCGGGCGCGTGATCGCGTTTTTCCAGCCGCACGGCTACGGGCCGCTGCGCCAGATGGGAGCGGAGCTGGCCGAAGTGCTGGCGACACGGCTGGGTGACGCGGATCGCACGATCCTGTGCGATCCGGTCTACTTTGGCGGTACGGTCGATCGCTCGGTGGGCAGCGAACGCATCGTGGAACTGATCCGCGCCCATGGCGGCTCTGCCGAGCACATCCCGGCCCGTACTGACTGCGCCGCACGCATGGCCGAAATCGCTCAACCCGGCGACCGAATCGTGATCATGGGCGCGCGTGACGATACCCTGTCCGAGTTTGCTCGCGATCTGCTTGCCCGGCTGCCCTAGCGTCTGCCCTGACGAGGCAGAAGTCAGTCCAGCGGGCCAATCGAAGCGAGCAGGGAACCGGTAAGCCTGAGGCCGCGCGCGGTAAGGCTGACATAGCGGCGGCGGGCATCTTCCTGATCCGCCACGCGGACGATCAGCCCTTCACTTTCGAGCCGCGCGATCCAGCGCAGCACGGTGGTTGAAGGCAGCCCCGCGCCAGCGCAAACGCTGGAAACCTGCAAGGCCGTGCGGGTCTTGCGGGCGATGAACAAGTCCAGCAGGATGTCCCAGCCAGGCTCCCCGAAAAGCCCCTTGATCGGGCTGGCCGCATCGCGGCGGCGACGCGCTTCGTAAAGCAGTTTTGCGGTGCGAAGGGATTCCGCATCCAGATCGACATGACCGTCCAAAGCCAACTCCTCGCATTCCAAGGAACGTTCGCAGCCATGCTCGTTCGCCCCGCCGCTGGGCATCCGGAAACCTGGCGCTGACTGTCTTTGCAGTCAGCCTTGTCGTCACGCGACCCTTGGGGAACTCTTGATCAATCAACTATCAAGCTTGCTATATCTGTAACCATATTGCGCAATATAGGTAAGTCTCCCCCGCAGGAATATAGTCCGTATCGGATTTAATTTTAGTTATCTTGCATGACCCAACCATGTCTGCATTGTAATACATATCGCGAAATCGATATGACCACATGCCACTTGGCAGCGTACCACCTCTGCGGCATGAGCGCGGCATGATCGGATTCCGCCGTTCCGCGCCCCAGGCCAAGGATGCGCAAGCCCTCGCCAAGGTGGGCGAACGCGTGCGCGCGCGGCTCGAAGGCGATCCCAGCGTCTATCGCCTGCCGGTCGATGCGATCGAGATCTACGGCGTTGCCGATTTCTTCACGCCGGAGGAATGCGCACGGCTTATCAAGATGGTCGATGCCGTGGCGCGGCCCTCACCCACCTATCACGGCAACGCCGACAGCGGCCGGACGAGCTACAGCGGAGATGTCGATCCCGACGACCCCTTCATCCGCATGCTGGAGCGGCGGATCGACGACCTCTTGGGGATCGAGCACGCGCATGGCGAGGTGATCCAGGGCCAGCGCTACGAGCCGGGCCAGCAGTTCCGCGCGCATTTCGATTACTTCGATACGGCGGCCAACTACTGGCCCACCGAGGAAGGCCGCGGCGGGCAGCGGACGTGGACAGCGATGGGCTACCTCTCCGCCGTGGAGGCAGGCGGCACGACCGAGTTTCCCAAGGTTGCGGTCTCGGTGCCGCCGCAGAAGGGCGCGCTCCTGGTGTGGAACAACATGGGCCGCGACGGGAAGCCCAACCCGCTGACGCTCCACGCCGGACGCCCGGTGGAGATCGGCGTCAAGCATATCGTGACGAAGTGGTACCGCGCGCGGCCTTGGTACTAGATCGCGCAGACTGTCAGCTGCGGCTACGCGATGCGTCGCGGAAGGAGACCATGCTCCGCTGCTCTTCGTCCCACAGCGTGAGCGACAGGGTGCCGCAGGCCTGCACCGCGGTGAACCGGTTCAACTCGCGCAGGGAGGGATACTTCTCGAGCACTTCGGGCAAGCGGTAGAACGGGATCCGGCTCGCCAAATGATGAACGTGATGGATGCCGATGTTGCCGGTGAACCAGGCGAGGACCGGCGGCAGATCAAGGTACGAGCTGCCCAGCAGGGCTGCATCGTGAAACGACCAGTCGTCAGCGCGATCCCAGTGCGCTTCGGCAAACTGGTGCTGGACGTAGAACAGCCAGACGCCGAGTGACGCGGCACTCAGCAGTACGGGGAAGAAAACCAGCGCGGTGACGCCGGCGCCCGCAAAGTAGAGCGGAATGGCCAGAACCAGCACGGTCACCAGATTGGTGGCGATGGCGCTGAACCAGTAGATGGCCCCTTCCTGCATCAGGCCGATGGGAAGCCGGTGGCGCAGCAGGAACAGATAGGCCGGGCCGAGGCCGAGCAGAACGAGGGGGTGGCGGTAGAGCCGATAGAGCAACCGCTGCAGCCAAGTCCGCTCCCGGTATTCGCGAACCGTGAGCAGGTCCACGTCACCGACGCCGCGTGCGTCCAGATTGCCGGTGGCGGCATGATGGAGCGCGTGCGAGCGGCGCCAGCAGTCATAAGGCGTCAGCGTAAGCACGCCCAGGGCGCGGCCGATCCAGTCATTGCTGCCCCTTCTGCGCAGGAACGCACCGTGCCCGCAATCGTGCTGGATGATGAACAGCCGGAGCAGGAACAGCCCCGCCAGCGGCGCCACAACAAGCGCGGCAAGATAGCCAGCCTTCACGGCGACAAGCATCAGGGCGAACAGGGCCAGGAAGGGTAGCAGCGTGACCGCCAGTTCCCAGCTGCTGCGCAGCGGCTGCGGATCGCGAAACGCCTGCAAATCGCGCATCAGCGTCCGGGGATGGATCAGCGCAGGTAACGTGCTGGCAGCGCCTTCGATCGAGCGCTTCGGGAGTTGATGGGCATTCACATCAGATGCGCTAGTTTCCTCCGCTATATTTGTCACGCCGGTTCCAATAGAATCCAAAAAACGAAGCTCTGGGCACTTACAGTGTTCTGCCAAGATGACCGCCCTGTTACGCATCCACTGTGGTGCTTTCGCAGCGGCGCCCCCGTAATGGAGCCGCGAAAATCGAGGGAGCCGAGCCGCCCTGGGGAGGCCCGGCCCTCCCGATGCGCCGTCACTCTGCCGGCAGGTCAACGCCTTCCAGCGCCTCGGCTATCAGCCTGCGCGTCCCCTCGATGCCATAGAGCGCGATGAAACTGCCCATGCGGGGGCCCTGGCTCGAGCCGAGCAGGGTCTCGTAGAGTGCCTTGAACCAGTCGCGCAGGCTTTCGAAGCCGAAATGGGGGTCCTTGCCGATCTCGTAGACGATGTTCTGAAGGAGCTCCGCCGTCGCGTCGTCGCTGGTGGCGGCGAGCTCCTCGTCGAGCGCGGCGAGCGCGCGCGCCTCGTTCGGCTCTGGCTTGCGGCGCTGGAGCGTCGGAGCGACGAAGTCGCGGTTGTACGCAAGGGCCGAAGTAACCAGCGCATCGAGCGCAGGATGTGCCGCGGGTTCGGCGTTTTCGACATAATTGCCGAGGTACGACCAGACCTGTGCCCGCGTTGCCTGCGCGCCGAGCACGCCGACGAGGTTTAGAAGAAGGCCAAAGGTGACGGGGAGCGTATCACCGTCCCCGCCATGGTAGCCGTTGGCGCGCAGCAGGTGCCAGACGGGGTTGCCGAGTTGCTGCTCGGTAGGCTGGCTGGGTAGCTTTTCGCGGAACTGCCAGTATTCATCGACCGCGCGGGGGATCACGCCGGCATGGAGCGACTTGGCGCTCTTGGGTTCGCGGAAGAGGTAGAAGCCGAGGCTCTCCTCGCTGCCGTATTCCAGCCACTGCTCGATGGTGAGGCCGTTGCCCTTGGACTTGGAAATCTTCTCGCCGTTTTCGTCTAGGAACAGCTCGTAGATCAATCCCTCCGGGCGCCGCCCGCCGAGAACCTGCGCGATGCGGCCCGAATAGAGGTGGCTGTCGGTAAGGTCCTTGCCGCACATCTCGTAATCGACGCCGAGCGCGGTCCAGCGCATGCCCCAATCGACCTTCCACTGCAGCTTGGACTTGCCGCCGAGCACCGACTGGACGACCACTTCGCCTTGATCCTCGAAACGCACGAGGCCCGCTTCGGCATCGACGACTTCGAGCGGAACCTGCAGCACTTCGCCGGTCTTCTCGCTGATCGGCAGGACCGGTGAATAAGTGCGGCGGCGCTCCTCGCGCAGGGTGGGGAGCATGATGTCCATGATCGCCTGGAAGTTGCGCAGGACGTTCTTGAGCGCATCGTCGAACTCGCCTGAATTGTAGCGGTCGCTCGCGGAGACGAATTCGTACTCGAAGCCGAAGCGGTCGAGGAAGTCGCGCAGCATGGCGTTGTTGTGGTGCGCGAAGCTTGCGAACTTTTCGAAGGGATCGGGGATGCGGGTGAGCGGGTGGCCGAGCTTTTCGGCCAGAACCTGCTTGTTGGGCACGTTGTCCGGCACCTTGCGCAGGCCGTCCATGTCGTCCGAAAAGGCGATCAGGCGCGTGGGATGGCCGCCGGTAAGCGTCTCGTAGGCGCGGCGCACGAGCGTGGTGCGCAGCACTTCCTGGAAGGTGCCGATATGCGGGAGGCCCGAGGGGCCGTAGCCCGTCTCGAACAGGACGGGGACGAGTTCGCCCGCCGCATCGCGCTTGCCGCCAGGAAAGCGTTTGACCAGTTTCCGGGCTTCCTCGAACGGCCAGGCCTTCGAGGTCTGGGCGGCGGCGAACACATCAAGCGGCGCGGGGTTTTCGGCATTTTCCATAGCGGGGTCCCTTTCGCGGATGCCCCCTGCCAGCGCAAGGAAAAGCTTGTGTGGGGCGGGCCGGGGTCGCTACCGCAAATACAAAGAAGGTTTGGGGAGACAGTATGGAATACGATGAGGTCATGCTCGGGCGCCGCAGCATCCGGGGCTACAAGCCCGATCCGGTGCCGAAGAAGCTGATCGAGGAAGTGCTCCATATCGCGATGCGCGCGCCGACCTCGATGAACACGCAGCCGTGGAACTTCTTCGTCATAACCGGCGAGCCGCTGGCGCGCATCCGGCAGGGGAACACCGAGCGCATCCTCGCAGGCTTTCCGGATTCGCGCGAATTCCGCAAGGGCGAGCCCTTTGCCGGGGTGCACCGCGAGCGGCAGATCGGGGTGGCCAAGCAGTTGTTTTCCGCGATGGGCATCGCCCGCGATGACGCCGCGATGCGGCAGGACTGGGTGCTGCGCGGTTTCCGCCAGTTCGACGCGCCGGTCTGCGTGATCGTGACCTACGACAAGGTGCTGGAAGGCAGTGACGACACACCGTTCGATTGCGGGGGAGTGGTCAACGCGCTGGTCAATGCGGCGTGGTCGCGCGGGCTTGGTACGGTGATCAACAGCCAGGGCATCATGCAATCGCCGGTGGTGCGCGAGCACGCCGGGATCGCGGACGATCAGGTGATCATGAAAAGCATCGCGCTCGGCTGGCCGGACGAGAGCTTCCCGGCAAACGCGGTGGTTTCCGAACGCAAGTCGGTGGCCGAGGCGGCGACCTTCGTCGGGTTCGAGTGAGGCTGTAACACCCTCCTAACCGGCGCATGGCATGATCGATAGCATGGAAACGCTGACGACACCGCCTGCGCCAGAGCTCGACTCGATCCTGCGCCGAGAGCTCATGCCGGGGGAACGCCTGCTTTGGAGCGGCAGGCCCGATCCGGCGCGGCTGCGTGCTGTCTTCGCGATCTGGTTCTTCGCGGTCCCGTGGACGGCTTTCGCGCTGTTCTGGGAAGCGATGGCGCTGCTCCCGTGGATGGCAAGTTCGCACACGCCGCTTGGCATCCAGTGGAGCTTCGGGATCATCTTCCCGCTCTTCGGCCTGCCATTTATCGGCATTGGCCTCGGTATGCTATGGATGCCCTTCAAGGCCCGGCGCAAAGCGGCGCAGACAATCTACGGCCTCACCGATCGGCGGCTGCTGCGCGTCACGGCTGGCACCAGCCGCGAAAGCTCCAGCGTGATGCTGGACCAGATGGGCCCGATCGACGTGACCGCCGATGCCGACGGCGTCGGAAACTTGCGCATCCAGACCGGCACTCGCCTCGACAGCGACGGCGACAAGGTAACCGAACGCTTCGAGGTGTCCGGTGTGCCGGGGGTGAACCGGCTGGAAAGCCTGCTGCTGGAGCAGAAGGCGCGTAAGGCCTAAGGCCAAGATGCCCTAACCCGCCCCCTCCCGCTAGCGGGAGGGGAGAAGCATCGGACGCCCTCCCATATGTGGGGAAGACGCGCTTACTTCAGCAGCGAGAGGACGTTCTGCTGGGCCTGGTTGGCCTGGGCGATCATCGCAGTGGAAGCCTGGCTCAGGATCTGGGCCTTGGCCATGACCGTCGTTTCCGCGGAGTAATCGGTATCGAGAATGCGGCTGCGTGCGTCCGAGAGGTTCGTCACGTTGTCGGTGAGATTGTTGATCACCGATTCGAGGCGGTTCTGGCCGGAGCCGAATTCGGCGCGCGCGCCATTGATCGCGGTCAGCGCGGCATCGACGTTGTCCATCGTCGTGCCGGCCTGCCCGGAGGTGCTGACGTCGATCGCCTGCGGCGTGGTGGCCGGATCGTATGTCGTGTTGGCGCCGCCGAAGAGCTTCGTGCCGTCGATCGCCTTGCTGCGCAGGTCGACCGTATCGGTCGTGTTGCTGCCGGTCTGGATCGAGAAGGTCGAATCGTCCGAACCATCCGCCGCCGGGGCAGCGCCAACCACGGTGAACAGCTTGGTGCCGTTGAACGTGGTCTTTTCAAGCACTTCGCTCACCTGCGCGGTGAGGTTGGCGACTTCGGACTGCATCGAGGTGCGGTCGTTATCGGTGTAGGTCGCGGACTTCGCCTGGATCGCCAGTTCACGGATGCGCTGCAGCATCGCGGTGACTTCGTTGAGCGCGCCATCGGCGGTCTGCGCGAAGCTGATGCCGTCGTTGGCGTTGCGGATCCCCTGACTCATGCCCTTGATCTGCGAGGTCATGGTTGTGGTGATCGCAAGGCCGGCGGCATCGTCCTTGGCGCCGTTGATGCGCTTGCCGGTCGAGAGACGCTCCATCGCGACTCCCGACATCTTGGACGCAGCATTCGAGGCGTTCGAAGCCCGGACCGCGCTGATATTGGTATTGATGACTGCCATGATTCCCATTCTCCACTATGGGCCGGAGCGTGGGGCTCCGTTCATGTCCCGAAAGGCCAGAACGGCCGAACCTTTCCGGGTTTAATGCACGCACCCTGCAAGCTTGTGTTCGCGCCCATGGGGGAAAGCACGTAAGTCCCCGGGTTGCCCTGCCCTTGGCTTTCCTCTCTAGTGCGGGGGTCATGGCTGCCACATCCCTCCCCGCTATCCACGCCAGCCACAGCGGCTGCTGGCTGCGCGACCACGCGGGCACGCGGCCAGTGGGCAAAGGCGAGGCGATCATGGCTGCGGCCGATACGCCGCTGCTGCTGCTGAACGCGCCGCTGGTGGCGAGCCGGCTGGGCTATCCGGACCTGTCCGGTCTCGATCTGCTCGAGCTCTTCGCCTTCATCCACCCGGCGCAGTTCATGGTGCCGACACCCAAGGGGCTGGCGCAGGCGCTGGGACTGGCCGAACCTGCGAGCGACGACGCCGTGCCCGCGTTGCTGCAGGCGGCGGCTGAGGTGCTGCTGTCGGTCTGCGAGGATCCCGCCTGGCCCGAGCGCGAGGGGGCATGGAGCGTGCTGCAATCGCTGGTGCGGCTGCGCTGGCCCTGGGCGGGGCTGCTGGCGCCCCGCATCGCGCAGCCGCAGAAGGCCGAGCGCTGGCTGTTTGCGCGTCTGCCGGAATGGGAGGAAGCGCCCGAGCGACCGCAGCCCGCGCAGATCATGCTGCAGGACGAGGCGATCACCGCGCGGCTCGCCGAACTGACCGGCAGCGGGGCCGAAGCGCGCCCGGCGCAGCAGGCCTATGCGCGCGCGGCGGGGGGAATGTTTGCACCGCGCGGGCAACAACGCCAGCCGCACATGGTGCTGGCGCAGGCGGGGACCGGCACCGGCAAGACCTTCGGTTATCTCGCGCCCGCCTCGCTCTGGGCCGAGCAATCGGGAGGGACGGTCTGGGTCTCGACCTACACCAAGGCGCTGCAACGGCAACTGCGGCGCGAGAGCCGCGCGGCCTTTCCGCCGGAGCGGGCGGCACAGACGGGTCGCTCCGGCCCGCCAGTGGTGGTGCGCAAGGGGCGCGAAAACTACCTGTGCCTGCTCAACCTCGAAGACGCGTTGCAGGGCGGCTTTACCGGTCGACCGGCGATCATGGCGCAGTTGGTAGCGCGCTGGGCGGCGTATTCGCAGGACGGCGACATGATCGGCGGCGATCTGCCGGGCTGGCTTGGCACGCTCTTCAGGAAGCGCGGGATCACCGCGCTGACCGACCAGCGCGGCGAATGCGTCTACGCCGGGTGCCCGCATTTCCGAAAATGCTTCATCGAGCGAGCAGCGCGCGCCTCGGCTGGCGCCGAACTGGTGATCGCCAACCATGCCCTCGTGATGATCAACGCCGCCCGCGCGCGCGAGCCGGCACAGCGGCCGACGCGGATCGTGTTCGATGAAGGCCATCACGTGTTCGAGGCGGCCGACAGCACCTTTGCCGCCGCGCTGACCGGGGCGGAAACAGTGGAGCTGCGGCGCTGGGTCATCGGCCCGGAAGGCAACCAGCGCGGACGCCGCCGGGGCCTTGCTGCACGGCTGGCAGATGTCGCAAGCTATGACGATGAGGGCGCGCGCGCGATTGCCGATGCGCGTGAGGCGGCAGCCTCGCTGCCGGGCGATGGCTGGCTGGCGCGCGTGGTCGAAGGCGCGCCCTTCGGGCCGCTGGAAGACCTGCTCGCCGAGACGCGCGAACTCGTGCTCGCGCGCGACGAAAGCGGCGGGCAGGAAGCAGGCTATGGGCTGGAGACCGAGGCGGCGCAGCTGGGCGGCAGTTTCATCGAGACGGCGGGCCGCGCGCAGGAAGCGCTGGAGGCGCTGCGCCAGCCGCTGATGCGTCTCGCCCTGAGGCTCGAAGCGCTGATCGAGGACGGGCCGGACTGGCTCGACGGACCAGCGCGGGCACGCATCGAGGGTGCGCGCGGGGCGATCGGCTGGCGCACCGATCTGATCGCTGGCTGGACCGCGCTGCTCGCCCGGCTCGGCGGGCCCGGTGATCCCGAATTTGTCGACTGGCTGGCGCTCGAACGCTCCGAGGGCCGCGAGTGGGATATCGGCCTCCACCGCCGCCACCTCGATCCGATGAAGCCGTTTGCCGAGGCGGTGCTGGCGGGCGCGCACGGGGTGATGATGACATCCGCCACGCTGTCCGATGGCGCCGAAACCGCGAGCGGCGACTGGACCAGCGCGGCGGAGCGCAGCGGCGCGCCGCAACTCGGCGTGCGGCCGCAGGTCTTTGCGGCGGCGAGCCCGTTTGACTATGCGCGCAATGCCGAAGTGCTGATCGTGACCGACGTACCGCGCGGCGACATCCCCGCACTCGCCAATGCCTATGGGCGACTGGTGGAGGCCTCGGGCGGGGGCGCGCTTGGCCTCTTTACTGCGATCCGACGGCTGCGCGCGGTCTATGGCCGGATTGCCGACCGGCTGGCGCGCGGCGGGCTGCCGCTGTTTGCGCAGCATGTCGATCCGATCGATACAGGGACGCTGGTCGATATCTTCCGCGATGATCCACGCGCCTCACTGCTCGGCACCGACGCCTTGCGCGACGGCGTGGACGTGCCCGGCCATTCGCTGCGGCTGGTGGTGATGGAGCAGGTCCCCTGGCCCAAGCCCTCGATCCTCCACCGCGCGAGGCGGCTGGCACATGCGGAGAAGTTCGGCGGCGGCGGGCAAGCCCATGACGACCGCATCATCCGCGCACGGCTGGCGCAAGCCTTCGGCCGGCTTATCCGGACAGGTACGGACCGGGGGCATTTCGTGGTGCTCTCCTCGGCCTTCCCCTCGCGGCTCCTCAGCGCCTTTCCGCCAGGTACGCCGGTGCGCCGCGTGACGCTCGATGCGGCTTTACAAAGCGTCGCGGGCCGTGTTTCAGACGCGGCAAGCGCAACCGCGCAGCACAGTCAGATCGACGAGTCCCGCCTTTGAAAACGCTCGCTCTCCTGCGCCACGCGAAGTCCGACTGGTCCGACGCAAGGGCGCGCGATTTCGACCGGCCGCTCAATGCGCGTGGCGTGCGCGGGGCACGGGCGATGGGCGAATACATCAAGAGCACCTGCCTGCGCTTCGACCGGATCATCGCCTCGCCCGCGGTGCGCGTTGCCGAGACGATCGAGGAAGCGAGCAAGGCCTGGGGACACAGCTTCCCGGTCGAATGGGACCGGCGGATTTACCTCGCGAGTTCCGCCACGCTGATCGACTTGCTGCGCGAGCTATCGGGCGAGCCGGAAAGCGTGCTGATGATCGGGCACAATCCGGGGCTTGAAGACCTGATCTTCGACCTCGTGCCCGACGATGGCACCAGCCCGCTGCGCGAGGAAGTGGAAGTGAAGTTCCCGACCGCGACTTTCGCGGTGATGGAACTCGCCATCGCGCGCTGGGCCGATCTGGACGAGCGCTGCGGGAAGCTGGTGGCGATGAAGCGGCCGCGCGATCTCGATCCGGCGCTGGGGCCTACGCTCAACGATTGAGGCCAAGCGGGATTTGGTTTCCCGCAGGGACGCAGAGAAAAACAGGGGGAAGGAAAGGGAAGGCTGCGGCTTACGCAAGACCTTCTCGCTCTGCTTTTCCTCAGCATCTCAGCGCGCAACGCCGTTCTTGCCTTACGCTCTCAATCCTCCAGCGCCGCAGCCAGCCTGCCCCGAATCGTCTCGAGGTGGCGGCGCAAAATGCGGATGGCGGCGATGATTTCATCCTCGGCGGACATGCCGGAGGTTTGCGTGGTCGGCTCCGGCAAAGCTTCGCGCGGTGCCGCCGTCGCAAACCTGGTGCTGGCCTTGCCCGAAAGCGCCTGGCGCGCTCCGCGGATGGTGTAACCTTCGCGGTGGAGGAGCTGGTCGATCCGCGCAACGAGCGCGACGTCTTCGGGTCGGTAGTAGCGGCGGCCGCCGGCGCGGGTCAGCGGGCGGAGCATCGGGAACTGTTCTTCCCAGTAGCGCAGGACATGCTGCTTGAGGCCAAGCGCCTTCGCGACTTCACCAATCGTGCGCAGCGCACCGGGCTCCTTGCCATCATTGAAGGCAGGAGGAACGGGCGGCACAGACCCCGGGGTGTCAACTGCTGGCAGCAATCCTGTCCTTCAGCATCTGGCTAGCGCGGAACGTCATGACGCGGCGCGGGGTGATGGGCACTTCCACACCGGTCTTGGGATTGCGACCGATGCGTTCGGCCTTGTCTCGTAGCAGAAAGGTTCCGAAACCGGAAATCTTTACGTTTTCGCCCTCTGCGAGCGCCTCGCACAAGTGATCGAGAATGGACTCAACCATACCAAGCGAATCGGCACGAGACAGGCCGACACGGCGATTAATGCTTTCTGCAAGATCAGCGCGAGTAAGGGTCCCTACCGAACGCATCCCTGATTCCCCCGATATAAAAGCGACAAGCTGGCTTGACACAATACAGTGTCCGCCGCGCTTTACAATCCGCTTTCCACATTATTTTATCGGCCAATCCATTGGTCCGCAACGAAAACTGCATCACGGACCGTTCGAGATTGGGGAAATCAGATGCGGACGAGGCTGGCACCCCAGGTGAATCCGCCGCCCATCGCCTCGAACATCACGAGATCGCCGGGCTTGATCCGCCCGTCACGCACCGCCGCATCGAAGGCGAGCGGGACCGACGCGGCGCTGGTATTGGCGTGGCGATCAACCGTCACCACCACCTTTTCCTCGGGCAGGCCGAGCTTGCGCGCAGTGGCATCGAGAATGCGGGCATTGGCCTGATGCGGCACCACCCAGTCGATATCGGCCGACTGGTAACCCGCCGCGTCCAGCACTTCCTCGAGCACGGCGGCGAGATTGACCACGGCATGGCGGAACACCTCGCGGCCCTTCATGCGCAGCTTGCCGACCGTGCCGGTGGTGGATGGTCCACCATCCATGTGCAGCAGATCGTTGTGTGCGCCATCGGCATGGAGGCGGCTCACAAGGATACCCGGGGCGGCAGGATCGCTTTCGTCCACGTCGACGGCTTCAAGCACGACCGCGCCGGCGCCGTCGCCGAACAGCACACAGGTGGTGCGGTCTTCCCAGTCGAGCAGGCGGCTCATGGTCTCGGCGCCGATCACCAATGCGCGCTTGGCTGCGCCCGTGCGCAGAAGCGCGTCGGCGGTCGCAAAGGCATAAAGGAAGCCCGAGCAGACCGCCGCCACGTCGAACGCGATGCCGCCGCGGCAGCCGAGCGCGCTCTGCACGATCGTGGCGGTGGCGGGGAATGTCTGGTCCGGGCTGCAGGTGCCGAGCACGATGAGGTCGATGGAGGCAGCCTCGATGCCAGCGGCTTCGAGCGCCTTGCGGCAAGCCTCCGTAGCGAGCGTGGCGGTGGTTTCGCCCTCACCCGCGATGTGGCGGTTGCGGATGCCGGTGCGCTCGACGATCCATTCGTCGGTCGTATCGACCATGGACGCCATCTCGGCGTTGGATACGGCGCGCGCCGGTAGCGCCGACCCGCTGCCGCGAATGATCGAACGCAGTGTCATGCCGGAGCTCCGGGGGATTCAGGCGCAGGCCGCACCCGCGTCGTGGCCCCGCTGAGGGCATCCTGCCCGGCGTGGGCAAGGTCTGCCGCGATGCGCTCGGTCAACCGCTCCGAGAGCAGCCGCGCGGTCACTGCGACAGCATGAGACACGCCCAGCGCCGATGCGTTGCCATGGCTTTTCACGACAACACCATTAAGTCCCAGGAACACCGCGCCATTGTGATTGTTGGGATCAAGATGATGCTTCAACAGCTCGGTCGCCGGTTTGGAAATGAGGAAGCCGAACTTGGAGCGCAGCGAACTGGAAAAACTGCGGCGGAGAAGGTCCGCCACGAAGCGCGCTGCGCCTTCCATCGCCTTCAGCGCGATATTGCCGGTGAAGCCGTCGGTCACCACAACGTCGACATCGCCGCGCGAAAGCTTGTCCGCCTCGGTAAAGCCGTCGAAGCGGAAGGCGAGCGCTTCCTGAGCCTGCTTGAGCATCGCGGCCGCATCGCGCAGCTCGGCTGTGCCCTTGATGTCCTCGGTGCCGATGTTGAGCAGGCGCACGCGCGGTTCGGCCTGACCGTGGACAATGCGGGCATAAGCGGCACCCATGATCGCGAACTGCACGAGATTGCGCGCGTCGCATTCGGTGTTGGCGCCGAGATCGAGCATGACGAGATCGTGATCGCCCAGCGTGGGCACGAGTGCGGCGAGCGCAGGACGGTCAATCCCGGGCATGGTGCGCAGCGCAACCTTGGACATCGCCATCAGAGCGCCAGTATTGCCCGCGCTGACGGCAGCGCCTGCCTCGCCGCTCTTTACCGCTTCGATAGCGAGGCCCATCGACGTGGTGCGCGCGCGGCGCAGCGCCTGGGTCGGCTTCTCGTCGCCGGCCACGACATCAGGCGCGTGGAGAATTTCAGAGGCGGCGCGCAGGTTCGGGTGCGCCTCAAGCGCCTGCTTGATGGCGGTTTCGTCGCCCACGAGCAGGAACTTGAACTGATCGTGCTGGCGACGCGCGAGTGCCGCGCCCTCGACCATGACGCGCACGCCCACATCGCCGCCCATCGCATCTACGGCGATACGCGGCAAAACCATGATCCGGCTGTCTCCCCCTCAGCCGTAATCAGAGGCCGACGGCGATGATCTCGCGGCCGTTGTAGTGCCCGCAGGCACCGCACAGCATGTGCGGGCGCTTGAGCTCACCACAATTGGGGCACTCATGGAAGGCATCAACCTTCAGCGCATCGTGGCTGCGACGCATGCCCCGGCGGGAGGGCGAGGTCTTTCTTTTGGGGACGGCCATTGCGGCACCTGTTCCTGATCTTGAAGTCGTCTACGGGCAAGCGCGATAGGGAAAACCGGACCGGCGCACAACCCCTGTCGGGGCGCCTCTTGATGGCAGCCCGACAAAGTTCGGCAGCAAGCTGGAATCGCCGATCGCGGGCGAAGGCGCGCCTATACGGAATTTTGGATGCTTTGCAAGCTCCGGGCGGCTAGGACGGGTGCGGGGTGCAACAAGAGTACCAAAGGGGAGATTACCTGATCATGACTTTGCCCATCACACTCGGCGCCGTAGCCGCAGCCGCGCTGATAAACATCTGGCTTTCGATCCGCTGCGGCCAGGTCCGCACGGCCGAAAAGGTTTCCGTCGGCGACGGTGGCAACGAGAAGCTGATCCGCCGCATGCGGGCCCACTCCAACTTCAATGAAAACGCGCCGATCGTGCTGGTGATGATCGCCGCGCTCGAATTCGCGCATCCGGGCAGTTCGGTGCTGGCCGCAGTCGCCGGGGCTTTCATGGCGGGCCGCGTGGCGCACGGCCTCGGCATGGACGGCGGCAGCTTCGGCATTGGCCGCATGATCGGGACACTGATCACGCTGCTCACCCAGCTCGGCCTTGCCATCTGGGCGATCATGAGCGCGATGGCGTGAAACCACGCTTCACTGCATCAGATTGTAATCGCTGACAAAGCTGTTGGTCTGACGTTCCCGGCCAAAGGTGCTGTTCGGCCCGTGGCCGGGAACAAACATGATATCATTACCGAGCGGCCAGAGCTTTTCGGTGATCGAGGCGATCAATTGCGCGTGGTTGCCCATGGGAAAATCGGTGCGCCCGATCGAGCCCTGAAAGATCACATCGCCCACGACGGCAAAGCGCGAGGGCTGGTGGACAAACACCACATGGCCGGGTGTGTGGCCCGGGCAGTGGATCACATCAAGCTCGACCTCGCCGATTGTCACCGTGTCGCCATCGCCGAGCCAGCGATCAGGCTCGAAAACCTCGCCGCGGATGCCCCAGCGCTTGCCGTCCTCGTCGAGGCGCGAAATCCAGAACCGATCCGCCTCGTGCGGGCCCTCGATGGGCACGCCGAGTTCTTTCGCCAGCACGCCGGTGATGCCGCAATGATCGATATGGCCGTGGGTGACGAGCAGCTTCTCGATGGTCACGCCGGCCTTCTCGATCGCCGCGCGCAGACGTTCGATATCACCGCCGGCATCGATGAACGCGCCGCGCATGGTCTTGGTACACCAGATCAGCGTGCAGTTCTGCTGGAGCGGCGTGACGGGGATGATGGCGGCCTTGAGCGGCATTTCGGTCGTTTCGGTCATGGCATGCAAGGTGGCGTCTGGAGCTGGCCAAAGCAACCCCTCCGTCATTCGCTGGGAGAATGCGACGTCGCCATTTGCTCTTCCCGCAATCCAAAGATCCTAGACCCTCCCACCCTTCCAGACGACGCGGCCGATCACCGCGACATCGGTGCGGGCGCGCTCCATGCTCGGGTAGGCGGGGTTGTCGCTGATGATCCGCAGAGTGCCGGCCGGCCCCGGCTCGAGCCGCTTGACCAACAGCACATCATCGAGCCGAATGACGTGGAGACCGCTGCGCATGGGGCGCGCCGAGCGGTCGACGAGGATCTCGTCTCCATCGCGCAAGGTGGGATCCATCGAATCACCCTCGACCTCGATGACGCTGAGCATGCCGGGTTCTAGGCCCTGCTGGCGCAGCCAGCGTCCGGAAAAACGCAGGCGGTCAGTTGGGGCCAGATCCTGCGCCATGGTGCCCGGTCCGGCTGAGGCACCCAGCGGCAGGCGCGGGATATCGGCCCAATCAGCCGTCCGCGCACTTTGCCCGGCTCCGCCGGTGCCGCTCACCGTGAGCACGGTTTCGCGCGGCGGCGCGCCGAGCTCACCTTCATCCACCCCGAAAAATTCAGCGAGCGTGCGGCGGTCGTTCTCCTCCAGCTTGCGAGGGGATCCCTTGCGCACGAACTGCTGGAGATAGGCCGCATTGCGCCCGAGTAACCCCGAAAGCGCCGCAAGACTTACCCCCCGCTCTGCTGCGAGCGCAACGAGCCGCGCGCGGGGCGAATCCATCGCCGGTTCCGCCGCCGGATACGGGGCCTTTTGCGTCTCGATTCGGGAATCCATTGGCTTCCTCCATATTCGAAGGATTTTTCCTAGACCTGTAGGATTAACACGTCAACATAAGAAAAATCTTACATCGATTCGTCACGGAGGTCCAGCCATGCTGATCAGGAAGATCGAACGGTTCCTTTCACACCATGGCATGCCGCGCACGCGCTTCGGCCGCCTTGCCGCGCATGATCCGCGCTTCGTCGACGACTTGCGGAATGGCCGCGAGCCCCGTCCCGCAACAGCAGCACGAGTAGAACATTTCATGAACACGTATCGGAGTGCCAGCCATGTGGCTTGATCACCTGTTTCCCGCCCTGCCCATCGAGCGCAAGTCCGAACCCGAGGCGCGCTCGGCGCCTCATCCGCGGGTGCGGATCAGCCCCGGCGAACGCCTGCTTCGGGCCATCACCGTGCTCGCCGGCCCGCACGCGGAGCTGATGGAGCACTGCGAGGCGCCCTGGGCAAGCGTGACCTTCGCTGGCACACGCCATACGATCGTGCTGCGCTACGAGGGCTGGGAAGCCTGCGACGCTGCCGAAGAGCTCATGGCCACGCTGCCCGAGCATGAATTCACGATCCCCCGCACACTGGTCGCCGATGCGGCGGTGGTGCGGCTCGACCAGGTGCTGCTGCCCGAGCCCTGCATGACGCTGGAGCTGGCGCTGCTGCTGCTGGATGATGCGTGAGGGCGAAGCTCAGGGCCACGCCGCCATCAGCTGCGGCGCGGTTTTCGCACCCATCCAAAGGGACATGTCGACCGCGTTGCTCACCTTGAACGGCGTGCCGGACTTGTTGAGGAACAGCGCCTCCATCTCCTGCCGGTTGAACGGGCGCGAGCCGAGGCGGCCGAAGATCGCGATCTGGCCGCCGGTCTCATCCACCCCGCGATCGCGGTCGAGCCCCTTCGAAAGTGCGAGCGCCGGGCTTGGCGTATGGGCCCACGCGATCAGCTCGGGCTTGGGCTCGGGCGAGAAGCCGTAGAAGTTCGGCTGGCTGGCGGGGGAAGTCAGCTGCAGAACCTTCACCCCGTTGATCCCGTCCGCGACATAGGCAAACAGCGAGGCGTTGGTGGAGGCGACGATGACGTCCTCTGCATCAGTCAGCTGCCCGTCTGCGGTGAAGGCCTCATAAACCGCGGGCCGTGTCGGCGCTGTGATATCCACGATGACGAGGCCCTGCTTCTTGGCCGCGACATAGGCGTAGGTGCGCGAGAGATAGACGCGGCGGGCATCCTCCAGCGGCACTGTGGCCGAAGGCACCGGCGCGGGCTTGGCGAGGTTCGTGACGTCCATCAGCTCGAGGCCGTTCGCGGTCGTCACCCACAAGTAGCGGAACTGCACCGCTGTGGCGCGCGGATCGCGCAAGGGCACGATCGAGGTAATCCTGGGATCGAGGCAGGTCTCGCCGCCCTTCCGGTCTGAAACCTCGCACGGGGCGGCTGGCGTCCACGGCTTGGTCAGATGGACCGTCACCAGCGCCCTGTCCGTCACGATGAAGGCATAATCGCCCGCAAGCGTGATGTGCCGCGCGCCCTTCAGCACGCCGTCCGGATTGAAGGTCAGTGCACGGCGGAAGAAATTATTGCGGAACTCGCCATCGGCCAGCGTGTCGACATTGACCGCGATCAGCCCCTCCACCGCATCGGTGATGAAGGCGTAGTGGTAGACCGGCGAGAATGGCTGCTCCTGGTTTGCCTCGCGCATTTCGGGCGTGTTGCGAGTGGGCGCGATGGACTGGTTCGTGGGCAGGGCCATGCAGGTGGCGTTCGTCGTATCGATATGGGTGTCGTGGCCCAGCGGCGAGAACGGCGCGGTGACGATCCGTTCGGAGAAGCCCTTGTCGCCAATCGCGGCGATATCATAGGCGCGGAAGCCGCCCTTCCCTTCCGCCACGAACATGTATTCGCCGCGCATCTGCAGGCAGCGGACCGCGTCCGAAGTGCCCTTCGTGATGTTGGTGAATTCCTCGCGGCCCGTGGTCTCGCCAGCCAGCTTCTTGTCGAAGATCGCGCCACGGGTCCAGTTCTTGAGCTCGCGGCCGTTCTTCTCGACGTGCTGCTTGTAGAAATCGGGATAGGCATAGCGATGCAGGTAGCTGCCGATCACCGCCTGCGGCTCGTCCCATTCGGTGACGCGCACCGCCTCGAACCCGCCGTCCAGCCCGAACCATGCGTTCATGCCGACAAAATTGACGTAGTTGGTACCGAGCAGCAGCAGCTGCGCCATGACTGCGTTGTTGTCGTCATCCTGGCTCAGGTGGCAATCGGTGCACTGCTTGGTTTCCTTCGTCCGCACGGTGTGCGGGAAGTGCGGCGCAAAGGCCTGGCTCGAATAGCCCGGCGAGGAGATCGGCGGCTGCTGCACGTAGATCCGCTCGCGGTTGATATTGGTCGAGGAGAGGATCAGCGCCGAAGTCGAGCGGATCGGCGCGGTGATCGCCTTTCCGCTGACCGGATTGCCTGAGGCATCGAACTGCACCGGATCGGAGCCCGACGACTTGTTTCGCTGGTGCTTGCCAAGCTGGAACATGTCATCGCGCGCGACCTGCGGGTTATAGGTCGCGTAGTTGCGGGTGTAGTCTTCCTCGTACTTGTGGGTGGCGGATTTCCAGTTGGCTTCGATCGGCAGGTGGCACCCGGCGCACGAGGTGGTCCACGAGAGGTGGCAGGTGAAGCAGGCCATGTCGTCATCGCCATGCGCGCGCTCGGCCTTGGGAACACCGAGACCGAAGCGGAACAGGCCGTCCTCGGCGCCCGACTTGCCCATGAGCTTGGCACGCGCGGCCTTGGGATTGAACACCGGCTTGCCCGATGGCTCGGTCACACTCTGATACTGCGGATCGACCGACTCCTTCACAAGGCTGACCCGCCACCACAGCTTGGGATCAATGATCGAGCGCTGGATCAGCACGCGGCGCCCGTTCTCCATTGACCACTCGAACCGGCGCTGGCCATCCATGTTGCGCAGCAGCGCAAGGTTCTCGCCCTTCTCCGGCGCGGCAAGGTTGGAAGTCATCAAGGTGGGGAAGGCATCGGGCGTGCCGTGGCAATCCTTGCAACCGATCGAGACAGCATTGGCCACTTCGCCGTAGATCAGGCCGTTGCCATGGCTGTCCTGCGCGAAATGGCAATCGGCGCACTGCATGCCGAGCTGCGCGTGGATATCCATCATGTGGACCGACTTGCCGGGATTGTCCGGCCCGAC
>Ga0315905_10002498_pt1 | contig 19331 bp, 16 predicted proteins | sample LakEriMetagenome_5_FD_203522 | JGI IMG/M metagenome (GOLD analysis project Ga0315905, IMG submission 203522) | Freshwater fungal communities from buoy surface, Lake Erie, Ohio, United States - Buoy 4 MA121 | ecosystem: Environmental > Aquatic > Freshwater > Lake | place: USA: Lake Erie, Ohio... | reverse complement strand
GATCCTGAGTCTGATCGACTCGCCTGTTGCGAATATTCGCGCAAGTGGACGCCGCGTTTTGGGCCAGCACGAGGACCTAGCCGTTGCCGATTTGGAGTTTCAAAACGGTGCTAGAGCCCATTTGCGATCCTCGCGGATCAGTTCAGCCGCAGCCCGTACGATGGAAATCCAAGCCGATTCCGAATGGTACGATTTGGATTTCGCAACCAACTCCTGGACCGCGACCCGCGCGTCGGCAGCCGTCGAATGCGGTGATCTCCAAGCAGACCGGTTGAACCCCTCCGAGCGAGCCAAAGTCAAAGACGAACTCTTTGGACGTTGGCTCGACCGCTTGGAGATCACTCCTCAGGCCGGGAATGCCATCGCAGCCGAACATCAGGATTTCTTGACCGCAATCCGAACCGGATCCCAACCGAGGGTCAATGGACTGGCCGCGATCAAATCGCTCGAGGTCGCATGCGAAATCACCGACCAGATCGCGCAAAGATCCTTGCGAGTGGTCCGCCGAGCCGCCTAAAGATTCGGACTGCTTGCTAGAACTTCAACTCTAGTCCCGCGTCAAATCCATGGAACAAAAGGGACGCGTCTGAGCTCGTCGAGAGCCGAAGCGTATCTCCTAGTGGACTAGGCGCCTGATCGTCGACGGTCGCAACTCCCGACAGCAGCATCCATCGATAGCCACCGTAAAGACCTGCCCAACTCCGCAATTGATAACGAGCTCGCAGGTGCAATCCCAGCGACGCCGCGAGCGATAGGTCCTGGTCCAGCACCGAAGCATCGCGGCCAATGCCGTCGCTTGCCTGGTTGCCAGCTTCTGCGAAATTCGCGTACAACCCACCATCGATCGCACCACCCAACGCCATCCTTTGGCTTAGCGGTCGCCATAACTCCATGCCGCTTGCGATTCCAACGAGCAAGTTGCCTGTATCCAATTCGTAGCGACCCTCACCGCCAGAGGCAAGTGACCTGAGGCGAAACTGCTCGCTGTAGTCGATCACTCGCATTCCTAGTGTGCTATTGCCGATATCGTCGGTTAACGACCGCCTTGCGAGTCCATACTGACGGTACTCCGCCGAATGATGCTGCTGGTGCAAGTCCGCGTTTTGAAAAGGAGCCAACCACTGAGGATCCAATGAACTGAGCGACGAACTGACCGGCCCGGTCGACTCGTTGGCCCGGTTCCAATTCAGCGAACCTAAGTAACTGAACTCATAGCAATCCATAGGGTTGGTCAGAAAGCCGACCGAAACTTCGCTGGCCAGATCCGACCCGAAGGTGCCCAACGGACCGGCTTGAGAATACGTCAAGCTCTCGTCCCCAGGACGCCGCATGCCGATCGAAGCATAACGTCCAACCCACCGAGGACCTGTCCAACGCGCGTTTTCCAAAGGTCGATCGATGGCTTGGTAAGTTTGGGGTTGGTAAGCCTGGGGAAGTGGCGTCTCGGGAGCGAAAAGGCCCTGAGGGGAAGCTGTGACTTCCGGGGCAGCAACCATCGACGGCGAGCTCGTGGGAGCTTCAGCGGCCTGCGGGTACGGAGCGGCCTGCGGGTACGGAGCGGCTTGTGGGTACGGAGCGGCTTGTGGGTACGGAGCGGCTTGTGGGTACGGAGCCGTTGGGGATTGGGGTGGAGGTACCAACTGCGTTGCGGTCCGGGGCGGTGGCAATCGCATCGAACGCGGCGCACCGGGCTTGGGCATGGTTGCTTCCGAGGGCAATGTCGAGGACGGTAGCCCCGGAAACGGCGATGTGGGCGGAAACGCTGCAGATGGAAACGCTGCAGACGGGTCAGCGGCAGATGGAGCAGCGGCAGATGGGGGGCTGGGCAAGCTTCCGTTAGGTCGAGGCTTGGCCCCGACGAAGCTTCCTCCCACCGGGGCGATGCCAGCGGCCAAGTTGGCCTCTTCCATCAACCTCAGGTAGTCCTTGGAGGTCAGGGCATTGGGTTCTGGCGAGGTGGGAGTTTGACCCCGGAGATCTGCCGTGGTTCCGAGCAGCACTGCCGAGACCATCAGCGTACGGGTTGCCATCGATTCGACGCGATTTCGATTGATCAGCACGGCAACTCCCTAGTCCACCCTAGAGCAACTATCGAACCTCGACTTGGTCGACCACAGGCACTAGGACCATTTTCCGGATCGCTTCGAGCACCTTCTTGGCCTGTTGATTGCTCTGGGCAAAGCCGGTGACGATCAAGCTTCCTTCGTCCGAGGGTTGTACTGTGATTTCGGCGGTCGGTGCAAGATGACTTACGATCGCCTGCATTTGATCGAGGTTGACGCTAGCGGACTTGCCGCGAGCCCATGGTCTCTCGACAACGACCTTCATGTGCAGCGGTTTTTGATGCTTGCCCATGTTCGCTTCGATGATCGTCTGGCCGGGTTGGTCCGCCACAATGAACAATCGATTGCCATTGCAAACCACCTGGCAAACCGAGCTGTCGACGACATGAAGGCGGGAGATCGTGCCTGGAACCTGAACCGCCCGAATCGCTTGAGTCTCGAGCATCACCGACTCGGCAGCTTCGCTATCGATGAGCTTGGACAAAGGTCCCGAGGTGATCAAGATCTCATCGCCCGGTTGGCTAAGAACACCATCCATCATGGCCTTGTCACTGCTTGGTTTCGTCGAGCGAGCCAGCTTCGAGATCGCTTCGATCTCCTCGGAGGTCGCATCGATCCTGGGCAATGGAACGATCGAAGACGCAGCGCTCACGGGACCAATGGATCGATTCGCAGACGGAACTGGATTCGCCAGAGTCGGAACATCGACTTCGGGATTGAGCGTTTGTGCTGCATTCGATGCGGCCGACTCATCGTTTCGATGCATTTCATTCAGCTTAGGAGCCTCGATCTTAGGAGCCTCGAGCTTAGGTGCCTCGAGCTTAGGTGCCTCGAGCTTAGGTGCTTCGAGCTTAGGTGCTTCGATCTTAGGTATTTCGATCTTAGGTATTTCGAGTTCAGGTGCCTCAAGTTCAGGTGCCTCGAGTTCAGGAGGCAAACTCCGTGTTGGAATGTCCAAAGGTGTCACCGGCAGGATACCTATGGCGGGCAGTTCGACCATCGTGGGTTGAGATTCGAGGATCGTTTGGACGGTTTCGTCGACGGCTTCGATGCGTACAGGAATTTCGATTCCCGTTTCGGCATATGGGCTATTTGCGCTCGGTAGAGCCGGGAGCGCCAGGATCCGCTCCTGGTTAAAGTTCACCTTGACAGGAGTTTCGGCCGTGATGTCACCCGAGCGGGTAACCTTGAGGTTTGCCGCGTTGGTGCTTGTGGACTCCAATGAGACCCCTTGGCTGGGCACTTGGCTGATCGAGCTTGCGCTGAGTCGGACTTTGGCACCGATGCTGCGCGAGGTTTCCAATTCGGTCGGCAAAGAAGCGTTCGATAAATTCGGTACGCTCGGTAAGTTCGGGGCGATTGAGCTCGCTTCGGGCAGTTGGATTTTGATCGAGGGGACTTTGACCAGGCTAGGTTGTTTGGCTTGGTCCGTCGCGATGGCGTTGACGACCCCACCTGCCTGTGGGCTCGAAGATTGATTTGGAGATTCCTGAGCCGAAGCGGGGCTTACCGCATTGAGTTCACTCAAGCTCTCGATCGGGGCCAATGTGGCTGGTGCCTGTGTTGAGGGGGCCATTGCGGGTTTTCGCGGCGAGATGCCGATGGCACGCCAAGGTCCAGCGCTTTTCCAAGCTTTCGGAGGCATTGGGCGGAGAGTCTCTTGTGCCGAGGTCTCTCCAGCATGGATGCAAACGGCACTTGCAAGTCCTCCGAAGAGGGTGGCTTGCCGAAGAACACGGCGAACCCAAGCACGGCCAGTCATTTGATTCGATTTCATCTTCCACCCCGCGAAAATAGCTTGAGTTCAGCTAGCAAAGCTCGATTCAATTCGGGCGGATCGAGCGTTCCGTTTCGGTCCCTTATTCGGGGTGTATCGGATTGCGGGTTGGTAAAGTTTAGGGGTTTTGACGAAAGTCCAGGTTATGACGATTCTTCGAGCTCGGCCATAAACTCAATCGGGAATGGCGGCCGCCGCACAGGCAACAAAACCCCCTAAATAATTGCCGGATCTGGATTTGCGCGTTTGTGCTTGCTCGCTTTGGTATTCATAATTGCCCTAGCCAAACCGGGACCCTGGCAAGACAATTACCGCGATTCTTTCGGCCGACTTCCGCAACAAGCAGACTCCCCTTGAACACCTCGAATACTTCTTCCGAAACGCCCCGAGGCGAACGAAACAACAGGTTTCTTCCCTGGTTGCTTTTGGGTACAGCGATCTTTTTTTTGATCTCGAGCATGAGGCAGCAACAGGCGCTGCGCGAACAGCAGGAACGGACCAAGCTTCAGGACATTTCAAGTACGAAATCCAAACGGCTCGAGGAGAGCAAGGCGTTTGCTGAGAAGTTCGCCGCCGAGCATCCCGAGGTCACGCTACCTCAGAGCCAACCGCGCCAACGCTGGACGCTCGGAACGATGGATGCGGCCGACGGTTACCGATTCCTCGTAACCCTTGATAATCTCGGCGCTGCGATCGAACGGATCGAGTTGGTCGAACAGACCAAAGCCGGTCATTTCGCTTACCGATCGCTCCAGACGAAGAACATCGGTGGTTATCTCGGATACCTTGCCCCTGAAGACCGTTCCGGAGGCGGGGTAATCGTTCATTCGGTGCCTCAAGGCTCGGCGGCCGCTTTGGCCAAGCCTTCGGGCTCTGAGCCAGGGCAGGGTGATGTCCGGTCTCTAGAGCCTGGCGATGTGCTCGTCGGCTGGGATGGTCTTCAAGGACCTGCGTCGGTCTATCAACTCAACAAGCTCCTCTCGTCGGCTAAGCCTGGCGATGAACTGCGTCTGGAAGTCGAACGGCAGGGGGACGCATCGAAGCGTCAGGCGCTCATCGCCCAATTGACTCAGGAACCCGTCGCCGTCCTTCGATCCGAGGACGACTTTCCCATCGAGGGAGTGCTGGGCAATTCACCTCGCGGTTCCTGCGGGGTCACCTTTGCCAAGATCGATGGCAAGGAGATCGTCGAAGGGGACGAGTCGATTTTGGGGCTCGAGTCGACCCTGCGTGGGACCTGGCAAGCAGCACCGTTGGAGGTCCCGGGGGGCATGGGGGTCGAATTTCGTTTGCCCCTGAGCGCGGAGTTGAAGTTCGCTGGGATCGATGCCCAACTCGAGTTGGTTAAACAATACCGACTTCTCAAGGCACCCGAGGCGACCAAGTCTCCGGTTTCTGCCGACGATTGGCAGTACCACTTGGAGCTAACAACCATCGTTCGAAATCTCGACGATAAGCCCCACGAAGTTGCCTTGCGACAAGAGGGACTCAATGGCATTTCGCTCGAGGGTTGGTGGTATCCAACCAAACTATCCCCTTCTTTCTTTTCGGCTCCTGGAGCACGGGATGTGATTTTTGGAACTACCGCCAACATCAGTTCGATATCGATGACTCGAACTCTTGTCGATCATGCCAAAAAGTTTCCGACCGATCCAGACTCGCTTTTGTTTGGCCCCCAAGACGAGCCGACCAAGCGGGACATCCAGTACATAGGACTCGACACCCAGGTATTCGCTGCCGCGATGGTTCCATCCCCTGCGGCCCCCGAGTCAATGAAAAATTTGAACAAGGCCAAAGCGACGGTATTGAACGATCAGTATTTGGATCCCGCCAAATTCGATGCCCAGCGACAGCAAGCCTACAATACCGGATTCTGGTTCGTCACCCCCACGAGCACCATCGAGCCGATGGGCCAACACACTTCGGCTTATCGAATTTTCGCCGGACCGAAGTCACCATCGCTTCTGTCGGCCTATAAGCTCGATGAAGCGATCGAGTATGGCTGGGATATCTTCGGCTTTTTCGCCGTTCGACTCGGATGGATCCTGCACTTCTTCTATTACATCATAGGCAACTACGGTCTGGCCATCATGATGCTGACCGTGTTGGTCCGTTCGCTGATGTTCCCCGTCAGCCGCCGAATGGCTCTCAATGGGCAAAAAATGCAGCGGGTCCAGCCCGAGATGGCCAAGCTCAAGGAGGCCCTCAAGGACGAGCCGACCAAGATGATGGCTGCCCAGCAAATGCTGATGAAAAAAGCGGGCATCAATCAACTCGCCGGTTGCTTGCCGGCCATGATCCAGTTGCCGATCGTCATCGGACTCTATCGGTGCGTGTCGGTCGACGTAGCACTCCGCCAACAGCCATTGATCCCAGGCCTTGAATGGTGCTCGAATTTGGCCGGTCCAGACATGTTCATGGATTGGCAACAGTGGATGCCCGAGTTCATTTCAGGAAAAGGACCAGGTTGGTTCGGGCCTTATCTGAACATCCTGCCCCTGATTACCATCACGCTGTTTATCGTCCAACAAAAAGTCCTCATGCCCAAAGCCACCGATGAGCAAACTCGTTTGGCCCAGCAGATGATGATGATCATGACCATCATGATGGGGGTTTTGTTCTTCCGTGTTCCGGCCGGCCTGTGTATCTATTTCATCACCTCCTCGACCTGGTCGCTGATCGAACGCTTCCTGATCAAGAAGTACACCCCTCAAACCGAGTTGGCCGGTTTGCCCGAAGGCACCGTCAACGAAATCCTCTCGGCCGTTTCCAACACCGCAGCCGGCAAGCGTCCGGCACTGCCCACCGGACCGAAATCCGATAAGCCCAAGCTTAAGAACACCAAGCCACCTGAGACCTTGGCTGAATTGTTCGAGCCGTTCTTCAAGAAAAAGCAACCTCAAGGGGGGGCTGCAGACGACTCCCAAAACCAGAAAACCAAATCCGGGGCTGCCCCACCCGAAAGAGCTCGACCGCTGCGAAACCCGCCCAATAGCAACAAGAAGAAATCCAAATAAAACCGGCATTACCAGAGCCATCAGAGGTCCAGCCATGTCGTTGCGTTCATTGAGTCTTCTTAACTGCCTTATTGGTTTACTTGTTTGCTTCGGCTCGGCAGGTGGATGCACCCCCTCGGCAAGCAAACCTGAGCTCAGCAAGGACGCATCAGGTAAAAACGCACCGGATAAAATACCGGCGAATGCGCCGGGCAAAGGACCGACGAAGCTCATCGGTATCTCGATCTTGACGAATGCAAACCCATTTTTTGTCGAGATCTCCGACGCCGTCAAGCAAGAGGCCCTCAAGGCCGGCTACGAACTTGTCAGCGTCAGTGGCGAGTACGACTCGAACAAGCAGCAAAACCAGGTCAAGGACTTCATCGTCCAGAAGGTGGCTGCGATCATTCTGACCCCTTGCGATAGCCGAGCCGTCGGGACAGCGATACAAGAAGCCAACGCGGCAGGGATTCCCGTCTTCACGGCCGACATCGCATCGATCGCTCCAGGGGCCAAGGTCGTCACGCATGTCGCGACGGATAACTACTCCGGGGGCAGGCAAGCGGCCATCGCCATGATCGAAGCCTTGGGTGGAAAAGGCAAAGTCGCCATCTTGGACTTCCCCCAAGTCGAGAGCGTGATGCTCCGAACCAAGGGTTTCCGGGACGAACTCGAAGAGCAAACAAAATCCAATGGGGTTTCGATTCAGATCGTCGGCCTATTGCCCGGAGACGGAGCCAAAGACAAAAGCTACAAAGCAACCCAAGACCTGCTTCAGAGCCATCCAGATCTCCAAGGGATCTTTGCGATCAACGATCCGTCGGCCCTAGGTTGCTATGCCGCGTTGGAAAATGCCAATGTGGCCGACAAAATCAAGATCATCGGATTCGACGGACAGATCGATGGCAAGCGTGCGATCCGAGACGGAAAAATCTATGCCGACCCGATTCAGTTCCCTGTTCGCATCGGGCAAGAGACGCTCGCTGTGATCCTGAAGTACCTCAATGGTGAGGATGTCCCAAGCGAGATTCTCATTCCGACCGAACTGTACCGGCAAGCCGATGCGAAGTCCGATGCGTCCCTTTGAGGACCCCCATCGCGATACCCCGAGTAACCTAACGAACTCCCTTTCTTGGAAGCACCAGGAATAGCCATGAGCGAAACTTCCCCAAGCGGACTTGGTGTCAGCGGAGAGTTTGCCCGAACGCATGCTCTTCGATCGCCCGAGGGCCGTTGGACGTTCAAGCTCGATCGAGATGCTTGGAAGCATCTGCGATTGACCGATGCGCAGGGCACCGTCTACAGCGAGGTCTTGGTCGTTCCGAATTACCCTGTCGAGGCTCCCAAGGAGTGGGTATCGATTTTGTCCAAAGACTCTGAGGAGCTCGTCTGCCTAAAGAACCTCGATGCGTTGGAACTAGCCGATCGCCAAGCGATCGAGCAGGAGTTATCGCTTCGCGAGTTCGTTCCGCAAATCCTCAAGGTCCATTGGGTTTCGGGAACCCAGGAGCCCTGCGAGTGGGATGTCGAGACGAATCACGGCAGGACGCGATTTGTGCTCAATGCCGAAGAGGACGTACGGCGTGTTAGCGCTTGGACTGTCCATTTGACGGACGCTCACGGTTGCCGGTTTCGGGTCGATGATATTCGGAAATTGGACAGTCGTTCTCGCAGTTATGTCGAATGGTATGTATAGGCCGGTGATCGATTCATGAATAATGCAAGCGATATCCAAGGCTCCTTGGTGCTGCTAGGGACCGGCACGAGTGTCGGCGTTCCGTGCATCGGTTGCGATTGTGCGGTGTGTACCGGCGGTCATCCGCGCAATCAAAGGACCCGCTCGAGCGCGATCTTGGGCTTGCCGCAAGGCAACTTGCTGATCGATACGCCACCGGATCTGCGCATGCAGTTGCTGCGCGAAAAAATACCGTTGGTCCATGCGGTGCTCTACACCCATGAGCATGCCGACCACCTGCACGGACTCGATGATGTTCGGCTTTTTCCGTTCATGTTAGGCAATCCGATTCCGATCTATGCATCCGAGATCGTCGAGGCCCGAATACGCAAGGTCTTTGACTATGCGTTTGAAAAGCGGGATCTGACCCATGCCGGAGCCGTCCCGAGCATGCAGTTGCGCCGAGTCGATGATCGGCCCTTGGAAATCCTCGGGTCGGTGTTGACTCCGATCCCTCTCATCCACGGCCCCTACTGCAAGGTGTATGGATACCGAATTGGGAACGTCGCTTACTGCACCGATACCAACCGGATCGAACCCTCGAGCTTGGAGTTGCTCGAAGGTCTCGATGTTTTGGTCCTCGATGCGCTCAGACCCACGAAGCATGCGACCCATTTTTCGGTCGGAGAGGCGCTCGATGTCATCGAACGGCTAGGACCAAAGAAAGCTTATTTGACCCATCTTTCGCACGAGCTCGATTACATGACATTCCATCGCGAGTTGCCCGAGCACGTCGCTCTGGCTTACGATGGGCTTCGCATTCCACTGACCTGAAAATCGGCGATGCCTGAACCCAAACCACACTTGCCAAACGATGTGTCGATCGAATCGCTTCTTGCGATTTTCTATGCCGAGCAAACCCAGCTCGCGACGTTTCGAAAGTCTCCCGCCGATCAAGTGCCTGAGCCTTATGCACGTCTGCTCAACCATACTTCTCATATGACCGTAACGGTGGAAGAGTACTATCAAGACACCGTCGATGTGCGAGTGCTTCGGTCGCAGTTCAAGCAAAGAGACTACTGCAGGGAGATACTCCTTTCTACCCACCGCGATGCAAAAATCGTCCAGTATGGAATCGTAAGACTTCATCTGGATCTGATTCCCGAGCCGGCCCGTTCAGAAATCTTGGCAGAGTCCAAGCCCTTGGGACGGGTGCTCATCGAGCGGCAGATCTTGCGAGAGGTCGAACTGTTCGATCTGTTCCGAATCGCCTGTGGACCAACCCTCGCGGAATTGCTGGAGGTGCCACAAGGTACCTTGACGTATGGTCGCACAGCCTTGATCCACTGCAATCAAGAGCCCGCGATCGAATTGCTCGAAATCGTCGCTCCCGTCGCTTAACTCACTAAAACCAATTGACTTCCTTATAAAGCATCAGTGACATGACCATTTACTTTCAAGTCGGCGGGCCCAATCATGCCTTGGGGATGGAGGATTTCCTCGAAGCGCTTCAAGTATCGATCGAGGCGTTTTGCAAAGCCCGAGGACAGAGCACCCCCGAGCGGGTGCTTGCGATCCCACCGGACCACACACGCATGGATTCCCAAGCCGGTCCGATCACGCGCGCCGCTTGGCAACTCCTCGGCGATCGATTGACCGACGTGATGCCCGCACTCGGGACCCATGAAGCGATGAAAGAGCCCGAGCTCAACAAGATGTTCGGTGACCTACCCAGGGAACTGATCCGCGTCCATCGATTCCGCACCGATGTCGATACCCTCGGTTATGTCGATCAAGAATTCGTGACGCAAGCGACCGAAGGAATCTACACCAAACCTTGGCCAGCCCAAGTCAATCGCATCATCTCCCAGGGGGGACACGATTTGATCCTGTCGATCGGCCAAGTCGTCCCGCACGAAGTGATCGGAATGGCCAACTACACCAAGAACATCTTTGTCGGAACAGGAGGGAATGCCGGCATCGACGATAGCCACTACCTCAGTGCCCTCTACGGATGCGAACGGGTCATGGGGCGATGCGATAACCCACTGCGCCGCATCCTCAATCGCGGTGCCGAAATGTTTTTGACTCCTTTCCCAATCCTCTACGTTCTGACCGTCGTCGAAGCGACCCCGGATGCAGGCCCCGTCGTGCGTGGAATCTTTATCGGAGATGACCACTCGGTGTTTTTCCAAGCCGGGGAACTGTCGGCCAAAGTCAATTGCTTTCGACTCGATCGAGCCCCCGAGAAACTGGTCGTTTGGATGGATCCGTCCAAGTACAAAAAGACATGGGTCGGAAACAAAGCCATCTATCGAACCCGCATGGCCGTGGCCGATGGTGGGACCATCGTCGTCGTCGCTCCGGGAGTCGACCGATTCGGCGAGCATGCCGATGGAGATGCCCTCATCCGCCAACATGGATATAGGACCACCCAGGAGATCTTGGATCGGACCCGAAGCGATGAGGCCTTATCGAAAAACCTATCAATCGCGGCGCATTTGATCCACGGGTCCCCCGACGGGCGGTTTGAAGTCGAGTACTGCCCAGGTGGATTGAGCAAGGAAGAGATCGAAGGGGTCTGCTTCCGCTACGGAGATTGGCAAGAGGCCATGCAGAAGTACCGAATCGAGGGGCTTCGCGACGGCTGGCACACCAGCACCGACGGCCAGGAGTTCTACTTCGTACGCAATCCTGGATTAGGATTATGGATGCACCGCGGCCACCGTCATGCTTTCGAATAGCAACGCTTTCGTAGAGCAACGCTTTCGAATGCATCGGCGATATCCGGCCTATTTGATTGGGATTTGCCAATGCGGGCGATCCGATGCCCGAGTTGCTTGATTGTCCCACCGCTTGATTGTCGCATCAGAGAATTGAGGATAGAATACGCACCTTAGGCGATCAGATCTGTGCAACCCCATGATAGAAAATAATTCAGGTTCCCCAAATGAGCGACTTGTGCGATTTCGGATTGATTGGTTTGGCGGTTATGGGCGAGAACCTCGCGCTGAACGTCGAGAGCCGTGGCTACCGCGTGGCGGTCTTCAATCGTACCACCGAAAAAGTCGATGAGTTGATGGCCACGCGAGCCAAGGGCAAGAACTTCGTCGGCTGCCACTCGATCCCTGAGATGGTCAAGAATCTCAAGCGACCTCGGGTGGTGATGATGCTCGTCAAGGCGGGTCCTGCCGTCGACGATCTGATCGATCAATTGACACCCCACCTCGAACCGGGCGATATTCTCATCGACGGTGGAAATACCCATTACGTCGATACCGAACGTCGGACCAAGCAGGTCGAAAGCAAAGGGCTGCTGTTCGTCGGATCGGGTGTTTCAGGTGGAGAAGAAGGAGCGCTCAAGGGACCGAGCCTTATGCCCGGCGGCAGCAAAGCGGCTTGGCCTACCATCAAACCGATCTTCCAAGCGATCTCGGCCAAGGTCGGACCCAACAACGATATCCCTTGCTGCGAATGGGTCGGACCACGCGGTGCTGGACATTACGTCAAAATGGTCCACAACGGCATCGAGTACGGCGATATGCAGTTGATCTGCGAAGCCTATCTGTTGCTCAAGGAAGCAGCCGGACTGTCCAACGAAGAACTCTACGACGTGTTCGAAGATTGGAATCGAGGGGAGCTTCAAAGCTACCTGATCGAGATCAGCCGGGATATCTTCAGTGTCCGCGATGATCAAGGTGGCAAAGGATACCTCGTCGACCAAATCCTCGATGTCGCCGGTGCCAAGGGTACCGGAAAATGGATGAGCCAACTGGCGCTGGACCTAGGGGTCCCTAGCACTTTGGTGACCACAGCCGTCTACGCCAGATGCTTGGCTGCGATGAAAGAAGCTCGCGTGCGAGCCAGCAAAGTCCTTTCAGCTCCAGTCCCTTCGCACAACCCAGCCTTCGATGCGGCCGTCAAGGAGTTGGTCTCCGACCGCAAGAAGTTCATCGAAGCGGTTCGCCAGGCGCTCTATGCATCGAAGATTTGTTCGTATGCCCAAGGCTTCGTGCAATTGCAAGAGGCCAGCAAGGAGCTCGACTGGGGGCTCAACTACGGCGACTGCGCCTTGCTCTGGCGCGGCGGTTGCATCATCCGCGCCCAGTTCCTCGATCGCATCAAAGAGGCCTTCGACGCCGATCCGAACCTCGAGAATCTCCTGCTCCATCCCTACTTCAAAAAAGCGATCGACAATGCTCAGGAGTCGTGGCGAGCAGTCGTTATGGCCGCAAGCCATCTTGGGCTCCCTGTCCCAGCTTTCACCACCGCCTTGGGTTACTTCGATAGCTATCGGCTGGCCCGGCTCCCGTCGAACCTGCTCCAGGCCCAACGGGATTACTTCGGTGCCCACACCTACCAACGGCTCGATCGCCAAGGTGTATTCCACAGCGAGTGGCTCGACCTGCGCAAGGAACCGAGCTAGAACCACCAAGTTCAAGCGATCTACTTGATTTTTCGTTTCCTCATCGTGGAAAGCATCGGCACACCAACGCATGGCTCGCGAGCTAAAGACCATCCGAAACATCGGTATCATCGCCCATATCGATGCGGGGAAAACCACCGTTACTGAACAGATGCTCTACATGAGCGGTGCCAAGCACCGAGCTGGAGCTGTCGACTCAGGAACCACGGAAACCGATGACGATCCGGAAGAACAGCAACGCGGCATCACCATCTTCGCCGCTTGCGTGACCTTCCGCTGGAAAGACTGCTCGGTCAACCTCCTCGATACGCCAGGACACGTCGATTTCACCGCCGAAGTCGAACGGTGCCTGCGTGTCCTCGATGGGGCCGTCGTCGTGTTCAGCGCCCGCGAAGGGGTCGAAGCCCAAAGCGAAACGGTTTGGCGGCAAGCCAACAAGTACGGCGTTCCTCGAATCGTCTTTATCAACAAACTCGATCGCGAAGGTGCCGACTTCTACCGAGTTCTCGAAGAGATTGGACCTAGGCTAGGGGCCGAACCCGTCGCGATTCAAATCCCGGTCGGACAAGGTCCCGCGCACACCGATGATCCGTTCCGCGCGATCATCGATCTGATCGATATGAAACTCCTGAGCTTCAGCACCGAAGACGCAGGACGGACCGTCACGGTCCAAGACATCCCCGAGGAGCTCCTGGCCGACGCTCGCGATTGGCGAAACGTCATGCTCGAAAAGCTTTACTCGCTCAACGAAGAGTTGATGCAGTTGGCGATGGACGAGAAACCCATCCCCTCGGATCTGATCCGAAAGGCGGTTCGGGAAGCTTGCATCAGCCAAGCGATCCAGCCCGTCTTGTGCGGCTCAGCCCTCCACGGTGTAGGTGTCCAGCCCCTCCTAGATGGCGTGGCTGCGTATCTGCCTTGCCCACTGGATCGTCCGGCAGTCGAAGGCTACGATCCGAAGAAAGCCGACAAAAAGCTGCTCCGCAAACCCGATCCGAACGACCCGTTCTGCGCCTTGGTCTTCAAAATCCTCCCGGCCAAAACCGGCGATATGTTTTGGATCCGCGTTTATTCAGGGAAACTCGAGTCGAACTCCCGAGTCTATAACCCCAATCGCGACAAAAAAGAAAACGTCGCTCAACTCTGGCAAATTCATGCCTCGAAAAGGGACCGACAAGGGCAAATCGACACCCTCGAATGCGGCGATATCGCTTGCGCGATCGGACCTCGCGATTCGATCACCGGCGATACGCTCTGCGATACCCGAGAGATGGTCCAGTTGCCTTCGATCCAGTTCGCCCAGTCGGTTATCTCCATGGCGATCGAGCCGGAAAACACCACCGAACGCAAAAAACTCGCCGAAGTCCTCGACATGCTCAAACGTCAGGATCCAACATTCCACGCAAGCGAAAGCCCCGAATCGGGCCAGACCATCATCTCCGGCATGGGGGAACTCCATCTCGAAGTGATCAAAAATCGACTCGTGCGAGACTACCACCTCAACGTCAAATTCTACAAACCGCGCGTCTCGTACCGTGAAACCATCCAAGGTCCAGCCGAAGTCACCGGACAGTGCAATCGCCAAGTCGGATCTCAGAACCTCTTTGCACGCCTGAGAGTTCGCTTTGAGCCCCTCGAGGAACTCGCCGCAAAAGTCATCGTCCTAGACCGCACCCCGCCGGAAAAAATGCTCCCAGAAAACCTGCGCCAAGTCGCCTTAGAGGAACTCAAAAATCGAGCCGAAGGTGGCGGTTTGGTCGGCTCGTTCCCACTTGCCGGGATGCGCATCAGCATCCTCGGTGCCGAGATCGCCGAAATCGGCTCCGACGAAGTCGCATTTCGAATCGCAGCCAACGATGCCTTCGATGAAGGATTAAAGGCCGGGGGGCCAGCACTTCTTGAACCCATGATGCGCATGGAAATCACTACCCCGGCCGATTACCTCGGCGAAATCGTCGGCGACTTGCAACAACGCCGAGGCCTCATCGAGAAAACCGAAGCCCGCGGTGGGATCACCCAAGTCACCGCGCTGGCCCCCCTGAAAGAACTCTTCGGTTACTCCAGCGCGATTCGGTCCCTTAGCCAAGGACGCGCCGGATGCTCCATGGAACCCCAAGGGTACCAGATCGCGCCGAAGGAAGACATGGAATCGTTCGCGATGTAATGCCTATGTTCATCACCCTCGACGGCATCGACGGTGGAGGCAAGTCCACCCAAATCGAACTGCTTGCCAATTGGCTTACCTCCCAAGGACACCGGGTCCAGACCCACCGAGATCCCGGTTCGACCAAGCTCGGAACGGCAGTCCGCGAGATCCTCCTGCATCGCGAAGACATCCCGCTTGCCAATACCACCGAGATGCTCTTGTACATGGCCGCCCGAGCCCAACTCGTCGCCGAAAACATCCGGCCTGCACTCGATGCGGGCTGGACGATCGTTTGCGATCGATTCCTGCTTGCCAACGTCGTCTACCAAGGTTCCGCTGGTGGCCTCGATGTCGAAGCGCTCTGGCAGGTCGGTAAGATCGCCACGGCAGGGTGCTTGCCCAATGTGACGATCGTCCTGGACATCGATCCTGCGATCGCAGCCTCCCGAATTCAACGCGGCCAGGACCGCCTTGAAAAACGAGGGATCGATTACTTCAAAAAAGTCCGTGACGGATTTCTTGCTCAACTCCCTTGCTGCCCAGGTCGCACCGCCATCGTCGATGCGAATCAAGATATCCAGACCATCCATCAAGACATCCTTGCGATTGTAAAAAAGGAAATCGATTCTCGATCTTCCCAAGTCCTCCGCAGCCGATAACCCATCGCCTAGCGTGGGCCTCTAAGCCCGCACGTAGTGGATCTCCCGTAGAGATCCGGCTGTTTGGTTTTAACCAAAAACGCGGGGACTGTCCCCGGGTACTCGAACACCGTCAATGATGTCAACCACGTCCGCTGTCAATAACGTCAACCGCGTCAATGACGTCAACCGCGTCAATGACGTCAACCATGTCCAGAAATCCGACGCCGGTAGGCGGCGTTGCAAAACGCGAGCGAGCGCACGCCGGTGGTGGGGGCATGGTTTTTTGACGTCATTGACCAAAAACGCGGGGACTGTCCCCGGGTACTCGAACACCGTGAATGATGTCAACCACGTCCGCTGTCAATAACGTCAACCGCGTCAATGACGTCAACCATGTCCAGAAATCCGTCGCCGCTAGGCGGCGTTGCAAAACGCGAGCGAGCGCACGCCGGTGGTGGGGGATGGTTTTTTGACGTGATTGACAGCATTGACGTCATTGACGTCATTGACAGTGGACAGCATTGACAGTGGACAGCATTGACAGTGGACAGCATTGACAGTGGACAGAATTGACAGTGGACAGAATTGACAGTGGACAGAATTGACACCCTGGCGCCCCGCGGCTTTGGCTATGCGTCCCCCCGTACTACACCCCATGCCATGTGAGAAAAAAGCTGCATTCGGCCAGCCGATCCATGACCGAACGTTGCGTGAGTTGGCCAGATCGAATAGATTCAACCCCATCTGCGCCGAGGTTGGAACTACGCCAAGAAAACCACCATTGCTCCTCGCCGGTCAGACAAATCCACATCTTACGCTGCACCAGTGCATCTATGGCTTCACTACCCGAAATCCAATGTCCGACCTGTCGGAAACACTTCCCGGCCGATATCCAGGCACCGACGATGCCGTTTTGCTCGATGCGCTGCAAAATGGTCGACCTGAACCACTGGTTCACCGAGGAGATCGGTTTGCCAGCACACACCTGCGATGATCCCGAACAAGAAGATGAGCCCCAGCCGCCCAGCTCACCCAAAGAGTGGCGATTCGACTGATCGGCAACCCCCGAACGCAATCCGTTGGCCCCATGAATGATACATCGACGAAGATCGCCGTGGTCCCCAGGGTATCGATCGATTGGTACCGCTCAACTCCTTGGTGGAGACTGATCTCCCACTCGCTGGCTATCTCTTGGCGCGCCTCGCACCTGGGACTCTGCGCAGTGGCGCTCTTAGCAACCCAAGCCTTGATCGGCTTCTCCGGTTGGCTCTTTGCTCCCGAGCCCAATCAAGCCTCCTCCTGGTGGTTGACGCCCGAATCGCGCACCGAATCCATGACCCCCTGGACCCTCAATCCTAACCAATGGCTCGAAGCCTTAAGAGCCGAGAATTCCCGTCTCAAAAATCCATCCGATGATAACTCGCCCACCGGCGATCCCACGGTGGATCCCACGGTGGATCCCACGGTGGATCCTACGGTGAAAACCGCTACTGCCAGTCGCAAGCCGATGGTGTGGTTCCATCTTGCTCCCGATTCGTTTATCCATGTATGGCGGCGCTATGCCTCGTATCCTTTCCATGCCATGGATACCCCGACGCTCCGCAAGTCCGGATATTTCCTCCTCAATACCCTCGGGATCATCTCCCTGTGGGCTTTCGTCGGCGGGTGCCTAGCTCGACGCAGCGTCCAAGAACTCGGTATGCACGTCACCTCGCCTTGGACCAACACCCTGCGATGGGTCGCCACACGCTGGCAATCGATCGTCTGGTCGGTCGCCATGCCGCTGTCTTTGGTACTCCTGTTTTGCCTTGTACCTCTCCTTTTGGGATGGATCTCGAACATTCCGGTCCTAGGCCAACCTCTGGCCGTAGTCCTGATGCTCCCCGTGGCGCTGATGGCACTCGGGGTCGGCTGGGTCGCAGGCATCGCCCTGTTTGGTTTTTCGCTCGCGACGGTTTCAATCGTCACAGAGAAACAAGCCGATGCGTTTGACGGAATGTCGAGAGCCTCGGCTTACGTGTTCCAACGGCCAGCCACGCTGTTCTTGGCCGTACTGGTCGCCGAGTGGATCGGACACTTTGGCGGCTCGGTCGTTTCCATCGTCCTGAACACAGGCTACAACATCATCGCCCAAGCCTTCGCGATGGGCTCCTTTGGCCGTCTGGGCGCGATGAACTCGTGGCTCGACGGGTGCTTCCTGGGTATCGTGCCACTGCTGATAACCGCCTTCGGTTTCAGCTTCTTTTGGACCGCATCGACGGCGATCTACCTCGTGCTCCGCAAAGACGTCGACCGAGCCGAATTCGACCTGATCGATATGGACTCGACCCTTTCGGCCAAGCCACTCCCAAAGCTTGCCGAGAGCCCGCAGCAAACGCCCAAAACCGAAACTTCAGCGAATCCGCCGAATCCAGCCAATCCAGCCGACGAATAACCCTCCATTTCTCGCGAAATTCCCGTCGATGGAGAATCAAAACGGTTAATTTGGGCAAAATCACGTCGGTTTACCTTGGATTTCCCTAACGTGCGCCCGAAAATAAATTCCATACATCGATTCCGTGCTTAGAACCACAACCCTGATCGGTCCTAGCACTAGCGGCGTCGAACCCAGCTCTCGCATCGCACCGATGATCATTTCCAACCTCCGAGCCTCCGATCGAAAAACCAGCAGCAGTTGGCTTTGGCCCCTGCTGGTGTTGATCCTATGCCTGGGGTCGATCGGGAATACCCAAGCCGGCTGCGTTGGCTTGGACCACGAGCCGACCCGGTTGGTGGCTTCCCAAGCACCCGCAGCAGGTCAGTTGGCCCTGTCGCTCTACGTTCGCTACGAACGCGGGACGCTCAGCTTTACCCTCGAACGGCCGATGAAACCCTGCGAGGGACCTAGCTGCCGAACCAAAACCAAGCTGGACCCGACAATCCTGCCTCTTGGAGGTTCCAACCTCGTTCTATCCCAGGGGGATATCTCGACGGACCGATGGGCTTGCCAGGACCCTATGCCGGCCAAGCTTCCTCGTACGGTCTCTCATTACGCGCCCAGAGGTGGGCTCGATGTCCAAGAGCCACCTCCCAAAGCACTGCTCTAAATGCGCTTGTTATTACGCAACTTTGCGATTTCTTGCGCTTCTGCGGTTTGAAACGCTCGGACTAGCCCCCCCTCGAATCGGGTAGGTGTCTGAGAGCATTACGAGTTCTCTTTCTGCGCTGCACTGAAGGCATCTACGATGTCCACTGAACCTACACCGGTACCCAACGATCTGTCCAACGTGCTCAAACCGATCGGCGTTAAGCCGCGCTTGACGGTCACCCCCAGGACCCGAAAACTCCTCTTGGCCGTCTTGGCTCTGTTCTCGATCCTCCTGGCCAACGGGATGTACCTCTCCGGAGTGACCTTCTCGGAGTGGTACTTTCAGCGGACGTTTCAAGACCTGTTTTACCATTACATGTTCCTGCTCCATCTGGTGCTCGGACTGGTCTTGATCGTCCCGTTCCTGGCCTTCGGATTCTTCCATTGGAAAGCGTCTCACAAGCGACGCAATCGCCGGGCGGTTCGGATCGGTTATGCGCTGCTGATCGCAGGGATAGTGGTCCTCGTCAGCGGCGTGCT